>WNGE01002608.1_pt1 | contig 27396 bp, 27 predicted proteins | sample 5400651 | NCBI WGS metagenome assembly WNGE01 (sample SAMN13153370, study PRJNA577476) | soil metagenome | isolation source: 60 cm soil or saprolite under grassland replicate 2 | place: USA:California | collected 2016-06-15 | reverse complement strand
CGCCCGCGAAGAGCTTGCGGACGCACCCGCAGAGCAGGGCCTCCTGTGGCTAGCGCACGGACTCATCGAGGCGACGCGCGACGACCTCGACGCAGCCGCACGCAGCTTCGAGCAAGCGATCGAAGCCCTCGCCGCCTCGAGCATGCGGCGGGAGGCTGCCGCGGTCTGCCGCGAGTGGTCACAACTACTCAGAGATGCCGGTAGGCGCCAGGAGGCCGAAGTCACGGCCAGGCGCGCAGCTCAGCTGGGCGAAAACGCCGACGTCAAAGTCGCACGCTAGCGGCCCTAGGCGGCGCGTAGGGTCCCCACCGCTCAACCCGCCGTGGCCTGCAGGAGTAGAAAGCCCACCCGACCCGGAGCGCGAGCCGCCGTGGCCTGGCGAGCCGCGGACTCCACCAGATCCAGGCGAAGAGCCGCCTTGGCCGGAACCACTACCGGGTCCGCCAAGCCCAACCAGCCAGCCGTCCCCGCTCATCGCCGCACGGCGAACGCGACAAGCCTCGCCGGCTTTGCGCCCGGTCGGCGCTCGGCGGTCGAAGCCAGCGCTGTCGTGCTACCAACAAAGAACGGCGCCACGCCACAAGACGCGCCAGGAACACTCGCATTGTTGGTCGGCGTTGCTCCGCGGCAGAAAGAGGGGGTCGAAAGGGCGGCTCGCGCAAGGCGCGAGCCGCTTAGCGCGCCCGGGCATATCTCCGGAACGGGGGGAGAGGTACCTATTCCGAAGTCGCAGGACTGGCTCGCACCAGAGCAAGAGGCGCGCGCCGAAGATTATTGCTACTCGCCGGGCGGACTGCCGCAAGTTCCTCTCCCGCGACAGCCGCCCCGCCCTCGCGAGATCGGCTGCACCACGATCCGGCTTGAGTTCGCCCCTGCGCTCCGCAGGCGAGACCGCTTCCATTAGGCGTCCGGAAAAGCGCGTCGCGCGTTGTTGCAGAAGAGCCGAAGAGCGACATGGATCCCGGCTTTCGAGTTGAACCGCGTCGCGGCGGTCAGTCCCGCGTCGATGACGCCGGAGGAGCTGGCTTGGTGCGAGGAGATGCGGCAGTTTCCGGGCGCTCGGGCCGAGGGCTAATGCTGCGCCGCCGGCGTAGTCGTTCGGGCAGGGGCGGGAGCGGCTCGCCTCCGAGCTGAACGACTTTCACGTTGATTCGGAACAGTGCCTCCGACTCTTCGCGAAGCGCTTGGAGGATGCGCGAGTGTTTGGCCGAGACCCGCAGGCAGTGAACCGTAGACATAGTCCTCACCAGAGCGGTAGTGCGTGTCGCCTACTTGAGCTCTGGTTCACCCGCTTCGTGCACCAAGCCGGAGTCCTCTTCGTTACGCCTGTTCGCAACTGAGGCAACGTCACATCCCGCGCTGATCCCGCGGAAGACCGCCGTAAGCCCCCGCCAGCACCCGGCAATCCACGCAAGACAATGGTGAGAAGACCTGCTCACGTCGGGAATCCCCGCCTACTCCCGTTTACCCCGCAAGCGCCAAACCGGCCTGTCACGCCGGAGGTCGCCGGTTCGAGTCCCGTCGCTCCCGTAAAATACCTGCAAATCGGCATATGTATTTGACAAAACGACCGCCGGCTTCTTTTCATCCCGCGGAGATCCCGCGCAGGAATCGGCCTGAAATCGCCGCAAGGAGCCGGCCGTAGCCGGTAATCTCCGGAGAAGGATGCCCGGCCGAGGTGGCCGGAGGTCGGCAAGCGTTCGGCTGCACAAGCGACCCGCTTGCAGGCACTTTCGCGATCGCAGGCAACAGGCCAAGATGCCATCCCCTGCCGATCCCGCGGAAGAAGCCCAATCCGGAGAGATGTACCTTCTCCGGAAATGCTCATCATCATGGTCGACGCATGGCTGCCACCGGTTAGTGGCCCCTCCGAGTTGCGCGTCGAGCTCCGCCGCACGAGTGGCGGCAAGGGCCTCGAATCGAGTGAGAAGACGCGCGCGCCGCCAAGTGACGCTTCGAATCTCCACGACGCGCCTCGAAAGACAGGCTCCTGGCAGGCAACGGCGCTTGCCGACGCTCGCACCCTGTCTCGAGAGTCGAAGCCGGTCATCATCACGATGCACGGGTCAAGCGCTATCGGCCTTCGGGTTCGCAGGACTCGGCGTTCTTGGAGATCGACACTCTCGTCGTCACGCGAGAGCATGTCGGGCCCGGGCGTTGCCATCAGCCCGCTGAGGATGACCAGATAATGAACAGGAGCGGCGTGTTCGTGCTAATGGCGGAGTCGCATCATGGCGGGTCCGGGCGCGCTACCGTGTCCTCGCGTACGCGAAAGGAGGCACAGCATGTGCGGGTCGAAGTACGAGCGTGAGCAGTGGGAGCGCGAGCGGCGCGAGGCCGAGCTCGAGGCCGAGCGGATCCGCCTCGTCTCCGCGACGCACAAGGCAGCGGAGCCTGAGCCCGAGGTCGAGTTCGACGAGCGCGAGGGAGAGCTCGTCCGCGGCTAGCTCGAACGACCCATCACCGTCGACGGCCGTCCCATAAGGGGCGGCCGTCGCGGAACTCACAGCTAGCGCCTTGATGGTGAAAATCGTCGCTTCTCGCGTCGTCTGGGGCACTGCCGGGCCTTAGATTGCCTGGGGTTCAGAAACCCGGTCAGCCTGTGGGCCAGCCGCTAGTAGACCAGATCACCCGCGCCTCGGTTTGACGGGAGACTTGGGACGTCCGTCAGTTCCAGCCGCTGCGGGTCGGGCGGCAAAGACCGTGTGTGGCCTTCGTCCCGGCGGACGCGAGGCAGAGCTCCCTGTGGAGCACCCTCCCCGATCACGTCGCGGAGGCCCGGGTGCCGCACGCGACGCGACCACGATCCACCATCAGCTGCGTGGTCGCGCTACCCTTCACCTGCCACAGCGAGAAGTAGTCGTTCCTGGCTGCTGCGACCACTCGCGCAGACCAGCTTCGCGCTCCTACTCCTTCGACTGAGCAGGACCTGTCGTTCTCGGAGCAAGGAGTGCTGATGTCTCACCACCTCGAGTTTCCCCGACCCCTCTCTTGGGATCACGACTACTGGCTCTGCCGCTGCGAAGGCTTCAGGGTCGACGCGCCGAATGGGCGTCTTGGCTTGGTCGAGGCGGTTCGGTTCGGTGCGCGGCTCGATCGGCCTGATGAGCTCCTCGTCCGGTGCGGTCTTCTCCGCAACCGCACGCTTGTTGTTCCCGTCTCGGATGTCCAAGAGGTCGTACCTCGACAGCAACGGCTCGTCCTTCGCTGCGAGCGAGCGCAAGGCGGCCATGACCAGCTTGCGCGCCTGCGCGCATACGTTGGCCGCAACGCTCGAGCGGGAGGCGGCACAGGGAGCGGATAGCGCGCCGATAACCGTGCCAGCGCGAGCAAAAGCGTGACGGGGCGTGGGCGAAACGGCCGTAACGGGCACTGCTGATCCCCCTCTCCCCTCGGTGATCCCGTGCGCCCCGTCCTCTTACGAACGACGACCTGCGTGTCGCCCTTCGGCTCTTCTGCGACAAAGGCAGTTCCGGCGATAACTGCTTTACCACGCGAGGTGCGGGCGCGAGCGGCGATCGTCCCGGCGTGCGAGAGGGAGCCGTGCGTCGCATCCCCGGGAACAAGGCTCTTCTCGACCTATCAGGCTCAAGTCGCCCAAAACATTCCGCGGCGCGATCGAGGCGTATGTTCGGTGCAACACCCAGTTCTTGGCTTGTCCGCGGTTATGTGGCGGCCTCGAATGTTTTCGGAAGCAGGCGACGATACGATCCTGCCCATCTCTGCTCTCCCCTTCGTTGTCGTCTTGATGTGAACTTTTCGCTCCGACTAGAGCTGCTTGACGAGCCGCAGCTCGCGGATACGTCTTCCACGGAAGTCCGAGCATCTGAACGGTCCGGGCGGTAGGCCGCTGCCGCGTACACGGCGAGCGCCCGCTCGTTCTGCTCGTGCACGAAGAGGAACGCCTCCCCGCAACCCGCGCTTTGCAGCGCGTCGTGGGCGGCCGCGAGGAGCGTGCGGCCGATTCCGCGGCCGGCGTGGGCAGGATGGACGAAGAGCAGGTACATCTCACCATCGTCCGGATGGACGGCCGTGTAGCCGACGACGCCATCGGTCTCGTCGACGGCAACCAGCAGCAGGTTCGGCGGGGCGTGGTGGGCCACGAGCTGCTCCCAGTCCTGCGGCGTGAACATGGGCTCAGCCACGAGCTCGCCGAGATACGTCCAGCCATCGCGCACGGCGGCGTCGAAGACCGCACCGATGGCCGGGGCGTCCCTACTAGGGACGGCGCGTCGCAGCGTGATTTGCGCCGCGTTCGTCCTGGCCTCGTTTCACGAGATGCCACCAAGCGCACTCGGAAGCCGCGACTGAAAGTCGTGCACGCCCACCCAGGTCGGTCGCAGGTCGATCCGGGCCATTCGGGTGCCCGGCTGATCGATATGCGCAAGGTACGTCTCGGCCGCTTCGTCACCCAGGTAGCGGTGGGCCGCCGACGCGTACTCGGGAGGGATGCCCTCGACCTCGCTGATCTCCACTCGCCCGCGCAGTGTGAGCACTTCGGGCGGGAACGTCTCGGTATCGATCGTGACTGCGACATCGGGGTTCGCCCGCAACGCCCGGAGGCGGCCGGCAGGGTGGCGAACGTGTGGCGCGGCCAGGAAGGTCGGCATCGCCAGCACCTCACCCGTCCAGTGAAACCACGTCGCCAGCACGCGCGGCGTCCCGTCGATGGCGAGGTAGGCAAAGCGCGCGGGAATCCGAGACAAAAGCAAACGTCCTGCGACCTCGCTCTCGAGCAGGCCGAGGTCTCCCTGCTTCAGCGTCATCCGGTCGGTGCTTGTCTCTGGATTGCTCTCGTCGGTCACGACTCACCTCGTTCCGTGCTCGGGTGTAATCCCGGCGGTGGAGGATTCAGGCGCCTCCTCCCGCGTTCCGATCTCGTGCTCCGCCATTGGGTCCCTCCCTCCTACGCTGTCCGAGCTAGAGACCGGCCAGCCCCCGAGAAGTCATCGCCTGAACGCGAATGCCGGAGTTGCAAACGAACCTGGCGGCTGCGGGATGCGCAGGTCTAGCCATCTGTTCTCGCAGCGAGAGAAGCTCCGTTGCTCGGTTTGAACGACACCTCGAGATCATCGGTGATGAGGTTGAGTCCAAGCTCACGCGAAAGCTGGCGCGGCCAAGGCTGCTACGACGCCTGCTGAGCGGCCGCCAATGCACCGCAGACGACGCGCAATCGACCTCCTCTTGCAGGCGAAGGGCTCGGCCTCGGACTCGTGAGCGCATCGGCGCCGTTCCGCTCGCTCAGGCAGGCGGGATGGAATGGTTGCCGCGAATCACGTCGTCGGGGTCGTACTCGGCCTTCACCCCCCGGAGCCGTGCGTAGGTGGCGGCATCGAAGAGTTCTCCCGGATCGGCGCGCCGCTCAGTGAAGTTCGTGAACGAGCGGCCGGCGCTCCATGGTGCGAGCGCGTCCTGCAGCTTGGCGGCGTGCGCCTGCACGGCGCCTTTCATGTCCGCATCCATGGCGATGCCCACCGCATACAGTGCGAACCCGGCGTCGAGTGAGGAGAGCGCCCCGTTCGAGGCTGAGGCATTCCTAAGCGCACCGCCGAGCTGCCGCACCTCGACGGAGAGGAGCGGCGATCCCGAGCCCGCGCCGGCGATGCCGACGAGCGCGTCGACGGCGTCGGCGGAAAGCTCCGAGAGCAGCATGCCGTCCCCGGCGTTCGGAACCGGCTGTGGCGGATCCATGTGCAGCTCGCTCAGGCCGTCCACTGGGATCGTGGCGAGCGTGTCCGTCTCCGGGCCGAGCTCGCGCAGCGGCTGTAGCAGCGCCGCGCCATCGGCTTCCGGCCCACAGTAGGCGGCCTCGACGAGCACGAAAGCGCGACCGCGGAAGGGCTCCGGGACCTCGGGAATCGGCGGGAATTGCATGAGGCGACCGAGGGAGGTGAGCTCGTCCGGTGCAGTGGCGACGAGCTCGCGCCACGTGTGGAGGACCTCTCCGGCCCGCTCCAGGGGCCAGAACAGCGCGCCCGCGTAGACCTCGGCGACGGGGTAGAGCGCGAACTCCAGCGCCGTGACGACGGCGAAGCTGCCGCCGCCGCGCAAGGCCCAGAACAGGTCGTGCTCGTTGTCGGCGTCGGCGCGGACGATCCGGCCATCCGCGGTCACCGCCTCGACGGCGAGGACGCTGTTGCATGCGAGGCCGTGACGGCGCGCGAGCCAGCCGATCCCACCGCCGAGCGTGTAGCCGACCACGCCGACGTCCTTGGCCGAGCCCGCCAGCGCCGCGAGTCCCTGCTCGGCCGCGGCGGGCACGACCTCCCCCCAGAGCGCGCCGGCGCGGGCGCGCGCCCGTTTGGCCAGCACGTCGATCTCGACCCCGCGCATGCGCGAGGTCTTGACGAGGATCGTTCCGTCGAGCGGCCCCATCGGCGCGGCACTATGGCCCGTTCCCTGCGGCGCGAGCCGCAATCCGTGCGCGCCGGCAACCGCAACCACGGCGGCGACGTCCTCCGCGGCCTCGGGGAAGACGACCGCGACGGGACGCTGGTCGACGGAGAGGTTCCACGCCTGCCGTGCGGCGTCCCACCCGCCGTCGCCAGGCAGCGCGATCTCCCCCGCCAGCCTATTGCGGAGGTCCTGAATATCCGAAGTGACGCCAGCACCCGGTAGCTCGCTGCTCATCGTCCTCCCTCGTTGGATGTCGTCTCGAAACCTAACGGCAGGAGGGTCGCAATCAGGGTGCCGGGGTGAGTCCGTGTCTGCGCATGACCTCGCCCAGCGCGGTGAAATCAGGCGGGCCGTCGGCTGCGGCGTCGAGGATGGCCGCCATCTCGCGCAAGTAGTCGGGCCGAGGATGCCCGGGTGACGACCGCGAGCGCCTTCGCGTCGACGTCGCCGGTGTTGTCGAACTGGTGGACGGCGCTCCGGGGGATGCAGAGTGCCTCGCCCGGTCCGACGTCGACCGGTACGCCCTCGATCGTCCAGGTCAGGACGCCCTCGAGCCCGTAGATCGTCTCCTCGTAGCCGTCGTGGCTGTGTGCGGGCCACCCCGCACCCCAACCCGCCCCGCCAGCCACATTTGGGGGAAGTAGATCTAGACGATACGGTGTCGCCCCCAGTTCGACACGTTAGTCGTCGTTGCTCGGAGGATCGCGCCGTGGGATCGGTGACGCGTTGACGATCGAGGTGGTCGTTTCGCCGTGGGCAAGGAAGCGGTCGAGTAGGCTGCTGAGTTCGTGGATTGAGCGCAGGTAGACCTTGAGGTAGAAGCAGTCTTCGCCGGTGATGCGGTGGCATTCGCTGACCTGGGGGATCTCGGCGGCGAGTTCCGGAATCCGGGGCAGTTGGCCAGGGGCGGGCTTGACGCGCACGATCGCGGTCAATGGGTAGCCGAGCTTGCGTGGGTCGAGTTCGGCGCGGTAGCCGGTAATCACGCCTGCTTGTTCCAGCCGCTTCACCCGGTCGGCGACAGCCGGAGGCGACAGGTTGACGCGTCGGCCGAGTTCGGCCAGCGGCACGCGGCCGTCCGTGACGAGTTCGCCGAGGATCTTTCGGTCAGTCTCGTCCAGGCGCGGAATCTCGTGCCTGTCTTGGGCGGAAACTCCGTGCTTCATGAGCTTCTGTGAGGATAACGCCTTCGATTCACTGTGTCGATTCGCGGGGCTCTTGGGAACAATCCGGGTGTGACCAAGCAGATCGATTCCGCTGCGCTGCCGGTTAGCGCGCGCGTTCGGCTCGGTGGGCGAGTGGCGGCGCCGCCGCCGCATGCGTACTTCGTGGGCAGCGCGATTTTCCACTATCTCGGTCCAGCCTTCGCGGTGCTGCTGTTCGCCCGTGTCCAGCCCCTCGGCGTTGCTTGGCTTCGGATTGTCAGTGCCGGCTTGATGTTCGCCGCGTGGAGGAAGCCGTGGCGGAAACTGCGGCTCCTCGACGCGACGACGGTCCGGGTCCTGGCGGGCCTCGGCGTCGTCTTTGCGGTGATGAACAGCTGCTTCTACCTGGCGATCGACCGTCTGCCGCTGGGGACGGTCGCCGCGATCGAGTTCCTGCCGGTGATCCTGCTTGCGGCGCTTGGCGTCCGCACGCGCCGCAATGGCGTTGCCCTCGCCCTCGCCGTCGCGGGCGTGTACGTGCTCACCGACGTGCAGCTCCGGGGACAGCCGCTCGGGGTTGTCTTCGCTTTCGCCAACGCTGCGCTCTTTGCCGTCTACATCGTGCTCGCCCATCGGGTCGCCCGCCAGCCGCTGCTGAACCGGATCGACGGGCTCACGGCGGCGATGCTGATCGCAGCGGTTGCGGCCACCCCGATCGGTGGCTGGAGCGCCGCCCACGCTTTCCTCGATCCGGTCGCGCTTGCCGCCGGGATCGGCGTCGGCGTCACCTCCTCGGTCATTCCCTACGTCTGCGACCAGCTCGCGATGGCGCGATTGCCGCGTGCAACCTACTCGCTGCTCGTTTCGCTGCTGCCGGCTACGGCGACGGTCATCGGGATCATCGTCCTGACTCAGATCCCAACCGCTCGCGAGCTCGCCGGGGTCGCACTCGTCGTGCTGGCGGTCGCTGCACACCGGGAGCGGCTCGAGCCCTCCGCGCCCGCGAGGAGCAGAGCGACAGCAACGTGGCGAGAAGCACGTGCAGGGGTCGAACGATGAGTGGAGAGCGTGTTGCGGTTGCTGCCTGCGCGGCAGTCCACTGCTTGGGCGTGCATCAGGAGGACACGGTGCTCGTCGTCTGCAACGAACCGCAGCGATCGATCGCGAAGGCGCTGGCCGAGGCATCCCAGGCGCGGGCACGAACGACGCAGCTGCTCGAATACGAGACGCTCAGCCGCAACGGCGAGGAACCACCCGGCGAGATAGCAGCCGCGATGCTTCAGGCGTCGGTCGTCTTCGCGACGACCGCCTACTCGCTCAGCCACACCAAAGCACGCTTGGCCGCCACCGCCGCTGGCGCGCGCATCGCCGGAATGAACGCTCTCACCGAAGACCTCTTCGCCCGAGCACTGCCCATCGACTACGCGCGACTGCGCACGGCGAGCGCGAAGCTCGCGGCCGCGCTCACTGCCGCCAAGTCGTGCCGGGTCACCTCACCGGCCGGAACCGAAATCACGCTGAGTATCGAAGACCGTCGAGCCACCGCCGACGACGGGCATCTGCAACAGCCCGGCGCGTTCGGCAACCTGCCAGCCGGCGAAGCGTACATCGCGCCGCTCGAGACGGTCGGCAACGGAACGATCGTCTTCGACGGCTCGCTCGCCACCTACGGACTCCTCGACAAGCCGCTGCGCATCGAACTCGAAAACGGCCGCGCCATCGCCGCCCACGGGGAGGCGGCCGACTGGCTGCTCTCCACGCTCGACGCAGGCGGCGAACATGGCCGCTCGATCGCCGAGATCGGGATCGGCACCAACCCCGGCGCCGAACTCTGCGGCGTGATGGTCGTTGACGAGAAGGCACTCGGGACCGCCCACCTCGCCTTCGGCACCAGCGCCTCGTTCGGGGGTATCAACCAAGCCGGCGTCCACATCGACGGACTCATCCGCCAACCGACGATCCAGCTCGACGACGATGCGCTGCTCATCGCCGATGGAGTGTGAGTGACGCGCGGTTGCCTGGGCGAGCGTGCTCTCGGCTCTTCTGCGACATCAGCGCCAGCGACTCGGCTCGAGCGTGGAAGGGCAAGCGTAGGGGAGGCCGTGGCTCGCGATCGGATACCGGGCCGATCACCGCTTAATTCGCTCAGCCCCTGGGGATTCTTGTCGTCCCGCACCATCCGTCTTGTGTGAGGCTCTGAACATTCATGGAAGTTCTTGCTGCTCGCGGCGATCAGGCGACGGCGTTTGTCATTCTCGGCTCGATCGTCGTTCCGTTGGCCGTCCTCGCCGCGGTCTGCTGGTTCTTCTGGAAGCACCGACACGACGACTGAGACGGTCCGGCCGCCTCTCACATCTCCGTGGTCAAGACAGATAGGGAGCAAGCTCGATGCTCGTGCCGGGATGCATCAGCTCCCAGATGCCCAGCAGCAGGTCAAGCTCCATCTGCAGCTGCCACTCTTCGAGCGTGTCTCCGAGAACGCGACGCGCGTCAGTGCCGAGTGCTTTCTCTGAGGACCAGCTCGGGTGGGAGACAACTTACGACGCCGAATTCGTGGCGCTGACGCAGCTACAGGCGGACGTCTTCGTCACTTCCGAGGGCGATCTGGCGCGGGCGGTCTCCGGCCTCGTCGAGACGGCGACGATCGACGCGCTGCGCACGGCCTGAACGGCGGGCGGTCTTAGTTTCGCTCTGAGATACCGGCCCTCGGTTGGGCGAGCGCGCTCTCGTCTGAGCGACGGCTCATCAAATTCGGTCGAGCGAATGCGATTCGGTCACCGTCAGCGCGCGGGACTGGCGGGCTGCATCGGCAGACGTGCGCCCAATACTTCGGACCAGATCACACCGACACCTAAGCCGCGGCGACACGCCATGCACCGGTACGGCTGCTAACGGTGTTGCGAGCTCGACTACAGCGGCAGCGCCGTCGAGCGACGGCTGGCCGCCGAGCCCGCCGCTCGTCAGCGGCCAGCTCGCGGTCGCTGAGCGAGACCGCCTGGGGCATTCAACCCGCGTGTCGCTGAGAAGGAGAACCCCGCGCGCGACGGGGTCTCAGATCCCCAACTTGCCAGGGGAGCCGACGGGCTCGCTTCCTACCTTGGGGTGCGAAGTTTGGCATCGCCGGCGCGCGTATTCTGCCTCTGTCAACAAATGCCCGCACAACCCGCGCTGCGCAGACAGGTAGGCGCGGAAGCTGGCCCCGACGCGACCAGGCTACTCACGCCCACGCGCACATGGAGGGGGCCGTCCCGATCGACGAGCCGGTCGCGGGTATCGTCGAGCGCATGCGCGCCGAGGCGTCGTTGCCCCAGGGCACCGTCACGTTCCTGTTCACGGACATCGAGGGCTCGACGCGGCTTCTGCAGGAGCTCGGCGACGACTATGCGGACCTGCTCGCCGATCATCGTCGCAGGCTGCGCGAGGAGTTCGCTCGCCACGGTGGCGTCGAGGTTGGCGCAGAAGGAGACGCCTTCTTCGTGGCGTTTGCGAAGGCGTCCGACGCGCTGGCTGCGGCGGCAGCGGCGCGCGAAGCGCTTGCGGACGGACCGATCCGAGTGCGCATGGGACTGCACACCGGCGAGCCGGTTGTGACCGACGAGGGATACGTCGGGCTCGACGTGCATCGCGCTGCTCGCATCGCCGCCGCCGGTCACGGCGGCCAGATTCTTCTCTCGCAAGCTACGCGCGATCTCGCCGGCGCAGACCGCCTGCGGGACCTAGGCATTCACCGGCTAAAGGACCTTGCAGCTCCTGAGCGGCTTTACCAGCTCGGCGACGAAGACTTCCCGCCGCCGAAAAGTGTCGACGCAACGAACCTGCCGGTGCAGCCGACGCCGTTCGTCGGGCGCGAACGCGAGCTTGCCGAGGTGCTGGCGCTGCTCGGCTTGCATCGTATCGTCACGCTCACAGGCCCTGGCGGCTCGGGCAAGACTCGGCTGGCGCTGCAAGCAGCTGCGGAGAGCGTCGACCAGTATGGCGACGGCGTGTGGTTCGTCTCGCTCGCCGCGGTACGCGACCCGAACCTGATCGAGCCGACAATCGCGCGGGTGGTGGGCGGTCCTGACGACCTGTTCGAGTTCCTGGCGGGCAAGCGAACCCTGCTCGTTCTCGACAACCTCGAGCAGCTCCTTCCGGACGCCGCGGACATCGTCCTTCGGCTCGAGGCGCGCGTCCTGGCCACGAGCCGAAGCCGCCTCAATGTCGCTACTGAACAGGAGTTTCCCGTGCCGACGCTTCCGGTCGACGACGCAACGGCACTCTTCACGCAGCGCGCACGCCAGCTGGAGCCTCACTTCGAGCCCGATACGGCGGTGCGTCGGATTGCCGAGCGCCTCGACGGCCTTCCGCTAGCGCTCGAGCTGGCTGCCGCGCGCGTGAAGGTACTCACACCGGGACAGATCCTCGAGCGCCTCGGTCGCAGCCTCGACTTGCTGACGTCCGGCGCGCACGACGCACCCGAGCGGCAGCGTACGCTGCGCGGGACCGTCGAGTGGAGCTATTGGCTCCTCACGACTGACGAGCAACGGTTGTTTGCGCGGTTGGCCGTGTTCGCCGGGAGCTTCGAGCTCGAGGCGGCGGAAGCCGTCTGTTCCGCTGAGCTCGACGTCCTGCAGTCGCTGGTCGACAAGAACCTGCTGCGGCACGGCGAGGACGGGCGCTTCTTCATGCTCGGGACAATCAAGGAGCTCGCACTCGAAAAGCTGCGCGATCTGTCGGATGAGTCGTCGCTGCGTCGGCGCCACGACGACTTCTTCCTCGCTGTCGCGGAAGAGCTCGACGCGCATGAGCGATTGTCGGGGATGCGCGACCTGAGCGCGGAGTCTCTCGACCGCTTCGAGCGGGAGCTGCCGAGCTTTCGCGCGGCGCAGGCTGGGCTATCCGAAGGCGGCCGGCACGAAGGCACTCTCCGTCTCGGAGCGGCCCTCTGGCGGTTCTGGCTCAACAGGGCGCAGTATCGCGATGCCGCACACTGGCTCGAGAAGGCGCCCCTAGACGACGCGACTCCTCCGTTAGACGTCCGCGCGGCCGCGCTCGGGGCTGCGGGCGCAATCGCGTACTACACGCACGACGATGTGGACGGAGCGGAGACGTTCTGGCGGGAAGGGCTCGAATTGCGCCGCGCGCAGGACGATCCGCACGAGTTGGGTGCGGCGTTGAGCATGTTGGCCAGCGTGGCGTGGCGCCGGGGCGACTTCGACGGCGCTATCGCCTACCACAAACAGGCCTTGCCGCTGTTCGAGCAGGCCGGCGCCGAACCCTTACTCCTGACCGAGCTCCACTGGCTCGGCGACGCCTACCGCGACCGCGGGGACTTCGACGACGGTGAGCGCGTGCTCGAAGAGACGGCAACACGCGCACGGAAGCTCGGCTTCGACCAACAGCTGACAAGCACGTTGCACAGCCTCGGAGACCTCTCGCTCGATCGTGGGGATCCCGACACGGCGCTGCACCGCTTCGCCGAAGCCCTCGAGTACGCCGTCGCGACTGCAAGTCGGCGAGTGCAGATCTACTGCGTCGCCGGCATCGGGTGCGCCCTGCTGCAACGGGGGGACGACCGCGCGGCGGCGCGCCTCTGGGGAATCGCAGAGGACCAGGAACGGCGGCTCGGCTTCCGGATGCTCCTGACCGAACGGCAGCGCTACGAGCGCTTGATGGCGAGTGCCCGCGAGCCCCTCGGTGCGGAGTACGAACGCGAGCACCGCGCCGGCGCGGGCCTGACGCTCGAGCAGGCGGTCGCCGAGGCGCGTCTACACGTGCCGGGATGATTCGACGGATGAGCTGTTGTTCCTGATGGAGTCAGTATTGAGCCGGTTGCGGAGCAGCTCGGCCTTGCGACCCGCGCCTCGTGAGCCGACATCACCGATCGCCAAGAGCCCCTGAGTCGTACGGACGGGTGTCGCACCCTCCTCCCTGCCGCCGTTCCCCGACTCGACGACACGGCCTCAGCCGAACACTCGCTCCGGGTCGTACTTCTCCTTCACGCGCCGCACGCGCTCGAGGTTGGCGCCCCAGTAGGCGCGGTCCTCGTCGGGTAGGTCCGAATCGGGGAAGTTCGCGTACACGCCGCCCGAGCCGGAGGGGTGCACGAGCTCCCACGAGTCCGACAGCCAAGCGCGCGCGGCCTCGGTCGCGGCGGCGTCGAAGCCGGCCGGGACGACGACGGAGTGCTCGAGCAGGAAGAGCTCCTCGCGGTGTGGGAACGCAGTTGCGTTTGCAGGCACGCGGTTGTAGGCGCCGCCCCAGGGCATGAAGTCGAGCTTCCGCGCCTCCCCGGGCCGGCGTCCCCGGACGAAGAGCTCCACCAGCGCCTCGACCGCGCCGGCCGGCAGCGGCTCGCGGAAGAACTCCGACTTCATGTACGGGCGGCCGTCCTCGTCCTCCTGGTCGCCCGGGCCTCGGTCCGCTAGGTAGTTCTTTAGCGAGCCGTAGCGCATGTGCGCGCGCTCCGAGGAGGCGGCGTCCGCGCCGGCGACCGACACGAACTCGTCGAGCAGCGCCGCGGCCTCGGTCTCGCTGCCGATCATCGAGCCGAACAGGTGGACCACAGGGTCGGCGCCGGCCTCCCCGCCGACGGTGACGAGCAGGCTCGCCGCGAGTCCGTCCGGCCCTCTCGGCGACCACTCCTGCCAGGCGGCGATCAGCGCCGATGCGCGCTCGTAGGGCCACTTGAGGTGGAACGAGGTGGCGGCGGGCTCGGGCACCGTCCGGAGCGTGAGGCGCGTGACCACGCCGAGCCCCTGGGCGCCAGCGCCGCGCAGCGCCCAGAGCAAGTCCTCGTGGCGCTGCTCGTCGCACTCCACCACCCGTCCGTCGGCCAGCACCACTTCTGCCGCGACTAGCTGGTCCGACGTGAGCCCCCGACTGCGGCCCAGCAGGCCAAGCCCGCCGCCGAGCGCCTGGCCGCCGATCCCGACCGTGGCGCCGCAGCCGCCCGGGATCGAGACTTCGTACTGGGCAAGCGCGGCGTAGAGGTCGCCGAGCCGGAAGCCGGGCCCCACGATGGCCAGGCCGTCCGAGACCTGCAGGGAATGCATCGGCGTGAGGTCCAGCACCATGCCGGGGCCAGACGAGCGCCCAGCGAAGTCGTGCCCTCCGCTCCGTACCGCGAGCTCGATACCCGAGCCACGCGCGAACGCGATCGCCTCGACCACGTCCGCGGGCGTCCGGCACAGCACCACGGCCTGCGGACGCACGTCGTGGAAGCGCGGGATCTGCGGTCTGCGAACCTCGTCGTATCGCGGGGTGCCGGGGAGGACGACCTCGCCCTCCAGAGCCGCCTTCAGGTCCCGCCAAACAGTCTCTATGGTGGCCATGTCATGCCCCTGCGAAGCGATCACGAGCTGGCTCGCCGTGGACGCCGCGCCTCCGGCTTCGGGTGGGGCCGCAGTGACCCAGCACGGAGCCTCTCTCGGGTCTGCGTCCTCGCCTCGGGGACGGGCACGCCCGGTTCATAGCCGTCGCGCTCGCTCATTTCTTCTCCTCTCTGTCGTCTAGAGAGTGTGACCGACCGGCACTGCCACACTAATCGTCCGCGACGGCGGTCGTGGTCCGGGTCGCGCGGATCTCGAGACGTGCAGATACCCGCTCCGGACGAGCACCGGCCGTCTTGAGGGACTGGTCGGGGCCTCAACGGACATTCCTGCGCAGCGAGAGCGGAAGGGTTGTTGGGGGAGTTCGCCAGTCGATCAGGGGCGCGGACCTGCGCGGCGGAGTCGCGCGAGCGCGCCTCCGCGAGTCGGGCGTGCTCGCGCCGCCGAGGAGCGCAGATTCCGAGTTCGGCCTACGCTGCCGGCGCCGCGTGGTGCAGGCGGTAGGTCTCCAGCCTGCGGACCAGTTCGTGCGGTCGGCTGAATGCGGGCAGATGGCCGGTATCGATGACGTCGGCGACGATGTTCAAGCGTTCGAGAGCCAGCCGACGCATGAACTTGAGTGGGAACAGGCCGCTGTCGTCGTCGGTCGACAGGTCCGAGGTGAGGACGTCATGGCCTCGGGGCGCGCAGCTTGGGAGCGACCAGGTGCCAGTACCACCGAATCTCCACCGGCGCCAGGCAGAAGGACATAGGTCGCCCTTGACGGCGCCGCCCTGCTCGTCCGCGTCGCGCGCTCGCCGCCTCCGATCCAGAGCTCATGCCTGTCAGACCCGTCCGAGGGCCGAAATTCATCACTCCCCGTTGCGCATTGAGTCGCTCCTGCCTCGCGCGATGACCGGCTGTGTGTCCTCGCGTCCGGCTCAGCTCCCGCTCGGGACGGGGCACCGGGGTCGTTGCGAGCCGTGCGGGGCCTCGGCGGACTCCCGTTGCAGCGAGAGCGTCGTGTCGCGCCGCCCGGCGGTGACGACTGCGGCATCGGCAGCACGACGGCGCGGATTGCGAGGCCCCACGCATACGACCTCCGGTCACCACGGCCGGTATTCACCGTGCGGGGATTTGCGGCTCCGCATCGCACGCGCTGGCCATGTCCGGTGCGGGATCTGCGCGGGATGCAGAGAAGCCGGCGGTCGTTAGTCAAATACATATGCTGATTTGCAGGACTTTTACGGGGAGCTACGGGACTCGAACCCGCGACCTCCGGCGTGACAGGCCGGTCATGGCGCTTCCGGGCTGAGCGGGGATAGGCGGGGATTCCCGCCGTGACCAGGGCTTTCCGACCCTGGTGTTGCGGGAATTGGCGGGCGCGCGCGGGAGCTTCCGGCGACGTCGTGCGGGATCAACGCGGGATGCGGCGTTGTCCGGGTGGAGAACGCGACGGGATACGGGCGGGATGCCGAAGTCGTCTTCCCGACGAACCCAGCCGAAATGCGCCGCCCCCGCGAGTTGGCGGTGGGCGTCGCATGACCTTGGTCGACAAACCTCAGGCCGCCATGCCGACGCGTGTGGATGTCGGCTTGTCCGGCAGTTGCGCGCGCGCGATCATGTTTCTGTGACGGTGCAGCCGTCGGGAACGGTGACACTCGTGTTCACGGACATCGAGGGTTCGACGGCGCTGCTCGACGAGCTCGGCGCCGAGGCTTTCAAGGAGGCGCTGGGCGACCACCGACGGGCTTTGCGGGACGCTTTCGGCGCGCACTCGGGCTACGAGGTCGACGACGCCGGCGACGGCCTCTTCTACGCGTTCGCGTCGGGGTCGGAAGCGGTAACTGCGGTGGCGGAGGCGATGGCATCGCTAGCCGAGGGGCCGGTGCGGATCCGGGTCGGCGTGCACACGGGCGAGCCGCTGCTCGATCCGCCGAAGTACGTCGGCCCGGACGTACACAAGGCCGCCAGGATCATGAGCGCCGCCCATGGCGGCCAGGTGCTGCTCTCGGGAGCGACTCGCGAGCTGGTCGCCGAGGATGTGCTCGACCTGGGCAGGCACCGGTTGAAGGACTTCGCCGAGCAGGTCTCGCTCTACCAGCTCGGACCCGATCGCTTTCCGCCGCTGCGGACGATCTCGAACACCAACCTCCCCGTGCCGCTCTCCTCGTTCGTGGGGCGCGAGCGGGAGGTGACGCAGGTTGTCTCTCTCGTTCGGGACGAGGCGGCGCGGCTCGTGACGCTCGCCGGCCCGGGTGGGACGGGGAAGACGCGGTTGGCGGTAGAGGCGGCTGGGGAGTTGGTGAGCGAGTTCGGGGCCGGGGTGTTCTGGATCGGGCTGGCGCCGGTCCGCGATCCGGCACTCGTCCTCGATACGATCGCGCAGACGCTGGGGGCGAAGCAGGAGCTTGCGGCGCACGTCGGTGAGAAGCAGCTGTTGCTCGTGCTCGACAACCTGGAGCAGGTGGTCGAGTCGGCGGTCGAGCTGGCGGCGCTGCTACGCGTCTGCCCGAAGTTGCGCTTGCTCGTCACCAGCCGGGAGCTATTGCGGGTCGACGGTGAGGTCGTCTACCCGGTGCCGGCGCTCGCCGAGCCGGAGGCGGTCGAGCTGTTCTGCGCGCGGGCGCGCATCGAGCCGGACGAGGCGGTCGCCGAGCTGTGCGGCCGGCTCGACAACCTGCCGCTGGCTCTCGAGCTCGCCGCCGCGCGGGTGAGCGTGCTCTCACCCGCCCAGATTCTCGAGCGGATCTCGCAGCGACTAGACCTTTTCAGGGCCGGCCGCGACGCCGACCCCCGCCAGCAGACGATTCGGGCGACGATCGCCTGGTCGTACGACCTGCTCTCGCCGGAGGACAAACGGCTCTTCGCGCGCATGGCCGTCTTCCGCGGCGGCTGCACGCTCGAGACCGCCGAGCAGGTCGCCGGCGCCGATGTCGTCGGCCTGCAGTCGCTGCTCGACAAGAGCCTGCTGCGGCGCGCCGGCGAGCGCTTCTGGATGCTGGCGACGATCCGCGAGTACGCCCACGAGCTACTGGAGGAAGGAAGCGAGGCCGACGCGGTGCGCCGACGGCACGCCGATCACTACCTCGCGATTGGCGACCTCGCCTACGCGGAGCGGTTCGATCGCGGCTTGACCTGGGTGCGAAGGCTCGACGATGAGCACGACAACCTCCGTGCTGCGCTCGAACACCTGCAGCAATGCGAGCCCCTCGGCTACCTCCAGCTCGCCGGCGCGCTCGGCTGGTTCTGGGAAGTGAAGTCGCACTTCACAGAGGCTGCGCGGAGACTCGTAGACGCGCTGGCGTCCCCCGTTGAGGACGGAGCGCTCAGGGCGCGGGCGCTGACGTCCCTCGGCTACATCGACGATACGCAAGGCCGGTCGGCGGCCGCGCTGAGCCGACACGAGCAGGCAATCGAGCTCTGGCACACCCTCGCGGACGAGACCGGTTTGACGGAGGCCCGCGAGGGCCTGGGCTGGGCTCTCTACATGTGCGGAGAGAAGGCGCGGGCGCTTCAGCTCTTCGAGCAGAACCTCGAGCTCGCGCGCGGTCTCGGTCACCAAGCGCTCGTCAGCCGCGCGCTCGCCGGCGTATGCCAGCTGCTTGTGGCAACGGGGCAGTTCGAGCGCGCGGAGCCGCTGGCACTGGAGCTCCATGCCTCGACGCGCGACAGCGAAGACGTCAATTGCATGCACGCCGCGGATCACTACCTCGCCGACTGCGCCATGCACCGGCGCGACTACGCCCTCGCCGAGCAGCACCGGCTGAGCGCGCTCGAGACCGCGCTCGCAATTGGAACGGCGATGCAACAGACCTTGGAGGTCCTCGGTCTCGCCTTCACCGCGGCCGGGCTTGGACGAGACGAAGACGCGCTCCGTCTGGAGGGAGCGGTCGACGCGAAATGGGGGGAGCTCGGCGTACCCCATGCTCCACCGCTGTCCGAGGCATGGCGCGAACGTGACCTCGCCCCAGCCCGCGCCAGGCTCGGCGAGCCACGAGCCAGCACTGCCTTCGACGAAGGACGAACGATGACGTGGGACCAAGCCATCGAGCTCGCGCTGGGACAGAAGTCGGCCACCTAACACAAGCTTGACGTCGTTTCCGCACGCCGACGACGGCCGGAAGCAATGCGGCGAACGACGACGCTGGATGTGCACGGGATGCTCGCCGAGGTTGTTGTCAGCGCAGACGAAGTGCCTGCAAATCAACCTCTTCTGTGCCACTGGCCGGAAGACCTCCGGCTTATCCGGCCGGTCATCCTTCTCCGGGAATTTACCGGCTAGGGCCGGCTCCTTGCGGCGATTTCAGGCTGGTTCGCGCGCGGGATCTGCGCGGGATGAAAAGAAGCCGGCGGTCGTTATGTTAAACACATATAGCGATTTGCAGGTCTTTTACGGGAGCGACGGGACTCGAACCCGCGACCTCCGGCGTGACAGACCGGTTCAGGCTCGACCGCCACAGCCGACTGCGACCCGGAATTACCAACTGGAGCAGGCATTCCGTACTAATTCGAACCGGCTTGACCGGCTACAACCGGCTACCGCCCGGCAGAGCCTGTGTAGTACACGTGTAGTCGGGCTGGTGCCTCCTCAGGCAACAGTGTGGAGCGGTGGCCTCCTCCTTACCATCGCGGCTCTGCGGGTGTCGACCGCGTACCTCCCGACGAGCTCAGCTCATGACGTGCGTCCGACTGATCACGGCGATGAACTTCTGGCCGTCCGGTGGCAGCGATTATTCCTGCCAGTGCCCGAGCACATCCCTGAGCCTCGCAAGCGCGAGACGGAGCGAATCCTCGGTCTCTACGAGCGGGAGGCGCACAAGTACGACCGCGAGATGCGGGTCTGCGAGAAGCTGCTCTTTGGCGGGGGCCGCGAGTGGGCCTGTTCGCGGGCGGAGGGTGACGTACTCGAGATCGCCGTCGGGACCGGCCGCAACTTGCCTTACTACAGCCACGGCGTGCGGCTGACGGGCGTAGAGCTGAGCCCGGCAATGCTGGAGATTGCTCGCAGGCGCGCACGCGAGCTCGGCCGCGACGCAGACTTGCGTGTCGGTGACGCGCAGGCGCTCGACTTTCCCGACGATCGGTTCGACAGCGTGGTGTGCACGCTCTCGCTCTGCACGATCCCGGACGATCGCGCTGCGGTCTCCGAGGTTCGCCGCGTGTTGCGACCGGGCGGGCGGTTCCTATTGCTTGAGCACGTTCGGAGTCCCGTCCTGCCAGTTCGCGTCGTCGAGCGGCTGCTCGAGCCGCTGATGCTTCGCTTCGAGGGCGATCATTTGCTGCGCGAGCCGCTCGACCATTTGCGCGCCGAAGGTTTCGACGTCGAGCGGGACGAGCGTTCAAAGCTGGGTCTCGTCGAGCGGGTGGCGGCGCGCAAGCCCTGAGAGGTTCGCCGGCCGCCACACGCACGGGCGAACGTATCAACGTCCGTTAGGATGAGTTCGTGTCCGCGGAGAGCTGCGACCTTCTCTGTCTCGACCTACCGCTCGCTGAAAAGCTGCGCCGCCGCCGCCTGGACGAGCGCTTAGCGCGGCGGGTGGCTGGACAGTTCCGGGCGTTCGCCGACCCGACGCGATTGACGGTCGCGCTCGCCCTCCGGGAGGGCGGCGAGCTCTGCGTCTGCGACCTCGCCTGGATTCTGGAGCGGGCGCAGAACCTCGTTTCCCACCACCTTCGGGCACTGAGGGCCGAGGGCCTGGTGGAATATCGGCGCGAGGGAAAGATGGCGCTCTATTCGCTGACGGAGCGAGGGCGCGGGCTGCTCGAGCTCATCTGCACCGAAGATCGGTCTGAGCCGGTTCATGGCTGAGCAGGGGGGCCTTGTGCAGCTGGCGGTGACGGCGCGGCGCCCAGAGACAGCGAGCGCACCAGCGCCGTCGGCGCTCGATCCTGCTGAGCGGGCGCGACTCGTCCGGCGGGCGCGGCTGCTCGCCTGGGGTGGGAATGCGTGGCATTTCGTCGAGTTCGGGATCGCTGTTGGTGCCGGGATCGCGGCGGGTTCGATCGCTCTCGTCGGCTTCGGGATCGACTCGCTGATCGAGTCGCTCGCCGGCTTCATCATCCTGTGGCGCTTCGCCAGCCGCCGCTCATTGGCGGAGACTGCCGAGCGCCGGGCGCAGCAACTCGTCGCCGGCAGCTACACGATCCTCGTCGTCTACATCCTCATCGAGGCGACGCGTTCGCTCCTGGGCGGCCAGGAACCGGAGGCGAGCTGGATCGGGGTCGGCCTGGCGGCCTTCACCGCGCCGACGATGCCCGTGCTCGCGGCGGCGAAGCGGCGGGTCGGCCGACAGCTGAGCTCGGCGGCGACGGTGAGCGAAGCGGAGCAGAATCAGATCTGCGCCTACCTCTCTGTCGCCCTCCTCGTCGGGCTGCTCGCGAACGCGCTGCTTGGCTGGTGGTGGGCCGACCCGGCGTCCGCGCTGGTGATCGCCGCGCTCGCCGCCAGGGAGGGCGTCGCGAGCTGGAGGGGCGACAGTTGCGACTGCTGCTAGGCGACAGCGCTACCCTGCCTACAGTGTCGCGGCTGACTATTCAGCGCCTGCGCGAGCGCTTGCCGCTCATCGTCTTCATCCTGCTTCTGATCTTGCTCGTGATGGTGGTCGGGATCGCGTGTGCATGCGCGACCGACCATCCGATGCAGACGGTCGAGCGGGCGCTATCGGCGATCTCGGCCGCTCCGGCGGTGCTGATCGTTTGGACGTACACGTTCGTTGCGATGCTGGTCGGGTCGTTGGTCGTCCCGCAGCGCCGGCGCGCGCTCGGGCGGGCCTCGCCGCAAGAGCTGCAGCGCTTCCTCTTCTGAGATCGGCCTAGCGCCAGCGCGCGCGTACGCCCGTACCCGATCCCGAAGGAGGAACGAATGGGCAGCCGGGCTTGCTGCGATCGCGGTCGTGCTCGCGCTGACGGTCTTGCACGGCGGCGGCAACAGCGGCAGGGAGGAGTCCGCCGGCCTACCGGACACGCCCGACTACCACTCGCTGCTGGTTAATCCGAGTAACTCGCAGAAGCTCGTGCTGGGGACGCACGTCGGTCTCTACGTCTCGTCGGATGGCGGACGGCATTGGCGCTTCGACACCCTCTCCGGCGACGACGCGATGAACCTGGCGCGTCCCGGCGGAGACACGATCTGGCTCGCCGGGCACCAGGTATTCAAGAAGAGCATGGACGGCGGCGGGAGCTGGAGCGACGTCCGGCCGGACGGGCTGCCAAGTCTCGATATCCATGGGTTCGCCGTCGATCCCGGCAACGCGAGCATCCTCTACGCGGCCGTCGCGGGCGAGGGCCTGTACCGCTCGCGCGACGGCGGTCGCTCCTTCTCGCTCGCTTCCAACCAGGTCGGCGGGAACGTGATGGCGCTCGCCGTGCTGCCGGACGGGCGGATCCTCGCCGGCGACATGCAGCAGGGCCTGCTCGAAAGCTCCGACCATGGCGCGAGCTGGAAGCAGCGGCTGCGCGCGCAGGTGATGGGACTCGCCATCAACCCGAACGATCCAAAACGACTGTTGGCGACCGGGGCCGGGATCGCACTCTCGAACGACGGTGGTCGCAGCTGGCGCTCCGTGCTCGATCTCCCAGATGGGGCCGGTCCGGTGGCCTGGTCGCAGAGCAACGCGAAGCTGGCCTACGCGGTCGGTTTCAACCGCACCCTGTACCGATCGGGGAACGGCGGCGAGAGCTGGAGCGCGTTCGGATGAGCGCGACGCTGGTCATCTTGCTCTGCGCGATCGTGTGCCCGGTGAGCATGGCGCTGATGATGGTGTTCATGCGCCGAGGGCACGGCGCTTCCCACTCCTCCCGCCGCTCCGGTGAGGCTGATGAGGCGAGCGTTCGTGAGCGAGACGCCGAGTAGCCCTCCGCCCGGCCAGCGCTCCCTGCTCGGTCTCGTGCTGCAGCTGGCTGCGCTCACCCTCGTCGGTGGTCTGCTCGCGCTCCTCGTCTGGCGCGTCGTGAACACCGGCCAGGGAGGCCGGCTCGTCAATGCAGTGCGGGAACACAAAAGGCCGATCGCGCCCGACTTCCGGCTCGGCGTGCTGTGGCCGCACACCGAGACCTGGCCGGCCTCGACGCGGGATCTCGTCACGAGCGAGCTGGCGCTGCGCTCGCTGCGAGGAAGACCGGTCGTGCTCAACTTCTGGGCGTCGTGGTGCATCCCCTGCGCGCACGAAGCTCCGCGTCTCGTTGCAGCGGCCAAGGAGCACGAAGGACGCGTGCTCTTTCTCGGCGTCGATGTGAAGGACTTCTCGTCTGACGCGCGCAAGTTCCTGCGCCGCTTCCACTTCAATTACGTGTCGGTCCACGATGGGGGGTCCGATACGTACGACGCGTACGGATTGAGCGGCTTGCCCGAAAGCTACTTCCTCGACGCCGGCGGGCGGATCGTCGTGCACAAGATCGGGGAGATCTCGGCGAACGAGCTCGAGGGCGGCATCAGGCAAGCGCTCCGAGGACCGCGATGAAGCGGCCCCTCCTGTTCGCACTGATCGCCGCGATCATCGTCGTACCCGCGGCCGCGGCTCTGCTCATCCACGCGCTCACCAGCGGATCGAATGCAAGTCCCGACGCGAGTGGTCCACCGCCAGCGGCCTACCGTGGCAGCAAGCCACCGGCGGGCATTCGGCTGCCGGCCTTCACCCTCCGCGATTATCGCGGCGACGTCCTTCGCACGAGCGGCCTCCGGGGAAAGGTCGTCGTCGTCACGTTCCTCGACACCGATTGCAAGACGAAGTGCCCGATCTTCGCGAGCGACATCGGTGCCGCGCTGCGGCTGCTTTCCGGCTCGGACCGCCGGCAAGTGGTCGCGCTCGCGTTGACGGTCAACCCGGGGAGGGACACGCCGGCGAGCGTGCGCGCCTTCCTGAGCCGCCGTCACGCGCTCGGGATCGACTTCTTGCTCGGGACGACGAAGCAGATGCGGCCGATCTGGAGGGCGTTCCATGTCGTCTCGGCTGCAGAAACAGGCAACGCGGACGTGCACTCGTCAGACGCTCGGGTCTACGACCGCAGCGGCGTATGGGTATCGACGCTCCACCTTCCGGTCGACCTGACAGCCGCAAATGTCGCCCACGACATCCGCACCGCGCTGGCGCAACCCGTCAGCGCTCAGGCAGCCGTCACGATCGCATCGCTGAAGCAGCGCTTCGCCCTGCTCAGCCTGGAGCACTCGAACAAGTGCAGCCTGCGACCGGAGTCGCTCGACTCGATCGCCGTGCACGGTCGCCTGCAGGGTTCCTGCTGTTCAGCGATGGACTTCCAGCGTTAGGTTCGACAACTGCACGGGCTCCGCGCGTACGCGCGGGTGCCGGAGATTCCGACCGATCCCTACGACGTGCCCGTCACCCTCGCGCGCCGCCTGACCTCGTACGCCGAGAGCATCACGCTGACGCCGTCGCAGCAGGCCGCGTACGACGGCGCGGTCAAGTTGTCGCACGAGCACGGGCCCTGCTGCTGTCACTGCTGGCGCTGGACGGCCTTCGAGGGCCAAGGGAAGTACCTGATCGCGCGCCACGGCTACAGCGGTCGCCGCATCGCCGAGATCTGGAATCTCGAGGACGGCTGCGGAGGCATCGCCTAGCGATGGTCGTGGCGAGCGTCGGCGGCGAGCTCGGGAGGGCGCTCTCGTTCGCCTTCGGCATGTTCTGGCAGATCCTCTGGGCGCTGATCCTCGGGTTCGCGCTCTCGGGTGCCGTACAGGCGCTCGTCTCGAAGGAGGAAATGCGGCGCCTGCTTCCGCTTTTCGATGCCGACGTCGGCGGGAAACCGGGACGGCCGCACACTCGGTTCGGGAAACTACGGATCTTCTCGAGTCGAGCGACGCCTTCGTCCAACGTCTTGATTGATAAAGTTCTCGGCGGCGTATAGCTCGTGCGGAAGCATTCGTCTTGGTCTGCACGGGCCCTTCTACTCATCGACTTCATCATTGGCGGGATCTTTTGGGCTCGCTGCATCAATGAGGGTGACACCTGCTCAACTGCGAATGAATGGGTCGATTCCGTGACCGTCGCGATTGCAGCGCTTCTCTTCGCGCTCATACTCGTGCGCTCGCTCACAGATATCTTCACCTGGGTTCGAGCGACAAGACGTCCGCCAAGCCCGCCGTAAGAATCAGCCTCGATGCACGCCCACTCGCGAGAGCCGAGTTTCTGCGCCCGATCTCCTCCGTCGTTCCGGCCGAGGTCAGACGATCTCGTGGCGAACGTTTACCCACCAGAAGAACAGATTTCTGTGCAAAAGACTGTCGAGCTGGGCGACCGCGAGGATCTTCGCGCCGGCCTCGGACGTCCACGTGAGGTAGGAGCGCTGACTCGCCTCTGACAGGTAGCAGAACGCTCGCCCTCCCGGCTCGCCGACTCCGTGGAACCATTCCACCTCTCCCCGCCAAGAGTCCGCGCGACAGCCGCCGTTGCTGATTGGAACAGATGCCCGCTCGAGCTGCTTCCGGTAGGCCCGCTCGAGCTCGCTTTTGCTGCGAAACAGTGTCAGCTGCAAGCGGTTTGGGACATCAGTGCTGCAAACGAGGCTTGCCAAGGCGCCGGAAGCGCTGCTTGTGGCGCTGTGGCAGCTCCAGGGACGACCCTCCGCGTAGGTCATCAGTCTCTGGCTGGGGGAAAGGCTTTTTCCCTCCGTACTACCCATCGCCATTCCACCCGTGGTCGTTCGATGACCCCCGTTTCCCGATGTTTCAGCGCCGCCGCTCGGGCCTCGGGTCGTTAGTAGGACGACGACCCCCGCTGTTAAAGCCGCTATCACGGCGACGCCGAGGACCAGCCGCCAGCCAAGTGCCTTCGACCAATCGAGTGGGCGCCACGACCAACTCGCTCCGTGAACCGGAGAGAGCTCTCGTCGAAGCTCGAGGATGTGGACGGGCTCGGAAATCCCCTTCAGGTGCACGCGACCCCGGTCGACGTACCTGATCCCTTCCAGCCTCCCAGCAAGATGGACGACGCTGTCAGTGGCGATCACTTCGCCGGCGTGGGCGAGCCCGCAGAGGCGCGCCGCGACGTTGAGTGCCGCTCCCCGGAAACCGCCGTCGATTCGGACCGCCTCGCCCGAGTCGACCCCGATGCCGACGTTAAGGGGCAGGTCAGGATCAGCTCGGCTCTCATCCTCGAAGCGCACCTGGAGTTCGACGGCTGCTCGAAGGGCCTGACGGGCGGAAGCGAAGACGGCTAGCGCTTCGTCTCCCCGCATCTCGACAATCGCGCCACCACGGGTGCCCACAGTGTCCCGGGTGACGGAAGCGAACCGCGCCGCCAGCCTCGCAGCAGCTTCGTCGCCGCGCTCCTCCGTGAACCGCGTATAGCCGCGGATGTCGGCGATGAGGAACGTACGGACCTCGGCCTCCCGGCTAAGGGACTCGCCGCTCTCGAACTCGCCAGCGCCCTCTGGTTCACCAAGCGGACTGTCGATGGCCAAGTTATCTCCGCCAGATCGTGGACTCCACAGGCGGAGTCGCATTAGCCGCGGCCTGTGGAGTCCGATTCGGGAGGGCTCCAAGAACGGGTCAGCAGCCGTCCGGCCCCACGCGTGCTGCAAGGCGCGTTAGTGGATGAGATGGCGGTAAGGCCTCTGCGCCGATCCGTGTGAGTGCCGCCGCTGAGCGCGGTTTTGCGGTCGTCCCACCTGGTCGTCGAAGAGTTCGAGGTACGCGCGACGCTCGCTGTCTGAGAGAACCGAAAGTGCCGCCTCTCCAGGCGGGAACGATCGGCCACCGGACACGCGCTCAACCTTCTCAAGGGCGCGGGCCGCTACCGGATTCGTCTTCTCGAGATCCTTTACGTACGAGCGAATGGCACGCCTTCGCAGCGTCCGGATACGCATGCCTCTCGCAATGAGAGCCTCAGCGTATCGCCCTCCAGCCAGGCGTATGAAAACCACGGAGCACACGACCAAGACGACGAGCGCCGCCAGAACGTAGAGCGCAGCGAGCGAAAGGCCGGACACGAGACGATCTTACGGACCAGTGACCGGGGCCGGTGTCCATCTCGGGGCACTGACCCGAGCGTTCGCCGGAGGCGGAGATTCGCTCGGCACGACGCGACGTCAGCGACACGGTCGTCAGAACCGTTTTCGGCCGCGCACGGTATAAACCCGCGGGAGCCGACCCACGCAGAGAAGGGGGGATCCATGAAACGTCGTCTGCTCGTCGGCCTGTCCTTACTCGTCCTCATGCTGACGTTACCGCTCGTTGCCTTCGGCGACGTCACCGTCGGAGCCGGGGGTGGGACTCCGGGAACCTCACTCAACTTCCAGCTCGTCGGCGCCAACCCGCTCTTCGGGCGCGGGATGAACGCCGCGCTGGCGATCTACGGCCACTACGCCTACATCGGAAACCGCACCGATGGATCGAGCACATGCGGCTTCGGCGATCCTCGCGGGTACCTCACCCAGAACTGCCCCCACCCGCATCCGGGGGTCCTGATCACCGACATCGCCGACCCATCCAACCCGACCGTCGTCGGCGAGATCGGGCCGCCGAACGCAGGTCAAGTCGGGATCACGACCCGCGAGCTGCGTGTCTGGCCGCAGAAGAAGCTGCTGATGGTGATGACCTTCCGCTGCAG
>WNGE01002673.1_pt1 | contig 27398 bp, 28 predicted proteins | sample 5400651 | NCBI WGS metagenome assembly WNGE01 (sample SAMN13153370, study PRJNA577476) | soil metagenome | isolation source: 60 cm soil or saprolite under grassland replicate 2 | place: USA:California | collected 2016-06-15 | reverse complement strand
CCGGCCGCGCGCTCTTCCGCTTCCGCCACGCGCTGTGGGGCGGCTGGATCCTGCACATCGGGCTCCTCGCGCTCATCGCGGGCGTCGGCGTCCAGCAGGCGTTCCAGGACGGCGGCAGCTTCGAGCTCGTCCCTGGGGAGCGTCGGAACCTCGCCGAGCCGGGCCTCGTCTTCGCGCGGGAGCGCGGGCCGCTCGCTCCGTCGAGCCCTCCCGATCTCGAGATCGAGCTCGTCGAGTTCGACCCGTTCCGCCGGCAGCCCGGCTATGCCCCCGATCGCTTCTCGCGCGTGGCGCTCGCGCCGCCGCGCGGGCGCGACCGCGAGACGGCGCTCGACCGCGCCGCGGGCGTGCACGTCGCCGGCGTGGACGTGTACCAGGCCATCCCGAGCGGTCTCGCGCTCGTGGTCGAGGCGCCGGGGGCGCTGCGGGCGCTCCACCTCAGGGAGCGCGATCCCCACGCCGCGGCCGGCGAGGTCTCCGGCGAGCACGGGGCTGCGACGCGCGTCATCGCGCGCACGGAGCGCCGCATCGACGATCCCGCCGGGACGGGCGCGGTCGAGCTGAGCGTGGAGGCGGCGGGCGCCTCCACCCCGATCGCGCTCGGCCAGCCGTTCACGCTCGGCGGAGAGCGCGTCCGCGCCGTCGCGCTCGCGCGCTGGGCGGGGTTCACCTATGCGCGGTCCCCCGGCACGCCCGCCGTCCTCCTGGGCTTCGGCCTCGTGCTGCTCGGGGCAGCGCTCCTCGCCTTTCCGGCGGGGGTGGCGCGGCTCGGGGATCCCGACGAGAATGCCGCCGCCGTCCACCTGGCACGCGGCGCGGAGGCGCTGCGCCAGGAATGGGAGCGCGGCGCAGCCTGAGCCGACCGAGGTCCTGCATGCAGAGCGTCGCCTTCTGGATCGCGACCACGCTGTACGCGCTCGCCACCGTCGCGTTCTTCGCGTGGGCGGCGTTCCGCAAGGAGTGGGGCGCCAGCGCTGGCCGGCTCCTCGCCGCGGTCGCGCTCCTGCCGCACGCGCTCTCGCTCGCGCTCCGCTGGGCCGAGGTCGCCCACGGGCCCTACAACACGCGCTACGAGGTGCTCTCGGCCGACACCTTCCTGCTCGTGGCCGTCTGGGTGGCCGCGAGCGCGTGGGCGCGCGGGCTGCGCGGCCTCGGCGTCTTCGTCGCGCCCGCCGCGTTCCTGCTCATGGGTTGGGCGGTGATGACCTTCGAGCTCAGGGCCGAGGTCCCCATCATCTTCAAGTCGTGGTGGCTCGCGCTGCACATCGGGTTCGCGAAGCTGTTCGCGGCGACGATCCTGCTCGCCGCCGCGTGCGCCGCGGCCTACCTCGTGAAGGCCGGCGACGAGCGGCGGCTGCCGCGCCTCCCCTCCGCGCAGCAGCTCGATCTCCACGCCCACCAGTTCATGCTGGTGTCGTTCCTCTTCCTCGGCGTCATGATCGCGGCCGGCGCGCTCTGGGCCAACGAGTCGTGGGGGCGCTACTGGGGCTGGGATCCCATCGAGACGTGCAGCCTCGTCACCTGGGTCGCGTTCGGGATCATCCTGCACTTCCGCGTGCTCCACCGCTGGGGCGGGAAGCGCATGGCAGCGCTGACCTTCGTGGCGCTCGCGTTCGCGCTCACGACGCTCTTCGCGGTGGCGATGGTCGTCCCGACCATCCACAATTCGTACATGGTCGGGAAGTAGAGCGGCGCCGCGGCGGCGCGACGTCAACCCGACAAACGGGCGACCTCGGGGAACCGTTCGATCATCTCGACGCCGCTCGCGACCAGCTTCTCGCCTGCCTCCCCGAGCCGCTCGACGCTCTCGTGCCCGAAGCGCTGCACGTCGCGCAGGAACGTGTTCACGACGACGAGGCGGCCGGCGAGCAGCACCACCCGCCCGAAGCCCTCGTGCTGCATCTTCAGCATGGGCGTGCAGACGATGCCGGTGCGCGCCTCGATGGCGAGCCCGACGGCGTTGTAGAAGAGCTCGATCCGCCAGAAGACGTCCGGGTCGAGGTCCTCGCCGCTGGGGGCCTCCCTCCGCCGATCCCTCGGGACGATGAAGGGCGCGAGCAGCTCCCAGTCGCTCTTGCCGTCCCAGGCGCCCTGCGCGCCCTGCGCCCGCAGCTGGCGCGCCAGCTCGCGCAGGAAAGAGAAGTCGCCGGGGAACGCATGGCGCTGCGCATCGATCATGGCTCCTCCCGCATGGCTCCTCCCGGCTTCCTGGACCGTGTGGGTCCATTGCACCCGCCGTTCCAGCCCCCGATCCCACGCGGACGGCGAGAATCCCTCGTCTTCCAGGGTGTGGCCGCCCGAAAAGGCGGCGCGCCGATGGATGGATCGCGGGCAGGCCGCGCTCCCCGCGCGAGCACCCGAGCTGGATGGGGCGCGCCTCAGCCACCTGTTCTACGATGGCGCCGTGATTCATTCCCGCGCGCACAGGTGCCTCATCACCCTCGCGACCCTCGCGTTCGCCGCGGGGTGCCAGGGCACGGCCGTGCGGCCCGGGCCAGCGCCGGGCGACCTTCCCCAGTGGGAGCTCGACAACCCGGTCCGGCCGCTCCCTCGTCCCCCGCTGGGGCTCGACGTGGAGCTCGCCTCCGCCAAGGTGAGGGTCACGCCGGAGAAGGTCCGCCTGGGTCGCTGGCTCTTCTTCGACAGCCGGCTCTCGCGCGACGGCACCGTCTCGTGCGCGACCTGCCATCAGCCGGAGTTCGCCTTCTCCGAGCCCACGCCGCGCTCGAAGGGCGTCGGCGGCCAGGAGGGGACGCGCAAGGCACCGCCGATCGTGAACGTCGCGTTCCCCCTCTACCAGCACTACTTCTGGGACGGGCGCGCCGGCTCGCTCGCCGAGCAGGCGAAGGGGCCGATCGCGAACCCGATCGAGATGGCGAACACGCCCGAGGGCGCGGTGCGCACCGCGGTGACCATCGCGGGCTACCGGCGCGCGTTCCGCGAGGTGTACGGCGACGACCGGCTCGACATCGACCGCATCGCCGACGCGATCGCGGCCTACGAGGCGACGCGCCTCTCGGGCGATTCCGCCTACGACCGCCACGCCGCCGGCGACGAGGAGGCCCTCTCGCCCGAGGCGCGCGAGGGTCACGACATCTTCTTCGGCCGCGGGCGCTGCAACGCCTGCCACCTCGGACCCAACCTGACCGACTCGCGCTTCCACAACGTCGGGATCGGGTTCGAGCCGAAGCCGCGCGACCTCGTCGGCCACGGCTTCGACGATCCGGGGCGCTACGCGGTGACGCACGAGCCCGCCGACATCGGCGCGTTCAAGACCCCCACCCTGCGCGACGTCTCGAAGCACGCGCCCTACATGCACGACGGCTCCTCGCCCGACCTGCGCGACGCGGTGCTGCGCTACGTCCGCATCGAGGCGAACCCCTGGCTCGATCCCGCCATGCAGGAGGTGCGCGTCTCCCCGTTCGACGTCGCGCCGCTCGTCGCCTTCCTGCGCTCGCTCGACGGGACGGGGTACGAGGACGTGCCGCCGCGGAGCTTCCCGCAGTAGCGGCGGCCTCACCCCAGCTCGACGCTGGCGATATCGGCTACACCAGGAAGCCGTTTTGCTGTCAGACCCGTCTGGCACTGTCGGTTTCGTGAGACGCTACGTCGCGCTGGACCTCGAGACGGTGCCCGACGAGGACCTCGTCTCGGCGATGGACGCCGAGCCCGCTCGCCCGTACGCCGACAAGCTCGGGCGGCTCCTCGCGGCCCGGCGCGCGCAGAGCGGCGGGCGCAGCGACTTCCTCCCCATCCCGTACCACCGGCCGGTGGTGGCCTGCTCGCTCGAGGCGGTGGAGCGCGACGGCGCCCTGGTGGTGGCCGACGTCGGCTGCTGGACCGATCGCCGCGCCGACGAGGGCGTGTTCCTCGAGTCAACCTGGAAGCGCCTGCAGGGCGGCACGCTCGTCACGTTCCACGGCCGCGGCTTCGACCTGCCGGTGCTCGAGCTGCGCTCGCTCAAGCTCGGGCTCTCGGCGCCGACGTGGTTCTCGGGCGCGCGGCAGGGCACGCCGCAGGACCACCACGACGTCTTCGAGCTCCTCTCGAGCGGGGGCGCCGCGTCGGCGCCGCTCGACCTCTACGCGAAGCTGGTGGGCCTCCCGGGCAAGGAGAACGTGGCGGGCAAGGACGTGTCGGCGCTCTACGCGCAGGGCGCGCTCGATCGCATCGCGGGGTACTGCATGAGCGACGTCGTGCAGACCTGGCTGCTCTACCTGCGCTACCGCCTCCTCGAGGGGACGCTGTCGCCGGGAGGCTACGCGCTCTCCGTCGCCGCCTGCCGCGAGGACCTCCCGGCGCTCTTCGCCGAGCGCCTCGAGCCGGCGGCGCGCACCTTCCTCGCGGGCTTCCTCGAGCGCTGCGGGCCGTTCCTCGACGAGCTGCCGGCGGTGCCGCTGCGGAGCGTGGTGTAGGAGGTTCGCAACGCAGCCCGGAGCACGCGGCGCGAATCCTGGCCCGAGGTTCGGGGTCGGGGATGAACGGCCGGATGACGTTCCCCTGCTCGTCCGTCAGCTCCATCTCCAGGTTGAGACACAATCGAGATCGGACGTCGACCTATCGAGCGACGCGAGGGCGAAGAGGATGGGGACAGGCCCTTTCGGGTGCGGCACTACGGTCCGGTCATGCCCAACGAAACTGCGCGCTTGCGGCATCCACGAAGGGCTCTCGATCGGTCACGCCGGAGCGTCGGATCAACCATGAGTCGCGTGAACAGCATGCTCACCGTCATCATCCTGGCCGTCAGCGTCGCCCTCGCTCCCGCGGAAGCGCAGCCGCCCGCAAGAATGCCACGGGTCGGATTTCTCAACCCTCTGGACCGTTCAGCGCCCCACTTCGAGGCATTCCGACGAGGACTTGCAGATCTCGGCTATGTCGAAGGCCGCAACATTGCAATCGAGGCGCGATTTGCGGAAGGCCAGTATGACCGGTTGCCCGGTCTTCTCGCCGAATTGGTTCATCTCGAGGTGGACATCATTGCCGTCACCGGCGCTGTGACAGCGCGGGCCGCCAAGACGGCAGTCACTGATATCCCGATCGTGTTTGCCGTCGTGGTCGATCCGGTGGCAGACAACGTCGTGCCGAACATGGACCGGCCTGGCGGAAACATGACCGGCACGACGAGTTTTGACCCACAACAAGCCAAGAAGCAGCTCGAGCTCCTGAAGGAGGCGATTCCCCGACTCAAGCGGGTGGCCCTGCTGGGAGACAAAGGCGTGTCCGAGGCATTGATGAGGGCCAGCGAGGCGCAGGCACGATCAATGGGACTCCAGACTCTACGGCTCCGAGTGGCGGCGCCGAATCCGGATCTGGAAGGAGCGTTCGCCGCAATCAGGCAAGGCCACTCCGACGCTCTGCTGATTCTGGAAGAACCGATCGTGGGGGTCCATGCAAAGAGGATCGCCGAGCTGGCGGCCAGGGATCGACTCCCGACGATGTTTGCGCCATCCCGCGTCGGCGCCGGGGGCCTCATCGCCTATGGAACGAGCCAGGTCGAGTCCATCCGCCGCATGGGCGTATACGTGGACAAGATCCTGAAGGGCGGTAGACCGGGCGAGCTCCCCGTGGAGAGGGTCATGCCCTACGACCTGACCGTGAATTTGAAGACCGCACGGGAGATCGGCGTCACGATACCGGCCGAGGTGCTCAGGCGCGCGAACAAGATCATCCAGTAACGTCGGTACGTCGGATTCAGGCGAGTCCAAGGTGTATTCGCGAATCTCGGAGCTCCTTCCAGCGGGGGTTCTGGGATGCGCTCCAATCCCTTGCCGGAGGTTCCTCGCTTGCCGCGCACAGGGAGGCTGCCATGAGTCGCTGCGCCTTCACGGGAATCGAGGCCGTGGATGTCACGGGAGCTGCCCTCGATGGCATCGGAGTCTCCGAGGAGCGACTCCGGCAGAGCGTCCTCCCATTCCTGGAGAGCACGCTTCTCTGCTCGATGGCGACCGTCACCCCGGAGGGCCGTGCCCACATCAACACGGCGTACTTCAGCTATTCGGACGAGCTGGAGCTCTATTTCCTCTCACATCCGAGCTCGCTCCACTGCCGCAACCTCCTCGGCAACCCGTCCATGGCCATGACCGTCTTCTCCTCGGTGCAGCGATGGACCGATCCCGGTCAGGGCGTGCAGCTGTTCGGCACCTGCGAGCAGGCGGCTGGATCTGCTGCGGACGAGGCAGAGCGGTCGTACCGGACGCGATTTCCGGCCTATGACGATTGGAAAGCCGCTCTCGAGGAGGACAATCTCGTCCGGCAGTACCGCTTCTACCGGTTCGACGTCACCAGCGTGAAGGCCCTCGACGAGAGGAGCCTCGGCGACGCGGTGTTCGTTCGCGCCGACGTCGCGCGGCGGTGAGCCCGCTCCGCTGCCGTCGGCCGGAAGAGCTTCTTCTGCAATCGGCTTCATCGCTTCAGCGCGCGGTCACGCGTTCACGACGCGTTCTTGGCGCCTCACCCAGGGCGGAACGGCGGGAGCGAGCCGTCGTCGGGCGCGACGACCGGCGCGGGCGCTCCCGCGAGCTGCGCCGCCCGTGCCGCGAGCGCGTTCGCGTCGTCGCGGCTCCAGCCCTCGCTCACGGCGACGATGCGCCCGGCTGCGTCGAGGAGGATCCAGGTCGGGGTGGCACGCACCGCAAAGGCGTCCGACGCCGGCCAGGGCTGGGGGTCGCGGCACACGTCCACCCCGGCGACGCCCCACCCGTGCGCGTCGCCGAAGGCGCGCGTCGGCCCGGGGTCATCCTGGGAAACGGCGACCACCGCCAGCCCCGGTAGGCCGGTGAAGCGCGGCAGCACGTTCGCGGCGACATCGCTCGCGGCGCACTCGCCCTTGTAGAAGAAGAGGAGCGCGGCGCGGCCGGCGGGGAGCGGGGCGTCGCGCGCGTCGAGGTCGACGAGGCGGACGGCAGGTACGGTTGCTCCGGGGGCGAGCGGCACCCGTGGAGCATGATCGCGGGGCGCTGCCGGCGCAACCAGCGGAGGGGCTACACCGCCTTCTTCGCGCGGCGCTTGCGCTTGATGCTGAGTCCGCGCTTGCGCGTGGCCTGCGCGCGCTTCGTCTTGGAGCGGTTCGAGACCTTGCGCTTCGAGCGATTACCCTTGGGCGTCGGCATGTGCGTATTCTCCCTGTGGAAAGCGCCGAGTCTAGCCCCGGTCGCCGCTCCGTCAATTTTGGAGCTTCCTACTCCAGCCAGTCCTTCTCCTTCAGCTTCCTCGGCAAATACTCCTCGGTGATGAAGCTGATGCCGCGGCGCGAGAGCGCCTCGAGCTCGAACTTCACTCCGGAGCGCACCATCTCCGAGATCTCCTTCTGCCACTGCTTCGCCTGGAACCAGGGGTAGGCGAGCATCTGCTTGGCGCGCGCGTTGTCGCCGTCGTCCATCTTGATCGCGACGTTCGAGGGGAGCTGGTAGGTGTCCTTGTCGAACGACGAGAGGCCGATGAAGCGCGCGTCGGGCACCGCCATCCGCATCGACTCGTAAGCGAGGTTGATCGAGCCCTGCTTCATCACCGAGTAGATGTAGAAGCCCCACGGATCGTTGTCGACGAGCACGTACACCGGCAGCTTCAGCTCGGAGTGGAGCCGCTGCACGAGCCGGCGCACGCCGCGGGGCGGCTGCCCTCCGCCCTGCAGGATGATGCACCGCTCGCGCTTCCAGAACTTGTCCTCGTTGAACCGCGTCCACACCGCGTCCTTCTCGATGAGCAGGATGTATCTCGCCTCGTGGCGGACGAGCTCGATCACGTTCGACTCCACGATGGAGGGCACCGCCCAGCCGCCCGAGCCCATGCGGCGCAGGTCGATCGTGTCACCCGTGTCGCGGATCGTGATCGGGCCGACCATGGAGCCCTTGCGCGAGGCGAACAGGTGCAGCTCCTCGCGCAGCGCGTCGAGCGCCACCTCGAGGTCCTCGATGATGGGGTCCGACTCGTCCTGCTCCTCGAACGTGTTCTGCTTCGTCTCGCCGATGGTGTGCTTCGTGATGTAGTACAGGTCGCGGATGCTGGTCGTCTTGCCTGCCTCGACCAGCTCCTTGCAGGCGTCGGAGACGAGGAACGTCTGCATGAACTTCTTCGCCATCGCGACGTTGAAGAAGTAGCGCTTCTGCTTCTGGTTCCCGAGCTCGACGAGCCCCTTGCGCTCGTTGAACTTCACGTTCGCGAGCGAGCGGATGGGGATCTCGACGAAGGGGTTCTGCCCGCTCTTCACCGAGCGCATCACCGTCTCGGCGAGCCTGTCGATCTTCTGCGCCGTCTTCTTGGAAATCGCGTCCATCCTCGGCATGGGCTACTCCGCCTCCTCGCGCTCCGCCGTCCGCGGCCGCTTCGAGACCTTCTTGCTCTGCTCCTCGAGCGCCTTGTCTTGCTCCTCGAGGTCGGCCTCCGTCACCTGGTTGGCCACCCGCATGAAGTCGCGCCGGATGGCGTCCCTGGACTTGCCGCTGATCCGGTGGAGCGCCGCCGCCACCTCCTCGATGTAGAGCTCGAAGATGCTGCGGCGCTGCGCCTGGTAGTCGGCGTGCTTCTGCTTGCGGATGTGGCTGGCGAGCTTGCGGCCGCACTCCTGCGCGGCGAGCTGGATCTCGCGGATGATCTCCGGGTAGTGCGCGACCGCCTCCTTCGACTCGCTCGTGAAGGGCACCCAGACCGACGCGATGTGGACGAGGAGCGCCATGGGCCCGACCGGCAGCGAGCCCTTCGGATGGCTGAGGAGGTAGTTCCTCCAGTCCGTCTTCACGATCGCCTCGGTCACGCCGCAGGCGCCGCGCTGGAAGAGGAGCGGCACCCGGTTCGCGAAGCGGAAGAGCTCGATCGACTTGTCCGCCGGCCAGGAGCCGCCGTAGGCGAGGCCCACCTCGACCTGGAACGGGTTCCCCCGGTACACCTTGGGTGGACGGGTCACCGTCGAGATGAAGTAGTTGTGCCCCTTGATCTTCTCGACGCCTTCCTCGGGCGGAGCGTCGGGCACGACCGGCGCCTCCGCCTTGGCCGCCTTCTCCTTCTTCGAGGCCTTCTTCTTGCCGGCCTGGTCGAGGTCGAGCTGCGTCTCGTCCTCCGGCCCCTCCGTCTCGATGACGTTGAGGAACGAGATGAGGCCCCGCTTCATCAGCTCGTCGCCGATGGGCGAGAGGCAGTTCGTGGGCGGGGCCATGATCCTCGTCTCGGCGAGCGCGCGGTGCAGCTTCTCCGCGAGCGTCCGGTCCTCGGCGAGGTGGCGCGGCCGCACCTTGCCCTTGAAGGCGGCCTTCTTCAGCACCTCCCCGGCGACCGTCGGCGACATGCGCGAGAAGGACGTCTGGAGGAAGCCCTTCACGTCGTGGCTCTTCGACTCGGCCGCCATGAGCATGAGCGCGCCCAGCTCGACGCCGTGCGGGTGCGGCTTGATCTCGAGCGCCTCCTTGGGCAGCTCCTCGGTGGCGCGCGGGAAGCTGAGCCGCGCCTGCTTCGGCCGCAGGTAGTGGAAGGTGCCGTGCGGGTTCGCGAGCGCGGTGTGCTCGACGTACCGGTTCACGAAGCGCTGGCCCTGCTGCCAGTTCGCGACGATCTCCAGCTCGACGCGCGTGCCGTGCTCCTGCGTCCACTCCGCGAGCTCCCGATCCTCCGTGACGACCGGGTTGTTCTTGCGGGTGTCGATCTGGATCTCGAAGAAGTGGGCCGGCTTCCCCTTCCCCGTCCTGGTCGTGACTCTGATGGGGCTGCCGGTCGTGAGCTGCGCGTACATGGCGGCGGCGCTGATGCCGATGCCCTGCTGGCCGCGCGACTGCTTGAGCCGGTGGAACTTGGAGCCGTAGAGGAGCTTCCCGAAGATCTTGGGCGCCTGGGCCTTCACGATGCCGGGGCCGTTGTCCTCGATCGCGACCACGAAGCGCCCTTCCCCCTTCGTGAGATCGCCGTCCGCCTTGCCCGCCTCCCACGCGAGGTCGCGCACCTCGATGGTGATCTCGGGGAGGATGCCCGCCTCCTCGCAGGCGTCGAGCGAGTTGTCGACGGCTTCCTTGATGGTGGTGAGGAGCGCCTTGGAGGGGTTGTCGAAGCCGAGGAGGTGGCGGTTCTTGGTGAAGAACTCCGAGATGGAGATCTCGCGCTGCTTCTGCGCCATCTGCTCGGCGGTGGCGCGGCGCCGGGGCGCCTTCGCCGGCGCCGCCTGGGCGTCCTCCGGCACCGGCACCACCACCGGCCCCGCCGCCACCGAAGGCGGCGCGAGCGCCACCGCCACCGGGGCCTTCCGGGGCCGCCTCGGCGCGGGCTCCGTCGTGACGAGCTCGAGCTGCGCCGCCCCGCCCTTTCGCTTCGCCTTCGCAGCCATCCAGGCTCCTCGCGCTCGTGGATCCCGAGCGATATCGCTCGCTTGCTTTAGCACGGCGCCGTTCGGGACGCGAGAAACGCGAGCGCTCCAAACAGCAGGGAATCCCGGCGCATTCCCGGCAGGACGGAGCGCGTCCCTCCGGCCGGGCGGCTGGGAAGGAAACCGTTTGACGGGGGTCCTCCACTGGCTATCTTGCGCGCATGGCCTGGTCTGAATCGACACCGGTGCGCGGCACGCCCCGAGCCCAGCTCGGCGCCGGTCGCAACTACATCAAGACGGCGATGCTGATGGCGTTCCTGATCGCGCTCCTCGCCATCGGCGGGAGCGTGTGGGGCGGCTACCAGGGGATGATCCTCTTCGGCTCCATCGGCCTCCTCATCAACTTCTTCTCGTACTGGTTCTCCGACCGCATCGCGCTCATGGCGCACCGTGCGCAGCCGGTGACGCGCGAGCAGCTCCCGCAGCTCTACGAGGTCGTCGAGCGGCTGACCCGCAAGGCGGGCCTGCCGATGCCGAAGCTCTACGTCATCCCGTCGGAGGCGCCGAACGCGTTCGCGACCGGGCGGAACCCCTCGCACGCGGCGGTGGCCGTGACGCAGGGGATCATGCGGATCCTCGACTGGCGCGAGCTCGAGGGCGTGCTCGCGCACGAGCTCTCGCACGTGAAGAACCGCGACATCCTCATCTCCACCATCGCGGCCGCGATCGCCGGCATCATCAGCTCGCTCGGCCACATGATCCAGTGGGGCGCCATGTTCGGCGGGCTGTCGCGGCGCGACGACGACCGGGGCGGCGGCGCGATCGAGATGCTGGCGTGGGCGATCCTGGCGCCCATCATGGCGCTCGTCATCCAGCTCGCCGTGTCGCGCTCGCGCGAGTACGGCGCGGACGCCTCCGGCGCGGCGCTGCTCGGCGATCCCGACCCGCTCGCCGACGCGCTCCTGAAGCTCGAGCGCGGCAACGAGGAGATCCCGTACCAGTACGGCGGGCCGGCGACCGCGCACCTCTTCATCGTGAACCCGTTCAGCGGCGCCGGTGGCGCCATCATGAACCTGCTCTCGACGCACCCGCCCATCGAGGAGCGCGTCCGCCGGCTGCGCGAGCTGAAGCGCGGGATGAGGTACGCCTGACGGCTCGATTTACAGCGCGCAACTCGTGTTCGACCCGCCGACCGTGACGCTGCCCGTGAACGTCTGCTCGCCGACGATCACGAGCGGATAGGTGTTCGTCGGCGTGCCGGCCGGGATGGAGATCGGGCAGCTCGCGGTCGGCACACCGGTGTTGCAGCCGTTGATGGCGCAGCCCGCGTTCGCCTGGCACTGCTGCACCGTGGGCGACACCTCGAAGCGGCAGTTGCTGAAGTCTCCGCTACAATTCACCGCCTCGGCCTGGCAACCCGGCGACGAGTCGCTGCACTTGGCGCAGAGCTGGACCGTGATGGTGTCAGCGCCCGGCGCGAGACTGCACGACGGGCTCTGGTTGATCGCCGTGGCGGGGCTCGAGCTGCACGTGTCGGTGCCGCAGCCTGCAAGGAGGACGAGCGCGGGGACGACGGCGACGGCGAGCAGGCGCTTCATCATGGGCTCCTGGGAGAGAGGTCGGGATCGCGACGGCCGAGCGGGCCGCACATTCAAGGCCCGAGCGTGATCTTGTCGAAGTGCATGGCCTCTTCCACCAGCTTCTGCGCCGCACCCGTGCGAGCGGCAGCACCCGATCGAGACCTTCAGAAGAACAGCGGCTGCCCGCTCGCGAACTGGGCGGCGCAGAGGGGCGAGTCGTCGACGACGGCGGGTCCGAGCGGGCCCACCGGCGCGAACGTCTCGCACAGGTAGACGCAGCCAAACGGCGAGCAGAGGCTCTGGTCGTTCGCGAACCATCGAAAGAGGCGCCGGCAGAGGGGCGTGCTCGCGTCGCACTTCGATCCCACCGGGAGGCTGAACTTCTGCGGCACGTCGCACTCGATGGTGTCGGGATCCATCCCGAAGTCGTTCGCCGCCTGCCGCACCGTCTCGCCGTTCGGGATGAGCCGATCGCAGGCCGCATGCCGCTGGTCCATGAGCTCGTGCTCCTTGCTCTTGCCGCAGCCGGACGCCGCGGCGAGGCCGACCAGGGCGGGGAACGCCAGCACGAGCGCACGGCGCATCGGTCCGACTTATCCCACGTTTCCCCGCCTTGCCACCGGCATCGCCGTGGGCTTGGATGGAGCCCGTGCGAGACGTCCAGCTCATCGCGATCACCGGCGCGGGCGAGGAGGGGTGTCGCCTCGCGCGCGTCGCGGCCTTGGCCGGCTGCGCGGTGCGCCTGCACGAGCCCCACCCGGCGGCCCTCGAGCGCGCGCAGGAGGTCATCCGCGCCGCCATCGACGGCGGCCTGCGCGCGGGTCGCCTCGGGCCGGCCGACCGGCAGCGCGCGCTCGACGGCATCCTGGTGACGACCGATCTCGAGGAGGCCGTCACCCACGCCGACCTCGTCGTCGAGGCGACGGACGCGACGCCCGAGCAGCGCCGCGCCCTGTTCATGCGCCTCGGGGATGCATGCCGCGCGAGCGCGCTCGTCGCGACGGTCGCCGGCGATCCAGACGACCTCATCGACTACCTCCCTCAGCCGGGGCGGCTGATCGGGTTGCGCCTCCCCGAGGGCGAGACGCCGCGCCTCGAGGTCGTCGCCGGGATCGAGACCTCGCCGCACGCGCTCGGCGGCGCGCGCCGGCTCGCACGGCGGCTCGGGCGCGACGTGGTCGTGGTCGGCCATGGTGAGGAGGTCGCGTGATCGTGCGGGTCGATGCGCTCGGGATCCTGCTCGAGGCGCGGCGCGTCCTCGTGGCGGAGGTGCTGGGCGGCTTCTTCGGTCAGGCCGCGCTCGGCCGATGGTGGCTGCCCTGCGCGACGCTCCCCGACGGCGAGGCGCCGGCGGAGGTGGCCGCGCGCACGGTGAAGGAGCAGCTCGGGCTCGAGCTCGAGGAGCCGGTGTTGGTGGGCGCCCGCCCGCAGCGCGTCGGCGAGGCGTGGCACCTCGGGCTCGTCGTCGCGGGCGCGCTCTCGGGCGAGCCCGCGCCGTCGCCGCCCGTCACGGGCTTCTCGCTGCGCCTGCTCGGGGAGCTTCCGGACCAGGTCGGCCTCTGGCACCGCGACGACCTGGCCGTGCTCGCGGCGCGCTACGAGCGGCTCCGCGCGTGAGCGCGGCCCGCGCGGCGGTGGCGCGTGGCTCCCCGCTGCGCTAGGAGTGGCGATGGAAGGAGAGCCTCCATGCCCGCTCCGCTGCTCGCCATGCTGCTCGGCTCCGCGCCGCTCAAGGTCGGCGACAGGGCGCCCGAGTTCACGCTCGCGGACACCGAGGGGCAGCAGGTCACGCTCTCCACGGCGCTTCGGAAGGGCCCGGTCATCCTGTTCTTCTTCCCGAAGGCGTTCACGTCGGGTTGAACGAAGCAGACCAAAGCGTACCGGGACCGGTATGCCGACGCGGAGAAGAAGGGCGCCCAGGTGATCGGGATCTCGGTCGACGACCGCGAGACGCTGAGGCGCTTCAAGGCGGAGACGAAGGCGCCGTTCCCCCTGCTGTCGGATCCCGACGGGAAGATCGCGAAGCTGTACTCCGGCCTCATGCCGCTGCCGATCGTGAACCTCGCCAGGCGCGCGAACATCGTGGTGGGCGAGGACGGGCTCGTGAAGGAGATCGTGACAGGCAACGCCGCGGTGGACCCGTCGTCGGCCATCGCCTCGTGCCCCATCCACGGGGCGGGCTCGTGAACGCCCTCCTCGCGCGCCTCCGGGCGGCGCTCCGGCGCCGGCTCCTCGGCATCTCCGCGGAGGAGATCCGCTACACCTTCGAGGACGTGCGCTCGGAGATCCGGGGCACGCGGGCCGAGCTGAAGGCGGAGATCGCCTCGATCCGGAGCGACCTCGAGCGCCTGGAGCACGGAGGCGCCGACGAGGACGACGACGAGAAGCCGGTGGCGGAGGCGTAGCGCGGCTCAGCGATCCCGCTCCTCGACCAGCACCTTCGTCACCACCGCGTCCCCGCCGGTCGTGGCGATGCGCTCACCCTCCCTCCAGTGCGCGCGGCGGAGGTAGCCGAGCCCGAGGCGCCCCGCCGGCGTGTCGGCGGCGCTCGTCACGACCCCGACCTCCTGACCGGTGGCCGTCGCGAGCGGCGCGCCCGGCGCGGCGCCGGCGGGCAGCGCGAGCTGGACGAGGCCGCGCTGGATCTGCCCGCGGAAGGTGCCGCGCAGGACGACCTCCTGGCCGAGGTAGCAGCCCTTGTCGAAGCTCACCGCGCTCGCCATGAGCGCCGCCTCCATGGGCAGCCTGCCCTCGTCCACGTCCGCCCCGAAGCGCGGGATCCCCGCCATGACCCGCAGCACCTCGAGGTCCTCCTCGGAGAGCGGCGTCGCGCCGGCCGCCTCGCACCCGGCGCGGAACGGCTCGGCGTCGGCCGCGGGCAGGAGCACGTCGAGCGCGGGCGCGCCGCGGCGCGGGTTCTCCCAGGCGGTGGCGCCGCCGGGCGCGCGACCGCGCGCGAGGTCGGCGCCGGCCGGCCCGAGGGCGGGCACGACGCGCCACGCCGCCGAGACGTCCTCGACCTCGACGTCGTCCATGATGACGTACTTCGCGAGGTGGAGGCGGAGCGGCTCCGCCGCCCGCGGGTCGACGTCGAGCAGCACGTCGTCCGCGCGCAGGACGACGTGCCCCTCGGCGAGCACGTGGCCCTTCACGTTGAGGAATGCGGCGTACGCCGCGGCGCCCGGCGCGAGGCCGGCCACGCGCTGCGTGGAGAGCCGGTGCAGGAAGTCCTGCCGGTCCTTGCCCGTGACCTTCAGGATGCCGCGCGCGAGCACGGGGCCGACGGCCGCGCCGCCGCGAGCCGCCGCGAGCCTGTCGGAGAGCGACTTCATCGGCCTCTTGTAGCGCGGCGACGGGCTGCTAGCATCCCTCGAGCCGCGCCGCCGCCCACCGCGCCGCCTCGCGCACCCCTTCGAACGGGCTGTCGAGGTGCCGCCTCACCGCGTCGAGCCGCCGCCGGTCGCCGGCCTGCCCCGCGGCGAAGACGGCGTTGCGGAGGAGGCCCTCGTAGCGCGCCCGCGCCAGCGCTGTCCCCCAGAAGCGCCGCCGGTACTCCTCGAGCGTGAGCGCGAGGAGCCCCTCGAGGTCGAGGCCGCGCTGGCCCGGGCGCGCCGCGAGCTCGGGGGCGCAGCGCGCTTCGGCGCCGCGGTTCCTCGGGCAGACGGTCTGGCAGTCGTCGCACCCGAACGCCCACGGCCCGAGCCGCTCGGCGATCTCCGGGGGGATGGACCCCCGCCGCTCGATGGTGTGGAACGAGATGCAGCGCCGCGCGTCCACGAAGCCGGGGGCGACGATGGCGCCGGTCGGGCAGGCGTGGAGACAGGCGGTGCACGACCCGCAGCGCTCGGGGTGCGGCGCGTCGGGCGCGAGGTCGCGATCGACGATGACCGTCGCGAGGAGCACCCAGCTCCCCAGGTCCGTCGTGATGAGGCAGCCGTTCTTGCCGACCCAGCCCAGCCCCGCGCGCTCCGCCCACGCCTTCTCCATCACGGGCGCCACGTCGGCGCTCGCGAACGTGCGGGCCTCGGGGTCGCGCTCGTGGAGCCGCGCGACGAGGTCCTTGAGCTTCCGATTCATGACCGCGTGGTAGTCGCGGCCGCGCGCGTATCGCGCGACGCGCGCCTCGGCTGGCTCGGCGTCGAGGTCCCGTTCCAGGTACGAGAGCGCGAGGGCGACGACGCTGCGCGCGCCGGCGAGGAGGCGCGCCGGGTCGAGCCGCTCGGCGCGCTGGGTCCGCAGCCACACCATGTCCGCCTCGGCGCCGCGGGCGAGCATACGGTCCAGCGCCGACGGGTCGAGGGGCCCCGCGCGCGCGATGCCGGCCTTGTGGAACCCCGCGCCGAGCGCGGCCTGCTTCACGAACGCGCTGTCGAGCGCTGCCGCCACGACCACAGCATAGGCGTCACGCCGCGGCGGCGCCGTCGGAGCGCGACGCGGCGCGCTTCTTCGCGGGTGGGACCAGGCGGCGGACGATGGCCCCGACGATCCAGCCCGCGAGCGACCCGACGAGCGCGCCCAGGACGACGCCGCCCACCGTGGGCCCGACCGCCGCAGCCGGGGTCGCGTTGTAGGTGACGAGGAGGCCGAACGCCACCGCCATGCCCGCCGCGACGGAGAGGTTGTTCTTCATCCCGAGGCGCGCATCCGCGAGGCACGCGAGGAGGAGGGCCACCGCCGCGAGCACCCATGGTCCGCCCGCCACCGGGATCGGCTCCGTGTAGACCGCGACGCGCAGCCGGCTCCCGAGCTGCCCCTGCAGGCGCTCGAGCTTCAGCTCGCGGGCGCCGGCGGGGATCTGCGCGGGGTAGAAATCGGCGGTGTGATCGTGCGCGACGCGGGCGCGCCCGCCGCGGCCCACGCGCGCGTAGCCGAACGTGCGCTCGAGCTTCCCATCGACCGCCTCCTTCGTGCCCGCGATGCTGAACGTCACCGACGGCTCGCCGCGCTCCGCGAGCTTCCCCGAGACGAGGAGGCGCACCGGGCCCGAGAAGCCGTCCGGGATCGCGATCGTGTCGTCCACCTGCCCCACCTCGCCGGTGAACACCGGCTCGCCCGGGCGGACGGTGCGGAGCGCCGGGAGCGCCGTCGAGACGAGCGCCGCTACCGCGGCGGCGATCGCAATGGCCCGGCTCCCCACGTCCCGTCCCCGGTCGAGACCGGGTCGCGCGATGAAGAGCGCCACCCCGAGGCTCACCGCCGCCACGATCACGGTCGCGGTGGCGTCCTCGCTCGCGACGCCCGCCATGTAGAGGAGCCCGACGACCGCGACGGCGGCGAGGCCGGCGACGGGGAGGATCCAGCCCGAGAGCGCCTCGTCGAGCCAGAGGGAGAAGGTGCTGGGTGCGCTGTTCGCCATCGGGGTCCCCTCCAGAAAGGGCGACAAGATAGCCGAAAACGGCGCGCAGGATCACGGCGCCCGGCAAGCGGCGGGGCGGACGTTTTTTTGACGGCGATCCGATATCGCCGCATACCGATCGTCATGGCGCGACGACTCGATCTCCACGACTGGGACCTCCTCCCCGGCACCGCCGACCGCGAGGCGTCCTGGGCGCTCGTCCAGGCCGACTGCATCGAGACGCTCGAGCGCCTGCCTCCCGGCTCGGTCGACCTCGTCTTCGCCGACCCGCCATACCACCTCTCGAACGGCGGCACGACGTGCCGCAGTGGGCGCCGCGCCAGCGTGGACAAGGGCGCGTGGGACCGCTCCGGCGGCATCGCGCAGGACCACGCGTTCCAGGCGCGCTGGCTCGAGGCGTGCCGGCGCGTGCTGAAGCCGTCGGGGACGATCTGGGTCTCGGGCACCCAGCACGTCATCTTCTCCGTCGGCTACGCGATGCAGGAGCTGGGCTTCCACCTCCTCAACACCGTCACCTGGTACAAGCCGAACGCGTCGCCGAACCTCTCGTGCCGCTTCTTCACGCACTCGACCGAGATCCTCCTCTGGGCGAGCCCGGCGCGCGCCCGCCCGCTCGCGCACCGCTTCAACTACCGCGACATGAAGCTCGTGAACGGCGGGAAGCAGATGCGGGATCTCTGGCAGATCACGGAGCGCCCCGAGCCGGGCGGCGAGCAGGTCGTGTGGTCGCTGCCCACGCCCGGGCCGCGCGAGAAGGTGCACGGGCGCCATCCCACCCAGAAGCCGCTCGCGTTGCTCGAGCGGGTGGTCGCGGCGAGCGCCGCGCCCGGAGATCTGGTCCTCGACCCGTTCTGCGGTTCGGGCACGACGGGGCTGGCGGCCGTCCGCGCCGGGTGCCGCTTCCTCGGCATCGAGCGCACCCCCGAGTACGTCGAGCTCGCGGCGCGCCGCCTCCGCTCGCCGGATTAGCGGCTGGCGCCGGGCTGGCGGGCTGCTCGCCGCATCGCTAGAGTTCTTCGCCCGTGCCGCCGTTGCCGCTCACGCTGCTCGCCGTCGTCCTCGCGGCGCCGCTCTCGCGCGGCGATCTCGACGCGGCCACGGACGCGTTCGCGGCGGCCCACCCGGACGCGCAGCTCGTACGGGCCGCGAAGGGTGGCCTCGAGCACGCGTCTCGCCTCGCTTTGCCGCGCGGCACCACCTCGGATGAGGACAGCGCGCTCGCCTTCCTCGCCCGCGAGGGTCGCGCCTTCGGCGTCGGCGACGCGGCCGAGCTCACCACGGTTCGCGTGTGGAGCGCCCCGGGGGCGGACGGGACCGCCCTCTTCCGGCGCACCGTCGCCGGGCTTCCGGTCTTCGGCGGCGAGGTCGCCGTGGGCTGGCGCGCCGACGGCGCCATCACGGTCGTGAACGGCGCGCGCCTCCTCGCGGCCGAGCCGCGCGGCGTCTTCCGGGCCACCGCCGAGGACGCCCGCACCGCCGCGCTCTCGGCCGTGCCCGGCACGCCGGGCGAGTCGCGGGTGGCGCAGGGCTGGCTGCAGTACGACGGCGCCCTCGTCCCGGTGTTCCGCGTCGAGCACGACGTCCTCGATCCCCTCGAGAGCTTCACGTCGTACGTGGACGGCGACTCCGGCCTGCTCCTCTACCGCGTGCCGCGCAGGCGCAGCGCGGTGGCGTGCCCGCCGTGCACCCAGACCACGTGCGTGTGCGCGTTCCGAGACAGCCCGCTCGCGCCCCCCACGACGAGCCCGGATGGCAATGCGCCGGAAGCGTTCCAGGCGCTCGGGCTCACCTCGCCCGGGCCGGGCTCCACGCTCACCGGCACCCGCACCTCGGTCTTCAACTGCCTCGCCCACCTGGACCCGCCGAACTGCACGCAGTGCCTGACGACCGACCCGTCGACCTGCACCACGCAGCACCCGGGCGACCCGAGCGGCAACTTCCTCGCCAATCCCGATCCCACGCAGCGCCAGGTGGACGACGTCTTCGCCGAGCAGTCGGCCTACTACCACATCGACAGCCACTCGCGGTTCATCGACTCCCTCGATCCGCCCGGATTCGGTCAGCGCACGCCCGCCGGCGGCATCGGTCTCATCACCGGTTACGTCAACGTCTTCGACCACGGCGCGCCGCTCGACAACGCCTTCTTCCAGCCGAGCGTGGGCGCGGGCCAGATGATGGTGTACGGCCAGGGCACCTTCATCGACGGCGCGTACGACGCCGAGATCGTCTACCACGAGCTCACCCACGCCGCGGTGGACCACACGGCGAGCTTCGAGGAGTTCACCGACACGTCGGGCGCGGTGACCGATCCCGGCTCGTTGAACGAGGGGACGGCGGACACTTTCGCCTTCGCGCACATCGCGCAGGCGCTCTCCGAGATCGGCCTCCCCATCACCTCGGCGTCCTGCCTCTCCCCCTACTTCGGCGCCGAGTTCGGGGTCGCCTGCCTGCGCCAGGCGGCGAACGCGAAGACCTGCCGCGGCAACGGCCCCAACGACGGGAGCAACCCCGGCCGCGACGGCGAGGTGCACGACGACGGCGAGATCTGGACCGGCTTCACCTGGGCGCTCCTCTCGGCGGCGGACGCGAACCGCGAGCGGCCCGCGATGGCGAAGGCGCTCTTCAAGGCGCTCGAGGCTGTCGGCCCGCACCCCACGTACCAGGGTTACGCGCAGACGGTGGTGGACAGGATGTCCGCGACCCAACCCCCCATGTCGCAGGCGGCCATCGAGTTCGCGAGCTGCACGATCCTGCAGCGCGACATCGCGGGCTGCTCGGACCGCGCGGTCGCCCTCTTCAGCGGCGAGCGCGCCGGCGGCGGCTTCAACGGCATCGCGGACGCGAGCAACGACACGACCGCCGGGCAGCAGTACTTCGTGGACGTGCCGTGCGGCGCGACCGCGCTGCACGTCCAGACGGGCGACGCGAACGGCGCGGGCAGGCTGTACGTCCGCTACGGGAAGGCCGTCGACTTCGCCGGCGCCGGCTTCCGCGGGCCCCACTACGACTGGCTCGTGGACGGCGACCGCCCCGACCTCGTACTCTCCGCGTCGGGCTGCGACGGGTGCAGCCTCTGCTCCGGGACCCAGACGCCCTTCGGAGCCGGGCGCTGGTACTTCCTCCCGGCGGGCAGCGCCGCCGGCCCCGGCGGTGGTCCGAACGCGTTCCAGCTCGGCGTCTCGATCGAGATGCCCGCCGGCGAGACGCCGCCCGCGCGCGCCCGCACCACGATCGGTGCGCCGGGTTCGACGACCGACCAGAACGTCTGCACCTGGGGCGGCGGTCCGGTGCCGGCGAACCCCATCTCGCCCGTCTCGACCACCCCGCCTCCGCTCGGCTGCTCCGCCCCGGCGACGCCGGCGGCGCTCCAGGCGCCGGCGTCGTGCCCGAACGCGCTCGTCTCCACCTCGCCCAAGTCTGGCTGCGGCTGCGGCGCGGGCGCGCCGGGCGCTGCGGCGCTCGTGCTGCTCGCGCTCCTCGCCGTGCGGCGGCGCACGTAGCGCGAGCGGGCGGGTGCTCGCCCGCCGGTGCTCCCGCCGCGCTGCGCGTGTGCCTACCTTTTGCGGGTGACACCCGCCGCCCTGCGCACGATCGAGGCCCTGCTCCCGGTCATCGCGGTGTGCGCGTTGCTCCTCGCCACGATGGCCGCGTTCGCGGGCCGGTGCGCGACTCTCGGCCGCCCGCGCACCCCGTACATCGAGGCGCGCGACGCCTCGCGCCTCTGGAAGTGGTGGATGGAGTGGTGGGTGTGGCTGTGGGGGCCGGTCGAGCGCGCCTGCGTCGGCCTCGGCGTCTCCCCGAACGCCATCACCGTCGCGAGCACGCTCCTCACCGGCGTCGCCGCCGCGCTGCTCGCCGCCGGCCGGCTCTCCATGGGCGGGTGGCTCTACCTGTTCGCGGCCAGCCTCGACCTCGTGGACGGCCGGGTCGCGCGCGCGCAGGGCAGCTCGACGAAGGCGGGCGCGTTCCTCGACTCGACCCTCGACCGCGTGGCGGAGCTGCTCGTGTTCGCCGGGCTGGCGGTCCACTTCCGCGACACCCCCGGGCTCTACGCCGCGCTCGGCGCCGCGTCCGCGTCGGTCGTCGTGTCGTACGCGCGCGCCCGCGGCGAGGCGCTCGGCGTCACCGGCGAGGCGCGCGTCGGCGGCATGCAACGCGCCGAGCGCGTGGTGCTCACGGGGATCCCGTGCGCGCTCGCGCCCATCTTCGACGCGATCTTCGGGCCGCACGCGGGTGGCCTCGTCGCGGGCAGCGCCGTCGCGCTCCTCGCGATCGTGACGACCGTGACCGCCGCGCGCCGCAGCCATGCCGCCGCGCGCGCTTCGGGCGCTGAGGGTTGATCCATCCTCGCCGCGACGGTAAAGCCCCCTGCTGCGCCGGGGAAGTCGTTGCCGCCCCCGAGTGCGCGTGGTAAGGGGGATCGCGTGAAAGGCCCACCCGCCCGGCACGAGGAGCCGAAGGAGCAGCTCCCGGCCGTCGAGGGCATCATCCTGGACGCCGGCGAGCTCGAGCCCGGTGATCGCGTGGTGTACCCGAACCAGGGTGTCTGCCAGATCACCGGCATCGAGGCGAAGGAGATCGCGGGCCAGAAGCTGGAGCTCGTGCGCATGGAGCGCGAGGAGGACGGCGCGGCCGTCCTCGTGCCGAAGGGCAAGGTGCCCACCATCGGCCTCCGCAAGGTCGCGAGCGGCGATCAGATCGAGGGCGTCTTCCACTACCTCGCCGCGCAGTACGACGACCCGGAGCTCGACTGGAAGGTGCGGCACCGCGACAACGCCGATCGGCTCATCGCGGGCGGGGTGCTGGGCGTGGCCGAGGTGGTGAAGGGGCTGCACGCGCTCTCGCGGATCCGGCCGCTGCCGGCGAAGGAGCGCGAGCAGTACGACAACGCGCGCCACCTCCTCGTGCACGAGGTCGCGGTGTCACTGGCGGTGCCGCCTGCGCTCGCCGAGGACTACATCGACTACGCGCTCATGCCGCCGCCGGGGGTGACCTTCAAGCTGAAGCCGCCGCCGAAGCCCGTCGAGCTGCCGTCGCGGCCGCGCCGGAAGGTGACCCGCACCGACGACGAGGAGCTCGGGCTCGACGAGCTCGGCCTCGACCTCGACCTCCCGGAGGTCCCGGGCGCGATCGGCGAGACGCCCGACGCCCCTGAGGCGGTCGGGGGCGAGGAGGCCGTGGCCATCCCGGGCATTCCGCTCCCGGACGACATCCCGGCGGCGGAGACCGACGCGGAGCTCTCCGAGGAGGCCGACGCCGAGCCGGTAGACGAGGCGGAGGCGGAGGCGGACGAGGAGGTCCCCGCGGCGAGGAAGGCGCCGGTGGCCAAGAAGACCGCCGCCGCGCCGCGCCCGGAGGCCAAGGCGAAGCCAGCCCCGAAGAAGGCGCCCGCGCCCAAGCCCGCGCCCAAGAAGGTGGAGAAGCCCGCCCCGAAGAAGGCGCCCCCGAAGAAGCCCGCGCCCAAGGCCGCGCCGAAGAAGCCCGCTCCCAAGGGGAAGAAGAAGTGATCCGGATCGTGACGCTCGAGCACTTCGACGAGGGGGACATCGCCTTCCTCTCGCGCACGCTCTTCCAGGCCTTCGGCCTCGGCACGGAGCACGCCGGCGAGCGGCCGCTCCCGAAGGAGGCCGAGCAGGACGACGATCGCTACGACGCGGTGACGCTGGTGGCGGAGGTGAACCCCATCAAGACGTTCGCCGACGACAAGGTGCTCTACCTCACGTCGGCGCCGCTCGCGATCCAGGCGGGCCCGCTCGGCGAGCCGCCGTGCTGGAGCTTTGCCCAGTACGGAGGGGAGAAGGCGGTCGTCTCGACCTCACGCTTCCCGGCGCGCGGCGTCACCGAGGCGTCGATCGAAGCCTGGCGCAAGCGCCTCGCGCGCGAGTCGATCCACGCCGTCGGCCACCTCTGGGACCTGCACCACTGCTACGACGCGCGGTGCGCCATGCACCCGTCGTGGTCGCCGTCCTTGCCGGCTTCGCCCGAGGCCGACCTCTGCACCTTCGACCGCGACAAGAGCGAGCGGAAGATCCGGCTCGCGAAGACCTAGAGACGTGAGGAGCACGGCGTCCGCATTCGCCCGCGAGCGCCTGTCGTCCCTGCGCGCCTCCGCGGCACGCACCGCCGCGCTCGCCTCGCGCCTCGCCCCCCTCGTCCTCCGCCGCGTCTGGCCCCCCCGCCCACGCCACGCGGCGGCGCTCCTCGCGGCCGGCGTCGCCATCCTCGGCCTCCAGGGGATGGCCTTCTATTCGACCCTCCCCGAGCGGCTCCCGTCGCCGATCGACTGGCGCTCGGCGGCGGCGCTGCTCGGGCGCGACGCGCGACCGGGCGACGCGGTCGCGCTCGCGCCGTGGTGGGCGGAGCGCGCGAGGGAGGTGCTGCCGGCGTCGCTGCCCGTGATGGCCTTCCGGCGCCTCGCGGGCGAGGACCTGGTCGGCGTGCGGCGCGTGTGGTTGGTCAGCCTCCCGCGCGCGCCCGGCTATCGCTGGGACCTGGAGGACGATCTCGTCGCGCGCGCCGGCGCCGTGGACGGGCCGCAGCAGCTGGGCGGGCTCGAGGTCACCCGCTACGACGTGCGCTCGCCGACGCTCCCCCTCGCCTTCCTCCCCGACCGCCTCGCGGCGGCGGAGGTGACCATGGGCACGCGCGCCTGCGTCCAGGACGGCCGCGGCGTGTTCCGCTGCGGCGCCTCGCCGTCCGCGCTCCTCTCGCGCGAGGTGCGCGAGGTCGACGGCCTTCCACGGCCATGCCTGTACGCGCAGCCCTCGGCCGTCCCCCTCGTCGTCACCTTCCACGACGTGCCCATCGGCCGGTACCTGCGCGGCCACACCGGGATCGTGGGCGAGGCTGCGCTCGGGGGCGACGCGCCGGTGCGCCTGGCGGTGACGCTCGACGGGCGCGAGCTCGGCACGGCGGAGGAGCCGCCCGCGAAGCCAGGGTGGCACGCCTTCCAGCTCGAGACGCTGCGCGACGCCGGACGGATCCGGACCCTCACCTTGAGCATCGCCTCCTCCGCGTCCCAGCCGCGGCCGCTGTGCCTCGACGCCTACACGCTCCCGTGAGCCGCCTGCGCACCGCCAGCGACGCCGTCATGTCGGCCCTCCCCCGAAGCGCGGCGCGCCGGATCGCGCTCGGCTGGGCCGCCGCCACGCTCGTCCTCGCGGCCGCGACCGCCCCCGCGCAGGGGATCGGCCGCGACGAGGGCGTCTACGTCCAGGCGGCGGAGTCGTACGCGGCGTTCTGGGGCGAGCTCGTGCGCGCGCCGGCGCGCGCGCTGGGCGAGCTCGACCGGCGCTTTGCGGTGAACAGCGAGCACCCGGCGCTCGCCAAGGAGCTGTACGGCGTCACGCATGCCCTGCTCGCCGGCGCGCTCGGCGTGACGAGCCACCTCGAGGGGTTTCGCTTCGGCGCCTTCCTCGTCGCCGCGGCGCTCTCGTGGCTGCTCGCGACGGCCGGGTTCGAGCTGGCGGGCGCGGGCGGCGCGCTCCTCGCCCCCGCCCTCTTCTGGACGGTGCCGCGGCACTTCTACCACGCGCACCCCGCCGCCCTCGACCTGCCCATCAGCGCGCTCTGGCTCGCGACCGCGCTCGCGTACTGGCGCAGCCTGCGCGCGGACGAGCCGCGGCGGGCGCGCGCGCACGGGATCGCGGCCGGGCTCCTCTTCGGCGCGGCGGTGGCGGTGAAGCACAACGGCTGGTTCCTGCCGCCGCTCCTCGCGGTGCACTGGCTCGCGACGCGGCTGCCCTCGCTCGCCCGCGCGACCTGGCGCGAGCGGGCGCGCGCGGTGCCGATCGCCTTCCCCGCGATGGCCGTGCTGGGCCCGCTCATCTTCCTCGCGACCTGGCCCTGGCTCTGGCGCGACACCCTGCCGCGCCTGCGCGAGTACCTCGCGTTCCACCTGCAGCACGAGAACTACAGCTGGCACTACCTCGGGACGATCCTCCGCGAGCCACCCTTCCCCATCGCCTATCCATTCGTCGTCACGGCGTTGACCGTGCCGGCGGCGGTCCTGTTCCTGTACGCGGCGGGGCTCCTGCACGGTCTGGCCCGGCTGGGCATCTCGCTCCGCGCAGCGCTCCATGGCGAGCAGGCCCGCGCCGGCGGGACGCCTTCCGCTGGCGCGCCGAGCGCCTCGGACGAGCTGTTCCTCCTCCTGAATGCGCTCTTCCCCATCGCCCTCATCGCCTGGCCGACCGTCCCGGTCTTCGGCGGCGTGAAGCACTGGCTCCCCGCCATGCCCTTCCTGGCGCTGCTCGGCGCGCGCGCTCTCGTCGCCGCCGGACGCGTCCTGTGGCCGCAGCGCGCATGGCAGGTCACGGCCACGCTGGCGCTCTTCGCTCTCGCGCCGGCGGTTCGAGCGGTCGCCCACGTCCACCCCTACGGCACGGCCGCGTACAACGAGCTCGCGGGTGGCGCCGCGGGCGCGGCGACGCTCGGGATGCAGCGACAGTTCTGGGGCGACGACGTGGTGGGGCTCCTGTCGGACCTGAACGCGCACGCCGTCCCGAACGCGCGCGTGTGGTGGCAGGAGACGGCGCACGGGGCGGTGCGCGCGTGGCAGCGCGACGGGCGCGTGCGGCCCGACCTCCGATGGGCGAGCGGGCCCGACGACGCGGACGTCTCGATCTGGCACTATCACCAGGAGTTCAGGGACAAGGAGTTCCGGACCTGGACGGCCTTCGCGGAGCCGCCGCGCCCGGGCGAGCCGGCGCGCCTGCCGCGCCCGGTGGCGGGGCTCTATCTGGATGAGGTGCCGCTCGTCACGATCTACGCGCGGCCAGGCGCGTGGCGTTGATGGCGCCCCCACTCGCGCCGAAACACTCCCCCGCGGTGAGCCAGCGACCGTGAGGCCTCGCCTGCCTCGACGGTGATCATGATGCGGCGGGGTCGGCGCACAGGCGTGCGGAGTGGGCACGGCACGAGGACACGCGCACGAACCGTGAAGGCTAGCGGCAGAAAGAGCACGCTCCCATTGCAGATTCTCCGCTCTCGGCCAAGGGCTCGGTCGCTCGTTGTTGCGTGCGTGGAGCTCGGGCGGCGCATCTTGCAGGGGCTGGTCAGCCAACGCGGCGCTTGACTGTGTCCGCCATGAGCTTAAAAGAGGAGGAGGTTCGCAGGTTTTCTGGGGGCGAACTGGCTTCGACGGAGGATGGACTGCGTCTGGTGCGCGCCGTGGTTGGTCACGAGGCCACGTAAAAACGAGACCAAGCAGAAACGCGAACGAGCCCATGGCTCTCGCGGCCTAAAGCGCCGCGCGTTCCCCCGTGATCGTCGGGTAGCGGGATCGAACGTCAGCACCGACTGGACCCGGGCGGGAAGCGAACCGCCTTGCCTGGGTCGAGATCAAAGGGCGAGGACGTGAGCGCTAGCAGGCCCGGAGGCGGGCGTTCACGTAAATTCTCCGGGACACGCGCGTAGGACCATTCACGGAAAGTCTTTCGGACCCGGGTTCGATTCCCGGCGCCTCCACTTCCTAACCCCGCCTAGCAGCGGGGTTTTTGTTTCCACTGCACCAAGACCTGCACCAAGGACTTGGGCAGAGGCGCGGCCGGCCTCGCCCGAAGAAGGCAAGGAGATCCGGAGCTTGGCCACTTCCTCGCAGAGCTTCCGCCACTCGATGGTCGTGTAGAGCTCCATCACGTCTTTGGGCGGCTGGTGGGTGCCGCGGCGGAGGACGTCCTTGTCCGCGCCGTCGTCGCGCGCGAGCGAGATGAACGTGCGCCGGAGGTCGTGCACGCGCCGGTGGTCGATGCCGAGCGTCCGCAGGTCCCGCAGGAACGACTTCCGCGTGTAGTTTTTGTTCCGCATCCTCCACGCTGGCGAGTGGCGCCCCTTCCCCTTCGGCGGCGGTGGCGTCGGCACGACTAGGTCGTCAGGCGTCGGCGCGCGGCCCATGACCTCTTCGAAGCCGTGGTCGAGCCACGGGCGGAGGATGGTTGCCAGCGTTGGGTGGACCGGCATCCAGCGGACGACCTTGGTCTTCGTGCCGCGCTTGTTGTATGAGCGCGCGACGACAATGCGGCCCAGCGGGAGCATCTCGAGCGTGAGGTTCCGCACGCGGCGCCCGCCCATCTCCCCGACGCGCAGGCCTGCCAGGCCGAGAATCGCGTTCACGACGCGCTCGTGCGAAGGGAGTCGCCGATCGCTGAAGTTCATGTTGTCTATCGAGCTGTCTGAGCTC
>WNGE01002156.1_pt1 | contig 27404 bp, 22 predicted proteins | sample 5400651 | NCBI WGS metagenome assembly WNGE01 (sample SAMN13153370, study PRJNA577476) | soil metagenome | isolation source: 60 cm soil or saprolite under grassland replicate 2 | place: USA:California | collected 2016-06-15 | reverse complement strand
CCCCTGCGGCGTCGCGCCGCCCGGGTACGGGGCCTTCGCGGTGTTCTTCAGGACGAGCGTCTGGCCGGCGACGGTGGAGAAGTCGATGATGACCTCGTAGCGCTCGCCCGGCATGATGACGAGGTGAGGCTCGATCGGCTTCATCGCGTTCGGGTCGATGATCGAGGGCTTGTCGAGGAAGCCGCCGTCGCTGCCGATCGCCCACATCACCGGGCCCATCACCTTCGTCTTCGGGTTCACGAAGAACATCTCGTAGGTGCGCGCGTTCGAGCCGTCGAGGAAGAGGAAGCGGTAGCGCTTCGGCTCGACCTGGAGGAACGGCCAGGCCTTGCCGTTCACGACGATGGTGTCGCCGATGAACTCGGGGTTCCAGTACGGGTGCTGCGGGTTCGGCGGCGGGCCGTTGATGCCGCCGGGGAAGCCGGCGGGGAAGTAGAACTGGCCGTTCGTGTCGAACATGCGGTCCTGGAGGACGAGCGGGATCACCGAGGAGACGGGCAGGAAGTTGATGGAGTTGAGGTAATTCGCCTCCGGCGAGTCAGGCGGGTCGACGAGGTAGTACGCGCCCGCGATGCCGGCGTACACGTTCAGGCGCGTCGCGCCGAGCGTGTGGTCGTGGAACCAGAGCGGCGCCGCGGACTGCGAGTTCGGGTAGCTGTAGACCGCCTCGTTCGCGGCGGCGGGGACGAGCGGATTCGTGTAGTAGTCATGGCCCTGCAGGACCGTCCCGTTGCCGCTGACGCTCGTGAACCACGCGTCCGGGCCGCCGTCGAGCACCGGCGGGACCTCTCCGCCGTGGAGGTGCGGCACCTGCGGGATGCCCACCGGGTTGTAGACTCCCGCGGGCGACTCGCCGAAGTTGAGCGAGCACTGCGACTGGTAGGCCGGGATGCCTACGTAGATCTGCGGCGGATCCCCGCTCGCCATGTGGCACGCGTTCGCCTCGCCGCCGAGCGGGTCGGCCCAGTGCAGCGTCTGGTCGGTGCTGTACTTGTACGCGAGGACCTTCGTCTGGTCGACGGTGGGCAGGCTGTTCGTGAACTTGATCGTCGTGGGGATGTTCTTCACGTTCACGAGGACCGGACCGAGGTACGTGTCATGGTTCGTGGTCGGGCAGCTCGCGCCGGGGACGTAGCCCCAGGTCCAGGTGCCCGTGTACGCCGCTCCGCTCGGCAGGACGAACGTCGAGGGCAGCACGTTCGACTTGAACTCGCAGGTCGAGAGCTGGAGCGGGCTCGTGAAGGAGGTGTTGGTCGCGACGATCGTCGCGAGGCCGCTCTGCCCGAACTTGGTGGCGTCGAGCTGCAGCTGCGGCAGCGGCTCGACGAACTGGGGAATGCTGCTGCCGGCGATCGGCACCTGCGGCGAGGGCGCTGCCAGGGCGGTCCCGGCCATCGAGACCGCGGCCAAAATGACTCTCAGTGACGTGCGGTATGCGTTCACGGTTGTGATCTCCTGTGACACTGCGGTTCTCTTCGTGGTCCCCCAGGAGAAGCCGCATTCACCCTCGGAGAAAGGCGCCCGTGTAGGTGCGTGACCCACCGCGAGCGCTCGTCTCCTCCCTTGGGAACGGAGCGACTGTAGGGTTGGCCGGTGTGAGCGGTAGGCGCCCATGTGGGTACCAAGAAAGATTTACGCCTGATCGTGGATTGCTGGCGATCAATCAAAATGGCGAGAGCGCGAGACTGATAGGCAATTCCACGTCGAGTTGCGTAGGATGCAGCGTCGAATCCCTGACAGGCCCTGGGCGCCGTGTCGCACCCATCGGATCGCGTGGGCGCGGTCGTCCTGTCATCCTACACGCCCCGCTCCCCTCCGCAGTCGCTCGTCAGCGGGCGATCTCGGCGAGGAGCTCTCTCCACGCTTCCCGCTCGCGCGCCGGCTCGACCAGCGGCCGCAGGCGGTCCGTCGCGCCGCGCAGCGCGGCCATGAAGTCCGCGTCCGTCTCGGCGCTGACGAGCAGCGCCGCGAGCGCGCCGGCGTCGCCGACGGGGTAGAGGCCCGGGTACTCCCGGCCGAGCACGCCCGTCGAGCCGTCCACCCGCGTCGAGAGGATGGGCACCCCCGACGCGAGCGCCTCGGACACGACGTTGGAGCCACCCTCGGCGCGCGACGTCACGGCGAGGAGCGCGCTGCCGGCGAGCGTCGCGAGCGCCTCGCACCGGCGGCGCTCCCCCAGCCACAGGTAGCGAGGGTTCTCCGCCATCTCGCGCCTGGCGTGCGCGCCCGCGCCGGCGTCGAGCGCCTTCCCGAGGTGGACCAGCCGCACGCGCGAGCGCAGCGGCAGCCGCCGCACCGCATCTGCCGCGAGGAAGGCGTCCTTCACGGCGCGGATGTGCGCGAGCAGGCACACCTGGAACACCCCGTCGGGCGCGCGCGCCGGGCGGGCGGGGCGAGCCGACTGGACGATGGCGCGCGCCTTGTGGCGAACCTCGGGCGGGAGCGCCTCGATCCCGAGCGGCTGGAGCACGGTGAGGCGCGTCGCCAGGTCGAGCGATCGGCGCGCCACGGGCGACGCCGGGAGGTCCTGGTAGAGATCGGTCCCCGCGAGCCCGACCACGAGGGGCGCGTCGGGGCGGCGCTCGCGGTACCGCGCGACGGACGGATGGCTCTTCGTGGCGTGCAGCGCGATGAGCAGGTCGCAGGGGTGCCCGTCCCACGCGTCGGCGAGCGCCGTCCGGTGGCCGAGCGCGCGCAGGTGCCCGGCCCAGCGGAGCGCCGTCACGCGATTGCCGGCGTGCGATCCGCGCCGGGCCGGCGTGACGATGACGATCCTCACCGCGCGCAGGTCCGGAAGCCCGCCCACATGTCGCGGCGGTCGGGCGTGTAGAAGTTGCGCCAGGTGTTCCGCAGCAGCCGGGCGGGCGTGGCGAAGCTGCCTCCCCGCAGGACCTTGTGGCTGCCGAACCAGGGCTCCGAGTACTCACGATAGGGATCAGGCTCGAACCCGGGATAGGGCAGGAAATCGCTCGCGGTCCACTCCCACACGTTCCCGATCATCTGGCGACAGCCGAGCGCGCCGTCCCCGGCCGCGAGCGCGCCGGTGTCGACGGCGTGCAGCGCGCGCGCGTCGAGGTGGGCCCGGTCCGCGGTGGCGGGTGCGTCGCCCCACGGGAAGCGGCGCTTCGTCGCGGCGAGCGATCCCCCCGGGCCGCGCTCGCCCGCGGCGGCGGCCTCCCACTCGGCCTCCGAGGGGAGGCGCCGCCCCGCCCACCGGCACCACGCGTCGGCCTCGAACCAGCTCACGTTCACCATCGGTCGATCCGGCTCGAGCGGCACCCACCGATCGAAGTCCCGGCGCGACCAGCCGTCGTCCCGCCGCTCCCAGTATACCGGGCGCTCGGCGCCGGTGGCCTCGCGCCAGCGCCAGCCCTCGTCGGACCACAGCTCGCGCCGGAGGTACGCGCCCTCGTCCACGAACTGCGCGAACGCGGCCTGCGTGACGGGCGAGCGCGCGATGCGGAACGGGGCGAGCTCGACCGGGTGCGCCCACTTCTCGTTGTCGAAGACGAACCCCTCGTCGCGCCCGGCGCCGAGGAGGAAGGCTCCGCCCGGCACCTCGACGTCGCCGGGGAGGCCGGAGCCGCTCGCCGCCACCGGCCCCGCGCCCGGGAGCCGGGGCGCCGGGGAGCCCAGGGTCTGGCGCGTGAACGCCATCGCCTCGAAGTGCATGTCCTCGTGGAAGACGGCGAGGCGCGCGAAGTAGAGGTCGCCCTCGCTCGCGGAGGGGAGCCAGGCGAGGACGGCCTCCTCGACGGCCGCGAGGTACGCGAGCGTGTCAGGAAGCGATGGGAGCGGCAGGGTCCAGCGCGCGTCATGCGGGATCGCCGCGGAGTCGTAGAGCGCGTCGCCGTCGGCGCGGAGCGGGCGCCTCCGCGCCGCGTGGCGCAGGACCCACCTCTCCTGGAACCACGCGACGTGCCCGAGCTCCCAGAGCGGCGGGTTGACGATGGCGAGCCGGGGCCCGAGCAGCGCGTCGGGCGCGAGCGCCGCGGCGAGCGCCCTCGTGCGCCCCCGCGCGTCCCGGACCCATGCCGCGAGCGTCTCGACCATGCCCAGCGTCGATAAGCAGGAGACGGGCCCCCCCGCAACCACCCTTCGCTCGGAGGCCCGTGAATCTCCATGCGGCCGGTAGGCTCTCACCATGGCATGAAGAAGAGGCTCGTCATCATCGGAGGCGTCGCCGCGGGCGCGACCGCCGCGGCGCGGGCGCGGCGGATCAGCGAGGAGGCGGAGATCACGCTCCTCGAGCGTGGTCCGTACGTCTCCTACGCCAACTGCGGGCTCCCGTACTTCATCTCGGGGGAGATCGCGCAGCGCTCGAAGCTGCTCCTCCAGACGCCGAAGGGGTTCGCGTCCCGCTACCGCGTCCAGGCGCTCGTCGAGACGGAGGCCCTCGAGATCGACCGCGCTCTACGGCGCGTCCGCGCGCGAGGGCCCGACGGGGAGGCGTGGTTCCCGTACGACGCCCTCATCCTGGCGCAGGGGGGCAGCCCGGTCGTGCCGCCCGTGCCCGGCGCCGATGCGCCGCACGTGTTCGAGCTGTGGACGGTGCCCGACATGGACCGGCTGCACGCCTACCTCGACGCCGAGCGTCCGAGGACCGCGGTGGTGGTGGGCGGCGGCTTCGTCGGGCTCGAGATGGCCGAGGCGTTCCGGAAGCGCGGCCTCGAGACGACCGTCGTGGAGCTCCTGCCGACGGTGCTGGCCGTCATGGACCGGGAGTTCGGGGTCCGCGTCGCGGGCGAGCTCGAGTCGAACGGCGTCCGCGTCGTCACCGGCGCTGGCGTGAGCGCGGTGCACGCCGCGGACCGGACGGTGGAGCTGACCGGAGGCCGCCGCATCGCGGCCGACGTGGTCCTCTTCTCGGTCGGGGTCCGGCCGGAGCTCGGGCTCGCGCGGCGCGCCGGCCTCGAGATCGGACCGTCGGGCGGCCTGGTCGTGGACGACCATCTCCGCACGTCCGATCCCCACGTCTACGCCGCGGGCGACATGGTCGAGGTGGCGCACGCGGTGTCCGGGCGCCGGGTCCGCGTCCCGCTCGCCGGCCCCGCCAACCGCCAGGGGCGCATCGCGGCGTCGAACGCGCTCGGGCACGACCTCCGGTACCCGGGCGTGCTCGGCACGAGCGCCGTGAAGATCTTCGACGCCACCGCCGCCATGACCGGGCTCTCCGCGCGCGCGGCGCGCGAGGCCGGGATCGACGCCGGCGTCGCGATCGTCCACAAGGACCACCACGCGGGCTACTACCCCGGCGCGAAGGAGCTCTCGCTCGCGCTCGTGTACGACCGGAGCTCGTCGCGGCTGCTCGGCGCGCAGGCGTTCGGGCACGCGGGCGTGGAGAAGCGGATCGACGTGCTCGCGACGGCGCTGCACGGCCGGATGACGCTCGCGGACCTGGCCGAGCTCGACCTCGCCTACGCGCCGCCGTACTCGTCGGCGAACGACCCCGTGAACATCGCCGCGTTCGTGGCCCAGAACGACGTCTCCGGGTTCAGCCCCCTCGTCGCAGCCGCGGAGCTGAAGGCGGCGCTCGCCTCGGGCGAGGGCCCCGCCGTGCTGGACGTCCGCAGCCGCGCCGAGTTCGAGCGCTCCCACCTGCGCGGGGCGACTCACATCCCGCTCGACGATCTCCGGCTGAGGTGGGAGGCGCTCCCGAGGGACCGCCGCGTCGTCGTGGTCTGTCGCTCGGGGTTCCGGGCGCACCTGGCGGTCCGGCTCCTGAAGGAGCGCGGCTTCCGGGATGTCGTCAACCTCACCGGCGGGCACCTCAGCATGGTGGCCGAAGGCGGATTCGAGATGGAGCCCACGTGACCCTCTGGACCATGGCCGCCCTGGCGCTGGTGGCCCTCGTCGTCATCCGGCGCCTGTTCGGAGGGCGGAGCATGTCGATCGAGGTCGTGAAGGCGAAGATCGCGGCTGGAGCGAAGATCGTGGACGTGCGCACGCCCGACGAGTTCCGGGGCGGGGCCTACCCGGGCGCGGTGAACATCCCGCTCCAGTCGCTGCTCGCCCGCCTGAAGGACCTGTCGAAGGACAGGCCCATCGTCCTGTACTGCGCCTCGGGCTCCCGGAGCGCCGCGGCGGCGTCCATGCTGAGGCAGGCGGGCTTCGCGGACGTGGTGAACGCAGGCGGTCTGGGGAACATGCCGCGCGACCGGGTGTAGCGCGCGGACGGCGCCGGCCACATACGTCCCGGCATGTGGCCCAGGGTCCTCGCGCAGAAGCTCGGCATCGAGCACCCCATCATCCTCGCGCCGATGGCGGGCGGCCCCGGCACGCCCGACCTCGTCGCTGCCGTCAGCGAGGCGGGCGGCCTCGGCTCGTTCGGCGGCGGGTATCTCGCGCCGGAGGCGGTCCGCACCGCCATCCGGGACATCCGCGCCCGGACCTCCCGGCCGTTCGCGGTGAACCTCTTCATCCCGGAGCCGAGCCGGCGCGCGCCGACGGAAGCGGAGGTGAGCGCCGCGAGCGCCGCGCTCGAGCCGATCCGCCGCGAGCTCGGGCTCTCCGGCGTGGCGAGGCCGGGACCGCCGCCCGACTTCGAGGCGCAGCTCGCGATCGTGAAGGAGGAGCGGGTTCCCGTCTTCAGCTCGACCTTCGGCGCGCTGCCCGAGGCCGAGGTGCGCGCGCTCCACGCGATCGGCACGCTCGTCCTGGGCACCGCGACGACGGTCGAGGAGGCCCGCGCCCTCGAGGCGACGGGCGTCGACGGCGTCGTGGCGCAGGGCGCGGAGGCGGGCGGGCACCGCGGGTCCTTCGCCGTTCCCCCCGAGCGCGGGCTCATCGGGACGCTGGCGCTCGTGCCGCAGATCGTGGACGCCGTCGGCGTGCCCGTCGTGGCGTCCGGCGGGATCATGGACGGGCGCGGCATCGTGGCGGCCTTCGCGCTGGGGGCGGCCGCGGTGCAGATGGGGACGGCCTTCCTCGCCTGCGCGGAGAGCGGGGCGCACGCCCTGCACAAGCGAGAGGTCCTCGCCCGGCGCGCCGACGACGCGACGAGGCTCACGCGCGCCTACTCCGGGAAGCTCGTGCGCGGTTTCGGGAACCGCTTCATGGTCGAGGTGGAGAAGGCCGGCGCGATCCTGCCGTACCCGTACCAGAGCACGCTCACGACGGAGATCCGCCAGGCCGCGGCGCGGCAGGGGCGGCCCGAGCTGCTCTCGATGTGGGCCGGGCAGGGTGCGCCGCTCGCGGTCGCGAAGGGCGCCCGCGAGCTCGTGCGGGACCTCGTCGCGCAGAGCGAGAAGGTCGCCGCCCGCCTGCGTTGAGATTCGGGTTTCGCCCTTTTCCAAACCCGCGCTGGGGGTCTGGGGGGAGCGGCGCTCGCTCCCCCCAGGTTGAAGGCTCGCAGCGCGGAGCGCAGCGAGCCCGGAAATCACCCTGACTCGCCTCTGAACGCCGACCGCAACCGAGGAAAACGGCGAAAGGCGAGTGAGAGCCGGAGCAAGCAGCTGCTCGAGCTCCGATTAGGCGCCCCGTCGCGTACGAGCCCCGCATGATTTGCGGGTGACTGCGCTTGTTGCGCACGCGGTCATGGCGCCCGCTCGCCCGCCCTCATCCAGCGGGCGCGCACCTGCGCCGAAAAACCGCACGCGGCCGCGCGAAAAGAGGCTGGCGTGGGACGTGCATCACGGCCGGGCGCTGTCCCGCAATCCTTCCCGGTTCCAGGCGCTGGACGGGTTTCTCCCTTCGGGCAGCCAGGAGACACAGAGATGGCGAACAAGATTGGCGAAGACTGCACCAGCTGTGGCGCTTGCGAGGCCGAGTGCCCGAAGCAGGCGATCGCCGAGGGCCCCGATCACTACGAGATCGACGCCGTCAAGTGCGACGAGTGCGCGAGCAACGGCGGCGACCCGACCTGCATGTCGGTCTGCCCGAGCGACTGCATCGTGAAGGCTTGAGCCAGCAAGCAGCAGCGGCCATCGCGACCGACCCGGTCGCGAAGGCCTTCGTCGTGGACCCCGCCTCGAGCGCGATCCGCTACCACGCCGCGCACAAGCTGCATCGCGCGACGGGGCTGTCGAGGAGCGCCCAGGGCAAGGCCCTCGTCCACGAAGACGGAAAGGTGCTCGCGGCGGTCCTCGTGCCCGTCGCGAGCTTCCGCTCCGGCGACATGGACCGCGACGGCCGGGTGCGCGAGATCCTCGGCACCGGTGGCCCGGCGGTCGTCGTCTTCAAGGGCTCCGGGCGGCTCGCGCCTGCGGCCCTCGGCGACCGCGGGGGGAGCGTCGAGCTCGCCCTCGAGGGCGAGCTGACGCTCCACGGCGTCCGGCGCCCGCTGGCGATCCCGGTCGCCCTCGAGCTCGCGCCCGACGGGACGGCGCGGGCGCGCGCGAGCTTCGAGGTGAGCCTCGACGCGCACGGCGTCGTCCGGCCCTCGCTCCTCCTCATCAAGGTCGAGGACACCTGCCGCATCGAGGTGGACCTCGTCCTGCGCGCCGCGCAGCCCTGATCACGCCGCGCGGTCCACCGGCGCGTGCGCCCGCCGGCGCCGCGTGAAGCGGTCGAGCGCGAGGTAGACGACGGGCGTCGTGAAGAGCGTCAGGAGCTGCGAGAGCACGAGCCCTCCCACGATGGTGATGCCGAGCGGACGCCTGAGCTCGGCGCCCGCGCCCGTCCCCAGCGCGAGCGGGAGGCCCCCCAGCAGCGCCGCCATCGTGGTCATCATGATGGGGCGGAACCGCAGCAGGCATGCGCGGTGGATCGCCTCGCGCGTCGAGACGCCCTCCTCGCGCTCCGCCTCGATCGCGAAGTCGATCATCATGATGGCGTTCTTCTTCACGATCCCGATGAGCAGGATGACGCCGATGAGCGCGATGATGCTGAACTCGGTCCTCACGAGCAGGAGCGCGAGCAGCGCGCCCACGCCGGCCGACGGCAGCGTCGAGAGGATCGTGATCGGGTGGACGTAGCTCTCGTAGAGCACCCCCAGCACGATGTAGACGGCGATGAGCGCGAACAGGACGAGGTAGGGCTCGCTCGCGAGCGACTCGACGAAGGCCTGCGCCGTCCCCTGCGGCGCGGCCTTGATGCTGGCGGGCAGGCCGATCTGCTGCTCGGCCCGGTGCACCGCGGTGAGCGCCTGGCCGAGCGAGACGTCCGGCGCGAGGTTGAAGGAGAGGGTGACGGCGGGGAACTGCCCCTGGTGGTTCACCGAGAGCGACGCCGGGCCCGGCGCGAACGACGCGAACGTCATGAGCGGCACCGGCGCGCCGCCGGGCGGCCGGACGTAGATGCTCCGGAGCGAGTCGGGGTCCTTCTGGTGCTCCGGCTTCACCTCGAGGACGACCCGGTACTGGTTCAGCTGCGTGAACATGGTCGCCACCTGGCGCTGGCCGAAGGCGTCGTAGAGCGTGTCGTCCACCACCTGCGAGGTGATGCCGAGCCGCGCGGCGGTGTCGCGGTCGACGTCGATCTTGAGCTGGAGCGCCGAGGTCTGCTGGTCGCTCGCGACGTCGCGCAGCTCCGGCAGCGTCTTCAGCTTCTCGAGCATGCGCGGCGCCCACTCCTTCAGCTCGTCCAGGTTCGCGTCCTGGAGCGTGTACTGGTACTGGGTGCGGCCGACGCGGCCGCCCATCCGGACGTCCTGCACGGACTGGAGGTAGAGCGCGATCCCCGGCACCTGCGCGAGCTTCGGGCGGAGCTCTCCGATCACCTGGTCGGCGGTCTGCTTCCGCTCGCCCTTGGGCTTCAGCTCGATGAACATGTTCCCGGTGCTCACCGAGCCGCCGCCGCCGATGAACGAGACCATGTGCGCCACGGCGGGGTGCGAGAGGACGACCTTGTTCACGAGGTCCTGCCGCTCGCGCATGGCCGGGAACGAGATGTCTTGGGGCGCGTCGGAGATGCCGCCCAGCGCGCCCGTGTCCTGCTGAGGGAAGAGGCCCTTCGGGACGACGATGTAGAGCAGGATGCTGAGCGCCGCTGCGCCGACGGTGATCGCCAGCATGAGCCGCGCGTGGTCGAGCACCCAGGTCAGGCCGCGATCGTAGCCGTGGAGCACGCGCTCGAAGATCCGCTCCGACGAGCGGTAGAGGCGCCCATGGCGCTCGTCCTCCTTCGCGCGCAGGAGGCGCGAGGCCATCATCGGCGTGAGGGTGAGCGAGACCACGGCCGACACGGCGATGGCGATGCTCAGCGTCATCGCGAACTCGCGGAAGAGCCGGCCGACGATCCCGCCCATGAGGAGGAGCGGGATGAAGACCGCGAGCAGCGAGGCCGTGATCGACACGATGGTGAAGCCGATTTGCTTCGCGCCCTTGAGCGCCGCCACGAGCGGCGCCTCGCCCGCCTCGATGAAGCGGGTCACGTTCTCGGTCACGACGATGGCGTCGTCCACCACGAAGCCGGTGGAGATGGTGAGCGCCATGAGCGACAGGTTGTTGATGCTGTAGCCGAGCAGGTACATGCCGCCGAAGGTGGCGACGAGCGCGAGCGGCACCGCGACGCTGGGGATGACCGTCGCCCAGCCGCTGCGCAGGAAGACGAAGACGACCAGCACGACGAGCAGCACGGAGAGGACGAGCACGAGCTGCACGTCCTTCACCGAGGCGCGGATGGTCTGGCTCCGGTCCATCGCCACCTTCACGTCGATGGCCGGCGAGATCGTCTGCGTGAGCTGCGGCAGGAGCGCCTTCACGCGCTCGATGACGTCGATGATGTTGGCCCCGGGCTGGCGGCGGATGATCATGAGCACCGCCCGCTTGCCGTCCGCCCAGCCCGCGACGCGGTTGTTCTCGACGTCGTCCCTCACGGTCGCGACGTCGGAGAGCCGCACCGGCGAGCCGTTGCCGTAGGCGATGATGAGCGGCCGGAAGCCGCTCGCGCGCAGGAGCTGGTCGTTCGCCGCGATCGCCTGCGTCTGCTTCGCGCCGCTGAGCGCGCCCTTCGGCTGGTCGACGGTGGCCTGGGCGAGCGCGCTGCGGACGTCCTCGAGCCCGAGGCCGACCCCCGCCAGCGCGTGGGGGTCGACCTGGACGCGGACCGCGGGCTGCTGGCCGCCTCCCACGAACACCTGCCCGACCCCGTCCACCTGCGCGATCTTCTGCGCCAGGATGGTGTTCGCGGCGTCGTAGATCTGCCCGAGCGGCAGGGTGTCCGAGGTGAGCGACAGGATGAGGATGGGCGCGTCGGCCGGGTTCACCTTGCGGTAGTTCGGCCTGGTGGGCAGGCCCGCCGGCAGGTCGCCGGCGGAGGCGTTGATGGCCGCCTGGACGTCGCGCGCGGCAGCGTCCACGTCGCGGTCGAGGTCGAACTGGAGCGTGAGGCTCGTCGAGCCGAGCGAGCTCACCGAGGTGATCTCGGCCAGGCCCGCGATGCGGCCGAACCGCCGCTCGAGGGGCGTCGCGACCGCCGAGGCCATCGTCTCCGGGCTCGCGCCGGGGAGCCCGGCGTTGACGTTGATGGTGGGGAAGTCGACCCGCGGCAGCGGCGCCACCGGGAGCTGCGTGTAGGCGGCGGCGCCCGACAGCAGCAGCGCCGCGGCGAGCAGGGTGGTGGCGACGGGCCGCCGGATGAACGGCTCGGAGATGCTCATGTTCCGCCGGCGACGGCGCGGGGCCGCTCCTCCGGCGCGCTGCCGCGCCGGCGCAGCAGGCGGCCGAGCCGCGCCATGTACAGGTAGATGACTGGCGTCGTGTAGAGCGTGAGCAGCTGCGAGATGACGAGGCCGCCCACGATGCTGACGCCGAGCGGCCGCCGCAGCTCCGAGCCCGTGCCGCTCCCGAGCGCGAGCGGCAGGCCGCCCAGGAGCGCCGCCATCGTGGTCATCATGATGGGCCGGAAGCGCAGCAGGCACGCCTGGTAGATGGCGTCCTCGGTCGAGAGGCCCTGCTCGCGCTCCGCCTCGAGCGCGAAGTCGATCATCATGATGGCGTTCTTCTTCACGATGCCGATGAGCAGGATGATGCCGATGAGCGCGATGATGCTGAACTCGGTCCGGAAGAGCATGAGCGCGAGGAGCGCGCCGACCCCGGCCGAGGGCAGGGTGGAGAGGATCGTGACCGGGTGGATGTAGCTCTCGTAGAGCACGCCCAGCACGATGTAGACGGTGACCAGCGCGGCGAGGACCAGGATGGGCTCGCTCGCGAGCGATTCGCGGAATGCCTGCGCGGCCCCGACGAAGTCCGCGCGCACCGCGGGCGGGAGCCCGATCTCTGCGTCGGCGCGCCGGATGGCGTCCACGGCGTCGCCGAGCGCCACGCCCGGCGCCGTGTCGAACGAGATGGTGACGGCGGGGAACTGGCCCTGGTGGCTGATGGCGAGCGGCGCCGTGGTCTGCTCGAAGCGGGTGAACACGGCGAGCGGCACCTGATCCCCGCTCTGCGACTTCACGTAGATGTGGCTCAGCGCCTCCGGGTCCTTCTGGTACTCCGGCTTCACCTCCAGGATGACGCGGTACTGGTTGAGCTGGGTGAAGATGGTGGAGACCTGCCGCTGGCCGAAGGCGTCGTAGAGCGCGTCGTCGATGGCCTGGGGCTGGATCCCGAGCCGCCCGGCGGTGTCGCGGTCGATGGTGAGCTTGAGCTGGAGGCCCGCCGTCTGCTGGTCGCTCGCGACGTCCCGCAGCTGCGGCAGCGCCTGGAGCTTCGTGAGCACCCGGGGCGCCCACGCCGCGAGCTCCTCGAGGTCGGGATCCTCGAGCGTGTACTGGTACTGCGTGCGGCTCACGCGGCTCTCGACCTGCAGGTCCTGCACTGCCTGGAGGTACAGCGCGATGCCCGGGACCGAGGCGACGCGGCTCCGGAGCCGGTCGATCACCTCGCCCGCGCTCGCGCTGCGCTGCTCGCGCGGCTTGAGCGTGATGGAGAGCCGCCCGCTGTTCGTGGTCGGGTTCGTGCCGTCGGCGCCGATGAAGGACGCGACGGTGGCCACGTCGGGGTCGCCCATGACGGCCTCGGCGAGCTGGCGCTGGCGGGTCATCATGCTCTCGAAGGAGACGTCGGGCGGAGCCTCCGAGACGCCGATGAGCAGGCCGGTGTCCTGCTGCGGGAAGAAGCCCTTCGGCACCACGATGGCGAGGACGACGGTGAGCGCGAGCGTCCCGATGGTGATGGCGAGCGTGAGCGGCTGGTGCGCCAGCACCCACTTCAGCGTGCGGTCGTAGAAGGCGACCATCCGGTCGAAGGCGCGCTCGAAGACGCGCGCCAGCCCCCGCGCCTCCTGGTGCGGCCTGAGCAGGTGGGCGCACATCATGGCGGTGAGCGAGAGCGAGAGGACGGCCGAGACGCCGATGGCGATGCTGAGCGTGATGGCGAACTCTCGGAAGAGGCGCCCGATGATCCCGCCCATGAAGAGGAGCGGGATGAGCACCGCGACGAGCGACACGGTGAGCGAGACGATGGTGAACCCGATCTGCTTCGCGCCCTTGAGCGCCGCCTCGAACGGCGTGTCGCCCTCCTCGACGTAGCGGGCGATGTTCTCGATCATGACGATGGCGTCGTCGACCACGAACCCGGTCGAGATGGTGAGCGCCATGAGCGAGAGGTTGTTGAGGCTGTAGCCGCACAGGTACATGACGCCGAACGTGCCGATGAGCGAGAGCGGCACCGCGACGCCCGGGATGACGGTCGCGCGCAGGCTGCGCAGGAACACGTAGATGACCGCCACGACGAGCACGACGCTGAGGAGGAGCGTGAGCTGCACGTCGTTCACCGACGCGCGCACCGTCTCGGTGCGGTCGCTCAGGATCTGGACGTGGAGCCCCTGCGGCAGCGCCGAGGAGAGGCGCGGCAGGAGCGCCTTCACGCGCTCGGCGACCTGGATCACGTTCGCGCCCGGCTGGCGCTGGACATTGAGGATGATGGCGCGCTGCGCGCCCGCCCAGCCGGCCAGCTGCGCGTTCTCGACGCCGTCGACGGCGTCGGCCACGTCCATGAGCCGGATGGGCGAGCCGTTCCGGTAGGCGAGGATGAGCGGCCGGAAGCTCGGCGCCTTGAAGAGCTGGTCGTTCGTGGCGAGCGTGAAGTCCTGGCGCGGGCCGTCGAGGTTGCCCTTCGCCTGGTTCACGTTCGCCTGCACCAGCGCCTGGCGCACGTCCTCCAGCCCGAGGCCGACTCCGGCGAGCGCGGCGGGATCGACCTGCACGCGCACGGCGGGCTTCTGGCCGCCGTTGATGGTGACGAGCCCCACGCCGGCCACCTGCGAGATCTTCTGCGCCAGGATGGAGTCGGCCTGGTCGTCCACCTGGTCGAGCGGCAGGGTCTCCGAGCTGACCGCGAGCGTCAGGATGGGGGTGTCGGCGGGGTTGCTCTTGCTGTACGTCGGGGGCGACGGCAGCGTCCGTGGCAGGAGGTTCGACGCGGCGTTGATCGCCGCCTGGACGTCCTGCTCCGCCGCGTCGATGTTGCGCTCCAGGCTGAACTGGAGCGTGATCTGCGAGGTGCCGAAGCTCGAGACCGAGGTCATCTGCGAGAGCGACGGCATCTGCCCGAACTGCCGCTCGAGCGGCGTCGTCACCGCCGAGGCCATCGTCTCGCCGCTGGCGCCCGGCAGCGACGTCGAGACGACGATGGTGGGGTAGTCCACCTGCGGCAGCGCCGAGACGGGCAGCTGCTTGTAGCCGATGAGGCCCGCCAGCAGGAGCCCGACGGTGAGGAGCGCCGTCGCGACCGGCCTCCGGATGAAGGGCTCCGAGACGCTCATCGCGCGGGTCCCCCGGTGCCGCCGCGTGCGCCGCCGCCGTCACCCGCGACGCGCTGGCTCCCCTGCGGCGCCTGGCCCTGCCCGGGCTCGCGCGGCGCCACCTTGCTCCCCGGCCGGAGCTGGTTCTGGCCGTCCGCGACGACGCGCTCCCCCTCCTGCACCCCCTTCGCCACGATGGCGAGGTCGCCCTGCGCCGACTCGAGCTCGACCGGGCGCGGCGACGCGGTCATGTCGCTCCCGACGACGTAGACGAACGTCCCGCTCGGCCCGCGCTGCACCGCGGTGGCGGGCATGACGAGCGCCCCGCGCCGCGTGGTGAGGCGGAGGCGGACGTTCACGAACTGGTTCGGCCAGAGGACGCGCCGCGGGTTGGGCGCGATCGCCTTCAGCCGGATGGTCGAGGTGGCCTGGTTGATCTGGTTGTCGACGACCGCGAGCTCGCCGGTGCCGAGCAGGGTGGCGCCGTCGCGGCTGTAGAGCTCCACGCCGAGGGGCCCGCGCGCGAGCTCCACGCTGACGGGCGTCAGCTGATCCTGCGGCAGCGTGAAGAGGACGGCGATGGGGTCGATCTGCGTCACCACGACGATGCCGTTCTGATCGGCGGCGTGCACGACGTTGCCCGGGTCCACCCCGCGGATGCCGGTCACGCCGTCGATGGGCGAGACGATGCGCGCGTAATCGAGGTTGAGGCGCGCGGTCTCGATGGCGGCCCGGTCGATCTGGACGGCGCCCTCGAGCTGCCCGACCGCCGCCGCCTGGTCGTCCACCTGCTGCCGCGCGATGAGCTTCTGCTCGGCGAGCGCCTCGTAGCGGGCGAGGTTGCGGCGGGCGCCGGCGAGCTGCGCCTCGTCGCGAGCGAGGGCGCCTTCGCCCTGGTGGAGCTGGATCTGGAACGGGCGAGGATCGATCTGAGCCAGCACCTCGCCGCGACGCACGAGCTGGCCCTCGCGGAAGAGCACCTGGTCGAGGCGGCCGTCCACCTGCGTCTTCACCGTGACCATCTTGAAGGCGGTCACGTTGCCCAGCCCCTCGAGGAAGATCGGCACGTCGCGCCGCGCCACGGCCACGGCGACGACCGGCACCGGACGCGCCGCCTGCGCCTCCTGCCCGCGCGAGCCCGCCGCGGACGAGGACGCGCCCGACCGCGCGCGCACGCCCCACACGGCGGCGGCGGCGACGGCGATCGCCACGAGCACCATCCACCAGCGGTTCCGACGCATCCTTCTCTCCTCGGCGACCTGCTACGTCGCCGGAACCTCGCGTCCGAGCGCCCGCAGGAGCTGGGCCCGCGAGGTGGACAGGTTGTACTCGGCCTGGACGCGCTGCGCGGCCGCCGTGGTGAGCGCCACCTGCGCGTCGCCGAGCTCGATCGCGCTCCCCGCGCCCGCCTGGTAGCGGCCCTCGGCGAGCCGCAGCTGCTCGCGGGCGTTCACGAGCGCCTCGCCCGCGGCGGACAGCGCGCCCTTGGCCGCCCGGACGCCGAGACGCGCCTGCTCCACCTCGACCCTGACCTGTTGCCGCAGCGTGTCGATCTGCGCGCGGGCGGAGTCGAGGTTCGCCCGCGCCTCCTGCGCCTGGGCGCGCGTGAGCCCGCCCTGGAACAGGTTCCAGGTGAGCGTCACGGTCGCGTTCCAGTTCGCGACCGTCTGATCGAGCGCCGTCCCGGCGTCGGTGAGCCCGGCGGAGACGCCGAGCGCGGGGCCGTAGCCGCCCTGCGCCGCGCGCAGCGTCAGCTCCTGCGCGCGCGCCTGCTCGTCGAGGGCGCCGATGTCGGGGCGATGCTGGAGCGCCTCGGCGAGGAGCGGGTCGATGCGCTGGTCCTCGCCGTCGACGGAGGGGAGCGTGTCGTTCGCGATGTCGTAGTCCGTCGGGCCCTCCACGCCCATGGCCTGGTTGAGCTGCGCCTTCGCCGTGTCGTAGCCGTTCTCGGCGTTGATGAGCTGGACCTCCGCGTTGGCGCGGGCGGTGCGCGCGAGCGCGAGGTCGATCTCGGGCCGCGTCCCGATCTTCACGAACCCCTCCGTCTGCCGGAGATGGGCCTCCTGGTTCGCCAGGTTGTCGCGCGCGACGCCCACGAGGTCCCGCGCTGCACGCGCGTTGAAGTAGGCGACCCGGGCGCCGAGGACGGTCTGCAGGACGGTCGACCGTTCCGTGTCGTGCTGTGCCTCCGCGCTGGCGAGCGCCGCGCGCCACCGGCCGCTCGTCTGGCCGAAGTCGTAGATGAGCTGCGAGAGCGTCGCGCCGAAGGACCAGAAGTTGCTCATCGCGAGGCTCGTGCCGCCGCGCCCCGCCACCGACGCCGGCACCGATCCCGGTCGCGGCACGAAGTTGCCCGTCGCGCGCTGGTACTGCGCGGTCCCGAGGAGCTGCGGCACGAGCGGCGCGCGAGCCTCGTCGGCGCGCGCCGTCGCGGCCTCGGCGCCGGCGTGCGCCTGGCGCAGCTGCGGCTGGCGCTCGCGGGCGGTCCGGACCGCCTCCTCGAGCGCGATGATGCGGGCGCGTGGCTGCGGGGCGGCCGGCGCGGGCTCCTGGGCGGCGGCGCTCGCCGCGGCGCAGAGGGCCGCGAGCGCGATGCGGAGCTTCATGCGACCCCCTGGCCGCGCGGGCGCGGCCGCTCGCGCGCCGCGCGCGCCTCGAGGCGATCGAGGTTCTCGATCACGCGCCGCAGGCCGCTGCGGAGCGCGTCCACCTCGGCCTCCGTCATGCCCTCCACGACGGTGGCCCGGATCTGCTGCGCGACGTGCGACAGCTCCTTCGCGAGCCGCTCTCCCGCCGGGGTGAGGAAGGCGCGGCCGCGCCGCCGGTCCTCCGGGTCGACCTCGATGCGCACCAGGCGGCGGCGGCGCAGGCCCGCCAGGCTGCGCGACGCGGTGGGAGCGTCGGCGCGGACGCGCTGCGCCAGATCGACCTGCGACATGCCCGGGTGCTCCGACAGCGCGATGAGGAACCAGAACTGCTGCGCCGACAGCTCGTGGTGCCCGGCGCGCGCCAGCACCGCCTGCTTGATGCGCCGGCGGGCGGTGGCGATCAGGAGTCCCAGGTATTCTTGCATAGGCAACTGTTGTCGAAGCAATAATACCGGCGCCACGCCCTGTCAATGCGCCACCCGGCGCCCCGCGCGCAGGCCGAGCGGGCGGGGCAGCCCCCCGACGGGGCGCTGCGCACGTGCCCCGCAGAGCCGAATTCAATGGAGTGGTGCACCTCGGCACGTTCGGCGCCGGCTTCACACGCTTGCTGCGCGATCAGGCGGTGGTCGACGGCAACCTGCCGGCGCAGACGCGGTACCTGACCGCCGACGGCGTGCGCGGCTGGCTCTACCCCATCCGCAGCGAGCTCGGGGACGAGTACGAGCTGTTCCTGTACTTCGATGGCGGCGCGTACCAGGTGAAGGTCGTCTCGCCGGACGTCGAGGACGGCCTCAACCCGCACGATTGCCACCTCTTCGCGGATGGGCGGATCTGCCTCGGCGACCTCGCCAGCGGCGGGATGCCTACCTTGGAGGAGGCGTACGCGCGAAGCGTCGTGTGGTGCAACGGGTTCAGCGTGTACCTGCAAAACGGGAAGTTCCCGTTCTAGCCCGCGTCAGGCGGGAGGAAGAAGAGGAGCGCACATGGCCCAGCTCGATCTCGCGCGTCTCCGCGACGTCGTGCTCGACAACCGTCGCAGCGGCGACGAGCGACCGCGCGAGCGGCGCCGGCAGGTGTTCGTGGACCCGAGCGGCCGCATCGTGCTCGGCGACGCCCTCGACGACGAGGGGCGGCAGCTCTCGGAGGTTCACCAGGCGGTGTTCGCCTCGGGCCGAGGCTGACGCCGTGTACGTGTGCGACTGGGTGCTCCGCGACATCGGCGCGGAGATCGGCGCACACGCGCCCGAGCGCGGGGGGGCGCTCCTGGGGCCCCGCGGGCGGCCCGTCGTGGCGCGCTTCGTGCCCGATCCGGAGGCCGAGACGTCGTCGGCGAGCTACCGCCCGTCGCGCGCGCTCGACGCGCGCGTGAAGGAGCTCGAGCGAGCAGAGGACCTCGAGCTGAAGGGCATCGTCCACTCGCACCCGCGTGCCCTCGACCGCCCGTCCGAGCAGGACGCGCGCGAGCTGACGGTCGGCCTGCGCCTGAACGGGCACATGCCCTGCTACCTCGCGCCCATCGTCACGAGCCCGACCACGCCCGAGCTGCAACCGCACGAGCTCTCGCTGGGCGAGGCGAAGGTCTCCTTCTTCGCGGGCTACCGGCGTCGAGCCGGCGCCGCGCTGGTCCGCCCGCTCCCGGTGCACGTCGTGCCCTTGCTGCGCGATCTCGAGGTCGCGGCGGCCGAGCTCGGTGCCGCGCCGCCGGAGGTGTTCCTGTCCGATCTCGGCGCGGGGGCCCTCCCGGCAGGACGGCTCCGCCCGGAGGGCGTCGAGCTCCTCATCGTCGCGAGCGAGCTGTACCCGGCGCTCCCGCCGGTGCTGCTCGTGACGGCGGGGGGAGCGACGGAGCAGCTCGCCGTCGTCTGGCGAGTGGACACCCCTGCCCCCGAGCGCCTGCTGGAGGCGGTCCGGTCCGCCTTCGAGCCGCCTGGACCGTACCGGCGCGCCTTCGGCCCCCGTGGCGGCGCCGCGCTGACGCGCGACCCCGAGCGCGCTCGCGCGGCCGGCTGGGAGGTGCGCTTCACCGGCGCGGACGTCGCCGACGAGCCGCTCCGTGGCGCGCTCTTCGCCCGCAGCGCGGGGCTCCTGCCGGCGGCGCTCCGCGAGCGGGCGGTGCTCGTCGCGGGCTGCGGCTCCGTCGGCTCGTACGTCGCGGAGCAGCTCGTGCGGAGCGGCGTGGGCGCGGTGGCGCTGCTCGACCCGGAGCCGGTCGAGCCCGAGAACCTCTCGCGCAGCGTGTACGACGCGGAGGACGTCGGCCGCCGGAAGACGGAGGCGCTCGCGCGCCGCCTCCTGCGCATCGCGCCCGCGCTGCGCTGCGCCACGCACCCGCGGCGCGTGGACGCGCTCGAGCCCGCCGCGCTCGACGGCCTGGTCCGCGCCGCCGACCTGGTCGTCGCTGCGACCGACGACCCGGGCGCGCAGCGGTCGCTGAACCGGTTCGCTTACGGCCGCGGGAAGGCCGCGCTGTTCGTCGGCCTGTACGCGGGCGCCCAGGGCGGCGAGGTGCTCGTGACCGTGCCGGGGCGCACGCCGTGCTACGTCTGCGCGACGCGGACGCGGCACGAGGCCGAGCGCGCCGCGGGGCGGGTCGCGCGCGAGGTGGACTACGGGACGGCGCGGCTGCGCGGCGAGATCGCGCTCGGCGCCGACATCCAGCACGTCGCGAGCGCCGCCGTGAAGCTCGGCCTGTCGCTGCTCGTCCCGGAGGGCTCCGCGGCGCGCCTGCGGAGCTTCGCGGACGAGGCCGTCGCCGAGGGCATGACGTACCTCACGCTCTCGACCGTGCCGCGCTATTGGTTCTACCCGCGCGTCTTCGAGGGCGCGCCGGGGCAGGGCGCCTACCAGAGCGTGTGGCTGACGCCGTCGTCGAGCGAGGCGTGCCCCGTGTGCGGGGCACCCGAGCACCGGCTCGACCCGCTCGACGCGCCCATGCGCGCCCCACGGCGCGCCGCCTTCCGCGTCGGTCCCAGGCGTCAGCGCCCGGACACGTAGAGCAGGAACGCGCAGTCGTCCGCGGCCGCGATGTCGTGGGAGCTCGAGCGATCCATCGCGACGAGCTGTCCCGCGCGCGCGTCCACCACCTCGTCGCCGACGTGCAGGCGGACGCGGCCGCGCAGCACGTGGACGGCGATCTGCTCGCCCGGCTCGTGCGTCGTCATGCGGGTGCCGCGCCGCGCGACCTCGAGCACGATGCGCAGGTCGTCGTACTTGGCGAGGGTGCGCGCGTTGTGGCCGTTCCGCGCGAACGCGGACTCGCGGCGGAGCGCGTCGATGTCGTCGGCGAGGTCGATCTGGAGGAAGGGCCCCGCGAGCGGGCGCTCGAGGCTCACGCGGTCGGTCTGGAACGGGTGGACGGGGGGCGCGACGGCCATGGGACACCTCCTGGGAGCGCGGGCCCAGGGACCCGCGCGCCCTTCCTTAACGGTCGCGGATGGCTCCGTCGTGCCCCTCGCAGGACGTGATATGACGCGCCACGTGGTGGCGAGAGCCGTCGAACGAACGCTGACGGGGTGGGCTCGGAACCCGGTGACGCGCGCGGCCGTGTACCGGCCCGAGCACCGGCGCGAGGTGGGCGAGCTCGTGCGCGCCCTCGCGGGGCGCCACGTGCTCGCGCGCGGGCGCGGCACGGCCTACGGCGACGCGGCCCTGAACGACCGCGAGGCGGTCCTCCACACCGTCCGCCTCTCCCGGTTCCTCGACTTCGACGCGGAGACCGGGCGCGTGACCTGCGAGGCGGGGGTGCCGCTGCGCGCGCTCGCCGAGCTGGCGGTCCCGAGGGGCTGGTTCCTCGCGGTCACGCCGGGCACCTGGAAGGCGACGGTGGGCGGCTGCCTCGCCTGTGACGTCCACGGGAAGAACCACCACGTGGTGGGGAGCTTCGTCGATCACGTGCTCGCGTTCCGGCTCGCCGTCGCGGACGGCCGCGTCCTCCGCTGCAGCCGCGACGCGAACGCGAGCGCGTTCTGGGCCACGGCGGGCGGCCTCGGCCTCACCGGCGTCGTCCTCGACGTGACGCTCCAGCTCCAGCGCGTCGAGACCTCCTCGCTCGTGGTGCGGTATCTGAAGAACCGCGATCTGGACGAGACCTTCGCCGCCCTGGAACGGCCCGAGCCCGAGCCGTACTCGGTCGGCTGGCTCGACGTGCTCGCGCGCGGCGGACGCACCGGGCGCTCCGTGCTCATGCTGGGCCGCCACGCGCGACGCGACGAGCTCCCGGCCGCGGCTCGCGCGACGCCGCTCGCCTTCCGTCCCGGCCCGTCGCTCCGGCTGCCGTTCGCGCTCCCCGCCGGCGCGATGTCGCCGATGGCGGTGCGCGCGTTCAACGAGGTCTACTACCGGCGCTTCCCCTCCGACGGACGGGCCGTGCTGCAGCCGTTCCGGCCCTTCTTCTATCCGCTCGAGGCCATCGACAACTTCAACCTGCTCTACGGGCGGCGCGGTCTCTACCAGTACCAGTTCGTCGTGCCCACGCGGCCCGCCCCGCGCATCGTGCAGACCATCGTCGAGGGCCTGGCGGCGGGCGGCCACGGCTCGTTCCTGTGCGTCATCAAGCGCTTCGGCCGGAGCAACGCGGCCGCGATGTCGTTCCCGGCCGAGGGCTACACCCTCGCCGTGGACATCCCCGCGCGCGGCGAGCCGCTCCTGCGCCTCCTCCGCGGCTTCGACGACCTGGTCGCGGCGGCGGGAGGGCGCGTCTACCTGGCCAAGGACTCGCGGCTCGCGCCCGAGGTGGTGGACGCGATGTACCCGGCGCGGCGCGCGTGGGCGGAGGAGCTGGATCGCCTCGACCCTGCGCGCCTCTTCGAGTCGAGCCTGGCGCGGCGGCTCGGGCTGCGGGAGACGTGAGGTGGTCCGCACCGTCCTCATCGTGGGGGCGACCTCCGCGGTCGCCGAGCGGCTCGCCGGCGAGTACGCGGCCGGAGGCGACCGCGTCCTGCTCGCGGCGCGGCACGAGGACGCGCTCCACGCGATCGCGCAAGACCTCCGGATCCGGTACGGCGCCGAGGTCGCGACGATCGCCTTCGACGCGACGGATCCGGGCCTCGTCCGCTCGAGCGCGGAGCGCGTGGCGAGCGATGGCGTCCCGGACGTCACCGTCTTCGCCATCGGCGAGAACGCGCACACGCCGGCGGCCTACGACGCCGCCGAGATCGCGCGCGTGGACACCGTCAACTACGGCGCCGTCGCCGCCTTCATGGCGGTGCTGCTGCCCGGGCTCGAGCGCCGGCCGGGCGCCGCGGTGGCGTTCATCGGCTCGGTGGCGGGCGACCGCGGGCGGAAGTCGAACTTCGTCTACGGCGCGGCGAAGGCGGCGCTGAGCGCCTATGCGCAGGGGCTGCGCGGCCTGCTCCACGGCGCCGGGGTGTCGGTGACGACGGTGAAGCTCGGGTACGTGGACACGCGCATGAGCTACGGCCTCGCCCCGCCGAGGCTCACCGCGAGCCCGGAGTACGCGGCGCGGGCCATCAAGCGGGCGATCGACCGCCGGCGCGACGTCGTGTACGTGCCTGGCTTCTGGCGCTTCGTCATGCTGGCGGTGCGCGCCATCCCGGAGCGCCTCTTCAAACGGCTCTCGCTCCCGTGAGCCCGGACGCTCGGCGCCTGCGGCGACGGAGCGCACCCCCGAGAGCGGCTTCCGTCGCGCGCCGCCAGGCGTAAGCTCGTCTTCGCGCTACGGGCGGGGACGTTGGACGCAGGGAGGCAGCACGATGCGTGAATCGATCGACGCGTTCCTCGCACAGCAGGCGATCGCCGTGGTGGGCGTGTCGCGCACGCGCGGGTTCGCGAACGGCGCGCTGCGGGCGCTCCGGAGCAAGGGCTACCGCGCGTACCCGGTGAACGCGCGCGCCGACTCGGTCGAGGGCGAGAGGTGCTACCGCCGCCTCGACGATCTGCCGGAGCGCGTGGGCGCGGCGCTCGTCGTGGTGCCGCCGCAGGACGGCGCGAGCGTCGTCGCCGACTGCGCGCGCCTCGGCATCCGCCACGTCTGGCTGCAGCAGGGCGCCTCGTCCGACGACGCGCTGGCCTTCGGCCGGGCGCACGGCCTCGACCTCGTCCACGACCGCTGCATCCTCATGTACGCGTCGCCCCGAGGCGCCCACCGGCTGCACCGCTGGGTGCGCGAGCTGCGCGGGCGCCTGTGAGGCACCCGCGAGCGCGCGGTGCTACAACGCGCGCATGACCTTCTCGTCCCTGGGAGCGCACCCGGCGCTCCAGCGCGCGCTCGCCGCCCGCGGCTACGCCGAGCCGACGCCCGTCCAGGCCGCAGTGCTCGCGCCCGCGCTCCGCGACCGCGACCTCCTCGTCTCGTCCCGGACCGGATCCGGGAAGACGGTCGCCTTCGGCCTCGTGCTCGCCGAGGCGCTGCTCGCGGACGCCCCCGCCTTCGGGGCGGCGGCTCGCCCGCTCGCCCTCGTCATCGCGCCCACGCGCGAGCTGGCGCTCCAGGTGCAGCGCGAGCTCGCCTGGCTCTTCGCGGAGGCGGGGGCCCGCATCGTGGCGTGCGTCGGCGGGATGGACCCGCGGCGCGAGGCGCGCGCGCTGGCCGACGGCGCCCATGTCGTGGTCGGGACGCCCGGCCGCCTGCGCGATCACCTCGATCGCAAGAACCTCGGCCTCCGCGACGTCGCGGCGCTCGTGCTCGACGAGGCCGACGAGATGCTCGACATGGGCTTCCGCGAGGAGCTCGAGGCCATCCTCTCGGCCGCGCCGGAGGGCCGCCGCACGATCCTGTTCTCGGCGACCCTGCCGAAGCCGATCGTCGAGCTGGCGCGGCGCTACACGCGGGAGGCCGCGCGCGTGGCGGCGACGCCGACCGCGGAGGCGCACGAGGACATCGCCTACCGCGCGCACGTCGTCGCGCCGCGCGAGCGCGAGCACGCCGTCGTGAACGTCCTGCGCCACCTCGATCCGACGAGCGCGCTGGTCTTCTTCGCGACGCGCGAGGCGGTGCACCACGGGGCCTCGAGCCTGGGCGAGCGCGGGTTCGAGACGGTGGCCATCTCGGGCGAGCTGACCCAGCAGGAGCGCCTGCGCGCGCTGAAGGCGCTGGGCGGCGCGCGGCCTCGACCTGCCCGGCATCGAGCTCGTGCTCCACGCGGAGCTGCCGCGCGATCCGCAGGCGCTCCAGCACCGGAGCGGGCGCACCGGGCGCGCGGGGAAGAAGGGGCTCGCGGTGCTCCTCGCGACGCCTCCCGAGCGCTTCCGGCTCGACCGGATGGCGCGCGAGGCCGGCATCGAGCTGACCTGGGCGAAGGTCCCGTCACCGGACGAGATTCGCGTCCGCGACCGGGAGCGGCTCGCCGCCGAGGTGGTCGCCGCGGCGGGCGAGGCGACCGAGGACGAGCTGGCCGCGACGCGGGCGCTCCTCCACGGCCGCGACCCGCTGCTCGTGACCGCGGCCCTCGTCCGGCGCGAGCTGGCGCGGCTCCCGGCCGCCGAGGAGCTGCCCGACACCGCCCGCGCGGCGCGCGAGGCGCCGGCGAGAGCGCCGCGCCCCGCGACGCCCCGGCCCGGCGACGGCGTCTGGTTCCGGCTCACGCTCGGCCGCGAGATGAAGGCGGACCCGCGCTGGATCCTGCCGCTCCTCTGCCGCCGGGGCGACGTGAGCCGCGAGGCGATCGGCAAGATCGTCATCCTGCCGCGCGAGACGCGGTTCGAGATCGCCCGTGAGGCCGCGGAGGCGTTCGCGCGGTCGGCGCGGCGGACGGATCCGAAGATGCCCTCCGCGCGCATCGAGCCGTGGAAGGACGCGTCGCCCCGGGCGGCGGCGAAGCGGCGCTGAGCGCACCGGACCGCGCTCCGGTGTCACCGGGCCGCGGCTCAATATTGACGCACAGTGTGTCTCCGTGCCGCAATCGCGGGTCAATTGCGTCCTTGTGCCTCAATCACGGGAACCCCGACTGACGTGCGCCGTGCGTCGCAGGGGAGCTTACAGTCGAGGGCACGATGCGACATGGTCCCCGGGAGTGATGGAAAGATGGGACCCCGCATCGGCGCGCGGCGCAGCCGCGACGCGACGCAGCTCCGAAGCGGACGGCAGAACGGGGGCTTCATCATGCAGCGCATGGCATCGGGACGGTCAGGGACGTGGGCGCTCGCGGGCATGGCGGTGGTCGCCCTCGCGCTGGCGGGATGCGGAAGTGGAGGCGAACGGATCGCGGGGACGTCGCAGGCCATCGTCGCCGGGGCCGGGTTCACGACCTTCGACGCGCTGGGCGGGTGCAAGGACAGCCCGAACGGTGTCAATTGCAACAACTACGAGGCGAAGCTCGACGTGTACATGAGCGGCGGCCCCAGCGCGGCCGGGCTCTCCGACGGGAGCTACTACTTCGCCGTGCTGACGCCTGGTACGCAGAACGGCGGCTTCGCCGACGGTGCACAGGGGAACCTGAGCGACACGATGGCCGGGGGGACGGCCGGCGACGGCGGCTCCGGGGATGACGTGTCGAACCGGACGTTCACGGTGTCCAACCACCAGGTCGCGAGCTACACCGGTACGCACGCGACCGGGACGAGCCCGAACGGCCGCTCCATCATCGGCCTCACGCCATTCGACGACACGGACAACGAGGGCGGCGTCTACATCCTCGCCGTCTGCCAGACGGGGGCGACGAGCCCGTCGCAGTGCAAGTACGACGCGTTCCGGATCGCGGCGCGGCAGCCGAAGTTCCCGGTCGTCTCCGGGATGAAGTACTACGACGCGAACGCGAACGGCCAGCTCGATCCGGGTGAGATCGGCATCCCGAGCTGGATCGTCGACTACTCCGACGCGGTGGCCGGCAGCGTCACGACGGATCCGGACGGGACCTTCTCCGTCACGCTCATCGCCGACACGTACACGTTCGCGGAGCGCCAGGCAGGGAGCCCGTGGTTCCAGACCGGGAACGCCGTCGACCAGAGCAGCACGACGGGCGGCGCCGGCGTGACGCTGAACGCGGGCAAGACCTACACGGTCACCGTGGCCGACGACAGCACCGCGAGCGGCGTCCTCTTCGGCAACGTGTGCGTCGGCGCGGGCGGCGGGCTCACCCTGGGCTTCTGGTCGAACAAGAACGGTCAGGCGCTCTTCGGCGCGGACGACCTCGCGCTGATGGTGTCGCTGAACCTGCGCAATGCGAGCGGGGGCGACTTCGACCCGCCCGGCTACGGCGCGTTCAGATCGTGGATTCTCGGCGCCACCGCGACGAACATGGCCCTCATGCTCTCGGCGCAGCTCGCGGCGATGGAGCTGAACGTGCTGAACGGGTTCGTCAGCTCGGGCGCGCTCGTGTACGCGCCGGGCACGAACAGCGCGAACGCGAGCGGGTTCGCCTCCGTCGGCGCGATCATGAGTGAGGCGAATACCGAGCTCGGGCTGCACGGCCTCACGCTCGACAGGAGCCCCGCTCGGTCGTACCAGCAAGCGCTGAAGAACGCGCTCGACAACGCGAACAACAACAGGACATTCGTCCAGCCGTCGCCGGCGACGTGTCCGACGCCGGTGTTCCCACAGTAAACGAGGGCGCGATTCGCGGACGCGAATCGCGAACCCTCGTTTAGTTGCAGACCGTCCCGTTCGTGGTCGTGTCGAACAGCTCCACGTTCCAGGCCGCCGCGCCGATGTTCGTCCCGTGGTGAACGAAGCTCGCCGCACCGCACGAGTTCGCCACGGAGCTCGCCGAATCGAAGGTCTCCCCGTTGAGCACGGGCGTCACCGTGGGGAATCCCTGCATCCGGAGCGTATACGAATCGCGGTCGAGGCCCGTCCCGAGCGCGACGCGGAACGAGGCGCCCGCTGGAACGCCGCACGAGACGGATCCACTGGCGACCGGATTTCTGGCGCCGTCGAAGAGGTTGTAGGTCAACGACTGGACGCCTGCCTGGGAGCACGTCGCCCAGTCCTGGCTCGTACCGAGCCGGTTCCAGAAGTGCGCGAGGAGATCGAGGTCGTCCTCGATGCCCGGCACCGAGACCTGCACGCTCGACCCTGGAACGTTCACCTGGATCTGCTGCTGGTAAGCCTGGACCGACCCCTGATATCCCGTGACGAGGAGGTCGTACGTGCCGGGCACGAGATAGGCCGTTGCTCCCTGCGTCTACCTCGGAGAGGTCGGTCACGACGACGGTGTCGACGCCGGACTGGGGGCA
>WNGE01005758.1_pt1 | contig 27431 bp, 26 predicted proteins | sample 5400651 | NCBI WGS metagenome assembly WNGE01 (sample SAMN13153370, study PRJNA577476) | soil metagenome | isolation source: 60 cm soil or saprolite under grassland replicate 2 | place: USA:California | collected 2016-06-15 | reverse complement strand
GCGCCTCGCTGCGCTCACGACGCCTCCTGGTTCGCTGCGCGAGGCGCTCTGGTGCGCCCTCTTCCCTCGTCGCTCTGCTCCTCAGTCCAGAGGACGCCGCGCCTCGCTGCGCTCACGAGGGGAACCGCGCGGTGACGGCCTGCCCGTGGGCGGGCAGGTCCTCGGCACCGGACAGCGCCAGCACGTGCGGCGTCACGTCCTTGAGGGCCGCCTCGTCATACTCGATCAGCTGTACCCCGCGCAGGAACGTCTGCACCGACAGCCCCGACGAATGCCGGGCACAGCCGCCGGTGGGCAGTACGTGGTTGGAGCCGGCGCAGTAGTCGCCGAGCGAGACCGGCGACCAGGGGCCGACGAAGATGGCACCGGCACTGCGTACCCGCTCAGCGACGGTACGGGCGTCCCGCGTCTGGATCTCGAGGTGCTCGGCCCCGTACGCATCCACCACGCGTAGAGCTTCGTCGATGTCATCGACCAGGACGGCGGCCGACTGCACTCCGGTCAGCGCGGTGCTGATCCGCTCGGTGTGCTTGGTCGCCGCGACCTGCCGGACCAGCTCGTCCTCGACCGCGACGAGCAGCGGCTCCGAGGTGGTGACCAGGACGCTGGCCGCGAGCGGGTCGTGCTCGGCCTGGCTGATCAGGTCGGCGGCCACGTGCCGGGGGTCGGCGGTGTCGTCGGCCAGCACGGCGATCTCGGTCGGTCCGGCCTCGGCGTCGATGCCGACGACGCCCCGGACCAGCCGCTTGGCCGCGGTCACCCAGACGTTGCCGGGGCCGGTGACCAGGTCGACCGGCCGGCACTCGTCGGTCCCGTACGCGAACATCGCGATGGCCTGTGCGCCCCCCACCGCGTAGACCTCGTCGACCCCGAGCAGCGCACAGGCCGCGAGGATATGCGGGTGGGGCAGGCCGGTGTCCTTCTGCGGCGGGCTGGTGACCGCGATCGACGCCACCCCGGCGACCTGTGCGGGTACCACGTTCATCACCACGCTGGACGGGTAGACGGCCAGCCCGCCGGGGACGTAGAGGCCCACCCGGGCCACCGGGCGCCACCGCTGGGTGACCGTGCCCCCGGGTACCACTTGGGTGGTCACGTCCTCGCGGCGCTGCGCCGAGTGCACCAGCCGGGCCCGCTCGATCGCCACGCCCAACCCGGCCCGCACCGCCGGGTCGAGCCGGTCCAGCGCGGCGGCCAGCGCCTGCGCCGGTACCCGGAGGGCGCCGAGCGGGATCCCGTCGAAGCGGGTGGTCGCCTCGATGACCGCGGCCGTGCCCCGCGCGCGCACCGCCTCGACCGTCGGGCGTACCTGCTCCATCGCGGCCGACACGTCCATGCCGGCGCGCGGCAGCAACCGGTGCGGTTCGGCCTCGCCCGGACCCGGTTGGCCAGCCGGTCTGCGCAGGTCGATGCGGTTCAACACGGTGGCAAGTGTAGGCGCCGGCCGCCGAGGTTCTTCAACCGGCTTGTCCATCGCTTGAGACGACGATCCCAGCGGTTACGCTCGTCCGGTGACCGCCACGCTCCCCCTGTTCCCCTTGGGGACGGTCCTGTTCCCCGGTCTGGTGCTGCCGTTGCACGTCTTCGAGGAGCGTTACCGGGCGCTGGTACGCCACCTGATGAATCTGCCCGAGGGCACCCCGCGGGAGTTCGGGGTGGTCGCCATCCACCGGGGCTGGGAGGTCGAGCAGCAGCCCGGCGGGAGCACCTCGCTGACCCTCTTCGAGGTCGGGTGCAGCGCCCAGCTCCGGCAGGTCACCGAGCATCCGGACGGCCGCTTCGACCTGACCACGGTCGGACACCGGCGGTTCGTGATCAGGAGCATCGACGCCGAGCGCGAGCCTTACCTGCGGGCCCAGGTGGAGTGGCTGGCCGAGCAGGCCGGCAACCCGGCCGAGGTGGACCGGCTGACCCCGACCGTGCTCGACCTGTTCCAGCGGTACCTGCGGCTGGTCCGCCCGGCGCAGCTCGGCGAGCAGGTACCGGACGATCCGGCCGTGCTGTCCCACCTGATCGCGGCTACCGCCGCGTTCCCGCTCGGTGAGCGCCAGGCCCTGCTCGCCGCCCCGGACACCGCCGCCCGGCTACGGACCGAACGGGCGCTCCTGAGCCGGGAGGTCGCCCTGCTCAGCCAGCTCCGGGCGGTACCCGTCCCGCTCTCCGAGCTGGCCGTCGCCACCAGCCCCAACTAGCCCCACCACCTCGGCCGGAGTGGGACGGCGCAGCGAGGGGTACGGCGAGAAGCCGGCCAGCACCACGTACATCAGGATCGCGGCGATGGCGAGGAACAGCACGTCGCCGCGGGCGTACGGCAGCCAGTGGTGCCAGAGCCCGACCTGGCGTACCCGCAGGTTGACCGCCGCGTCGAAGTGCGCGCCGACGGGAGCCGAGTGCCGCCCGATCCGGTGCCCGAACCACCAGGTGAGCACCCCGGCGCCGATCCCGCCCAGACCCAGCCCGAGCAGTACGGCCAGTCCCCGGTACCGGCGCAGCAGCAGCCAGGCGAGCACGGCGAGCAGCACTCCGGTACCCAGGGTCAGGAACACGTACGTGCCCTCCGCCCCGACCGGCTGCTCCCCGTCCGGCTGGGCGTACACCGGCCCGTCCGCGGTCATGATGGCCGGCACGTGCGGGGCCATGGCCGACCAGAGCGCCCCGAGCGGGAAGCCGAGCAGCGCCACCACCATCGCGATGACCAGCGCGACCAGTGCCTCCCGCCGGTACCCCGACCGGGTCGGGGTGGCCGGTGCCGGGTAGGCCAGCACGGCTGGCACCCCGGAGTATCCGAGCGGTTCCCAGGGACGCCGGTACGGCTCGCCGTCAACGGGGGACGCGGGTTCGGGCGTCGCGGAGGTCACCGGGGAATCCTTACACGCTGTGCCACGAGCGGCCCACCGACCCGACGTTTCCGCCCAGGCGCCGGGCCGGGTCCCGGCGCGGTTCGCCGGAGGCGCGGGGACCGGTCCCGGCCTCGGTTCAGCGCCGGCCGACCGGATCCTCGGTGTCGTCGGATTCGAGCAGCTCGTCCGGCTCGTCGATCAACGGCCAGACGTCGCCGAGCAACTCGGCGGCGGTGAAGTCGATCTCCTCGTCCCGGAAGCGCGGACGGGCGTCGGCGTGCGGGAAGACGAAACGACGGAACGCCCACCAGCGGAACGCCATCGCCAGGATCGTCCCGATCACCTGGGCGCTGACGAAGTCGGCGACCTCCTGGGTGAACGGGCTCACATTCGGCACGGTCAGGTCCAGCAGGTAGCGGGAGACACCCAGCGGAGCCGCGGTCACCGCGATGGCGACGCCGCTGATCAGGAAGAACAGCGCCGCCTCGTGGTGGCGGACCCGCCCGCCCCGGGTCCGGAAGGACCATTCCCGGTTGAGCACGTACGACACGATGGTCGCGATCATGGTGGCGATCACCTTGGACACGATCGGCTTGGTCTCCAGCACGCTGTGCTTGAGGCCGAGGAAGATCACCGTGTCGATGATGAAGGTGGTACCGCCGACCACCGCGAACTTGACCAGCTCCCGGTGCCGGAACAGCGGGTCGCGGATGGGTCGGGGCAGCCGAGAAACCACCTCACGGAGCACAGGCACCCTCGCAGTGTAGGGAGGCTTCCTTAAAGTCGCCTCACGAACTGTTCCATGATCACCGCCGACGCCTGCAACCATGCCCTCTTCGTGGCCGGTTGCAGGTCGGGGTATTCGATGGAAGAACCGGACTCAAGTGCTGGATCGTACGGCACGACCGCGACGGCCCGGGTACGGGTGGCGAAATGGCTGGCCAGATCGGAGAGCATCGGGCTCGGGATAGGGGTCGGACAGGAGAGCAACGTCACCGCCTGGGAGGCCAGCTGACCCATCCCCCACTCGTGCAGCAGGTCCAGCATCCAGTCCGCGGTGAACGCGGCATCCTCCCGGGGTACCGACGTGATCACCAGCTGGTCGGCGACCTGCAGGACGGTCTGCCAGTTGGGCGACTCCACGTTGTTGCCGGTATCCACGCAGATCACGTCATGGGTACGGCAGAGCACGTCGAGCACCCGCCGTACCGTGTGGTTGTCCAGCCGTTGGGCGAAGCGCGGGCTCTCCTCGCCGGCCAGCACGTCGTAGGAGCCGTCGGAGGCGTGCCGGAGGTAGTCGTCCAGCCGCTCCTTGAGGTCCCGTCCGGTGGTCGCCTCGACCAGCGCCAGGTCGGAGATCAGGTGCCGGATGGTCCGGGCGTGCCGGGCCGAGCCGGCGCGCAGCCCGAGCGTGCCGCGCAACTCGTTGTCGTCCCAGGCCAGCACGCCCCGGCCACGGACCGCGCCGATCGTCGCGGCGCACAGCACGGTGGCGGTGGTCTTGTGCACCCCGCCCTTCGGGTTGGCGAAGGCGATCACCTTGGGGCCGCCGAAGTCCTGGCGGAGCAGGGTGACCAGCTGCTCAGCCGAGCTGCGCTCGGCCGGCTGGAAGCTCAGCTGCCCGGGGTGCGGGTCGGCGCGGCGCTGCTCGGGTATCCGGCGCGGCGCGGCGTAGTCCAGCTGCTCGTCCTCCGGTCGTCCGAGTAGGGCACGGTCGAGAATGGAGCGCCACCGGGGGCTGGGCGAGGCCGCGTTCCAGCCGGTCTCGCTATGCTCCACGCCCGACCTCCCGCCGCCCGACAGCTGGTACCCAGAGTACGGACTACTCTCCCACGCCCGGCAACACCAGCGCGCCAGCTGTCCGGCTGGTGCGACGGCCCTCCTACGCGGCCCGCAGCAGCTCCAGCGCGTGCGCGAGGTCATCCGGGTACGGGCTGACAAACCGGACTTCCTCCCCGGTCGCCGGGTGGGTGAAGCCGAGCTCCCGCGCGTGCAGCCATTGCCGGGACAGGCCGAGCCGGGCGGCCAGCGTGGGATCCGCCCCATATGTCAGATCACCCACGCATGGGTGGCGGAGTGCCGAGAAGTGTACCCGGATCTGGTGGGTACGCCCGGTTTCCAGCTGTACGTCCACAAGGCTCGCCGCCGGGAACGCCTCCAGGGTGTCGTAGTGCGTGATGCTGGGCCGCCCGCCGGAAACCACCGCCCACTTGTAGTCGTGCGTCGGGTGCCGGTCGATCGGTGCGTCGATGGTGCCGCGCAGCGGATCGGGATGCCCCTGGACCACCGCGTGGTAGCGCTTGTCCACCTCGCGCGCCTTGAACGCCCGCTTCAACACGCTGTACGCCAGCTCGCTCTTGGCCACCACCATCAACCCGGTGGTACCCACGTCCAGCCGGTGTACCACGCCCTGCCGCTCGGCCGCGCCGCCGGACGCGATGGTCTCGCCGATGGCGGCCAGCCCACCGGTCACGGTCGGGCCGGTCCAACCCGGGCTCGGGTGCGCCGCCACCCCGACCGGTTTGTCCACCACCACGAGGTGCTCGTCCCGGTACACCACGCGCAGCCCGTCCACCGGCCGCGGCGGCTCCAGCGGTACCGCCGACGGCGGCGGCGGCAGGGTGACCTCCAGCCAGGCACCCGCGGCGACCTTGTCCGACCTCGGCCGCGGGTAGCCGTCGACCATCGCGTCACCGGCCTCGACCAGCGCCGAAGCGGCCGAGCGGGAGAGTCCGAAGAGCCGGGAGACGACCTGATCCAGCCGCATCCCGTGGAAGCCGTCGGGCACCGGCAGCGCCCGACGTTCGCCGTTAGTCGTCGTCACGCTTGCCAGTCTGACTCGCCGGCCGTCCCTCCGGGCGGACCCGGGTGCCGTCCCGGCGGCGGCCGGTCAGCTCGAGCAGGATGGCCAGGACGACGCCGCAGCACAGCGCCGAGTCCGCGGCGTTGAAGATCGGGTAGACGTGCCCGTCGTCGCTGAACACGCTGACGAAGTCGATCACGTGCCCGACCATCAGGCCGGGCGCCCGGAAGATCCGGTCCGCGAGATTGCCCAGGGCACCGCCGAGCACCAGGCCCAGCGAGACCGCCCAGGGTACCGAGCGCAGCCGGGCGGCCATCCAGCCGATCCAGCCGATCACCAGCAGGCTCACCACGGGGAAGACGAAGGTGTAGTGGGTACCGAGGCTGAAGGCCGCTCCGCTGTTTCGGGTCAGCGCCAGGTAGACAGCGCCGCCGAGCAGCCGTACCGGCGCGGCCGGGTTCAGATGCGCGACCGCCAGGTACTTGGTGACCACGTCGATCAGTACCACCAGCACGGCGGTCCCGGCGAGCACGGCGATCGACCGACGGGTCGGCTGAACCGGCACGTCCGCCCCCTCGATCCGGAGCGGGTGGTCGCCGGTGATCCCGTCGGTGCTCAGCGCCGCTCCTCCAGCTGCTTGCAGGTCACGCAGAGGGTAGCGGACGGGAAGGCGGCCAGTCGCTCCACCGGGATCGGGTTGCCGCAGCGCTCACACCAGCCGTACCCGCCCTCGTTGAGGCGTTCCAGCGCGCGCTCGACCTGGGTCACCCGCTCAAGGATGCTGTTGGCCAGGGAGATCTCCTGCTCCCGCTCGAACGTCTTGGTACCCGTGTCCGCCTGGTCGTCGCCGGCCGAGTCGGTGAGCCGATCCCGCTGCAGCTCGGTGATCTCCGAGATGGTCGCCTCGTACTCCTCCTTCAGTTCGTCCCGGCGGGCGGCCAGCGCCACCCTGATCTTCTCGGTCTCCGCCGAGCTCCGGACCGTCTTCGGCGCCACCTTGGTGGCCCGGGCCTCGCCGGCCGGAGCCGCCTTGGTGCTGGTCGTCCGGGTGTCGGCCTGCTTGCCCATGGTCGCTCCCTTGGCCGCGTCGTGCGCGGCGATCGGCGGTGCGTGATCGGTGGTCGGCGCGGTACCGGTGCCCGGCCCCGCGCTGGCGGCCTTGGCCCGACCGGACGGCACTCCGGCGGGGCCGCGGTGCTTGGCCGTGGTGCTCTTCGCGACCGCCGCACCGTTGGCGCGCTGCACCGGTCCGGCGGCCGTGGTCTTCTTCGGGGAAGCGCTCTTCGCGGGGGCGGCCTTGCTGGCCGCCGTGGCCGCGGTGGCCCCGGTCGCGGTGGCCCGGGTGACCGCCTTGGTGGCGGTCTTGCGCACCGGGGCAGCCTTCGCCGGCGCCTTGGTCGCGGCCGGCGTGGTGCTCCTGGTGGCGGCCTTGCGCACCGGGGCGGCCCGCTTCGCGGGCGCCGCGACCTTGGTCGCCGTCCGGGTCGTCGTGGCCGGCTTCGCGGACGCGGCCTTCTTGGCCGGCCCGACCTTCTTCGCCGGCGCGACCTTCTTCGCCGGCCCGGCCTTCGAGACCGCCTTCTTACCGGCGGCCGCCTTCGAGACGGCTTTCTTGGTGGGCCCGGCGTTGGAGACCGCTTTCTTGGCGGGCGCCGTGCGCGAAACCGCTTTCTTGGCGGGCGCGGCCCTCGAGGCCGCCGCCGCCTTCTTGGCAGCCGGCTGGGCGGCCTTCTTGGTGGTGGCCTTGGCGGCCGGCTTCGCCGGCGCGGTCTTCGACGCGGGCGCCGCCTTCTTGGCGGCTGCGGCCCTGCCGGCGGGCCCGGGCTTCTTCCCTGGCACCGCCGAGGTGACCTTCCGGGCGGTCGCCGTCCGGGTGGCCGCGACGGTCCCCATTGACTCCGTCGTACTGACGGTCTTCGATGCACCGCTCCGTGCGGCTGGTACCCGCTCGGCCATGGCATCCCCCACATGCAAAATGGGCGCGCGGCGGGGCGCCGCGCACTCCAGAGGGTGGCAAGAATACGGAACGTACGGGCCGGCGACAAACATGCCACACGAGGTAGCCCGAATTACCCCACCACAAACCTCCTCAACGCCGCCCCGCCGGACCCTGTTGGGCCCGCCAACGAGCCAGCCGCCCGTACCGGCTGACCGCGTGCAGCCGGCGCTCGGCCGCGTCGCGTACCTCCACGGTCGACACGATGAGCAGGCTGTCCCCCTGCTGGAGCCGGGTCTTCTGGTCCGGTACGAACCCGGTGTCCCCGCGCAGCACCAAGGTCACCGAGGCCCCGAGCGGCAGCCGCAGCTCGTCCACGTACACCCCGTTGAGCCGCGACCCGACCGGTACCTCCACCCGTAGCAGGTCGGCCCGCATCCGCTCCAGCGGCGCGCTTTCCACCAGAAGCTCGGTCGCCACGTCCGGGGCGGTCACCCGCAGCCACCCGGCGATCGGCGCCAGCGTCGTACCCTGGACCAGCGTGTACACCACGACCAGGACGAACACCACGTCGAAGAGCACCCGGGCACCGGGTACCCCCTCGGAGAGCGGGATCGTGGCCAGCACGATCGGCACCGCGCCGCGCAATCCGGCCCAGGACAGGAACGCCTGCTCCCGCCAGCCCACCCGGAACGGGGTGACCGAAAGGGCCACCGAGACCGGCCGGGCGAGCAGCAGCAGGGCCGGTCCGACGATCAGCGCGGGCAGGATCGCGTTGCCCAGCCGGGCCGGCGAGACCAGCAGTCCGAGCAGCACGAACAGCCCGATCTGGGCCAGCCAGGCCAGCCCGTCGGCGAAGCCGAGGATGGAGTGCCGGTGCGGCAGCCGGGCGTTGCCGAGGATCACCCCGGCGGTGTAGACGGCGAGGAAGCCGGAGGCCTGGGCGAGGGTACCGACCGTGAACGCGAGCACGGTCAGGCCGACCGCGGCCAGCGGGTACAGCCCGGCGGCGGGTAGTGCGGCCCGGCGCAGCGTCCAGGCTCCGACGAAGCCGACGAGCAGGCCGAGCGCGGCCCCGGCGAGCAGCTCGTACCCGACCAGCAGCGCCTGTTGCCACCACGGGTGCGCGCCGAGCCCGTCGACCGACAGCAGGCTGACCAGCAGCACGACCGGGGCGTCGTTGATACCCGACTCGGCCTCCAGGATCGCCGCCAGCCGGGGCCGGATCCGCAGCCGGCGCAGGGTGGAGAAGACCGCGGCGGCGTCGGTGGAGGAGAGCACCGCGCCGTAGAGCAGGGCCAGCCGCCAGTCCACCCCGAGCAGGTAGTGCGCCACCAACCCGACCAGCGCGATGGAGACGGCCACGCCGACGGTGGAGAGCACGATGGCGATCCCGAGCACCGGGCGCAGGGTGGTCCACCGGGCGGTCAGCCCGCCCTCCGCGATGATCACCACCAGAGCGCAGGTGCCGAGGGTACGGGTGAGGGTGGCGTCGTTGAACTGGATGCCCAGCCCGGCTTCCCCGATCGCCACCCCGAGCGCGAGGTAGACCAGCAGGCTGGGCAGGCCGAGCCGGGTGGACACCCGGACCGCTCCCACGGCGACCAGCAGCACGGCGGCACCGAGCAGCAGGGCCAGGGTCAGCTCCCGGCTCACGGCGTACCGTCGCGCAACTTCGCCACCCGCTCGGGCAGGTCCGCCGGCGGTACGGCGACGACGAGCAGTTTGTCCCGGCTGGTGGTACCGGCCCGGAGTGCCACGTCACGTCGGCGCAGTCCGAGCGCGTCCGCCACCGCCTTCAGTACCGCCTCGGTGGCCCGCCCCTCCACCGGCGGGGCGTTCACCGCGACCAGCAGCGCCGGCCCGTACGGCCCGTCGTACCGGCCACCGACGCGGGTACCCGACGCACCCGGCCTGACCCGTACGGGGAGCGTGAAAGGTACCCGCTCAGACCCGCCGGGCATCGGCGAGCAGCGCAGTGTCCGGCTCGCACAGGCTGCACGGCGTGAAGCCCAACTCGACCGCCTCACTGACCGGCAGCTCTTCGCTCTCCCGGCCGAGCAGGTGTACGCATCCCCTCAGGTGGTAGCGCGGCCGCCCGTCGACCACGGAGATCGGCGCCGACATCCGGGCCACCTGGGCGGCGTCGGCGGGCGGCACGATCTGGGCGGCGGGCTCGTCCGCCGGGTCGCCGCCGTCCAGCTCGCCGCCGTCCAGGTCGCCGCCGTCCAGGTCGCCGTCGAGGTTCAGGTCGTCGCCGCCGAGGTTCAGGTCCAGCTCGACGTGTCCGCGCCCGTTGCCGCCGGCCGGGCTGGCGAAGGCCACCGGCTCGGGTTCCTCTGCCGGGACCGTACCGACCACAGAGCCGGTATCCGGGTCAGTGACCGGCTCCGCACGGTAGGCGGTGCCGTTGCTGGTCCGGCGGCCGGCCTCCGCCCCGGTCGCCGGACCCTGCTCCGTCCCCGACGGCGGCGACCCGCCGTCGCCGAGTCCGTCAAAGCCGTCCTGAATCGGTGTGGTCCGGGCGGTCACGGCACGACGCGCCCAGGCGACCAGGACGACCGCCGCGAGCAGGCTCGCGGCGATCGAACCGACCAGGAACGCGTTGGAGCCCTGGACGAGCCCCAGACCGAGCAACGCAACTGCCACGAGGATGAGCAGAAGACTCCCGATCAGCACCACTCACCCCCGAGGTGTGCAGAGTCAGCGGCCTGCGCTGTCAGGTCCGGCCGGGCGACCGCCGCCGCTGTAGGCGCCCGCTCCGGCGGCCGCGAGTCCACCGGCACCACCCGCGCCGGCGGCCGGGGTGCGGGTCATCTCGGCTTCCAGGCCCTTGCCGCTGCCGTCGAGGTCGCGCAGCTGGCTCTCCAGGTAGGCCTTGAGCCGGGTCCGGTACTCCCGCTCGAACTGCTTGAGCTCCTCGATGTGCTTCTGCAGTGCGGTCCGCTTGGCGTCCAGCCCGCCCATGGCTTCCTGGTGCCGCTGCCGGGCGTCCCGCTCCAGCGCGTCTGCCTTGGCCCGCGCCTCCCGGGTCACCTCCTCGGCCTTGGTACGCGCGTCGGTGAGCAGCTTGTCCGCCTCCCGCCGGGCGTCGGCCACGTGGTCGTCCGCGGTCCGCTGAGCCATCATCAGCACGCGCAGTGCCTGCTGTTCGCCGTCGCCGGTGACTACCGGGCCACCCTGTGCGCGGGTCTGCTCCAGCTCGGCCTGCATGGAGCGGGCCGCCTGCTCGGCGGCGGCCTTGTCCCGGTTGAGCCGGTCGAGCTGGGCCTTGAGTTCGGCATTCTCCTGGGCCAGCCGGGGGTCCCCGCCCGGCCCGGCAGGACGGCCGCCCCCGCCGCGCTCCGCCGCGGCACGCAGCTCGTTGTTCTCCTCGATCAGACGAGCGAGTTCGCGCTCGACCTCGTCCAGGAAGGCGTCGACCTCCTCCTCGTCGTACCCCCTCTTGCCGATGGGGGGTTTCTTGAAGGCGACATTGTGGACGTCAGCCGGAGTTAGCGGCATCGAAACTCCTTGGGTCAGTTGCGGCTGCGGACGAGCATCGGGCGGGTGCTGGGGCAGCATCCGTCAGATGAACCGACCTACCACGACTTGCATGAGCACGAACAGGATAAGCAGCAGCACTATGGCAGACAGGTCAACGGTCACCGTACCAAGAGGAAGCGGTGGGATCACCCGCCTCAAGGCCTTGAGAGGTGGATCCGTAACGCTCCACACCGCTTCCAGCGCGGCTGCCGCTCCCCGGCCGGGATGCCACCGGCGCCCGAACGCGAGCACCCAACCCATGACGAACCTGGCCATAAGCGCCAGGAAGAAGAAGTAGAGCAGCAGGTAGAGGACTTGGGCAATGATCGACACCACGTTTGGGGAACCCTCGGTCAGCTCTGGTTGAAGAAACCGCCCTCGGCGATCCTGGCCTTGTCCTCTGCGGTGACCTGAACGTTGGCCGGCGAGAGCAGGAACACCCTGTTGGTCACCCGCTCCATGCTACCCCGCAGCCCGAACGCGAGTCCCGCCGCGAAGTCCACCAGACGCTTCGCATCGGCCTCAGCCATCTCGGTGAGATTCATGATTACCGGTACCCCGTCCCGGAAATGCTCACCGATAGTGCGCGCCTCGTTATAGGTAGTAGGGTGCAGCGTGGTGATCTGGTAGCGCCGCTCCTCCGGATCGTCGGCCACCACGGCCCGCTCGCGCAGCTGGACCTGCGGTGCGAGGGCGAGGTTGTCCCGGGTCGGGTAGCTGGTGGTCGCGGTGGACGGGCTGCGGGTGGCCGGCCGGACGCTGGTGCGCTCGGTCCGGTCCCGCGACTCGGTCAGCAGCCCGGCCCGGCCGGCCTCGCGCGCCTCGGCCAGCCGCTCGGCCACAGCCGCGCGCGGGCGTACGGCCACCGGCGCCTCGTCGACCTCGTCCTCGAAGTCGTCGTCGTAGCCGTGCCCGTCGTACCCTCGGTCGTCCTCGTCCTCGATGAGGCCGAGCCATACGCCCGCCTTGCGTAGTGCTCCCATCGCGGCGTCCCTCTTCTCGCCCGTGCGGCAAAGTGACCCCTCGCCTGCCGCCCCAACGCGCGGGCACCGCCCCTGGCCCCGCGCAACGCCCGGTCTGTTACCCAGAAGAGCGAAACAACAACCGTGTAGTTCGGTGTCCCGGCCGCCAGGCTACCGCAGCGGCGCCCGGTTACCGAGCAAAGCGCTGCCGATCCGCACATGTGTCGCGCCAAATGCGATAGCTGGTTCAAGATCGCCGCTCATCCCGGCCGAGACCAGCGTCGCCTCGGGATGGTCCCGGCGCAGCTCGGCGGCCAGCTGGGCGAGCCGGGCGTAGGCCCGCTCCGGTACCCAGTCCACCGGCGGGACAGTCATCACGCCGCGCAGCCGCAGCGCGGCGGTACCGGCGACCGCCTCGGCCACCCGGTCCAGCTGCCGATCGGGGTCGCCGGACTCGACCGCGCCGCCGCGCTCCGGGTCGCCGTCCAGGCTCACCTGGACCAGCACGTCCAGCGGGTCGGGCCGGTACCGCTGGGCGGCCGTACCCAGCGTCCGGACCAACCGCACGCTGTCCACCGAGTGGACCAGGTCGGCGTACCCGACCACCGAGCGGCACTTGTTGCGCTGCAACTGCCCGACGAAGTGCCACCGTACCGACTCCCCGGCCGCCGCCACCGCCAGCGCCTTCGGCGCCGCCTCCTGGTCCCGGTTCTCCCCGATGTCGCGTACCCCCAGGGCGGCCAGGTGCAGCACATCGGTGGCCGGGTAGGTCTTGGTGACCGCGACGAGGGTCACCTCGCCGCGGTCCCGGCCGGCAGCTGTACAGGCGTCCGCGATCCGGTTGCGGACCTGGGCCAGCGCGGTCGCCAGCTCGGCCCGGCGCTCAGGCACCGTTCTTGAGGAAGTCGGGGACGTCGACGTCATCGAAGAGTACCGGGCGGGACGTGTTGCGCGGCGGCTGCGGGCGGGGCGGGTCGACGCGTACCGGTTCCGGCGGCGGTGCGGTCCGCTGCGCCTCGGCCGGCTTGTACGACGGCGAGCCGCCGTCGAACCCGGCCGCGATCACGGTCACCCGTACCTCGTCGCCCAGCGCGTCGTCGATCACCGCGCCGAAGATGATGTTGGCGTCCGGGTGCGCCGCGTCGGTGACCAGCTGGGCGGCGTCGTTGATCTCGAACAGCCCCAGGTCGGAGCCGCCCGCGATGGACAGCAGGACGCCGCGCGCGCCGTCCATGCTCTGCTCCAGCAGCGGGCTGGAGATGGCGTGCGATGCGGCGTCGACCGCGCGGTTGTCGCCGCGCGCGCTGCCGATCCCCATCAGGGCGCTGCCCGCCCCGCTCATCACGCTCTTCACGTCGGCGAAGTCCAGATTGATCAGACCGGGCGTGGTGATCAGGTCGGTGATCCCCTGGACCCCGGAGCACCTGGTCGGCCTGGCGGAAGGCGTCCATCATGCTGATCCCGCGGTCGCCGAGGGCGAGCAGCCGGTCGTTCGGGATGACGATCAGCGTGTCGCACTGGTTGCGCAGCTCGTCGATGCCGGCCTCGGCCTGCACCTGCCGCCGCTTGCCCTCGAACGAGAACGGCCGGGTGACCACGCCGATGGTCAATGCGCCGAGCTTGCGGGCGATCTGGCCCACGACGGGCGCGCCGCCGGTACCCGTACCACCGCCTTCGCCGCAGGTCACGAAGACCATGTCGGCGCCGCGCAGCACCTCCTCGACCTCGTCGCGATGGTCCTCGGCGGCGTTCTTGCCGACATCCGGGTTGGCACCGGCGCCCAGCCCGCGGGTCAGCTCACGGCCGACGTCGAGCTTGACGTCGGCGTCGCTCATCAGCAGCGCCTGGGCGTCGGTGTTGATCGCGATGAACTCGACACCCTTGAGGCCGACCTCGATCATCCGGTTGACCGCGTTCACGCCGCCACCGCCGATCCCGACGACCTTGATGACCGCGAGGTAGTTGTGCGGAGGTGTCATCGGTCAGCCTTCCCGTTGAGGTGGCGGGCGGCCGGCGACGCCCGCGACGTGAGCGAGGGGCTGGCGCAAACCCTCACCCTCTACTAGAGGCTTCGGGTTATGTCAACTACTGCCCTCGTTCGCAACGTATGCGCCACCTGCCCACGAGCCAAGGACCGCTCACGGCGTGTCGCCGTCGCCGCGGAGCGAGCGCCAACGCGTCAATGCGCAGAGGCGGGCGGCGCCTGGACTGAGGAGCGTAGCGACGAGGGAAGGCGTCGCCATCGAGAGCCTCGGCGCCGCGCGAGCGGAGCGAGCGCCAACGCATTAATGGACCGTCGCGAACTGCGGAGCACTGACATCGATGACCTCGCCCTGCTGGCGGAGCAGGCCGGTGGCGGCGGTCACCTTGGCCGGGTTGTCGGTCGCGTCACCCCAGATGATCTTCCGGTTGCCGCGCAGCTCCAGCCGGATCCGGGCAGGCGAGTCGGCCACCAGCGTGACCAGCTGGTCGCGCAGCTGCGGGGTGAGCGCGGCGAGCACCTGCAACGCGGCCCGGGTGGTCGGATCGGCCGGGCCGGGCGCGGCCAGCTTGAGGGCCGGTAGGCCGGGATCTGTTGGTACGGCCCGGAAAACCACCCCGGATGCATCGATGACTGCGAATGTGTGATCCGATCGGGACAGGGCCGCCACGCCCACCCGCTCGGACACCTCGATGACCACCGTGAACGGCCAGTCCCGGGTCGCGTGCGCCTGGCGTACCGGGGTCAGCGCGGCCACCCGGCGCTGCACCGCACCGAGATCGACCGAGGCCAGCGGGGTACCGTCCGGGACCGCCGCGGCCCGCGCCACCTCCTCGGTGCTGACCAGCACGTTGCCCCGTACCACCAGGTGTCGTACCCCGAGCACCGGAGTGCCGTACACCAGCCAGCCGAGCAGCCCGGCGAGGGCCAGCGCGGCCGCGGCCACCAGCCACGGCCGGGCCGCCTGCCGGCGGCGCTGGGCGGCCCGCTGGTTGAACCGGCGGACCGAGGCTGGGACCGCGTCGCTGCGGGCGCGGACCAGCCGCCAGCGCCGAGGTCCGGTCACTCGGCCGGAATCGCGTGCCGGGCAACGTAGCCGGGAGGGCGCTCGTTCTGGTCCGGTTCCCCCCGCTCGGCCAGGGCGGCCAGCAGCTCGTCGCCCATCAGTGAGATCGGCGGCGCACCCATGGTCACCACCACGTCACCCTCCCGCGCGCGGCGGGCCACCTCGGGCGGCACCTCGTCCCAGTCCGGAACGAAGACCTTCGCGTCGGCCGGCAGGTCGATCGCGGCGGTCAGGGCGACCCCGCCCTCGCCCGGCTCGCGGATCTCCCCCGGCCCGAACACCTCCATGACGATGGCCTCGTCGGCGATGGCCAGTGCGGCGGCGATCTCGCCCAGCTGGTCCCGGGTGCGGTATACCCGGTAGGGCTGGAAGACCGCGATCAGCCGGCCGGCCCCGGCGACCTCCCGGAGGGTACGCAGGGCGGCGGTCATCGAGGTCGGGTGGTAGGCGTACTCGTCATAGACGCGTACCCCGTCGGAGGTGCCCTTCAGCTCGAACCGGCGGCGTACCCCCGGGAAGGCGGCCAACGCGGCGACCGCCGTCTCCATCGGTACCCCGAGCTTGAGCGCGATCAGCACCGCCGCCGCCGAGTTGAGGCCCAGGTGCCGTCCGGGTACCGGCAGGGTCACCTCGCCCAGCGACCGCCCGTCCAGGCTGGCCAGGTAGCGGACCCCGCGCGCGGACGAGGTGATCTCGGTGATCCGTAGGTCGGCGTCCTCGGCCTCGCCGTAGGTGTAGACGGTCAGGCCGGCTTCGCGAGCCGCCGCGGCCAGCTCCCGGGTGGCCGGCTGGTCGGCACAGGTGACCACGAACCCGCCTGGCTGTACCCGCCTGGTGAACTCCAGGAACGCCTCGGCCAGCCCGGCCAGGTCGCCGTAGGTGTTGAGGTGGTCGGCGTCGATGTTGGTGACCAGCGCGACGAACGGCCGGTAGAGCAGGAACGAGCGGTCGCTCTCGTCCGCCTCCACCACGAAGTGCTCGCCGCTGCCGTGGTGCGCGTTGGAGCCGACCTCGGAGATCTCGCCACCGATCACGAAGGACGGGTCCAGCCCGGCGTGCTGGAGGATCAGCGTGGTCATCGAGGTGGTGGTGGTCTTGCCGTGGGTACCGGCGATGGCGATGGCCCGCCGGCCGGTCATCGTGGCGGCCAGCGCCTCGGCCCGGTGCATCAGGCGCAGGCCCCGGGCTTGCGCCTCGACGAGTTCCAGGTGGTCCTTGGGGATTGCGGTGGAATAGACGACGGTGTCCACCCCGTCCAGGTTGGCCGGCTCGTGGGTCATGTGGACGGTGCCGCCGAGCGCGCGCAGGCCGGCCAGCAGCGGCCATTCCCGCAGCTCGCTGCCGGACACCGGGATTCCCCGGGTGAGCAGCAGCCGGGCCAGCGCACTCATGCCCACCCCGCCGATCCCGACCAGGTGTACCTTCCCTAGTTCCTCCGCCGTCAGCTCACTCACGCCGGGCCCCCCGTTTGCCTGCCCTCGCGGCCCTCGCTTCGCTCGGTGCACCCGGTCATGCGGCGACTACCTCGTAGACGTAGCTGCGCAGGGCCTCGTCCCCGTCCCGCCGGCCGTACCCGGCGGCGGCCGACGACATCGCCGCGATGCGTGCGGGGTCGCGCAGCAACGGGACCACCGTCCTCTCGATCCAGTCGGGACTCAGGTCGGCGTCGTCGACCAGGATCCCGCCCCCGGCCTCGACCACGGGCAGCGCATTCCGCCGCTGCTCGCCGTTTCCGTAGGGTAGCGGCACGTAGATCGCCGGCATGCCGACGGCCGCCGTCTCGGCACACGTCATCGCGCCGCCCCGGCACAGGGCCAGGTCACCGGCGGCGTACCCGAGCTCCATCTCGGCGAGGAACTTCACCGTCACGTACGGGGTGGGCAGGTCGGGCGGGATCTCCACCGGCTCGTTGCGCGCGCCCATGATGTGCAGCACCTGGATCCCCGCGGCGGTCAGCGACTTGGCCGCCCCGGCCATCGCGAGGTTGATCGACCGGGCGCCCTGGGAAGCGCCGAAGACGAACAGGGTGGGCCGGTCCGGGTCCAGCCCGAAGCGGGCGCGCGCCTCGGCACGCCGGGCAGCCCGGTCCAGGGTGGCGATGGCCGGACGCAGCGGTACCCCGGTCACCCGCGCGTCGCGCAGCGCCGGTACCTGCTCGACCTGGTACGGGAAGCCGACCGCCACGTTCCGGGTGAAGCGCATGCCCAGCTTGTTGGCCACTCCGGGCGGGACGTTCACCTCGTGGATCACGATCGGCGTGTGCCGCCCCCGGGCGGCCAGGTATGCCGGCACCGCGACGTATCCGCCGAAGCCCACCACCACCTCGGCGTCCACCTCGTCGAGCACCGCCCGGGTGGCCCGGGTGGCCCGCCACATCCGGTCCGGAGTGCGCAGCAGGTTGACGTTCAGCGCCCGGGGCAGCTGGTAGGCCGGTACCAGCCGCAGGTCGTACCCGCGCGGTGGGAGGATCTCGTTCTCCAGCCCCCGGGGCGTACCCAGGCAGGTGATCCGCAGCTCGGGATCGTGCCGGCGCAGGCAGTCGGCGAACGCGAGCAGCGGGTAGACATGCCCTCCGGTACCCCCGCCGGCCAGTACCACCGACCGCAGCGCGCCCATTACCGTCTCCTCTCCGGACTCCGCTTCTTCGCTGCCCGCCGGTCGCGAGGCAACGGCGGTAGCGGCGCCCAGAGTAGTCGCACCCACCTATCGGGGGGACGGGCGTGCAGGGCCCGGGCGGCGTCCGGCTCGGCGCGGGCGAACGAGGCGAGCAGGCCGACCGCGGCCAGCGTGACGATCAGCGCCGAGCCGCCGTCGGAGATGAACGGCAGCGGCAGCCCGGTGATCGGCAGCAACCCGACCACCCCGCCGATGTTGATGGTGGCCTGCCCGACCAGCCAGATCGTGATGCCGGCGGCGACCAGCCGGCGGAACGGGTCGTCGACCCGGCGGGCGATGCGCAGGCCGGTGTACGCGAACACGCAGAGCAGGGCGAGCACCACGAAGCAGCCGACCACGCCGAGTTCCTCGGCGAGCACCGCGAAGATGAAATCGTTGTGGCCATTGGGTAACCAGCCCCACTTGAGCCGCCCCTCGCCCAGCCCGACGCCGAACCAGCCGCCGTCGGCGATCGCGTACAGCCCGTGCAGGCCCTGGTAGCAGGCTTGCTGGCGGTCACAGTGGGCGGAGTCGGCGTATGCGGTGAGGCGCTCCATCCGGTACCAGAAACCGGGCAGGGTGATCAGCAGCGCGAACCCGACCAGCGCCAGCACACCGAGCCCGGCGAAGACCCGCAGCCGTACCCCGGCCGCCCAGAGCAGCCCGCCGAACAGGATCACCAGGCACACCATGGTGCCGAAGTCGTTGTACCCGACCAGCAGGAACACCAGTACGGCCACCGGGAACAGCGGGGTGGACAGCTCCTTCCACCAGCCGATCGACCGGCCCTTCGCGGCCAGCACGTTCGCCCCCCACAGCGCGAGCGCCAGCTTGGCCAGCTCGGACGGTTGCAGCTCGATCGGGCCCAGGTAGAGCCAGAGGTTGTTGCTGGTGTTGCCGTGCACCGGCCCGAGCCGCGCGCCGGGCAGCAGGCCGACCAGGTCCAGCACGATCAGCAGGGTGACCGCGAGAAGCAGCAGCGGGGTACCCAGCGCCCGGTAGGTCCGGGCCGGCAGCCGCTGGAAGAACCAGAACGCTCCCAGCCCGAGCAGCGCGAACAGGGCCTGCCGGGAGACCGAGGAGTAGGCGTTGCCGTCGGCGGCGTAGGACTGCACGCTGGTCGCCGAGAAGACCATCACCAGGCCGATGACCAGCAGCAGTCCCGCGCTGGACAGCAGCAGGTAGTAGGACGCGAGCGGGCGGTCCAGCAGCCCGCGCAGCGCGGCCAGCGGTCCGCGCCGCAGCCGCGTCCAGTCAGCTGGTACCGGTGCCAGGTCGGCGGTCGTCGTGCGCTCGCTCACCCGGGCCGCCTTCCTCCAGCGCGTGCACCGCCGCCGCGAAGGCATCCCCCCGGTGCGCGTAGCTCGCGAACATGTCCTTCGACGCGGCGGCCGGGGCCAGCAGCACGGTGTCGCCGGCCCGGGCGAGCCCGGCGGCAGCCGCGATCACCTCCCGCATCGCCCCATCATCGGTGCTGGCGATGTCGACAACCGGGATCCCGGGCGCGTGTCGCGCCAGCGCCTGGGCGATCTCGGCCCGGTCGACGCCCAGCAGGACGGCTCCGGCCAGCCGGTCGGCCACGCTGGCCACCAGCTCGTCGACGTCGACACCCTTGAGCTGACCGCCGGCCACCCAGACCACCCGGGGGTACCCGGTCAGCGAGGCGTACGCCGCGTGCGGGTTGGTCGCCTTGGAGTCGTCGACGTAGCCGACGCCAGCGACCGTGCCGACGAGCGCGTTGCGGTGCGGCTCCGGCTGGTAGCCGGCCAACCCGGTACGAACGGCTTCCGCGCTCACCCCGTAGCTGAGCGCCAGCGTGGCGGCGGCCAGCGCGTTGCTCACGTTGTGCCGCCCCACCGGCCGGATCCGGTCCGCCTCCATCAGGGCTCCGGTCCCGAAGACCCGGTCGGTCAGCCAGCCGTCCGAGACGCCGAGCTGTCCCGGAGCCGGCTCGCCGACGGTGAACCCGATCGCCCGTCCGGTGACCTTGCGCAGGGCGTCGGCGACCAGCGGATCGTCGAGGTTGCCGATCGCCGTACCGCCCAGCTCGGGTGTCGCCGCCCGCCAGATGGCCAGCTTCGCGTCCGCGTACGACGCGAACGTGCCGTGCCACTCCAGATGGTCGTCGGCGAGGTTGAGCAGCGCACCGGCCGGTACCGCCAGATCGCGCGACCAGTGCAGCTGGAAGCTGGACAGCTCGACGGCCAGCACGTCGTACCCGGTCGCGTCCAGCAACGGCTCGCCGATGTTGCCGAGTGCGGCGGTACGCAGCCCGGCGGCGGCCAGGATCGCGGCGAGCATCGTGGTGGTGGTGGTCTTCCCGTTGGTACCGGTGATGCCCAGCCACGCCGGCGCGCCCGGCCCGCGCATCCGCCAGGCCAGCTCCGGCTCGCTGTACACCTCCAGCCCGGCCCCCAGCGCGGCCACCACGAGCGGGTGGTGCGGGGCGAACCCGGGCGAGACGACGACCTCGGACACCCCGTCGAAGAGCCCGGGGGGCGGCTCGGCGGCGATCACCACGGTGGCTCCGGCCGCGGCCAGCTCGTCCGTGCGCGCCGAGGCCCGCTGGTCGAGTACGGTCACCGGCACCCCGGCGGCGAGCAGTGCCCGGGCCGCCGCGAACCCGGCGATCCCGGCGCCGGCGACGATCACCCGCCGGGTCAACTGACCACCCGCAGGAAGTCGCCGTAGAACAGGCCGAGGCCGACCGCGACACCGATCCCCGCGATGATCCAGAACCGGATCACGATGTTGACCTCGCTCCAGCCGGCCAGCTCGAAGTGGTGGTGCAGCGGGGACATCCGGAACACCCGTTTACCGGTGGTACGGAACGAGATGATCTGGATGATCAGTGACAACGTGGTGATCACGAAGAGCAGGCCGAGGATGAGCAGCAGGATCTCGGTACGGGTGGCCATGGCCATCCCGGCGATCAGCCCGCCGAGGGCCATCGAGCCGGTGTCGCCCATGAAGATCCGGGCCGGCGACGCGTTCCACCACAGGAAGCCCAGGCAGGCACCGGCCGCCGCACCGGCGATCAGGGCCACCTCCAGCGGATCCCGGGCCGGGTAGCAGTACGCGTGGGTGAAGCTCGGCGCGTCCGGGTCGGCGCACCAGTGCCGGTACTGCCAGAACGCGATCAGCAGGTACCCGCCGAGCACCATGATCGACGCGCCGGTGGCCAGCCCGTCCAGCCCGTCGGTGAGGTTGACCGCGTTGGTGGTGGCCATGACCACGAACAGGAACAGCAGTACCGCCCCGAACTTGCCCACGCCGAGCCAGTTGATGTCCTTGACGAACGACAGGTGGGTGCTGCCCACGGTCTCCCCGTTGGTCGCCGGGAAGTAGAGCGCGACGACGCCGAAGACGGTCCCCACCAGCAACTGGAGCAGCAGCTTGCCGCGCTTGTTGAGGCCGAGGCTGTTGCGCTTGCTGACCTTGAGGAAGTCATCCAGGAAGCCGATCCCGCCGCAGAACACCATCAGGCCCAGCAGAACCAGGCCGGTGACGGTCGGGCCGGGCGGAACGATCTGCTGCTCCGGCAGGGTCTTCAGGACCAGGTGGCCGGCGAAGTAGGCGATCACCGTACCGGCGATGAACACCACCCCGCCCATCGTCGGGGTACCCCGCTTGCCGGCATGCGAGGTGTTGATGTCCCGGATCGGCTGGGCCGCCCGGAGCCGGGTGAACCCGCGGATGGCCAGCGGGGTGCCGAAGAGGGTCAGGACGAACGCCACGCAGGCGGCGACGATCACCGCTCTCATGCCGCGCCTGCCGCCTCGCGCAGGGCGTCCGCGACCACCCAGGTGCGGTACCGCGAACCCTTGACCAGCACCACGTCACCCGGCCGCAGCTCGCCGCGTAGCAACGCCACGGCCTCCTCCTGCTCGGTCACCTGCACCGACTTCCCTCCCCAACTCGCCACCGCGGCCGCGCCGTCAAGGATCGGCGCTGCCGGCGTACCGACCACGATCAGCAGGTCCACGCCCAGCTCGGCAGCCAGGCGGCCCACCTCCTCGTGCCCGGCCCGCTCGTATCCGCCCAGCTCGGCCATGTAGCCGAGGACGGCGATGGCGCGCCGGCCGCGAGCCATCGCGGTCAGCGCGCGCAGCGCCGCCGCGGTCGAGGCCGGGTTGGCGTTGTACGAGTCGTCGATGACCGTGACATCATCGGCACGGTCGAAGACATCCATCCTTCGTGTGGAAACCAGCCGCAGACGCCCGAGGGCATCGGCGAGAGTTGATGATCGCATGCCCGCCTCGCGGGCGACCGCCGCGGCGGCGAGCGTGTTTCCGACCTGGTGCCGGCCGGATACCCCGAGTGTGACCGGTACGTCGCCGTCCGGCGCGACGAGCGTGTAGGACGCTCGACCCCGCTGGTCCAGCCGCACGTCGACGGCCCGGAGGTCGGCTGATGGGGCCTCGCCGACAAATAACACCCGGGCCCGGGTACGGGAGGCCATCGCGGCCACCGCCGGATCGTCCGCGTTGAGCACCGCCAGGCCGGTCTCCGGGAGCGCCTCGACCAGCTCCCCCTTGGCCTGCGCGATCGCCTCCACCGAACCGAACTCGCCGAGGTGCGCCACGCCGACGTTGAGCACCACGCCGATCCGGGGCGGGGCCACCTGGCACAGGTGCCGGACGTGCCCGAGCCCCCGGGCGCCCAGTTCCAGCACCAGGTAACGGGTGTCCACGCCGGCCTTCAGCACGGTGTACGGATGCCCCAGCTCGTTGTTGAACGAGCCGGCCGGCGCGATCGTCGGGCCCAGCTCAGCGAGCAGCTGGGCGATCATGTCCTTGGTGGTCGTCTTGCCCGACGACCCGGTCAACCCGACGATGGTCAGCTCGGGCAGCCGGTCCACCACCGCGCGGGCCAGGGCGGCCATCGCGGTCAACGCGTCGTCCACCAGGATCATCGGTACCTCCGGGACGGCCCGGGTGCCGAGGACGGCCACCGCACCGGCGGCGTATGCGGCGGCGGCGTAGTCGTGCCCGTCCACCTTCTCGCCCGGGAAGGCGACGAAGAGTCCACCCGGCCCGACCTGGCGGGAGTCGAACTCGACCGACCCGGTGACCGTGGTGCTCGGATCGGCGCCGGCCGGCCACGGGCCGGTCAGCGACCCGGCGACCGCCTCGGCGACCTCGGCCAGCGTGAGCGGGATCATGGCGTACCCCCGAATCGGTCGGAAAGGGCGGCGGCCAGCTCGACGCGGTCGTCGAAGGGGTGCACCTCGCCGCCGACCTCCTGTCCCCGCTCGTGGCCCTTGCCGAGTACGGCGACCACGTCGCCGGCCTCGGCACGGCGCACCGCCTCGACGATGGCCTCCCGCCGGCCGGGGATCTCGACCGCGCCCGGGGCGCCGGCCAGCATCTCGGCCCGGATCCTCGCCGGGTCCTCGGTTCGCGGGTTGTCGTCGGTGACGATGACCAGGTCCGCGCCTTGCGCGGCGGCCCGGCCCATCAGCGGGCGCTTGCCCCGGTCCCGGTCCCCACCGGCGCCGATCACGCAGATCACCCGCCCCCTGGTCGACTCGCGCAGGGCGGCGAGCGCGGCCACGATCGCGTCCGGCTTGTGCGCGTAGTCGACCACGCCGAGTACCGGACCGGGCGTGGGTACCCGCTCCAGCCGGCCCGGTACTCCCGGACAGGCCGCGATGCCGATCGCCGCGATCTCCGGTTCGACCCCGACGGCCACCAGGCTGGCCAGCGCGAGCAGCGCGTTGGCGACGTTGTGCCGCCCGGGCAGCGTGACCGCGGCGTCGAGCTGGATCCCGTCCGGGCCGTACGCCACGAAGCGCTGCCCGTACCCGGCCGGCTCGACCGCCTCGGCCCGCCAGGTCGCCCGCGGGTGCCCGATCGCCGAGTACGTGATGGTGGCCGGCTTGATCAGCGGCCGCAGCGCGCCGTCGTCGAGATTGATCACCTCATGCTCGCAGCGCCCGTCGAACAGCATCGCCTTGGCCGCGAAGTATTCGTCCACCGACGGGTGGAAGTCGAGGTGGTCGGTGCCGAAGTTGGTGTACCCGCCGACCGCGAAGTGGGTCCCCCCCACCCGCCCGAGCGTCAGCGCGTGGCTGGACACCTCCATCGCCATGCCGCTCACCCCGCGCTCCACCGCGACCGCGAAGAGCGCCTGCAGGTCGCTGGCCTCCGGGGTGGTACGGGCGCTGTCCAGCACCTCGCCGGCCAGCCGGGTCTCGACGGTACCGACCAGCCCGGTGACCCGCCCGGCGGCGCGCAGCCCGGACTCGATCAGGTACACCGTGGAAGTCTTCCCAGCGGTACCGGTGATACCGAGGACGGTCAGCTTCTCGGTGGGCCGGTCGTAGATCGTCGCCGCCAGCTCGCCGAGCACGGCCCGGGGATCGTCGACCACGAGGGCCGGCAGATCGACCAGTGCGGCACCCGCCGGATCGGTCAGCACCGCCACCGCGCCCCGGTGCGCCGCGTCGACCGCGAATCGCGCGCCGTGCACCTTCGCCCCGGGCAGCGCCGCGAACAGGTCCCCGGGCTCGACCGCGTCGCTCGCCAGGGTGACCCCGCAGACCGGTACCTCAACCGGCGGCGCCGGGACGCCGAGCAGCTCGGCGAGCTCGGCGAGAGCTCGCGGCGGTACCGTCCGGGGACGCGGATAGCCGGGCACGCCGTCAGACCCTACCGTGCGCAGGCCAGCCGGCCTCATCGCGTCTGCGCCGCCCCGTCGGCCCCATAACTAAGGGTGAACTTAGGTGCCGTGGTGCTGCTCGGCGGGACCTGGAAGTAGCGCAGCGTGAACGCCATCATGTCGCGGAACGCCGGCGCGGCGACCGCGCCACCCTCGCCGCCGGGGCTGTGCGCGAACACCGCGATCACATACCGGGGCGCCTCGGCCGGGGCCATGCCGATGAACGAGGCCACCTCGCCGGGCGCGTACCTGCCGTCCTTGACCTGCAGGCCGGTACCGGTCTTGCCGGCCACCCGGTACCCCGGTACCGCCGCCGAGTGCCCGGTGGCACCCGGTGCGGTGACCACCGCCTCCAGGTCCTGGCGTAGCGTCGCGGCGCAGTCCGGGGCGAGCACCTGCCGGGTCTTCGGCGCGGCCCACGGGGTGACCTTGTGGTCCGGCGCGATGGTCGCCTTGATCAGGTGCGGCTGGACGTACCCCCCGTTGTTCGCGATCGTCGCGTAGACCGCGGCCATCTGCAGCGGGGTGACCGAGACGCCCATGCCGATCGGGATCGAGCCGAGGCTGGAGCCGCTCCACCGGCTCGGCGGCTGGACCAGGCCGGGCGCCTCGTTCGGCATGCCCTCGCCGGTCCGGCTGCCCAGGCCGAACTTGAGCTGGTAGTCGTAGAGCGCCTGGGGCCCGACCTTGTCGGCGACCGTGATCGTACCCACGTTGGAGGAGTACGCCAGGATCCCCGGAATCGTGATCTTCGTACCCGCCCGCAGCGGCGTGGTGTCGCTGAACGGCGTACCGCCCTTGACGATCGTCCCGCCGGGCAGCGTGACCGTCCCGTCCGGCTCGATCGCATGGGTCTGCAGCCCGGCGGCCAGGGTGATCACCTTGTGTACCGAGCCCGGGTCGACCACGACCTGGCTCGGCGCGTCCAGGCGCTGCGCGGCCGTCGAGCCGGCCGGGTTCGCCGCGTCGTACGGCGGGAAGCTCGCCTGCGCCAGCACGTCGCCGGTGTGCACGTCGAGCACCACGGCGGCACCAAAGTCGGCGTTCACCGCGGTCATCCGTACCGCGAGCAGCTGCTGCACCTCGTACTGCAGGTCGCGGTCGATGGTCAGCTGCACCGAGCTGCCCGGGCGCGCCGGCTTCTGCTCCTCGTAGCCGCCCGGAATCTGGGTACCGAGGTCGCCGTTGCCGGTCTCGAAGGTACGCAGCCCGTTGATGCCGGAGAGCTGGTCCTCGAAGGCCCACTCCAGGCCGGTCAGCCCGGCGCCGTCGGAGCCGGTGAAGCCGATCAGGTTGGCGGCCAGGTCCCGGCCGGGGGCGGTCCGCCGCTCGTCCCGCCCCACCCCGATACCGGGCAGGTTCAGGGCCTTGACCGCGTTGCCGGTGGCGATGTCCAGACCACGGGCCAGGTACTCAAACTCGTCGATGCTGCCGTCCGCCCGCTTCTTCCGGGACAGCTTCGGGACCAGCTCGGAGATCGGGATGCCGAGCACGCCGCGCAGCGCCTCGGCGGTCGGCCCGACATCGTGAGCCGAGATCATCGAGGGGTCGGCGAACACCAACCGGGCCTCCACGCTCTGCGCGAGCACGTGCTCGGACCGGTCGATGATCGCCCCGCGCGGGGCGAACAGCACCTCGTGGGCGAGCCGATCGCGCAGCCCTTCCCGGGCGATCTGGTCGGCGTCGGTGAGCTGAAGGGTGACCAGCCGGCCGGCGATCACCGTGACCAGCACGAAGACCAGCACGGTGGCCACCCGCAGCCGGCGTTTCGGGTCGGCCAGCCGGGGCGGCCGCTTCGGCTTGCGGACCGGACGGCGCGGGGCCGCCGCCGCCTTCGGCCGGGGCCGCGCCTTCTCCGGGGTACGCGCGCGCGCCGGCTCCCCCTTCAGGAGTTCGAGGGCCGGCCGGAACGGGTCCCGGCTCGGCGCGTCCCGAACCGTCCGCCCCCTCGGGGTGTACCGCCGGGCCTCCCCGATCCCGGTACGGGAACCGCTACGGGTGGCACCGCCCGAGCCACGTCCGGCGGTACCACCGGCACCGCCCGAGCGACCGCGGATCGGTACCACGGTCGACTCGGGCGGCTCGCGACGTCCCCGGGGCGGCACGGTTCACCGCCCCGGGGTGGCCATCGCCATCCCGGCCGTCGTGCACTGCTTCGCGGTGGCCGGCTGCGGTACGCCGATCACCTGTCCGTTCGGCAGCTGCAGGTAGGCCGGCGCGTTGGCCGCCACCATGCCCGCCCGGCAGGCCGCCGCGGCCAGGCTGTTCGGCGACTCCAGGTTGGCCAGCTGCTGGTCGAGCTGCTGCTCCTGCTGGTCCAGCTGGTTACGCTGCGAGTGCAGCTGGGCCAGCCGGAACGCGTTCTCGTTGATCTTCGTGTTGAGCACCAGGATGCCCAGCACCCCGGCAACCACCACGACCAGTACGAGCGCCACGAACGGCGCGCGCGGTACGGTCACCGGCGCCGGCGGGGCGACCCGCAGGCGCGGCCTGGTCTTGCCGGTACCCACCCGGGTGGCCGGGGCGAGCGCGGTCGCGCCCCGGGTGGTCAGCTCCCGGTCCTCGAACTCGGTCAGCCGGCTACCCGGCTTCGCCCGTACCGGGCTGCGACGAGTGGTCGTCGCGGTCGACATCGTCATGCCCTCCCCCTCGTGTGTTGTCCTCGTGCCGTGCCGGACCGGACGCGCCCCCACGCCGGCCGGGCTGGTGCATCGCCTTGACGGTCCGCACCTTCTTCCGTTCGTCGATCCGTTCCGCCGCCCGCAGCCGCACCGACGCGGCGCGCGGGTTGCCCGCCACCTCCGACTCCGAGGGCAGCTCCGCCCCCCGGGTCAGCAGCCGCAGCCGCGGACCCGAGCCTTCCGGCTCCACCGGCAGGTCCACCGGTGCGGTGGACCGGGCCCGTACCGCCATGACCTGCTTGGTGATCCGGTCCTCCAGCGAGTGGTAGGACAGGACCACCGCGCGCCCGCCTACGGCGAGCCGGTCCAACGCCGCCGG
>WNGE01001735.1_pt1 | contig 27435 bp, 24 predicted proteins | sample 5400651 | NCBI WGS metagenome assembly WNGE01 (sample SAMN13153370, study PRJNA577476) | soil metagenome | isolation source: 60 cm soil or saprolite under grassland replicate 2 | place: USA:California | collected 2016-06-15 | reverse complement strand
TGCGCGCGGTCATCCTCACCCACGCCCACGAGGATCACGTCGGCTCGCTGCCGTACCTGCTTCGCGAGGTTCCCGTGGACGAGGTCTGGGCAACCCGCCTGACCCTTGGACTCGTCAAGTCGAAGCTGGACGAGCACGGGCTCCTGCGCGCCTCCGAGCTCCGCGAGCTCGATCCCGAGGCGGGCACGCTCGAGCTCGGCGGGTTCCGAACGGAGTTCGTCCGGATGGCTCACTCCGTTCCGGACGCCGTCGCCGTCGTGCTAGAGAACGAGGCAGGCCGCGTGCTGCACACAGGCGACTGGAAGCTCGACCACACCCCCGTCGACGGTCTTCGCACCGATGTCGGCCGACTCGCGGAAATCGGCAACCGCGGCGTCGATCTCTTGCTCGGCGACTCGACCAACGCCGAACGCCCTGGCGTTACCGGCTCGGAGCGGCTGGTCGGAGAGGCGTTCCGCCAGATCATCCCGCAGCGCACGGGCCGGGTCCTGGTCGCCTCGTTCGCCTCGAACGTGCACCGGATGCAGCAGGCGACCGACGTCGCCGTCGAGGTCGGTCGCAAGGTCTGCGTCGTCGGCCGCTCCATGCGAAAGAACCTGAACATCGCTCGCAACCTCGGCTACATCGACATGCCAGAGGACGTCCTCATCCGTCCGGTCGAGCTCGACGAGTACGAGCCCGGCGAGGTGCTGATCCTCTGCACGGGCTCGCAGGGCGAGCCGCTCTCGGCCCTGGTCCGCATCGCCTACGGCGACCACCCGGCCGTGCATGTCGAGCGCGGCGACACCGTGATCATCTCGGCTCGGCCTGTCCCCGGGAACGAGCTGCGAGTGCACGACGCGATCAACCAGCTCGCAAAGCTCGGCGCCGAGGTGCTGCACCAGGAGAACGCGCCCGTACACGTCTCCGGCCACGGCCACGCGGAGGAGCTTCGGACGATGATCTCGCTCGTCCGGCCAAAGGCGATGATGCCGGTGCACGGCGAGTTCCGGATGCTGGCCGCGCACGCGCGGCTCGCCGAGGAGGGGGGAGTGCCGCCCGAGGCGATCGTGCTCGCGGAGAACGGCACAGTCGTCGAGCTGACGCCTGCGGGCGCACGGATCGTCGGCGAGGTCGATTCGGGCGTCACCTTCGTCGACGGTCTCGGCGTCGGCGACGTCCATGATGTCGCGCTACGCGACCGGCGCCATCTCTCCGAGGACGGCGTCCTGATCGTCGTCGCGACGCTCGCCGGCACCAACGGCCGGACGAGCGCCGGGCCGCCCGAGCTGATCGCGCGCGGCTTCGCCGATTCCGGGCCGCTACTCGACGAGATGCGAGACGAAGCCTCGCGCGTGCTCGAGGAGTGTCTCGAGCAGAACATCCTCGAGATCAAACTGCTGCAAGAGCACATCCACGACGGGCTCGGGCAGCTCGTCTACGACCGCACGGGTCGACGCCCGATGATTCTTCCTGTAGTTGTAGAAGTGTGAGCGTTCGCGCAGCATATGAGCGCGGCTGGGCCGACGTGCTCGAGGACAACGCGGCCGTGCAGGAGACCGGGCGGCGGCTGATCGGGCAGCTCGGCGCCTGCGAGGCGAGCGCGCTCGCGTTCTGCCGGTTGCTCGAGCGCTGGGCGCGTGGCGAGCCGGAGCCTGCGACCCCTGGCAAGCGCCAGGCGGCGCTGCGCCGAGCGGCCGACCGCATCGAGACTGCGCTCGCCGGTCTGGAGGCCCCGCTCGGGCGTTACCTGCTCGAGCTCGAAGCCGACCATGCCGAGGGCCGCTCCTGGTACGGCGCCCCTGGCGCCGCCGAGCTGCTGGAGTGGGAGCCGATCCTCAACCGCGCCGGCGTGCACGCCAGCCCGATCCGCGTTGCGCAGACCTATCTCGAGCTGGCTGTGTTCGTCCGCGCCCTAGAGGGACTCGCCGACGCCGCCCGGATCCGCGCCTCGCTCGACCGCTCCTCGCTCTGGGCCGGGCTCTTCGACCTGCGCGAGAACCTGCTCGGCCGCACGCTCGACGACCTGCGCGCGCTCGCCGCTTAGCGGCCGGGCCGCGGCGCACTTCTAGGCCGGTGCCGATGCCGCAGCGCGCGACTGTCGGCCGCGGCGCGGCTGGAACAGTGCATCAACCACGAGGTTCACGACCCAGACGATGACCGTCGCCCAGACGTAGGCCCAGAAGCCGTGGATAGAGAACTTCCCGACGATCACATCGGTAAGCCAGAGCATCGCCAGCGAGACGAAGAACCAGGCGATGCCCAAAGTGACGAGCGCGAGTGGCAACGTCAGAAGCCTGAGGATCGGCTTCAGGATCGTGTTCAGGACCCCGAACACGGCGGCGGCTTCGATCAGGGCCAGAACCGAGTGGTGAAACGTCACTCCGCTCAGCAGCAACCCGGTGATACCGAGAACGACGGCGTTAGCAGCCCAGGAGACGAGGATCCACCTGATCACGCAGGCCGATCGTACAAGCAGGGCTTCGGCACCGAGGCATCGCTTGCGATGCCTCCAGAGAGGCCGCGTGATTCACTCCCGCGGCCGTTCATCCCGGTTTGGGAAGCCCGGGCGCGCGGGCACTAGCAGGGGTTCCGTACGAGCATGTCGAATGACGTGCGGCCGTGCCTCGTCGTCGCAAGAAACGGTTGCTGAAACCACGCGCGCCCTCGCGCGTGCGCAAGAAGAAGCGCGCCCCGAAGCACCGCGGCCACCAGCATCCAGAGCTGATCGGGCTCGCCCTCGCTGCGGCCGGCGTCTTTCTCTCGACCGTCATCTACCTGGGCTGGAGCGGCGGCTTCGCGGGCGGTCTGGCCGCCGACGGGCTCGAGGCGCTGATCGGCGCGGCCCGGACGGTCTTCCCGGCAGCCTGCATGATCGTCGGCGCGCTGTTCCTCGCGCGGAGCGAGCTTCTCGACATGCGGCCGTTCCGGACCGGGCTGACGGTCTTCACGGCGGGGTTGATGCTGACGCTCGGCAAGGCGCACGGCGGCTACGTCGGGACGGCGCTCGCGCTCGGCTTCGGAATCGCGCTCGGCTCGACCGGCGTCCTGATCGTCGGGATCACGACGCTGATCGCCGGCACGCTGCTGCTGAGCGGCGCCTCGGCGGGCGCGTTGATCCGGCGCTCCGGCAGCGCGGTTCGGGCAACCGCGGAGGCGGCGAAGCGTGCGCGGACAGCCCTGCCGGAGACGATGCCCGATCTGAAGCTGGTCGAGCCCGTCGAGAGGCCGCGGCCCGAGCTGCACGCTCCCGTGCTCGACGGAGTGAACGAGTTCCCCGACGTGGTCGAGGCCGACCCGCCGGGCCCGGCGCCCCTGCTGCTCGAAGATCCCGAAACCGCCCCTGACCAGACCAGCCTGTTCGACGTCGGCGAGGCGGTGGCCAAGGACTACCGCTTGCCCGATCGCAAGATCCTGCGCCACTCGCCGTCCGTCAGTGGCAACTCGGCCGACCAGAACGCACGCGTCGCCGAAGCGCTCGTGCAGACGCTGGCGCACTTCGGCGTCGAGGCGACCGTGATCGGCCAGATCTCCGGCCCTCGGGTGACGCGCTACGAGCTCCAGCTCGCGCCAGGCACCAAGGTCTCGAAGGTCGCCGCGCTCAAGGACGACCTCAGCTACGCGCTGGCGACGACGGAGATCCGCATCCTCGCCCCGATTCCCGGCAAGCAGGCGGTCGGGGTAGAGCTGCCGAACGCGAGCCCGAGCTACGTCGCGCTCGGCGACATCTTCGACGACCTGCCGCAGACGGCGAGCCCGCTCTCGGTCTGGCTCGGCAAGGACATCTCCGGCTCGGCTGTCTGGACCGACCTCGCCAGGATGCCGCACGTCCTGATCGCCGGCACCACCGGCTCTGGTAAGTCCGGCTGCATCAACACGATTCTGACCTCGATCCTGCTTCGCTCGACGCCTGACGACGTGCGCTTCATTCTGATCGACCCGAAGAAGATCGAGCTCAGCTACTACGAGTCGATCCCGCATCTGCTGACGCCCGTCGTCTCGAGCCCGAAGGAGGCCTCGACCGTCCTCGCCAACGTCGTCAGCGAGATGGAGCGCCGTTACGAGCGGCTCTCCGGGGTGCGTGCGCGCAACCTGAACGAGGCGAACCGCGCTTTCCGCTCACGCGGCGAGTCGACGTTGCCGCACCTGCTCGTCGTCATCGACGAGCTCGCCGACCTGATGATGATCGCGCCCCAAGACGTGGAGGACGCCGTCATCCGACTGGCGCAGAAGTCGCGCGCCGTCGGCATCCACCTCGTTCTCGCGACCCAGCGGCCGTCCGTCGACGTGATCACCGGGATGATCAAGGCGAACGTCCCCAGCCGGATCGCCTTTGCCGTCTCGAGCCAGACCGACTCGCGCGTAATCCTCGACACCTCCGGCGCCGAGAGCCTGCTCGGCCAGGGCGACATGCTCTTCAAGCCGCTCGGCACCTCTCGCCTGCAGCGCCTGCAGGGCGCCTACGTCAGCGAGGAGGAGATCGCCCTGATCGTCGAGCAGTGCCGCGCCCAGCGCGAGCAGGAGCTGGACGAGAGCCTGCTCGAGGCGCCCGAGCCGGCGCCCGACGAGCACGACGATGCCGACGGCGACTTCGACCCCGACGAGGACCCGCTGCTCGAGCGGGCGATCGAGATCGTCGTTACCGCTCAGACCGCCTCCACGAGCCTGCTCCAGAGGCGCCTCCGCGTCGGATACACCCGCGCGGGCCGCCTGATCGACATGCTCGAACGCCGCGGGATTATCTCCGGCTACGAGGGCTCAAAGCCACGCCGGGTGCTCGTAGATGAGGCCGAATTGCCACGTGTGATCGCCAACTAAGACGACGCGGGCACGTCTTAGATTCCGAGGATCCGCCGTGACGGGGTCTGGCGGGTTAGCATCGACAAAACTCTCATCCGGGTAGGAGGGATTACGTGAAACGCAAGAGAACCCTGCTGTGGCTTGGCGTGGCCGCGCTCTGCGCGCTCATCGTCGGTGCCACGGCAAGCGCGCAGCGGAGCGCGACGGCCAAGGTCGCCCTCGTGACCGACATCGGCGGTCTCAACGACAAGGGCTTCAACCACCTGTCCTACGTCGGCCTGCAGCGGGCGCAGAAGCAACTAACCGCCGCCGGCGGTGTCAACGGCCGCGTCTTCATTACGAGCTCGGCGAACGACCGCAAGCCGAACCTTCAGACCGCGGCGCAGACGGGTAACGGTCTCGTCATCGCCGTGGGCGTGCTGTTCGAGTTCGGGCCGCTCGACGATGTCGCGCCGGCATTCCCGAACACGAAGTTCGCCGGAATCGATGTCGACTACGGCGGTCTCTCGAAGAAGCCGACCAACGTCCGCGGCATCCAGTTCCGCGAGCAGGAGGCCGGTTACCTCGTCGGCTACATCGCTGGCCTCTGGGAGACGCGCCATCCGGTCAAGGGCAAGATGGTCGTGGGCGGCGTCGGCGCCAACAAGGTGCCGGCGATCGTGCGCTTCCTCGCCGGCTACCGAGCGGGCGTCCACAAGGCGAACAAGAAGATCAAGGTGCTGATCGATTACGCAAACGACCCGACCTTCGCCGACCAGGCGAAGTGCAAGGAGACCACGCTCAACCACATCGGTAAGGGCTCGCGCGTCGAGTTCGAGGCCGCTGGTGCGTGCGGTCTCGGCGGGCTGAGCGCCGCCAAGCAGAAGCACATCTGGGGCATCGGCGTCGACGCCGACCAGAGCTTCCTCGGGAAGCACATCCTGACGAGCGCGACCAAGCACGTCGACGTCGCGGTCTTCAACACGATCAAACAGTTCAAGGCGAACCCCTCCGGCTTCAAGGGCGGGTTCAACGCGAACTACACGCTCAAGAACAACGGCGTCGGATTCGGCAAGCTGAGCTCGGCGCTCTCGAAGGCCGATCGCACGTACATGACCAAGAAGGTCAACACGATCAAGACGCTGATCATCGAGGGGAAGATCAAGCCCCCCACGTCCTAGATCGGACACGGTTCCTAGGGGGCGGGCACGGTCCCGCCCCCTAGGATTACCGGCGCATGGCTGACGAGCCTACGGTCCTGGAGTTGCGCGGTATCACGAAGCAATTCCCCGGAGTGCTCGCGAACGACCACGTCGACTTCGAGCTTCGTCGCGGGGAGGTGCATGCCCTGCTCGGCGAGAACGGGGCCGGCAAGTCAACGTTGATGAACATCCTCTACGGGCTCTACCACCCCGACGAGGGACAGATCCTCGTCAAGGGAGAGCCGGTTCGATTCCACTCACCGAAGGACGCGATCAACCGTGGCATCGGGATGGTGCACCAGCACTTCATGCTGATTCCGGTGATGACGGTCGCCGAGAACATCGTCCTCGCCAACGAGCCGACCCGCGCCGGCCTGCTGCTCGACACCGGTGCCGCCGATCGTCGGGTCCGCGAGCTCTCCAGGTCCTTCAACTTCGCGATCGATCCAGATGCCCGCGTCGAGTCGATCACGGTCGGCCAGCAGCAGCGCGTCGAGATTCTGAAGGCGCTCTACCGCAATGCCGACATCCTGATCCTCGACGAGCCGACCGCCGTCCTGACTCCGCAGGAAGCCAACGAGCTCTTCGAGATCCTCAGGACTCTGACCAGAGAAGGCATGTCCGTGATCTTCATCACGCACAAGCTGAACGAGGTACTCGAGATAGCGGACCGAATCACGGTCGTCCGGCGTGGAAAGCGAATCGACACCGTCGACCGCCAGGGAGCAACCGAGGAGGGCCTGGCCCGGATGATGGTGGGCCGGGAGGTCCTGCTCCGAGTCGAGAAGCCTGTCTCGGCCCCCGGCGACCCGATGCTCACCGTCGACGATCTCCACGTCTTCGACGACCGTGGGCTCGAAGCGGTCCGTGGCGTCTCGTTCGAGGTGTGCGGTGGCGAGATCGTCGGCATAGCCGGTGTCGACGGAAACGGACAGACAGAGCTGATCGATGCGATCACCGGTTTGCGCAAGGCTGCGTCCGGCCGCGTCGGCGTCGGCGGACGCAACGTCACCGGAGCTACCCCGTCGAGGATTCTCGACAGTGGCCTCGGCCACATCCCGGAGGACCGCCAGCGCCGAGGCCTCGTGCTCGAGTTCTCGCTCGCCGAGAATGTCGCACTGCACGATTACGACAAGGCGCCGGGTTCCCGCTCTGGCTGGTTGTTCCCGCGACAGCTGATCCGGCGCGCGCGCGAGCTGCTGACGCAATTCGACGTCCGCGGCGGGGGGCCTCAGACGCTCGCCTCGGCGCTCTCGGGAGGCAACCAGCAAAAGGTTGTGCTCGCGCGCGAGATCGGCCGCGGGCCCAGCGTCCTGATCGCCGCTCAACCGACACGCGGGCTCGACGTTGGTGCGATCGAGTTCGTCCACAGGCGGCTCGTCGAGGCGCGGGCCAACGGCAAGGCGGTGCTGCTCGTCTCGCTCGAGCTGGACGAGATCATTTCGCTGTCCGACCGGACCTTGGTCCTCTACGAGGGTGAGATCGTCGCCCAGCACGGTCCCGAGGTCACTGAGGACCAGCTCGGCATCGAGATGACGGGCGCCGGCCGCAAAGAGGCCGTCGCGTGAGCGGCCTCTCGGGCGAGCCGCCCGATATGACCGGCCAAACGCCCGAGGTATCCGAGCCGACACCCGAGAGCCAAGTCCCTTCCGTCGCGGCCCGCCTGGCTTTGTGGCAGCGCTCCGGGGGTGTGATCACCCCGATCTTGACGGCGCTGATCGCGTTCCTGATCGGCGGGCTCGTTGTCTTTGCTACCACCGGCAAGGATCCGGTCAACACGTACAAGGCCATCTTCAAGGGGACGGGCTTGAGCTGGCTCAGCCCGGTCTCGATCCACTGGCATCTTTTCTATCCGGCGGGGATCGACTGGACCGGGTGGGACACAACCTCGCCGACCGCGCTGAACTTGCAGCAGACGCTGATCGTCGTCACGCCGCTGATCCTGACCGGCCTCGCTGTCGCCTTCGCCTTCCGCTGCGGACTCTTCAACATCGGCGGCAACGGCCAGTACACGGTCGGGGCGATTGTCGCCGTCCAGTTCGGGATCTGGTTCTCGGGCCTGCCCGGCCCGTTGCACGTGATCGTCGCGATGCTGGCGGCGACGCTCGCGGGCGCGGCGTGGGGAGGGATCGCGGGCTTCCTCAAGGCCGCCACGGGCGCCCACGAGGTGATCACGACGATCATGCTCAACTGGATCGCCCTCTGGGTTGGGAGCTATCTCGTCGGGTTCAACGGGCCGATGCAGGACCCGCGCGCGATCTCGGCGCCGGTGACGAGGCCGATCGCCGACAGCGCGCACCTCCACGTCTTCTGGGGGAACCCGCTGCTGCAGGGTCTCCACATCGGCTTCTTCATCGCCGTGGCGATGCTGTTCGTCTACTGGATTCTGCTCAACCGGACGACGCTGGGATACGAGGTCCGGGCCGTCGGCTTCAACGCGGAGGCGGCACGCTACGGCGGGATCAGCGTCGGCCGCAACTTCTTCCTGGCAATGGCGATCTCCGGCGCGTTCGCCGGTCTCGCCGGGTCGATCGACATCCTGGGCTGGGAGTTCAACCTCGACCTGACCGTCGTCCAGACCGTCCAGATCGGCTTCATCGGCATCGCCGTAGCGCTGCTCGGGCGCAACTCGGCGATCGGCATCTTCTTCTCGGCGCTCCTGTTCGGCGCCCTGCTGACCGGAACCTCGACGCGCAACCTCGATCCGAGCGTGTTCCAGCCCGAGCTCGCCGGCAACCTGACGCGGATCATCCAGGGACTGGTCGTGCTGTTCGTCGGCGCCGACCTGTTGATCATCTACCTGTGGCAGGCCCGTAAGAAGCTTCGACTGCGACAGCGAAAGGCGGCTGAGCAGCCGTGAGCGTCCGGGTCCATCCGCTTCAGCGCGGGGCCTGGACGAGAGCCTTGGCCCCCTCGACGATCGGCACGGTCGGGATTGGGCTCGGCCTGCTGGCGTTGTTCCTGGCGCTGCCGCCGGCAAAGGTCCGGACGGCCCCGCTGCCCGTTGCGATCGGGATCTTCGCCGTCGCGGCGGGGATCTGGGCGTATACGCGCGGCGAACGCCGGATCGGCGGCGGCGCGGTCGTCAGCGGTCTGGCCGGGATCGGCATCGCCTTGATCGTCATGCAGGCAAACGGGGCCAGGCTCGAGGGCGTCTTCGTCTGGTCGGCGTTGATCGCGGCCACGCTTCGCTATGCGACGCCGCTCACGTTCGCGGCGATCGGAGGCATGTTCTCCGAGCGCAGCGGGGTCGTGAACATCGGTCTCGAGGGGATGATGCTGATGGGCGCCTACTTCGGCGCCTACGGCGCGGACGCGACCGGCTCATGGGTGGGCGGCCTCTTCATCGGCCTCATCTCGGGAGCGCTGCTCGCGTTCGTGCACGCCATCTTCACGATCACGCTACGGGCGGACCAGATCGTCACCGGGACCGCGATCAACTTCCTCGCGCTCGGGGTCACCGGCTATCTCTACAACCAGCACTACGGCAACAACGGCACGCCGGAGAACCTGCCCGCCGTTCCCGACGTCAACCTGAAGTTCCTTTCGCACATCCCCCCGCAGGGTCTCGGTAACTTCCTCTACAACTCGATCGGCCAGCTGAACCTGATGGTCTGGCTCTCGCTGCTTCTGCTGCCGGTCTCCTACGTCGCCCTGTTCAAGACGCCGATCGGACTGCGGATCCGTTCGGTCGGCGAGCATCCGAAGGCGGCCGACACGGTCGGAATCCCCGTCTATCGCACCCGCTACGCCGCGGTCACGCTGTCGGGGGCGCTCGCGGCGCTCGGCGGGGTCTTCCTCTCGATCGGGTTCGTCAACTCGTTCACGGAGAACATGACCGCCGGGCGCGGCTTCATCGCGCTGGCCGCCCTCATCTTCGGCGGCTGGCGGCCGTTCGGCGCCTTCGCGGCGGCGCTGCTCTTCGGCTTCTCGAGCGCCCTCGCGGCGCGGCTTCCAGACCTCTCGGCTTCGGATACCGCCGCCTGGCCCCTGCTCTTCCAGACTCTCCCGTATGTTTTGACCTTGATCGCGGTCGCAGGAGTGATCGGCCGCTCGATTCCTCCCGCCGCCATTGGCCGTCCATACGTCAAGCAATAGCGTCGCGCGAATGAGAAACGACCGGGCGCGGTTCTCCGTGGTGTTCGGGCTGCTGTCGCTGGCGGCGATTCCGGCCGCGCTCTACTCGACGCGTCTGAAGAACGTCGACCTGCCGCAGGCCGTCGGCGGCGAGGCCGTCGCCGGAACGTTGCTTGGATTGATCGCCGTGCTGCTGGCGCGTAGCGCCCGATTCAAGGTCGAGCGGACGCTTTCGCGGGCGGGAGAGAGCACGGCGCGCCTCGGGAAGTGGCTCGGGCTGCTCGGCCTCTGTCTCGGTCTCACCGCAGCACTTTCGCTGGCCTTTTTCGGCCTGCTGCTCTGGTCCGAATGAGTGTCGGATAGGGGCATTCGGCACTACAATCGCGCGAGCCCGTGTTCGAGATCGGCAATAGCCTTCGCGAAGCCCGCCTGCGGCAGCAGCTCGACTTTCCCGAGCTCGAGCAGCAGACGAAGATCCGCGCCAAGTACCTGAAAGCCCTCGAGGCCGAGGACTTCGACGTGCTGCCGGCGCCGACGTACGTGAAGGGTTTCCTGCGGAACTACGCCGACGCGCTCGGGCTCGAGGGCCAGCTTTACGTGGATGAGTACAACTCGCGCTTCGTCACCGGTGAAGAGGACGTGCCGCTGCGTCCGCGCGACTACCAGCGCCGGCCGCAGCCACTCGGCCCGCGTTTCGAGGCTCGCGCCGTCCTGCTGGTCGTTGGCGCGATCGCGGTCGTCTTCGCGCTGGTGATCGGCGCCTGGAAGTGGGGCTCGGGCAACAGCCCACAGGTTCAGGGGGTCAACTCGCCGACACCGACCGTCGCGAAGAAACGCCACAAGAAGCCCGCTCGGCCGATGGCGCGCCTCGTCCTGACGGCCACCAACGGCGATTGCTGGCTGAACGTGCGCGCCGGCTCGGCCGCCGGGTCGCAGAAGTTCATCGGGACGCTCGCGCAGGGCCACCAGCTCCCGTTCACGAGCCGGCCGTACCTCTTCCGGCGACTCTGGTTCACCGCGAGCAAGCCGCAGAACCTCGTAGCGAAGCTGAACGGTCGGATCGTGGTGATCCCGGGCGCCGCCAAGGGCAAGCCGGAGCAGCTGCTCGTGACGCCGACGTCGATCACGAAGGCGCCGCCGGCGACTTGAGTCCTTCTCCCCGCGCGCTCGTCGTCGTGACCGGCAGCGAGCTCGTTCGCGGCGACCGCCGCGACCTGAACGGTCCGTTTCTCGCGCACGAGCTCGTCTCGCTCGGCGTCGACCCCGCGGAGATCATCATCGTCGGCGATTCGACGCAGGAGCTCGCGGCGGCGCTGCGTGCGGGCCTGGAGGCGGATCTCTGCGTCGTCTCGGGCGGCCTCGGGCCGACGCACGACGACCGTACCGTTGAGACCCTCGCCCGTGTCGCGGGGCGCGAGCTCGTGCTCGATAGTGATCTAGATCGCGAAATCGAAGCGATCTCGCGGCGGCTGGCGGAACGGCTTGGGCGGCCCTATGCGGATTTCGCGGCCGGCGTTCGCAAGCAGGCGACCCTTCCCGCGGGGGCGACTCCGCTCGGTCTTGCCGGGACCGCGCCAGGATTTGTGATCCAGATCACAAGCGCGGTCGTCGTCGTGTTGCCGGGGCCGCCGCCGGAGCTGCGGCGGCTCTGGGCGGCCGCGGTCGAGAACGACGCCGTCCGTGGCGTACTCGCGCGCGGCCGGCCGCCCGAGCGGCGCACGCTGCGGTTCTACGGCGCCAGCGAGTCCGCGGTCGCGCGGGCGCTTGACGAGGCCGGCGGCGACGGGGACGGGGTGGAGGCAACCGTCTGCCCGCGGGATTTCGAGATCCACGTCGATCTCGTCGTCGGTGAGGCCGGCGGCGCCCGGGCGGAGGCGATCACTGCCGCCCTGCGCGGGCGACTGGGTGAGTTCCTCTTCACCGAGGACGAGCGGACGGTGGCGGAGATCGTGCTCGGGCTCTGCCGCGAGCGCGGCCTGACCCTGGCGACCGCCGAGTCCTGCACCGGCGGCCTCGTCGCGGCGAGGCTGACCGCGGTTCCGGGCTCGAGCGACGTCTTTCGCGGCTCCGTCGTCGCGTATGCCGACGACGTGAAGACGCGGGAGCTCGGAGTACCAGCGGAGGTGCTCGCCGCTCACGGCGCCGTTTCGGCCGAGACTGCAGCGGCCATGGCCACGGGGGTGCGCGAGCGGCTCGAGACGGATTTCGGCGTCTCCGACACAGGCGTGGCTGGGCCCGGCGGGGGTACCCCCGAGAAGCCGGTCGGCCTCGTCTACCTCCACGCCGTGGGGCCGGACGGAGAGCTTGCCGCCGATTTCAGTGTCCCGGCCGATCGCGAGACGGTGCGTGCTCGGGCCGCCGTCGCGGCGCTGCACCTGGTGCGGCGGCTTCTGTCACAAAGTCGTGACGGTTCCGTGTGAATGTGCCTGCTAGCGTCGGTGGCCGTGAACGCCTGCGCTTGTTCTGTGCTCTGCGCCTGCCCGACGAGACCGTCGAGGAGCTTTCGCGCTGGCAAGCCGAAGCCTTCGGTGAGGCCGGCGGCGTCCGCGTGCTCGATCGCGAGCAGCTCCATGTCACGCTCGCGTTCCTCGGCAGCCGTCCGGCCGGCGAGTTGGAAGCGATCGCGACCGAGTTGCGGGCGGCCGCCCTTGCTGCCGAACCGGCGACCCTCACTGTCAAGGGCTACCGCGAGACGCGGAGCGTCGGCATGCTCGTGCTCGACGACGAGGGCGGCCGAGCGACGAGCCTGGCGGTCGAGCTCCACGAGCGCCTGGAGCGGCTCGGAGTCTACGAGCGGGAGCGCCGCGAGTGGCTGCCACACCTCACCGTCATCCGTTTTCGCGAGAGGCCGCGGCTCAAGCCCTCGCTTCCGGAGCTGGGACCGTTTGTGACGTCCGAAGCTGCTGTTTATATGTCGACTCTGCGGCCCTCGGGGGCGCAGTATTCCGTCCTGGAGTCAGTTGGGGTAGGGAGGTAGACCGTGGATCGCGAGCAAGCACTTGATACCGCGCTCGGGCAGATCGAGCGTGCTTTCGGCAAGGGCGCCGTGATGAAGATGAACGACGCCGCAGCGGTGTCGGTCGGCGCGGTCTCGTCCGGGTCGCTTTCGCTCGACCTCGCTCTGGGAATCGGCGGCCTGCCACGCGGCCGAATCGTCGAGATCTTCGGCCCCGAGTCCTCGGGCAAGACGACCCTCGTCTACCACGTCATAGCCGAGGCGCAGCGGCGCGGCGGCATCTGCGCGTTCATCGACGCCGAGCACGCGATGGACCCCACCTATGCGAAGAACATCGGGGTGAACATCGACGACCTGCTCGTCTCCCAGCCGGACACGGGCGAGCAGGCGCTCGAGATCACCGAACTGCTGATTCGTTCAGGCGCCCTCGACGTCGTCGCCGTCGACTCGGTTGCGGCGCTGACCCCGAAGGCGGAGATCGAGGGCGAGATGGGCGACAGCCATGTCGGCCTCCAGGCCCGGCTGATGTCGCAGGCGCTGCGCAAGCTCGCCGGCACGCTCAACCGCACCGACACGATCTGCATCTTCACGAACCAGCTGCGCGAGAAGATTGGGGTCATGTTCGGATCGCCTGAGACCACACCGGGCGGTCGCGCCCTGAAGTTCTATTCGTCGATCCGTCTCGACATCCGCCGGATCGAGACGCTCAAGGAGGGCGTCGAGGCGTACGGCAACCGGGTTCGCGTCAAGGTGGTCAAGAACAAGGTTGCGCCGCCGTTCAAGCAGGCCGAGTTCGACATCATCTACGGCTCGGGCATCTCCTGGGAAGGCACCGTGCTCGACTCGGGGCTCGAGCGGAAGGTCGTCACGAAGTCGGGCTCGTACTTCAGCTTCGGCGACGAGCGTCTCGGCCAGGGCCGCCAGAACGCAACCGCGTTCCTGCGCGAGCACCCGGACGTGACCCAGCAGATCCTGGCGAAGATCCAGGCCGACGCCGGCCCGGACCAAGTGGTCTCTGCGCGGTTGCTGCCGACCCCTGTCGAGGTGCCCGCCGAGGAGAAGGCGGCTGAGGAGGAGGCTCCGGCGGATGCCGAGAGTAACGGCGCTTCGGCCCGCGCGGCCGGGGCGCGTGCTCGTTGAGGTCGACGGCGAGCGCTGGCGCACTATCCCGCTCGACGTAGCGGCGCGAAGCGGGCTCACCCTCGGACTGGAGCTCGACCGCGAGCGCTTGCGGACGCTGAGGCGCGAACTGCGCCGCAGCGACGCCGTCGCGGCGGGCGCACGTGTCCTCGCGCGCCGCGACCACTCGGAGCAGGCGGTGCGCGACGCACTCGAGCGAAAGGGCATCCGTAAGCCCGAGCGCGAGGAAGCCGTTGCGACCCTGCGGCGGCACGGAGCGATCGACGACGAACGGTTTGCCCACGTCCGGGCGGTCGCGCTGGCAGAGCGCGGCCTTGGCGACGCCGCGATTGCCTTCAGGCTCGAGCGGGATGGGATCGAGCCGGAGTCCCTGGAGCCTGCGCTTGCTGCGCTAGAGCCCGAACGCGACCGGGCCGTCCGTCTGGCTGCCCGCCGCGGGCCCACCGCCAAGACGGCCCGCTGGCTCGCGGCGCGTGGCTTCGCCCCCGAGTCCGTGGAGGCCGCGATCGGAAGCGTTGCGGACGACGAGGGGCTAGAGCTAGGATAGAAACCACAACAACGATAATTTGCCTGCATCTGACTGTTTCGCAATCGGTAGAGAAACTTGAACTCGCTCTTGTCCCCACAAGCTCCCTGGAGGCCGTACCAGCGGTGATGTAGCGGCCAGCTGGGCCTGTCCGTAGGCCCATCGAGGCACCCGATTCGAGGCATGCCTGATGTGGGCGCACCGCTTGGAGCGCCCATGTTCGTCGTTATCGGAATCCTGATCGGCCTTGGAGCAGGGGCGGCCCTTGCCTTCATCGGGCTGTACGCGCTGACCGGCTCCCGCCTCGCGGCGGCGCGGCGGACGCGCCAGTTGCTGCTGACCGACGCGCGCCGCGAAGCCGAGGCGATGCGCCGCGAGACTCAGATCGAAGCCCGCGAGCAGTCGGTCAAGCTCCGCGCGGAGGTCGAGCAGGAGGTCTCACAGCGCCGCGCCGAGATCATCAAGATCGAGGAGCGGGTGCTCGCGAAGGAGGACGAGATCGACCGCAAGCTCACGGAGCTGACTCGCCGCGAGCAGGGCGTCTCCGATCGGGAGACGCACTCGAAGCAGCTGCAGGAGGAGCTGAAGGAGGCGAAGGAGGCCCAGCTGAAAGAGCTCGAGCGGGTCTCGAGCATGACCACGAACGAGGCGAAGGCGCACCTCCTCAGCCGCTCGGAAGAGCTGATCCGTCACGAGCTTGCACGCCGCGTCCGGCAGATGGAGGAGGAGGCCCAGACCGAGGCGAAGCGCCGCGCCCGCAACCTCGTCGCGGACGCACTGCAGCGCGTCGCGGCGAACCACGCCTCCGAGACCACCGTTTCACTCGTCGAGCTTCCCTCCGACGACATGAAGGGCCGGATCATCGGCCGCGAGGGCCGCAACATCCGGACGCTCGAGCACCTGACGGGCGTCGACTTCATCATCGACGACACCCCGCAGGCGGTCGTGCTCTCGTCGTTCGACGGGCTCCGCAGGGAGGTTGCCAAGGTCACCCTGGCCAAGCTGATCGAAGACGGCCGTATCCATCCCGCCCGAATCGAGGAGATGTACTACCAGTCGAAGGCGGAGATCGAGGAGCACATCGTCCACGCCGGCGAGCAGGCCGTCTTCGAGGCGAACTGCGGTCCAGTTCACGAGGAGCTCGTCAAGATCCTCGGCCGGCTGCGCTTCCGGACGAGCTACGGCCAGAACGTCCTCAAGCACACGCTCGAGGTCGTCCACCTCGCCGGGATCATGGCCTCGGAACTCGACGCGAGCGTGAAGACGGCAAGGCGGGCTGGGCTCCTGCACGATCTCGGCAAGGCGCTGACCCACGAGATCGAGGGCTCGCACGCCGCGATCTCGGCGCAGTTCGCACGGCGCTACGGCGAAAGCGACGCCGTCGTGCACGCGATCGAGGCGCACCACTACGAGGTGCAGCCGCAGACGGTCGAAGCGGTGTTGCTGATCGCCGCAGACGCGGTCTCGGCCTCGCGTCCCGGCGCCCGCGGCGAGAGCCTCGAGCACTACATCAAGCGGCTGGAGGCCCTCGAGGAGCTGGCCGGCCACCATGTCGGCGTCGAGAAGGTCTACGCGCTCCAGGCCGGTCGCGAGATCCGGGTGATCGTGAAGCCGAAGGAGGTCGACGACGACCAGGCGGTGCTGCTCTCGCACGAGATCGCCCGCGAGATCGAAGACCAGCTCGAGTACCCGGGCCAGATCAAGGTGACGGTGATCCGGGAGAGCCGAGCGATCGACGTCGCCAAGAACGCGACCGAAGGCGGATCGACGCCCACTCAGGAGCACACCGAGCCGACTCCGCAACAGGCTCTGGGCCAGCGGGCGAAGTAGCCGCCGCGACCCTCACGTAAAACGTCCTCCCGCTCCGCCGGGCGCGGCGCTACCATCCGCGCCTTTGGGGGGCCCAGCTCTGAGAACGCGCGTATTCGCGCATTTCCTCGTCGCCGTCGTTCTGGCGGCCTCGGCTGCCGCCGCGCGTCCGGCCCGCGCGGCAGCGCCGTCGGCTTCCTGCGTCCAGGCTGGGCAGCCCGCCTGGATCGACTACGCGGACAAGTGGGTCCCGTTTAGACAGCTCTTCTATCGCCCAGGGCTCGCCGTCGCGCTCGCGCATACCGCGCCGGCGGCCGCGGCGCGGAGCCGCGGGGCCGAGGTCGCCTACTGGGACATGTCGTTAAGGGACGCCGTCGGGACTCCGGCGCATCCTGCCGATCCTGCGACGATCCCCTCGGTCGCCGAACGGCTCGCGGCGGCGGCGGTCAAGGTGACCGGCTGCGCGACCCCGATCCTCGCGCTCAACGAGCTCTACGGAGCGCGTCTGGGGACGCCCTGGAGCCAGAGCAACGCCCAGTATCGCGCCAACGTCCTCGAGCTCGTTCGCGCGCTCGCCTCGCGGGGGACGCAACCGCACCTGCTCATCTCCGAATCAGGGAATACCGCAGGTCCGGCCGCGGCCTGGTGGCGATCGCTTGCGGAGTCCGCGACGATCGTCCGCGAGGTCTACATCTCCGGCCCAGTCCTCCAGGGCCTCGGCCCGTCAGGCGCTACGGTTTACCTCCGCTTCCAGCTGCGGCGCGCGGTCCGGAACTTCACGACGATCGGGGTCCCGAGCAACCGGATCGGCCTCGCACTGGGCTTCCATTCGGGCAGGGGCGGGCAAGCCGGGCTCAGCGCGGCGAGCTGGTTCGGTGTCGTCAAGCGTGAAGCTCTCGCGACCCGCCAGGTGGCGAGCGAGCTGGCCCTCGACTCGGTTTGGTCGTGGGGCTGGGCCCGTTTTGCGGGGATGCCAAAGGACCCGACGAAGGCGGCCGCGGCCTGCGTCTACCTCTGGGCCCGCAGTCCCGCGCTTTGCGACGCGCGGGCCGCCGCCGGACGCGCCTTCAACACCTCGCGGGCGCAGCCGGCAGAGGTCGGGAGCCGAGTGGGGCTGCGCGTCCTCAGCCCTCGGCATCCGGTCTGGGTCGAGATTCGCGCCGCCGCCAAGCTGACGGCTCGAATCGGGTCAGTTCAGGAGCGGACCGCTGGAGGCTGGAAGTCGTTGAACAGGATCGTCCTCGCGCCGTTCCACCCGCTCCGGATGCGCGCGTCGCTGCCGAACGGGCGTCACGTGCTGCGGTTCTTCGTCGCCGCCGAAAGCGCACCAGGTGGCGCCGCGATCCGGACACCGCCGGTCGTCGTCCGCGTTCACTAGCGGCGAAGCGGCCGAGCTAGAGTTTCGGCTCGTGCGCAGGTACCACGTCACGACCTTCGGCTGCCAGATGAACGCTCACGACTCCGAGCGGATCAAGGGGATGCTCGAGGAGCTCGGGCTGGGCGAGGCGCCGGCTCAGGAAGAGGCTGACGTGATCGTCTTCAACACGTGCACGATCCGTGAGAAGCCCGACCAGCGCTTCGCGGCGCATCTCGCCCAGGCGAACGCCTTGAAAGCGCGCGATCCCGAGAAGGTGATCGCGGTCGGCGGGTGTTACGCGGAGGCGCAGCGGGAGCGGCTGTTCGACCTCTACCCGTACGTCGACGTTGCCTTCGGGCCTGGATCGATCCCGCACCTCGGCGAGTGGATCGGGGCCGGAGGCATGGGAGTGGAGCGCAGCCGCTTCGGCCTCGACGCGCGCGAGTTCGCCGGTGAACTGCCGATGCACCGCGAGCGCCGCTTCCAGGCTTGGGTGCAGATCTCGATGGGCTGCAACTCGAAGTGCTCGTACTGCATCGTCCCGTCGGTGCGCGGTCGCGAGCAGAGCCGGCGGCCAGGTGAAGTCCTCGCCGAGGTCGAGCGCCTCGCGCGTGACGGCGTTCGCGAGATCACCCTGCTCGGCCAGAACGTCAACTCGTACGGCCGCGACCTGCTCCCCGAGCTTCGCACCGACTTCGGCGAGCTGCTGCGCGCATGCGACGCCGTCGAAGGGATTGACCGGATCCGCTTCACGAGCCCGCACCCGAAGGACTTCCGCCGGCCGGTGATCGAGGCGATGGCCGAATGCGAGGCGGTCTGCGAGCACGCGCACCTGCCGCTCCAGTCCGGCTCGACGACGATCCTGAAGGCGATGCGGCGGACCTACAGCCGCGAGCGGTATCTGCGGCTCGCCGAGGAGATGCGCGCTGCGATACCCGATCTCGCGCTGACGACCGACCTGATCGTCGGGTTCCCCGGCGAGACCGATGAGGATTTCGAGCAGACGGTGACGACGGTCGAGGAGGTCGGCTACGACGCGGCCTTCACCTTCGTCTTCTCGCCGCGGCGAGGGACCGAGGCCGCAACGATGCCGGATCAGGTGCCCGAAGACCTCAAGCATGAGCGGATCGAGCGCCTGATCGAGGTCGTGCAGCGCGTGGCCGAGGCGCGGAACCGGGAGCGGATCGGTCGCGTCGAGGAGGTGCTCGTGGAAGGGCCGAGCCGTACCGACGACACCGTGCTTCGCGGCCGCACACGCCGGAACACGACCGTCAACTTCAGCGGCGCAGCCGGCCCGGGCGAGCTCGTGTCGGTCGAGATCGAGGCCGCGACCTCGACGACGCTGCGCGGCACCGCGGTTGCCGCGGTTGCCGCCTGAATTGACGGTTCGGCCGCGAGAGCTGGCCTGGGAGGGCTGCCTCAACGTCCGCGACCTCGGCGGCCTCCCAACCGAGGACGGAGGCGAGACCCGCTACGGCCGGGTCGTCCGGGCCGACAGCGTCCGGCAGCTCACCGATGCCGGCTGGCAGGCGGTCGCCGACTACGGCCTGCGGACCGTGGTCGACCTCCGCGGCGACTACGAGCTCCGCGACGACCCGCCCGACAAGCTGCCGTTCGAGGTCGTCCACGTCCCGTTCATGGAGGCCAACGAGAAGGAGTGGGATTCAATCGTGGGCGAGATCGAGACTGCGGCGGCCGCTGCGCCTGATGCGGTGGAGGCGACCCGCGACGTCTATCTGATCTTTCTCGAGCACTTTCGTCGCAACGTCGCCGCCGGCGTCAGGGCGGTCGCGCGGGCGCCGGAGGGAGGCGTGGTCGTCCACTGCGTCGGCGGCAAGGACCGCACCGGCCTTCTGTGCGCGTTCCTGCTCCATCTCGGCGAGGTCGCGATCGACGACATCGCCGCCGACTACGCGCTGAGCGAGGAGCGCCTGCGACCGCGGCACGAGCTCTGGCTCGTCGAGGCCGAGACCGAGCCCGAGCGGGAGCGACTCCGGCGCATCGCGCGGACGCCTCCGGAGTCGATGGTCGGAGTCTTCGACGAGCTCGAGCGCCGCTATGGAGGAGCAACGGAGTTCCTGAGCAGCACAGGCTTGAGCGGCGAGGACCTCGGGCTCGCAGCGGCGCGGCTTCGGGATTACTAAGGCGCTCGCTTGCGACGCCGACCTAAAGGACAGCCGGGCTTTGCCCGGCTGTCCGCCTAATCCCGGGTCGACAAGCCGGCGTGATGGCGTTTCTCAGATACCAGTTCTAAGTCGGCTTCCCAGCGCGCAGCGAGCGAAGGCCGAAGGCGGCTGGCACGATCGGCAGCCAGAAGTTGACGATCCGGTAGGCGAGGACCGCTGTGACCGCAGCCGCGAGCGGAGTCCCCGTCCAGAGGAGCGCGAAAGGCAGGAGCGCCTCGACGGCGCCCGCGCCCGCGAGCGGCAGGGTGCGGCGTGTGAGCGCGTAGCCGGTCGCATAGCCGATCAGAAGGGGCGCGACGGAGGGGAAGTGCCCCTCGAACGCGCGCAGGCAGAAGGCTAGGCACGCGATGTCCCCGAACCAGTAGATGCCCGTTCCGATCGGCCCAGCGGCGTGCTCGAGCTTGAAGAAGAGCTGTCTGATCACGTGGATCGAGTCGAGCCACTGAGCGACGTGGTCGCGCCAGCCGTGGCGGCCTCGCAACCTGTCGCGAAGCCGCAGCGCCGAGAGCGCGAGCACGCCGCCGGCAGGGACGGCGATCGCCCACGGCATCGTCAGGCCGCTGCCAGGCTGGTGGACGTGGTCGACAAGCAGCAGGATCGCGACGATGCAGGTCGCCGGTGCCAGCAGCGCGTACTCGAGCGCGCCGAGCCCGAGCACGCGCACCCTCGCCTCGCGATCGTCGACGAACTCCTGTCTGAATGCATGCAGGTCGACGGAGAACCCTCCACGCGCGATGAACACGCCGAAGCCCGTCGCAACGAGCGCGAGCGCGCGGGAGTGGGGCAGGCTCGGCCCGTCCTCGACCCGAGCGACCTCTCGGTAAGCAAGCACGTAACCAACGTACGCGAGCACCTCCGCGGCGACCGCGAGCGGCAGCCAGCGGGCGTCGACATGGCGAAGGCGGTCGGCGACGGCGCCGAAGCCCGCGGCCCAGGAGACGCCGACCACCGCCGCGGCCGACAGGGCCGCGCCGAGCGCGATGAACGCGGCCAGCTCGCGGGGGTGCCCGTCCAGATGTGTCCGGCCGCCAAAGGGGCGTGGGAGCTTCACAAGCGGGGTATCGGCACGCCCCTGCGATCGCAAACACCACAATCGGGGCATGCAGTTCGATTTCGTGCTGGCACTGTTCGGGCCGACCGCTTCGGGGAAGACAGCTGTCGCTGAGGAGTTGGCGTCGCGGTTTCCGGCCGGGCTCATCTCGGCGGATTCGATGCAAGCGTACCGGGGCCTGCCGATCCTGACCAACCAACCGGCGGCGCCGACGCGGCTCGTGGGCATCTGGCGGCTCGATCACGAAGGCTCGGTCGCGGAGTACCAGCAGCTTGCGCACGCGGCGATCGACGAAGTTCTAAGCGAAGGGAAGACGCCGATCGTGGTCGGCGGCACGGGGCTCTACCTGCGCGCGGCGGTGTCGGCGCTGGAGCTTCCCCCGGCGCCGGCCCCCGGGCAACGCGAGCACTGGCAGCGCCTGTACGACAACGTCGGTGGCGAGCGCGCCCACGAGCTCCTGGCCGAGCGCGATCCCGCTGTGGCCGCGTCGGTGCATCCGAACGACCGCCGGCGGGTGGTGCGCGCCCTCGAGCTCACCGATGCCGGGCGGTCGCTGAAGGCGCCCGCCGACCGGCTCTGGAGCGCCGACACGCGCCACCCGACTGCCAGCTTCGGTCTCGAGGTGCCGCGCACCGAGCTGCTGCGCCGGATCGAGGCGCGAACGCAGGCGATGTTCGAGGCCGGGGTGCGGGACGAGGTGGCGCGGGCGCTGGCCGAGCCGATCTCGGCGACCGCCCGCAAGGCGCTCGGCCTGGAGGACATCGCGAGGCTCGGCGATCGGGAAGCGGCCGAGGCGCTCAACCTCCGCACGCGCCGCTATGCCGCGTACCAGCGCAAGTGGATGCGCCGCATTCCGGGCCTTGTTAGCGTCGCGGCCGACCGCCCGCCCGGTGAAGTCGCCGATGAGATCCTCGAAATGGTCCGCGCACGGCAACATCTACCTGCTCGTCGAGGACGAACGGCTAACGCCTGAGCGCGCGCGCGAGCTCTCGGCGCAGCGCAAGACCGACGGCGTCCTCGAGGTCGTGAGCGTCGATGGGGCCGAGGCCGAGATCGCGATCTGGAACCCCGACGGCTCTCGGGCCGAGCTGTCCGGCAACGGGACGCGGATCGCTGCCCGCTGGCTCGCCGACCGAAGCGGCGCCGGGGAGGTGCGAATCCGCGTCGGCGAGCGGCTGACACACGCGAAGATCAGCGGCGCGCTGGTCGAGCAGGAGCTGGGGCCGGTCGAGGTCGGCCCTGCCGAGCGGCTCCAGGGAATCGAGTTCGTGCCGGTCTCGGTCGGCAACCCGCACGCGGTCGTCGAGGGCGACCCGGCTGAGATCGGACGGATCGGGCCGCTGCTCGAAACCAATCCCCGTTTTCCCGGCCGAACGAACGTCCAGGTTGGCCGGCCCGACGGCCCGGGCCGCATCGTGGCGCGAATCTGGGAGCGCGGGGTGGGGGAGACGAGCTCGTCCGGCACGAGCGCTGTGGCGGTCGCCGCGGCCCTGGGCGAAGAAGGCGAGACCGAGGTGAGCTTCCCCGGCGGCGTCGTCCGCGTCAGGATCGAGGGCGGGCAGGCCTATATAACCGGCCCCGCCGAGCGGCTCGACTGACGAGGGCCTAACCGCCGAGGCCGTGCTCACGCAGCGCGTCGTTGAGGCTGACCCGCAGGTCGGTGGAGGCGTCGCGCCAGCCGATGATCAGCGCGCAGGCGAGGTTGAACGTCCCGGCCGGGAACTCCTTCGGTCTCGTTCCCGGCACGACGATCGCCCGCGGCGGCACGTAACCCCGGTGCTCGACCGGCTCCTCGCCGGTGACGTCGATCACGGGAATCGAGGCGCCGAGGGTCACGTGCGGCCCGATCACAGCCTGCTCGCCGACGACGACGCCTTCGACGATCGCCGCCCGGGAGCCCACGAACGCTCCGTCTTCGACGATCACCGGCCGCGCGCCGGGCGGCTCCAGCACGCCGCCGATCCCGACTCCGCCCGCGAGATGAACGTCGGCGCCGATCTGCGCACCCGAGCCGACGGTCGCCCACGTGTCGACCATCGTATTCGGCCCGACCCAGGCGCCGATGTTCACGTAGCTGGGCATCAGCACGACCCCGGGCGAGAGGAAGGCGCCGTAGCGCGCCGTCGCCGGCGGGACGACCCGCACCCCGAGCTGCTCGTAGCCGTGCTTGAGCGGAATCTTGTCGTGGTACTCGAACGGCCCGACCTCGCGCGGCTCCAGCTCGCGCAGCCGGAAGTACTCGAGGATCGCACGCTGGGCCTCCTCGTTCACGCGCCATTCACCGTCCACGCGCTCCGCGACGCGCGTCTCGCCACGATCGAGTGCTGCGATCACCTGCTCGACCCGCTCGCGCGACAGCGCGCTCACCGGGCAACCTCGTGAGCGGTTCGTTGGACAGCGAGATGAATTCCGACCCGAGTTCTCCAGCCAAACCGGACGCGTAGCGTGCTCACAGCACCCGCTCCAGGAGCTCGGCCGCGCGTTCGCACTCGGCTTCGGTCGGTACCAGCGCCAGCCGCCAATAGCCTTCACCGGACGGGCCGAAGAACGTGCCCGGGGAGACGATCAGCCCGTGCTCGAGCAGCCGCGCCGCCAGCTCCTCCGAGCTATCCCCCGCCGGAACCTCGAGCCAGAGGTACATCGTCGCCTCGCTGCCCGCGACGCGGATCCCCTTTCGTGCCAGCGCCGGCAGCAAGACATCCCGCTTGCGGTGGTAGATCTCGCGCGTGCGCTCGACGTGCTCCTCGTCGTTCCAGGCAACGACGGAGGCGCGCTGGACGAACTCCTGCGGCGCCGTCCCGACCGTCGGTCGGTACTGCCGAAGCGCGGCGATCAGCTCCGGCGATCCCGCCACGAAGCCCGACCTGTAGCCGGTCATCGAGGAGCGTTTGCTCAGGGTCTGGAAGACGGCGACGCGCGAGCGGTCTGTCGCCTCGAGCGCGGAGTGCGGCGGCTCGTCGAACCAGAGCTCCGTGTAGGCCTCGTCGGCGGCGAGCAGGAAGTCGTGCTCGGCGGCGAGCGCGGCCAGACGCTCGAGGAACTCGAGCGGAGCGAGCGCCCCGGTCGGATTGTTGGGGTAGTTGATCCAGAAGATCGCCGTCCGCGACCATGTTTCCTCGCCGATTCCCTCGAGATCCGGGAGAAACCCGTTCTCCTCGAGCAGGGGCAGCCGCTCGACGTCGGCGCCGGCGAAGAGGGCGCCGCGGTCGTAGACGGGATAGCCCGGCTCCGTCGAGAGCACGAGCGCCTTGTCGCTGTTCCGGTCGAGCAGCACCTGGGCAAGGTGGAAGATCGCCTCCTTGCTGCCGTAGGTCGGGATCACCTCCGTCTCCGGATCGACCTCGACGCGGAAGCGGCGCCTGCACCAGCCGGCGACCGCCTCCCGCAGCTCCGGCAGCCCTTCCGCGAGCGGATAGCTCGAGAGCGGCCCGATGCTTTCGACGAGGGCCTGGCGGATCAGCGGATCGGTTTCTTCCCGTGGGTCGCCCTTGCCGAAGTCGATCAATTCGACGCCATCCGCGGCGAGCCGGCGCTTCGCCTCCTCGAGGCGGACGAACGGGTACGTGCCGGTCGCGGCGAGAACGGGGGAGAGCTGCACGGCTAGAACGTACCCCGCCCGGAAGCGAAGAGGCGAAGGGCCTCGAACGTCCGCACCAGCTCGCCGGTCGCGACCTGCTCGTCTGCGCGGTGCGCGTAGCGGGTCGCACCCGGTCCGAGGTTGACGGCATCCAGGCCTGCCTCGGCGAACTGTGCCACCGGTGTCCAGGCCTGCTTCGGCCGCACGGCGAGCCCGCCCGCTTCCCGGAGCCGGGTCACGAGCGGCCGGTCGAGGACGACGTGCGCCGGCGGCGAGTTGCCGAGGATCTCTACCTCCCCGTCGCCCGCCAGTTCTCGCACCCGGGCCTCGGCCTGCTCGCGCGAGCGGCCGGGCGCATAGCGGTAGTTCAGCCGGGCCACGCAGCGGTCGGGGACGACGTTGTCGGCGATCCCGCCCTCGATCGCGACTGCGCTGACGACCTCACGAAAGACGAGCCCGTCGACCTCAACGTCGAGCGGCTCGAGCGCCGCCAGGGGCGCCAGGGCGGCCGCAGCCTTGTGGATCGCGTTCTCGCCGGTCCAGGGTCGAGCCGAGTGCGCGCTGACTCCTCGAAATGTCAGCTCGGCGCTCAGATTGCCGACGCAGCCGAGGTGGAGCTCGTTGTCCGTGGGCTCGAGCACGATCACGAGCTCCGCCTCGAGCGCCTCCGGGCACGTCGCCAAGAACTCCGGCACCGGGCTCTCGTCCGCCGGCAGCTCCTCGCGCGTGAAGAAGAGGAAACCGAGGTCGAGCTCGAGCTCCCCAGTGAGCGCCCAGTCGACCAGCTCGAGCATCACCGCAACGCCGCCCTTCATGTCGCTCGCGCCGAGGCCGATCACGACGCCGTCCTCGATTCGCCCGGGGAGATTGTTCTGCGCGGGCACCGTGTCGACGTGCCCGGCGAGCAGGACGAGCGGCCGGCCGGCCTCTCGCTTTGACGTCGCGAAGAGCACGTCGTCGCTCGACCAGACCAGTTCCAACGGCAGCTCCGAGCGGACATACGCCATCGCCTCGGCCTCGGCGCGGCTGACCGACGGGATGTTGACGAGGGCGAGCGTACGCTCGGCCAACCGTTCGCCTGGCTCCCCGTCCCGCACATGCGGATTCTGCCCTTTGAAGGTCATAATCTCTGCGTGACGCTACGCCAGCCGGATCCTGCGCCGGGTGCCGAGCCCGAGCGCGGGTTCGTCGTCGCCGTGCTGGCGCAAGGGGTCGACGCCGATCGCGAGCTTGGCGAGCTACAGGAGCTCGCGCGCACCGCAGGGGTCGAACCCGTCGGAGAGCTGGTCCAGCGAGCAGCGAGGCCGCAGCCCCGCACCTACGTCGGCAAGGGGAAGCTGGTCGAGCTGAAAGAAGCATTTGCACGCTCCGGCGCCGAGTCGCTGCTCGTCGACGACGAGCTCTCGCCGGTGCAGCAGCGTGAGCTCGAGAACGCCCTCCAGGCGCGGGTGATCGACCGGACGCAGCTGATCCTCGACATCTTCGCCCAGCATGCTGTGACCGCGGAGGGCAAGCTCCAGGTCGAGCTGGCGCAGCTGGAGTACAACCTCCCGCGGATGCGAGGGCTCTGGCAGCACCTCGAGCGGCTCGGAGGCGGGCTCGGGACACGCGGCCCTGGGGAGTCGCAGCTGGAGACCGACCGCCGGCTGGCGCGCCGCCGGATCACGGTTCTGCGAGGGCGGCTCCGCGGCCTCGAGCGCCAGCGCGATACCCGCCGGAAGTCCCGGCGCCGCTCCGAGACGCCGGTGATCGCACTGGCCGGCTACACGAATGCCGGCAAGTCGACGCTCCTGAACGCGCTCACCGGCGCCGACGTCTCCGTCCGCGACCGGCTCTTCGAGACGCTCGATCCGACGACACGCAGCTTCGAGGTCGACGGCCGGAAGTATCTGCTGACGGACACGGTCGGCTTCATCCGGCGCCTGCCCCACCAGCTCGTGGAAGGTTTTGCGGCAACGCTCGAGGAGACGCTCGTCGCCGACCTCGTCCTGCACGTGGTCGACGGCTCGGCCTCCGACGTCGAGCTCGACGAGATGCGCGCGGCCGTCGAGGACGTCCTCGCCGAGATCGGCGTCACCGACGTCCCGGTGGAGCTGGTGCTGAACAAGGTCGACCTCGTCGACCCCTTGCGCCGCCGGCGCCTCGCCAACCGGTATCCGGATGCGCTTCAGGTCTCCGCGGCGACCGGCGAGGGCCTCGACGAGCTGCGCGAGCGGGTGGCCGCCGAGTTCGGCGAGCGTTTTGAGAGCGTCCGGATGCTGCTCCCGTACGATGAGGGGGCGCGCCTGGCGGAGCTGTACGCGCTCGGAGCGCCGATCCAGGAGCGGGTCGACCAGCCGGACGGCGTCTTCGTTCGCGCGCACCTGCCACGCCGCGAGCTGCCTCGGTTCGCGCGATACCTGCTGGCGGAGGCGCGCGACGAGCCGGCGCGCTCGGCCAAGTGATCGAGCTCGCGTTCCAGCGCCTCCGCGAGGACGCGATCGTCCCCGTCCGCGCCTATCCGGGCGACGCCGGCCTTGACCTGGCGGCCTGCGAGCGCGTCGAGCTCGGGCCGGGGGAGAGGGCCATGGTTGGCACGGGTCTCGCGGTCGCGATTCCGGAGGGGTACGCCGGCTTCGTCCAGCCGCGCTCCGGGCTTGCCTCGCGGCACGGCATCTCCGTGGTCAATGCGCCCGGCCTGATCGACTCCGGCTACCGCGGCGAGGTCCGGGTGGTGCTCCTGAACACCGACCGCGCGGAAACGTTCGTCGTCGAGCCCGGAATGAGGATCGCCCAGCTCGTCGTCCTCGAGGTCCC
>WNGE01001734.1_pt1 | contig 27438 bp, 23 predicted proteins | sample 5400651 | NCBI WGS metagenome assembly WNGE01 (sample SAMN13153370, study PRJNA577476) | soil metagenome | isolation source: 60 cm soil or saprolite under grassland replicate 2 | place: USA:California | collected 2016-06-15 | reverse complement strand
TCAGAGGACAGACGGTACAAATTCCCGTGTCATTGTCGGTGAGCATTCCCACGGCCCCTATTATCAGCCTTGATCTAGGCGTACTAAATTTCTCGACGCCGTTGGGGGCAAACCCTTCGCCACAGTCATTTATGATGAGAAATATCGGCAATGGTACACTGAACTGGGTCATTACGGAAGATCAGAATGGAGCAACATTCGCTCCCGCCTCTCCTACTTCCGGCAGTCTTGCGCCAGCCCAAAGCACAACAATCACCGTCACTCCCACGGTAGCACAGGCCAGCGTAGGAACGCTAACCACGAATATCACCATTGCGGATAGCGATGCCGGATCGAAGGTAGCGAAACAAAGAATAAGAGTGAATATTGTGGTGAAAGGCTAACCGCGCGGATCACGCTCTCATTGAACACAATGGCATGTAACCATGATAGTAGCCACTGTTGCTATCGGCGTTGACGCTCTTGGCGCTCTGTGCTACACTCTGACCAGGATATTTATGCAGATGAACCAATTCATCCGGACACTCGTAGGGGCCGATTTATCGCGCCCAGCGCCGATTTATCGGCCTCGGTGGATATTCCGCTCTCCGGATTATTTAGTCAATGTGCATGAATGTGCCCATGGCGAAGCAATGGGTATCATTTGATGGACAAATAACCCCGGGAGGATAGAGTCTTGCCAATCATTACTTTTGTACGTGAAAATGTCCAGGTCGAAGTGCCGGCGGGCGACCATGTACGTTATCCAGCCCTGGAGAACGATGTACCCGTCTATTGTGGCCTGTGGAAATTTGCCAACTGCCATGGCAACGGCCTCTGCGGCACAGACCGCATAGCGGTTTCCCCCTCGACAAATACCAACTCTCTCACATTCATGGAACAGTTCTGGCTGCGCGGCGATCGCAAGAAGAACCCCAACATACGTCTCGCCTGCCAGGTAGAGGTCCTGGGCGATGTGAACGTCGATACCCAGTGCAAATAGAATAGGGGCGCTGTCAAATTCAAGATAATCATTGGTGTATGCCCTGCGACCATCTTCTGATCTCCATGGCTATCGTTGGGAGAATGAATGCAGTCATCACTTTCATCAAATCAAGAGATTCTCGCAGTCGCTTCCGATGTATCTTCTCCCGCTATACTGCTCGAATGCGGAATGCGCTGCATCCAGCAAGGATACCTGGTCGAAGGGAAGCGCTGTATTATTCCTGCACGGTCCCTATGGCGTTGGGAAACAGGCTGTCGCTGAGGCTATCTGTAATGCGCTCCAGCGACCACTGCTCGTGGCGGATATGAGCCAGGTGTCACAAGGTGATCGTGACATCACCACCCCCTTTGCGCTTTTACGGCGCGAGGCCATCTTGCAAGGTGCGGGGCTTTACCTTGCTCACTTCGAAACATTGCTCGCCGATGATGAAGCCACTACCAGACAACGCCAGGCGCTGATACGTGCATTGACCCAACCCACATTTCCGGTCTTTCTGGGGAGTGATGCGCCCTGGCACCCTGTCGGCGCCTGGTCCCAGACCCGCTTTATAGATGTTGAACTGCCCGTTCCAGATTTCCCATTGCGACTGCAACTCTGGCAGCAAGCAGTAGGAAATCTGAAGCAGCAGGGCATCGCGGGTATCTCCGATGAAGATATCACGATGCTTGCCAACCAGTTTGTGCCCATTGCCGCCGACCAAAGCGCCTACAGCGCCGCCAATGTCGCGCATTTAATTGCAATGGGGGCAGTCAACGTGGTGAATATCAAGCTCATGAAATCTGGTTTTGTGGAAGCGCTGGATATCGCCGCCGTTTGCCGTGCCACGCATACCCAGTTAATCAATGACGGAACACAACATAGCACTTTTAAGCTGGACATACTAATAACGGCTGGCTGAACCCCTGGCCTACTAAGTAGCTGGAAAGGGAGTAGTGCAGGTATCCCAGGCAATCAGCCAGGGTACAGCAGCCCTCGTTACACGAATAAGCGTAAATTTTCGCCCTATTTACCAAATATAGCACGCCTCCCATTCCCTTTTTAGGTATTGCAGTCAGGGTTACGCTCCAGCCAATGTTTCCGCCACCTCCAAGTGCCTGTGGAGACGTGACCCCACTCGCTATTATGCTGTAAATCCAAAGTTTTTCCGCCGCCATCGCCATTATTAGTTTCGACAAAATGGCTCCAGGATGATGAAGCGATTAAATAGACCTTCAAACCTTCACTTCCTTCTGACGATATACTTATTTAATCGACGCAACACCTTTCCGTTGAACACCCGTACCTTCTAGCTCAAATCGAGACGATTCCGAACAGACTATGGTAGCTATCCTACCCATTCCGCTACCCACACCAGCCACCCTTCCCGCCCGCCAAAAATCATGGTAGTAACATTATTAGTGTTGGCGGGTTGATGTCATTGCAGGTTGATCGCATCGAGGCTATGGTGCGCTAGGTTGCGTACGCTGGTCTCTGGGTCGCCACTGGCGATTCGAGCCAGGGCTGCCCGCGCAGGGAAGCCTTGCGCCGCCAGCGCGTGGACGATCTCGGCGCGCACAATCACGTCTGGCTCGTGCGATGCGGCGTCCGCGAGCGCCCGCACCGCGCTGGCGCCGCCGATGCGACCGATCGCATGCGCACATTCGCGTCGCACCTCGGGCGAAGGGTCTGCGTGCAGAGCCGCACCGAGCGGGACAACAGTTGCAGGGTCGGCGAGGCGTGCGAGCGTTCCCGCCGCCAGCAGCCTCGCGTTGGGGTCAGCATCAGCATTCGCCAGGAGCGCCGCCAGGTCGGGGACAGCTGCACGATCTCCAGTTTCACCAATCTGCTGTAGAGCCCACCAGCGCTCGCTCTCGGTCCCCGAGGCAAGGAGTCGCCTGGCACGCGCCGCGGCGTCGGATGCCGCGGCCTCGACGCTGCTGGCGCTGGCCACCAGGAGAGCGAAAGCTGAAGCGTATGCGATGGTGGTGGATGAGCCGGCCCGCGTGGTCACCGTCCACCGCTCAGGGACGCGCGTGCCGCTCGGTAGGAACCACGCGGTCAGGGTCACGCTGTCGCTGGAGGTCTTGAGCAGCATTGGCACGGTGACGAACGCCCACTGTGCGGGATCGACGCCGATCGTTGGCGGGCGATCGGGCGAGAGCACCACTGTGGGCACGCTCGGCAGGCCGTACGGCGGTGTCGATGAGTTGGTCTCCAGCCACGCGATCCGCTCGGCTGCGGCATCCGCATTGGGCACTCTGGACAGGCCACTCGGCGTGACGGCCGCCTTGAGTCGCAAGCCGTCGCTGCTAGAGTACGCGAAGAAGCGGACGTTCCCCAGGTCGAGATCGTGCACTTCCACCACACGGTCACCGACATCGACGATGCCGAAGCTTCCCAGGTACTCGCGGTAGCGCGTCATTGGATCCAAAACCTTCATCGTCTTCCTCTCGGTCTCCCGCGCTGCCGCGATGTGTATCTCGGGCGCCACGTCAATGCACCGGGATCAGGATTTTCTGTCCCGCGGCCAACGCCGGCCATTCGTTGACCACGTCCATTGGGATATCCGGGTTTGCGCGCACGAGATCGGCCTCAGCCACGCCATTCTGAGCAGCGATCTTGGCGCGTGTCTCGCCGGCGACGACCCAGTGCTCGCGGCAGCCGGCCAGCACCGCGTTGATAGATGCGGTATTGATCGCTACGCGCTGCAGTACACCGTTATTCGGCAGTGCCGCTGTCAGCGGTGTCTTTTGAGTCTGGGTGCGCTCGTTCATCTCACTAACCTTAACATGACTGCCTGTACCTGCGATGTATTCGGATCAATCAGCACGATGGCGCCCTTGAGCCAACGTGGAGATCCGGGGAAGGTGCTCATGGATTCCGTCCTTTCCTGGCATCGGTCTTTGCATCCAATTTGATCGTCTCCACCGTCGGCCCTTTCAAGCGCAGCGCCTCCGAGCGGTCGCCACTGTCGTGGTCTGTCACCTCTTTTTTGCCCTGTCGTTGCGTTCCACGTACTGGTCGCGGGGCGACAGTTCGTCGGTATCCCCCTCGTGCTGGCCAATTAGTTCGGCAATGGCTGTGAAGCCCAGGGCTGCGGCCATGTCGAGGGCGGAGTGGCGCGCGGGTCGATTGCTGATCGCAACAATGGTCCGCGGGTCCGCGAGAAGCAGGCGCACCACCTCAAGGTTCCCGGTAGAGGCCGCGTGGAAGAGGGGGGTCTGTCGATCCTGATCCACGAAGTTGACCTCCACCTCGGGCCGCCCAAGGAGCAACCGCACTACCTCGACATGGCCGGCGAACGCGGCCTTACTAAGCGGCGTCCAACCCATGTGATTCTTGAGATTGATCTGGATCTCGGGACGCTGCAGCAGGAGTTCGACCATCCTGGTGTGGCCACGCTCGGCAGCAATGTGCAGGGCGGTGTTCTGGATGTCGTCTGCGTCATTGATTTCGATCTCGCGGCGACGAAGCAGCTGTTCGACGATGGCGATGCGGCTCTCGGCCACGGCGCAGATCAGGATCGTCCAAAGATTGTCGTTGTTGCGATTGTTGACGTCAGCGGCGTGGTCGAGCAGCAGCTCGAATGCGCCGGCGTTGCCCGCCAGGCCAGCGCGGTAAAGCGGCGTAGTCCCGTCTACCTGATTCGCGTCGATCATGATGCCGGGTCGGGAAAGGAGCTCCCGAAGCTTGTCCTGCGAGCTCAGGTCATAGACCACCTCGTGGAGCAGCGTCTTGCCGTTTCCATCCTGTTGATTGACATCGCTGCCGGGGATGCTGAGGTACTGCTGAAGCACCTCCAGCGACGAGGAGCGCACCCAGCTCCACCGCTCGTACTCAGGCAGGCTCTGCGCCAGATCGAATCGGAGCTGTCCGGCGATCAACGCGACGATTCGGGCGCTGCCGGCGCGCAATGCGGTCATGAGCGGCGAGACGCTGCCGTATCGATGCGGATCGCAGGGTTGGTTGATGTCGATGTCGGTGTTCTGCAGGACTCCCAGAACCACCTCGGCCCGGTCCTGCTGGATCGCCTGCTCGATAAGCTGCCCGGGCGTGGCCTGGGGATTGCGCGCGGCGAACGCGGTCCATTGTTCGCGCGCACTCGCGGCGCACGCGCCGCAGCCGGCGATGTTGTTCTGGCACAGGCACTCGAGCAGTAGCGACATAAATACCTCTCTAGCCCGACGGCGCGGCGATTCAATCAGGGAAGCTGGCCGGGTCCCTGGGGTTTAGGACGTCGCCCCAGTTGAGGGTGCCTAACTCCCGAACAACCCGGAGATCCCGCGCCACACTGCCGGTCATTGGCCCGACCTTCGGATCTCGCACGGCCAGCTGCAACAGGAAGTTGCGCTCGACATCGGCGCTGGTGTGAGCCCCGCCAGGGAAAGTTGTAGATCGCTCAGCGGCCGTAGAGTTGGCGGTCTCAAATGCCAAGATATCGGCCTGCTTCTGAAGCGGGCCGAGCATGAACATCCCAAACGCCAGCCTCCTCGTCAGCCCTTCCGACAAGGCAATGTCGATTTGCGACACTGGGTGCTTCGCCTCATCGGGAGACACCGGATCGATGGTGGTCTTCAGGTGTATGGTGAGCTTCTGGACCTTCGACCAGTAGGGAAGCGACTTGTCGAACCGATTGCCCCCGAAATCCGGTTGCGGCACCTTCCAGTTCGTCGGTGTACGGAATAGCCCAACATAGAACGGGTGCAGGTTCAGCCCAATCGTCCATGCTTCGCGGAACAACTCGCTAGCGGCCTTGGCCCCCACCTCCGCTTTCGTGAGGGCCGCAGCCGTCACGCCGCCGACGGTGGTGCCCGCCGGGATGAACGTTTGGAACGTCGGCGGCACCTTTGTCAGGTCGAGTGCAAAGGCACTCGGGTTGGTTGGGTCAAGAATCCGCCAGGGTACCACCTCGAAGCAAGACGAGAAGGTGAGCTTGTTCGCCTCGGTCTCCGTTTGGAACCCGGTATACTGATCATGGACGTCGGCGTTACCCGCATGCATGCTCTCGTGAAGGAGCGTTGTGATAGATTCGTTTTGATCGGGGTTGTCGATGATGCCTTTCGCGACGCGGATCTTCTGGTCAGGGTCAAGAGGCACCTTGGGAGGATCGGTTAGCCCACCCAGGAATACCTCCTCCGAATAGCCAGAGCGGTCAGTCACAATGCTGTTCGTTCCGTGCAATCTGTTCATGGCCGTGCGACCTTTGGCATATTTCGCTTTTGCCGACGCGATGCTGCCCGCGCCAAAGACATCCGTGAGCCAGGCGTCTCGTGCACCACTTGCGATGTCGTTAAATACTTTGTCGGCGTTGACGACCACCTTGGTGATGTTTCCGGCGTCGGCGGTGAGTGGGCGTGGACCCGTATCGATCAAATTGGGATCGCCCAGCTTCAAATCCGGGAACTCCGCGAGGATGGCCTCTACATACCGGCTCCGCCGTTCCAATCTCGGCAGCGCGTTGAATTGTGCCTCTGTCAACCCGCCAAGACGCCTGGTCTTCGCCTGCGCGCGCTCGGCGGGTGTAAGCTCTTCCATGGCAAGATCGATCAACCGCAATGCACCTTCTTCGTTGGCGAAGAAGTTGGCGCCCTTGCCACCCCCGGCCGCTGTGAGAAGGGCTCGAACGTTGGGCGGGATGCGCCGCAGCTGGGTGACCGGCGGATGGAAAGCCGCCATATGGCACGCCGGCACGGAGCCTTGAACCGATTTGGGCCGAGGTCCCCCCGCCCCCGGCTGGGTGTCGAGCAGAGTTTCGCTGGATTGGCCGCGCGCGACCCGGTCGGCCACCTCGTCGGCATGCCGCTCATATACATCCCCCTCCCGTCCCATATCCCCGGTGATATCCACGCCGGTGCGCTGCTGGATCACATGCGCGGCCTCGTGCGCGGCAGTGTGCAGGCTGGGCATACGAGAGAATGTCACGTCCGAGCCGCGGGCGAATGCCTCGGCTCCTATCGACCGAGCCTCGGCGGCAGCCCCGCTGTCCGTGTGCACGCGAACGTGCGAGAGGTCGTGGTGGCCGAATGACCGCTGGATGGTGTCCAGGAACGGCAGAGGACGACTGGCGCGGTTGGGGTTGACGGGAGGCGTGTGCTCCCCATGGACGCGTTGGACGCGCTCGAAGGCCTCGCGCTCGGGCGTGAACGCCTGCGCTACAATCGACTGCGAGACCCGCGCGGCACCAGCGTCGCTGTGGATGCGAACCTGGCTGAAGTCGTGCCCGAAGCGCGGCTCCATGAAGGCGCGCGTGCCGGCATCAAGCGGCTGTCCCGGCGAGCGTAGCACTTCGCTTACGATAGGCGGCACTGTAGTTGGCTCGTTCGATGTTGCAGCGCGCCGTTGCAGTACGCCTTCGCGCTTCTTGCGGCAATCAGTGCAGTCTCCACCCTGTGTGTGCTGACCGCATGCACATGTACGTTGCAAAAGACCATTTTTAGAAGACGACCCAATCAATGTCTTTTGCTGTACCTGGACTTTCGCATGTGCTTGATCACCCATGTTGTTGCCTTTCGATGCACCTGAATATAGCTTATTGACAGTATACCTTACGATGCTCTATTTTCGCTAAATTTTTGCTCAATTTTGACCGTGTTGCAAAATCGACCGTTTCTTGCGACATGCTGATCAGTTGAGAGAAGGCGCGTGCTCTGCTGGCTCATAACCGTTATGGGCTGTCGTTGTATCTGCGTTGCACCCTTTGTTTCCATTAGAGCGCGTCCCATCCCTGGTGAATTTTGCGCCGCAGGTCGATAATAGCAGGCTTATCATTCGCGATAGCAATGGTACCTTCCTTGGTGAATGTAACCAGCGCGAGTGGGGCGTAATGGTGGACGACACCGTGCGGTGGTACAGGGTCTGGTTGGCGCTTTCCTTTGGCATCCTTCGTAAAAGGCCATTCAAGTTCTCCTGTGTCTGTGCGAGCAGGGATGAGCCAGTAATCGCCCGCACGATATTGCGTTGGATCTTTCTGATTGGGATCGGCGAAGAACAAAATTTGTACGCCTGCCTCTAGCGTTAACCAATGGTTTTCGATGAGCATAGCGGCCCCGTCATCGCCAATGGTGATAGGCCAGTCATCATTAGCTGTGTCCTGCGGATCGCCTGCTTTGTAATCCCAACGACGCAGCAGGAATGGCCCGTTGAGATCGCTCTCTGCTGGTGCTTTTTGTCCCTTGCCAATGGTGAGTGTGACCTGCATCGTCGCGTTGTCTACGGTTTCAACCTGGAATAATGGGCCAGGAGTTTCGTTTGGTACAAGGCTCAGGTCGATCAGTTCGACCCAATTGCCGGTCTGGAGCGAGTAGCGGCTGTCATCAGGACCAAGGTTTTTGAGCGTGACGTTGATGGTCTCGCTGATGGAAAGGGCACCTTCGACTAGGAAGGCGACAGAACCGTTCTCGCGTGACCACTTGAAGGTAACGTAAGCCTGCCCTGTCGCGTCCGGCTGTGTACTCTCTTTTTTTGCGCTTCCAGACGAGGAGGGACGATTACTCCCTCCTCGTTGTGAAGTAATCGCGCTCTCGGGGTATGCGATGCCGCTGCGATGAATCTCTACGCGGTAGAGCTGGTTTTCCAGGCCGCGATAGCCTGACGAAGGCGGTGTGACACAGGGATCGGTGGAAGTTGTATCCGGGTCGGTGCGCGCCTTGAGATGACCATACTGACCCAGAGTCCATTTATGCAACAGCTCTGTCCAGAATAGCCCGGCAGTCTCCTGTGCTGGAGGTTCTTTCGTTAGCTTTGACACATCACCAAAGCGAATCTGAAAAACAACCTCTGCTCGTGTGGCGGTGTCTGGTCCACTAAGCGCACTTTCGCGGATCGCATCGTCCTCGAGGGCAGTTACTTCACGTTCCCACACGTCCAGGTAGATCAGGGAGTGGGCCTCGCCGTTGCCATCGACCTCCGCACGCTCATCTTCTGGAATAAGACAATCATCACCCAAAAGACGTTCGCAGGGAATACCATAGACATAATAGCGTCCTGCGCCGACATTCACGCTGTATTTCTGGCCCTTTTTTTGAGGGGCACCGATGGCGAAGCCTGGTACGTTGCCACTTGCGTCGGCTGGTCCCGCGTGTGGGCCGATGATATCCGCCAGGGCGGTACGTTGTTGATAGAGGAGAATATCTACCAGCTCATTCCAGTCGGCGTCAAGGTCCACGCGCCCCTGCTGCTTGAGCACACGCGAGAAACTTCTGGGCTGCTTGCTCGCTTTGAGTATATTTGTGATGTTAAAGGAATCGCGGGTGATATCTGTTTTGAAATCGCCATCCATGTTTGTGTTCTCCTAGTTGATGTAGATGATACCTGCCTCCATGCCAGCAGGAGTAAAGTCGTCGAGACGCACACGCAGGTTTGCCTCGCGTTGTGGCTGATATAAATCGTGGAAGACACCCATTTCTGACTCGTCGTCAGCACCACGCTTGATCTCGGTCGCGCAGGCATAGGCAAGCTGGCAATAGGTGGATTTACCGTAGCGGGTACTATTGAAGCGTGGGCGCACGCGGATACGTTCGTGCTGCTTTACTGCCTCGCGTTCTTCGTCAGGAACATTTTTGAGGTGTTCATCAACGGCCTGCTCTACAAGGTTGGGCTGACAGTTATAGCGGCGTGGGGTGCGCGAGTGCTCGGCAATGGAACTGAAGCGCATGCACCCACGCTGTCTGCGGGCAACAGTAATCTGCCCATAGAAGATGCTATTTTCGCCCTGGTCAATCGCGTGAGCCAGAATCTGGCCGAGCACCGTACAGCGCGTTATGGACAATACTGCATGTGCAAAGCTATTATCTGAGTCGCTAATAGCGAGCAGGTCATTGCTCGTTGCATCTACGATGCTGTCGCTGATATCGATATGAAGCGGCTCTTCGCGCACTTCGTTGAGATCAACAACGATAGAGCCAAGAATACTGTGCTCGATGGTAACGCGCTTGCCGCTCTCATTTTCGAGAATCAGGCTTGCTTTTTCAGGCTCATCAGGCTGACAATCCCAATCGATGCCCCAGCCTGGAACCAATGTGCAATGACGAATATGTACTTCGGTGAGATCATCTTCTATCGACACGGCCCGTCCAGTCACCAGCAGACCATCGAGCGTAATACGGCTCCCGGTTGCACCACTAATGACGAGCGCGTCTTCTCCGCCGGGATCCCAGTCGATCAAGCGTATGACAGGGCGTTTGCGGTCCGCGGAGCGAATGTGTAAATTCTCGTTCTCGCTTAGCTCGATATCTAACTGCTCGGTATACACACCGTTGTCGAGAATTTCAATGACGGCTCTCACTGGTTGTTGCTGCTCTCGTGGAAGGGCGGCATTCTTCGTCTTCCATGTCTCCCATTCATCAAGGGCTGCCTGTATGGTTTTGAATTGCGCCTTGAATTCTGGAAACTGCGCAACGGTATAGTGCTGTGGGGAAGTCGGTGCTATGAGTGGACGGTGGTATTCACCACCACCGATATCGGTGCTGAAGGCATAGTGATAGGAGACAAAGACCGCTTCTGGCTCGTGTCCCTGGGGGAAGACAATGCGCCCACACGTCGGGTCAACCGACACCTGGCCGCGAGCGGGACGATAGTGCTTCCACTGGCTCAGGTCCGTGGGAACAATGCGGTCAACACTGACAGGTTCTAGCTCATTAGCGGCGAGCAACTCAGCAAGCCATTCTGCGTCGCGGCGTTTCTGCCTGCGTTCGTGCTGATCCTGATGTTCCCCATGGTTCTGCTTTTGCGTATCACCAGTCTTCTTTTGCTCATCATAGTATGGATCTCGAATAGTCCATATCTGGAAACTGTTGCCTTTTCCGTAGTAGTCTTCGCGATGTTTCTTGAAGGCACGCAGCCCGATGGGATTGGGAAAGCTCAATTCATCAACCGTTGCCTGCTGTTTTGGTAACGTGTACAGTTGCACGTCATTGCCCAGGATGCTGAATGTGTAGCAGTAATCGCCTTCCTCATCGACAGTAGGCGCGAGCATCTGTGTGACGGAATAGAGTTTGAGCCGCCAGATGAAGAGACCCACACTTGGTATATTGTAGCGTCCCGTTACTAGGTGCGAGTCAATACGTCGCACATCAACTGTGTGAGCTTCTTTGGCGAATGGGCTACCGAGGTAGTAAAGGGCGTTACTATCACGTACATCAAGAGAGCGACCTCGTTCAGCATGCTCATAGTCGATGTTTTGCGTCGCTGCGAGCAGTTTATAGAACTCGACGGCATAGGCGTAGGGCCAGCCCGCAACATCCCTGGCAAGCGTTTCGAGTAGGGATAATGTTCCCTTGCGCCGTCGGTAGTGAATGGTGTTAGCGACTTCGCGACGTGGTATCAATATTTTGTTGCGTTGCAGACCTTGTGGCGTATTCACATCGCCCGGCTCGCCAGCTTCATGCACCTGCTGATAGCCGATCAGGTCGCCGATATAGGGGACAACCCAATCCTGGCAGGCCTCAATAAACCAGTTTTCATACAACTGCTTGATGTCGTCCTCAACGACCTTCACCTGTTGCGAGATGACGCGCAGTAAGGCTTGCAATTGCCAACCCGTCTCTGCGTCACGTTGACGGTACACAGCTGGCAACAATTGGTATAAACGATCAGCGTTTTGGGTCATTATTCAACTCCGTCAGAATAAGCGTATCGGGTACATCGGGACTGAGAAACGCGAGTTGCGCGGGATGAATGATAGTCGGGGTATCTTTGTCACGTTGTGCCAGATCAACGGCAACAACCGGAGAGGGTCCCAGGTTGAGCAGATCAGACAGATCCTGCGCGAGGTTCGGCTTTGTGCCAAACTGTGTCTGCGCCTGTAACTCTTGCTGGTGAATGGTATCCAGCGCATTGATGAGCTTGTCCTGATCGATCGCGTCGAGAATATCCAGCTCCACATAGGAGACACCAGCGATGCCCTGGATCACACTCAAGACCTCGCTTTGATAAACGGGGTGTCCCAGATCGCGCTGCTCAAAGCTAAATGCAGCAAGCAATGCGTTGCGAATATTCTGCGCCACAGCTTCCCACAGGAAGTCATCCAGGACACGCACATTTGCACTGATAACGAGCAGTTTGACCTCAAAAAGTGCTATCAGCAGTGGCGCGCTGGGATTGCCATACTGGTGCAGCGAGCGGAACAGGTTTCGATAGAGATCAGATGTGGTGGCAATCGGAATGTTGTCAACGCCGGCGATGGTCAGGTGTACCAGTTGATTCCGTCCGTTTGAAAGTTGCGCGGCGCTGGCCTTGCCAATGCCCGCGTAGGTACGTGCGAAATCGGCATAATCCTGTACCGAGACGAGGCGGTCTAGCGACATGACCGCAAGTGGCGCATTACGCCTGGCCTGATCTCGGCTCTCCTTATCGGCACCGCCAGTGGCAGGAAGCGGATTCATCACGCTCCTGACGCCGAATGGGCGCGTGGATAGAAGACTAATTTGTCCCGCATCTACATTGCCAGGCTTGCCGATGCCGTTACGGTACATCGCGATAATATTTTCTGCTCCCGTGGGTGGACGTGTACCATGTTCTCCACTCCCAAAGATGATGGTTGTTTTATCATCGTCACTGGTGTGTGTGACATAGACGCGATCTTTTGCCCCTGCCGCATCCAGGCTATCCGTCTCGTGCCAACGTATATTGTTGACATATACTGCCAGGGTACTCTCCACACCCGAAATGATTGGCGCAGACGTGTATGTTAACGGAAATTGACGCAGCTTAAATTGTTGCATACTCTGACTGCCATCGCCACTGCCAAGCACTTCATTGCGGGTCTCACCATGTGTCGCCTTCACGACATTGGCATTCACCGTCACCGTATCGCGCTTATAGGTGTAGGCAAGCGGCGTGGCAAATTTGAGTACCGTATGGATGGTGTCTCCCGGCAACGAGATCGGAGGAGGGTTTTGTGGCACTGACAATGGTGGAGGCCCCTGTGTTGCTGCTTTCTCAATGCCGTTTCCTCCCTCAGCCGCTTGTGGTGTTGCTGCCTGTGGTATGTCGGGGGTTGCTCCTTCTCCTGCAGGAGTCTGGGTTGCTGGTTCGGGTGCTGGAGGTTCGGGCGCAATGAATTGCGCCCCTACATCTTTCTTGGGCAGAGCGTCGTCGGGTATGGAATGGGCATCGCGTGTGTTTTGTGTCACGCTTGCCAGCATCACCAGTTCGCTTGTGCGCAAGCCGCTTGTATTAGGAATATCGGTGCGTTCACCCGATACAACCGCCCAACGGCCAGATTGTAACCCGTCATAGAGGGCATCCAATTCGACCTCATCACCGCTGATATCGTCGGTGAGCGGCTCCTCCGCGAGTGGCAGCCCTTCGCTCTGGGCATAGACGGTGATGCCACGTAAGTCGCTTAACAATGTCTCGCTTCCATCTCGCCAGTTCTGATCCAGAACGAGACGTGTCACTTTGGCGGACATACCAAAACCTGCCCTGGTGTAGATTTCCGCGGACAAAACCTTGCAGATGAGCGGGGGCTTAGAAAAGAGTAGAGACTTAGCTGGGTAATGGACCACAACCCAACTATTCGGTACGATTTGGTCGTATGTTGCATCTAAATCCAGTACACTCGTGGGTGGTTGTTCCTGCACTTGCGAATCGGTGTCTGCATCACTCACCTTTCCGTCAAGTCTCCATTCTTTGTACAGTGTATTAAAATTGTTATTGCCATCATTTTTTGTTGAAGCTCTCAGTTGAACAGTGGTCCCAAATGGTACAGCCTTTACTCTCAGTACATATACCTTCTTCAATGGAGGATGAGCCGTCACATTCGCGTTGGCATATGCTTGATATACGCTATCATCAACGGCAGAATTGAGCTTGCTGATGAGCTGGGGCGCAATGTCTCCTTTACGAGCAAACGTGCGTTTTGTGTTACGTTGTAGACGTGTGCTATTGATGGGTTGCAACGATGGAGCTTTTCCAAGCGGCTTCACCAGGGATGCGATGCTAGTGGTGACGACTGGCGAGCAAACATAGGGAATAAGCGCGGCAGCTGAAAGAGAGGGCAGCAATAGAATCCTATCCCTAAAAATTGAGGTAGAGGGAGGTGGGATACTACTCACTAGCTTTTTCAGATTCGTAATCAGTCCGCCTAGCCATGCGGCTCCTTTTGTATCTCCTTGTTCAACTATCGCGCTATACGATGGGCACCAGAGTATAATATGCATGAGGATAAGTAACCCTAACATGTTTAACGTACTGAGTAGCTCTGTGTTTTCCTGTGTTGAACTGCTCAATGTAGCAAGGTTGCTTAGCCGTAGTGCTATAGGCGTCGTGGTGCTAGTAGTACCAGGAGCGGGAGTGGGAAACAGCAGTTCTTTGAGCTGTTTGAACAGTTCATCCGAGGAGTTGGCATTTTCGAGTGCTGTTTTGAATAAATTCCCCTCGTGTGTGAGCGCATCCCTGGTCTGCTGTGAGTCAAGATGTAATATCTCAAGCTCAAGGTATTGTTCAGTTAGTACAAGTAATTTTTGCCCTGACTGTAAAAATGGCAAAACATCAGCAACACCAATCGCTGTGGACGATACGTCAAATGTCTTGAGATCAAGGTAATAGTCCACCGTTTGTAGGACGGAGCGCAGAAAGGTGAGCGGCGTCAGATCGAGCGGCAACTCTACACGAGTATAGTGCTCCGCCGGATGCGGGTCTATCTTTTGTGCATGCCCGAATACCTGCCCACCGAAGAATTTGCGAAGTCCAGGCTCGGCCCTGGTCTCGTCAAAGACAAAGAGTAGGGGGGCATTTTGTTGGAGCTGTGTTGCCACACCATCCAGGTAGAGCGCTCCATCAGCCGTGCTCGTATCGATGAAATTTATAGTCCCCACGTTCGCCTGTGTAATATATTGTGGCACGCTCATGCGCGGCTTGATAGCGTTCCATTCAGCACGGGCTTCGAGATCGTCGTAGGTCTCGAAGGATTGCGGAAACTGCCCTGGACCTGGTAGGCTCTGGGAACGGGTTCCTTTGGGAATCGTGGTGATCTGTCCCACTTCCAATGTATAGGATAGGAAGACGCTGGAGGCAACGCCGGGGCGCAGTGTGTAGCCGACGAGCCGTGCTAGTTCAAGAATGGAACGGCGCTCGGTCGCGGTACGCAGGTAGCCTTCGTTGGCGATGCGCTCCTGGTAGAATGTGAGGATATCGGCGACGATAGCCCACGCGTCCAGCAGCGCAATTGCGGGGTCATCTGTTGTGCGCGCCGTTAAGCCCTTCAGGGGATAGAGCAGTTCTTTCTTTTGCTTAGGATCATAGAGCAGCGTGTCCAGCTCACCTCTTGTGATGCCGAGGTTTGAGAGGTTCGCTAGCATAGTTTCTAAAAAGGTTGGATGGATACCTGTACGGTATGCCAACGCACTGAGGCCAGGGCGGCTGCCGATAGCCGTTGGCGTGATCGCTTCTACTCCGGCGCAACATCCACATGTATCAGTCATTACCGCCCTCCTGTCATGGTAAATGTGATTGTGCCATGCTCTGGGAAGCTGGGATCATTGTCCACTTGTGCTACCTCTGACGGACCGATGAGTAGGACGCCATTACGTAATTCCTGGTCTGGTGCCTCGCCAAAGCGTTGCAGCTTTGTTACTGTCACGTTAAGTACTCCTGGCACCGCTTGCGCTCTGGCGACAAGCGTGCTCACGGCGATATTGTCGCCAAATGATAGGTTATCAGGATGAAAGAAGCCGGGCGTGCCATCAGGCTGCAGACGATTACTGAATAGCTTGAGCAAAGCAGCTTTGACGTGTCCCCGCAGATAGTGCGGACGGACACAGACATTCATCACGATTTCAAGTGGCACATACTTCGCCTGGCGAACGATGACATCATGCCCGATACGACGATATGGTTCTAGATGCTGTGCGGCTGTATCAAGTAGTGTTTGATCGGCTTCCTCTGTACCGAGTGGGTCAATAGCGACCAGCACAGTATAGCCACTCCCATTCCAGCGCAGCGATGCAGCCGCACGCTGTACTCTAGAGACATCTTGTGCCAACTGTGCATAATCATCTGCGGTGATAGCGCGCTCCAACTTAGTACGGAATGCGCGCGGCGCGAATAATTTTGCCTCGCTGAGCGGCTCTTGCGCTGTACCGCCCTGCGCAGGCAGAGGGTTGCGCGGCGTAAAGACGATACCACTGAGCGTGATGTTGTTGCGCAGTACAACGCGTGTGATCGTTTCTGCTCCAACGTTCCCCATCGGGCCATTTCCAATGCGATAGTGTGCTGTAAGCTTCTCGCCCACCTGCGGAGCACGCCCCAGTTCGTCATCGCCAAAGCGCAATTGTGCGTAACCATCGTTATTTATCTCGACCACAAAATGCCGATCCTCGCCATTGCTTTCGAGCAAATCAGCTTGTGGTAGCCATGTCCAGGGCTGCGCCGGGTTAGCACCCGCTATCGTACTTGAGAGCGTGATTTCTGGGAGTGCATTGCGTATATCCTGTGTGAGTAAGCGCGCGGCAGGGACGATACTTGTAGGGAGCTGTTCACTATAGGTAAGAGGACTATGTTTTAGCTGTGTCCGATAGGGTAATGCACTCACTGTCACATCTGATGGATGGCCTGGGCCTTCACATTGTGCAGTTGAGTCGCCTTCCTGGACAGGGTCCAACTGCTCGTCTGGCTGAGTCAGACCATGATCGATAAGCAGGATATTTCCCCTGGCAACGCTGATATTCTCAAGTTGTTGACAGGTGGGCGCACGTCCAATGGCTGAGATACAGAGCGGGAATGGTAGCGCATCTTCTACTGACCATTCAATCTCAAGCACATTTTTGTTGTAGAGAGCGTCGGTAGCCTCTTTAAAGTTCGTCAAGCGCACAACATGACGATGGGTGCTATCAGCATCATCAGGAACACCCGTTTTAGCTCCCATGACCTCTTCAAAGAGCAGGTAATCCCCTTTCTTGAGGTGGAGAATACGCGGCCTCTGCGCTGGTGCGGGTTTTGACGGCTTAGGAGCATTTCCATATGATGATTGCTTTTGTGCATAGCCTTGCTGCTCTGATCGTTGCCCATAGTTATTATCTTCAGCAGTTTCAGCGGAGTTTTCTGGCTCGTTCTCGTTGGCCGCAGGCTCAAAATCTTCTAGCGTCGCGGACGTTGCGCCTTTGGGCAAGCAGCAATCTTTATCACCCCAGGTGTAGAAGTGAATCTCGTTGTGGTGTTTGTAGAATGCTAATGCCTGTTTTTCGTCTTGTTGCAAGACCTCGAATGCTTCATAGCTATCGGCAGGAATGTTACGGATAATGTCTGCGGTCAGCATGGTGCTACTCGCCGCAACATCATCGCTGGAACCAGTAATAAAGTAGAGGTCGGATGGGTAAAGCGGTGGTGATGACGAGGCAGTCTGATCTACCGAGGTATGCACAAAGAGCCAGCTACGGGCGTTGCAGCCTTCATGTAGCGTATAGTCTACCAGGCGCGCATGGCGGCGCACTGAGATACGCTGCCGTGCGGTTTCAAGGTATGCCTCGGTTGCTACTGCATCTTGATAATAACTCAGATAGTCACCAACATAAGCCAGTATCTCAACCAGTGTGATACCAATATCAGGTACATGCCGCTCTTGCCAACCAGGGATGGTGAGAGCGAGACGGTCCAGTATGACCTGGCGAAAGCTTGCATAATCTTTGGCGAGATAGTTGATCTCTGGCTCGACGAGCGGCGCAGGTGGGCAAACGTCATCGATTTTGCAATCCAGGTCGCTGGCACAACCTGCCTTAAACGAAAAATCCAGGCGGGCATAGCGCGCATCGAAGTCTTTCATGTCTCTATAGACCGGTAGACCTTTCTGATAATGGTCTACCTCGACGACACGCAGTGTATAGGTGGAGAAGTCACCCGCCTTGTCCACGGTCACAATCATGTAGTCATCTATTTCGGGATTTGGATCGCGCTTCACATCGGCGTCAAGCACCTTGATGTTGGTGATGCGTCGCCCACCTTCAATAATGACATTGTTCTCGCCGATGGCTGCCGGAGCCTTGCGCAGGAAGTAGACCTTTAAGGTAAGCTGATCGTCGCTATCGACTTCCAGGTAATCTAGTCCGTTCAGGTCGGGAGTGCTACGCACCTTAGCGCGGCGTTGCTCATCTGTACATATAGCTGAAATGTTCATCATCTTACACCGTTCGCGTCAATTGCGCTACCTGTTGCTCGTTGGTACGGCGCACCAGATATTGAATAAAAATGGTTAGTGTCGAGTCTTCGCTGACAACCTCTAATGCCTGTAATTCGATAATATCGCTCATCCAGCGTTGCACCGCCGCTTTCAGAGTATATTGCAGTGCTGCCGCCAGCTCTGGGCTGGTAGGACCAAAGATCAGTTGTTGAATGCCGCTGCCGAAATCGGGACGATTGACACGCTCTCCAGCATTCGTGAATAAAAGTTGCTCTAGCATGTCACGGACATGATCGTCCGTTGTGGTTGAGGCGGTACGCCCGCGGCTATCAAAGTGAAATGGATAATCGATATTGAAAAGACTTTGCATAGGTCACATCCCCTTTACCCGTATCTGCGTCTGTACAATCATTAAAGGCGTTCCAGTAGGTGTACAGATGGCCTGACTATCTTGCAGCAGCACTGGTTGGCCTCCCGCAGTCACACGAATGGCGGCTACTATCCATTGTGCCGTCACACAGGGACCATTCGCGGCTGGCGGCGGTGGCAAGGCGCAACCAGCAACAGCATAGGGTGCAGGTTGTGTGGTGATCGGTTGTCCTCCCACCTTCACACGTGGATTGGGAACAGTGGCTTGTGCCTGCCCACCATGAGAGCAGAGCACTGTCGCCCCAACGTGTAAGAGAAATCCAGGCATCAAATCACCTCCAACGCGCCATCATTCACTGAGACGCTGACAGGACCTACCTTCACCTTACCAGCGGCACAGCTAATCTCAATTCCCTGCACGCTCATTACAATTTTTGCTGACACACCTGAACTTGATTCAATCGTGATACCACCAATGCCGGGTGTATCATCCAGGGTAATAGTGCAGCTATCGGTCTTGAGTACCTTCTTGTCAGGGAGCAAAGGCGGCGCTGACAAGACTGGTAGGTCAGTAGGCTTATCCCAAAAACCGCCAGTCCAGATCGGGCGGTCAGGGTCGCCATACTCGAACTCGATCCACACACTGGCATCTTTCGGTGGAATGAGGAAGAGACCGACGCCTTTTCCAAAATAGGGTGCACAAGGCAAGGCCCATCCACTCTCTTTATCGCCAAGGATATCGGGTATTTTGGCACGAATCCGTCCCTTCATCAGCAGGTCGGCATTGTCGGTGACAGTTCCTCTATATTTGCCATAAAATGGCGGGCGTCTTTTTTCAGGCATAGGGTCTCTTCTCCAATATTGGCACGATGGGTGCGATAAATCGGGCCCCTACGGCACAACAAACGGGGTCAGCGGAATACGCCCTTCACGGCTCAGCGTGAAGTTTTGTTTGTATTCACCGCGTTTAATGTTGTGTTTCACTTGTTTGACATAGTAAGGACCATCGTAATTCAGGCCGACGCCACGCACGCCGATCAGCCTGCGTGATTGCATTGCGCGTCCGTAGCGCAACGCATCTATTGTTCCTGTAGCTGTTACCGCATCGGCAGAGTCTGTGACCGATGATGCAGCTTTTAATATGCCATCTGACATACTCAGTCCCGCTGCATCACGTGCGATGGTTTTGCGCAATGAGCTTGCAGGACGCGCCACCAGTGGTGGACGCAAACCGCTAGGGACTGGTATCGCAATAGTGAGACCTAACAGCGGATCAACGATAGTGACCTGCGGTGTGGCGGGTCCCAGCGCGTTAAAGCTGAAATTAATCGGTGTATCCATATTAGTATCCGGCCCCATATTCATGGTCAGCGCGGCTTGTGGCGAGTCTAGCCGGTTCTCTGGTCCCCAATAGGCCGTGCTGATGCCAGGGGTGAAGGTTGGCTCAGTATAAAAGACAAAACCATTGCGCTGCGCCAATTGTTGAATGTACTCCAGATTCGTACCCTGCTGTGTTGGTATGATCTGCACCTCTATTGGCATGTTTGTTGTCTGTGTGACTATAGGCATCAACCCATTTTCCAGGATGATCTGATTAACAATCACCCAGTCAGGTCTGTTCGGGTGGGTATCACTGCGCTCCTCCAGGTCAAATTTCAGGCCGATATCCTCGCCGATGACGTGCAGTCGCGAGTCCCCTGGCTTGTTGCTCGGTACAAATTGATGTTGTGTAATCATGCCGTTGATGAGCGCCTGCGGCAATGCCCCGATGGTGACGATGATCGTCACGATATTTGGTGGGTCGAGCAGGCCGCTCGCCAGTAGGCTATAGTCCATCAACGTATCTTTGCCCAGGCTAAATTCCAGCTTGAAGCCGTCACGCTGCCGATCATCGTTTGTAACCTCTACGCTCACTAAAGCGTCCGTGACTGGATAAGGTGCGGGCAGTGGTATAGTAGGACCAATGAAGAGTGATAGGTGGACACCGAGATCAGGCATAACTTACACTCCTTGTGGCAATGGGATAATCAGCCGTCGTCCGATATGCGCATCATCGGTGAGTTCCTCCGGTCGCATAGCGTTGTTAGCATCGCAGACGCGCCAGAACTGCTCAGGGTCGGTCAGGTAGCGTGCCGTAATATTGTCAAGGCGTTCACCTTGCGAGACAAGGTGCTCCGCCAGGGGCACGCTCCTGGCACTATCTGGCAGAAAACGACGTCGCAGATAGATCAGTGTGCGTCCGTCTATCGTCTCAAGCGTGGCAGTTTCGGTGCTATAATAGCGGCTGGTAACAGGAAACATCGTATACCTCTATCTGTAATTGGCCTCTAGGAGCCACTTAGCCTCACAATTTGAGTGAGACGCCAATATTTTGAATGCTGTTCACCACATTGGTGGTTGCCATCACTTCCTTGGCAACCTGGTGTGCCAGGAAAATCGTGTAGCCAGGATTGGTAATCTTGAGATCGTAGTAGCTCAACACCTGCATGCTCAGGTCAACCTTCGCACGCATGGGATTGAGCAGAGTATCAAATGCCTCCTCGGTGATACTGAAGCTGGTGAGGCGCACAGGCAGGACACGCGCCGGTCCCCAGATGAAGAGCGTCAATGGTGCCTCCGGCGGAATAATCTCTATTGTGCCCACCTGTGCCGCGATAGCGTTCGCGATCACCAAAGCACTCTTAGGGTAGAGCAACATCTCCAGGGCCGAAAGCGTTGGATAGACACCGAGTGTTGTGGCAAGTGGGTTGCCCTCATCCAGCCCATCGGTTGCATCGACTTCAATGCTGACGGTGATGGTTTCCTTGGGTGGCCCCGTCAAACGAAACGCCTCAGATTTATCGGCTCCATCGCCTCCGCCGGACGAGCGGATATCCAACTTGCGCGTCATCGAATCCGGATTGTATTGGAACACAACCACGCTGGCAAGCGGCTTAAGCGGGTCCAGTCCAATCAGTGCACCCTTGAGCAGGCGCGGTGAGCCAGGAAAACTGGTCATAGTTCTTTATCCTTTACAAGTTATATTTCTTTAAGCCAGCCGCAATATCTCCCAACCATGTTTTCTGCTGAGCAGCGCCCAAACCGTGTTGTGTATCGTTATCGTAATCCTTTTGTGCTTGGTCCAATAGTCTTCCTCCTGTTGCCCAGGTATTTCTTATTGTTTCATTTGCTTTCAACGCTCTCCAGCTATGTAGAGCCGCACTCAGGGCTGGATTTCTTCCACACTTCGTAGCTTGTGCAGTATTGGCCTTTACCCAGGCCCTCAGAGCCGATTGTGTCTTTACAGCGATAACATGAGTAATATCAAAGTGACCCTGCTCGTGTGCTAACAGACCAGCACTTTGCTTAGTAGGCTCTGACCATGATTCGGAAGGGAACATAAGAGCTTTTACTTGAATAGTGGCAGGATCAAATGCTACTGTTGCATGGAATTCAGTTGTCTGTTTCCTCCCGTTCTGGCATGGATTTTGAAGATCAGCTTGCGCGTCTTGTTTAGGAGGTGGCATGTTGGCCATTCTCATTTTACTTGATGTTAGAGCATCAAACGGAGCATTTTTGGGTACAGCTCCTTTAAAGTCTGCCCAATTAAGCACGTTGCGATCATCCCAGGATATCTGTCGTTGTATCAATTTCGCTGTGGTAGGAGCATAACGGCTAATAGCAGACATAGCATGAATGGCTTTATCAGATAGAATTGTGCTGCTCACGATCTCCGCTTCCCGTTCAGATATGTGATCTGGCGGGATTATCTGTGCCATTGTAGGAGTCAGTGTAGAGTGGAAGGGCATAGTTGCTATAGCCATATCTGTTCTATCATCTCTTCCTGGAGCGATGTCTTCAGAAATGTAGCTAAACTCAGGAAATGAGTCTAAGCCTTCAGGTGGAACATCTGATTCTTCCTCGTCTAAAGTGTTAGCCATATCTTCTGGGGTGTTTGGGGCTTTAACCGTATCTTGCTGTACAACATCTTGCATTGCGGCATCTATAGCACCGGATGTTTGTTCCTCTTCATCGTTCTTCTGACGCTGTATAACGCCATTACTAACCTGCTGCACCACATGGGTCAACTCATGTGCCAGTAACTTCTTCCCCTCACTTGTTTGAGGGGCATAGCGTCCCGTGCCAAACACCACATCTCTTCCCACTGTATATGCATGGGCATGAATAGCTTTAGCTGACTGCCCTGCCGTCTCGCCTGTATGTACACGCACTCCACTAAAGTCATAGTTAAAGCGCGGCTCCATGAATGCGCGTATCCCAGCATCAAGCGGCTGCCCAGGTGAATTCAGTACATCATGCACTATCGAGGGTACTGCTGGCGCAGGGGCAGCGTTGACAGCGGCGCGTTGCAACGTTCCCTCACGTTGCTCACGTTTCGTACGGCATTCGGCACACTCGACTCCGTTAGAGCAACGTTGTAGTATGCCATGAGCAGCAGGCGTAATAGCGGTGCGCTGTAACGTGCTATTGAGCATGGGTTTTGCCACCATGGGTTTTGCTTGTGTCATCACCTGTTCGCTCATTGACCAATCCCCCTGTATATTGCCTGCGCGAGCTTCTTGCCGAGTACCTGTGGAGCTTCATCTGGCTTCACTTCTAGAACGCCGCCTTGCACAGTCTTTCGCATACCACCTGTCTGGATATCAAATGATAATCCATCGGCAGCAAGCAGGCGCGTCAACTCGGCTTCACACGCGCTTTGCACCTGCGCACGATGCCGTTGCGGAATGCTGATGCCGTCGAAGATGAGCCGTTCGATGGCGATGCTAATGTTCATGCCTTCGCTCCTTGTGTAGCCTGTGCAGCCAGTGGTAATTTCAGATCGGCTTCGTTGACGGGTCGCTCTAACTTGCGGAACTCGGCACGAGCGGCGGCGAAGACAAGCTCCATAGTGACTTTTGTGCCTGCCTGCGCTGCCATGAATGCCGCGTTGAGGGCAACGTTGTGAATGCTGCCACCTGTCAGGTTGAGGCGTGCCAGGCGGTCATAGTCGAGCGTATCTTTAGGTGTTTGTGGTGGGAAAACACGCTCCCACATGCTCTTGCGCTCGGCTGGCCCAGGGAATGGGAAATTGACGATAAAACGTAGACGGCGTACAAAGGCGGTATCCAGCGCGCTTTTCATGTTAGTTGCCAGGATTGCAAGGCCGCGATAGGCTTCCATACGCTGTAACAGATAGTTAATCTCGATATTGGCGTAGCGGTCATGGCTATCTTTCACTTCGCTACGTTTGCCGAAGAGGGCGTCGGCCTCATCGAAGAAGAGTAGCGCTCCACCATCCTCGGCGGCGTCAAAGAGGCGGCGCAGGTTCTTCTCGGTCTCACCGATGTATTTACTCACAACGGCTGAGAGATCGATACGGAACAGGTTGAGGCGCAAGGCATTGGCAATCACCTCGGCGGCCATTGTCTTACCCGTCCCGCTTTCACCCGCGAAGAGGGCGTTGATGCCCAGACCGCGATTCATCTTATCGGCGAAGCCCCACGTTCCATAGACGGTGCTGCGTTGCCCCACCTGGTCGGCAAGCTGCTGCAGCATGTCCTTCTCTTCTTTGGGTAAAACAAGGTCATTCCATGTTGCTTTGAGGTCAAGGCGCTGCGCCAGCACATCAAGACGAGGGCGCACAAGCATGCGGCAAGCATCCCACAGGCAGTCTGCAAGCACCCTGGAATCATCCTCACCATGCGTATCGAGTTCATCTTGCGCAATGCGATAGATGGTGGGTAGATTTAGGCTGAATTGACCTGATAAGAGCGCGGGATTGTTGCCAGCCGCATTCCCTAAAGCATCTTGCCATGCGTCGCGTTGCTCGTTCCGCGTAGGCTTGTCAACATCTAGCGCGGCATAGATGCGTCCCACTCTGGGCCATGTTTCACGTACGCCGAGGAAAAAGATGCCTTCGCTACGAGCGAGAAAACGGCTGATTGGGTGGATGTGTCCCTCACCTGTGCTACTATCACTCTCCTGCATGTCCAGGTACAGGGCGATGGGGAGCAATAGACTCTCACGATGCCAGAGCCGTGCCAGTGTCTCCAGGTCGGTAGCCTGCGTGGGGATCATATCGGCGGGAATACGGTAGAGATGACGTTGTAAGGTTGCTGCTGCGTGATTGGCGATCAGTTGCTTGCTCAGTGCATCGGGGCCAACCAGTTGTAGCACTGGCAGCACGGATGGTGAGCGTTGCAGTTGCTGAATAATGGTTGTGACTAGGCTCTGTTGTGATGCTGGTGGATTCTTCTGTTCGGCGTCAGCTTCTAATGGAACGACGAGTGCCGCTAACCTGTCATCAAGATAATCCAGGCCCTTGATGTAGTTCACAATGCGCTCATCAGCACGCAGGGCACTGGTGGTCAAAGGTTGCGCGTTAGGTTGGTTGATCTCTATCAGCCGCCAGTAGCGCAAAGGGCGTTCCGGTGACACAACATCCCAACTCTGGTTATCAAACAACGCGAGGGCAAGAGCAAAGGTGGGATAGGGTCGATTGTTATCATCCTGAGCACGAGCACACAGACTGGCAATATAAGTATCAAGTTCCATCGCCGTGCAGAGGAGCAAAACCTCTCGCTCGAAGCGTGAGAGTCCAAGCCGTTTACCTAGTGTGACCAGCGCGGGTGGCTCGTCTTGTGACTCAGCTTCTGTCATTGCTTTGGCGTGATGCGCTATTTGCTCATCTAGCGTCACCTTCGTGGGGTCTTTCTTAAGTAGGGGAGTCTGTTCGTCCTCCCCCCATCCAAAGAAGCTATGCTTCTGTTGTGGCTGTGCTGGCGGCAATGGCGCGACTGATGGTTGCTGGTTGCGCTGTATGAGACGCTCCAGGCGCAGACGTAACCAGGCTATCGCCTCCGCGAGATAGCGTTGATTGAACTCAGACCAGTTGTTTGCCTCTGTATCAGTCATGGATAGGTTCGTTTCCTCGTACCTGTTCCCAGGTTCTCATCATGCTATTGTGACGGCATTCAATGCTGGATCATCGCCCAGGACACTTTCCGCGCCGTCTACTTGAATGCGTACATTGTAGATTGCACCTTTGACTTTCGTAATCGGAATTATGACCGATGGGCCAGTCTTGTCAGCGGCCAACGAGTTGATGATAAATGAATATGACGTGGGTGCGGCAGGATTGTTCTTTTCGTTGAGCAGTAGCAAGATGCGTTGACCCGCTGCCAGGTTTGGTGAGACATCAATGGTAATATTGCCTGAGAAGAGATTTTGTGCATCGGCGACTAAACCCGCAGGCGTGATTTTGGTGATGACTGGACGTACCACGAACGGCATGATGTTTGACTCGAAACTTGAGTGCGGCGTTGGCGGTTCGCCGAGTTTCAATTGCTGCACAACTTGTATACCCTGGACGCCTGCTACTGCTGTAGGGGGAACAACGACGCTCAATTGCGTGTTGCTGGCATCCTGGGCTAGTGGCGCGACGAGTTCTCCTGCGATGCGAATAAAGGTATTGATGCCGGCATCACCCAGAAACTGTTTGCCTTGTAGTACAAGTGTGTCACCTACCACAATAGGCTGATTGGGAGCAGGAAACTTGTCCCCTGGCTTCTGTGAGAGCAGTTGCTCAATTGTAGGGTTACGGAAGGGCATCACGGTAATCAATGGCTTCTTGACAGGCAATGCTCGTTGTGGTGTGTCTTCGCTCTCAATCATCACCACCGTTGCGATATACACGATTGAAAGAGCATAAGGCGTCTGTATCAGAATGGACCAGAGCTTAGATAGCTCCTCTAAGGAGAGCGGAAGAGGCGTAAACTTGACTAACTCAGGGTCCTGGTCAAGTCCCACGCCGGTCAGAAAATTCAGGTCGTTGATCTTTTGTGCTATGCGTGTACGCGGTAGTTGTGGCACTGCATGTAAGGTGCGTACAACGCTGCCTAAGAGCTGTTGTGGTACGAACTTCCCTTCATCTCCATAAAAGGAGAACAGGTAATGGAGATCAAGGGCCACTTTGGGACGCTGCACTAATGAGCCATCGCTACTGCGTGTAGGCAGGTCTACATTGCGAAAGGCACTGTTCGTTGTCACCTGATATAAAAAGATATTGACATTGGCCTGGCTGTTATTGTTCCCAGCGATGTCCGGGCGTACCGTGCTCACACCGGCCCCTGGCACATCCACCTCTACAGTATCCTGTATCAGTTGGCTCAGTGTCGCGGTCACTGTGGCAATGGCGAGGAAATTGCTCATCAGCGTTCTCCTTTTGCCCGTTGGCGTAGATAATCATCCAGGCTCATCACGGGTGATGCTACTTGCTGTCGTTGCGGCTGGGTACTTTGTGCAGGCGTTGTTGTCGCCCGTACCTCAATGCGCCCTATCGTGACCTGTATTGTAGGCGTAACTTGTGCTTCCTCCATTCTGTGTATATGCTGGTCATAGGGTTCGAACTGCCTGCTAGCAGCATAGATACTGCCGCTTGCTCCATTGTCAACAGTTTCTTGTCGCTCCTGTATGGTATGCGTGCCAGGTGCCAGTGCTTCTCTCTTGTCACTAGTTTGGATAGGTTCTGCCGTGGCTAGATACCGCTCACTCTGTTTGGATTGAGATGGAGCATGGACCTCTACTTCCTGGTGCTGTTCAATTGCTTGTAGTACATTTTGCGCACTGATATAGGCTGTTGTCTGCGTGTTATTGTGTACATTTTGTGTCGTCGTGTGTGTGTGCTGTTCTGTGATAGCGGCATGAGTTTGCGCGGCGCGTTGTAGCTCCGGATAGGGCTGTAGCATAGTCTGTGTTTCTTTTTCTAGCATGAGTGGAGCATGCATTGGTAAAGGCTTCGTGCCTGCTTGCGCTGATTTTGTGGCAATGTCATGTGGAGAGATAGATGATTGTGCATGCGGCGCTTCAGCTAGAGAAGCAGATAATTGAGTATGCTGCATTGTAGGCAGAGATGTAGTGGGCAGTGTACTCCGCACCTCTTGCGTCTCATCAGCCAGCATTTCGAGTATACTGTCCTCGACCTGCTGTGGTTCAGGTGCGTATAGTGGGG
>WNGE01001733.1_pt2 | contig 27439 bp, 30 predicted proteins | sample 5400651 | NCBI WGS metagenome assembly WNGE01 (sample SAMN13153370, study PRJNA577476) | soil metagenome | isolation source: 60 cm soil or saprolite under grassland replicate 2 | place: USA:California | collected 2016-06-15 | reverse complement strand
CGTAGAAGTAAGGAATGTGGCGGATGCAGTCGGCCTGGTTCTGTCAAAGCGTTCTGACACCATGCGGCGCCAAGCTCGAAAGAGGTATCTGCAAGTAGTCGAAAGAATTGGTGGACCTGGTCGGGATCGAACCGACGACCTCTTCCATGCCATGGAAGCGCGCTCCCAGCTGCGCCACAGGCCCACTTGGTTGAAAGGAGAAATTTTCCCCAAGCTAATTTTCACCCACTGGAAGGCGATAGTCAAACCCAACAGCCGCAGGCCACCATCTATTCCTTTCGGCGCATTTTGCTAAAACGGCGAAAATTAGTATCCTGTTCCGGCATCTCTAAACACCTCGATGAAAAAAAACTCTGTGTATCTCCCGTGCGTTTTTCTGGCGCTGACGTTTGCGCCAGCGACCGCTCAAGTCGGCGGTGCCAGCCAGCAAGCATCGCCGGCACCTGTGCCATATGCATCCGTTAGCCAACTCAATATGCTGCTTTCGGAGCTCGAACAGGCATCGCAAGCGGCGCAGGCTGACTTGGCCAAGCTGCGGATCGAAAAGTGGAAAGCCGATGGTGGTACAAAGCGCCAGACACAATCGAACGTCCAATCGCTTGAGCGCAACCTACAATCGGCGCTTCCTGAAATTGTTGGTCAGTTGCGAAATTCCCCCGAGAACCTTACTTCTACATTCAAGCTGTATCGCAACCTGGACGCGGTATATGACGTCTTTAATTCGGTCGTCGAATCGGCGGGAGCTTTCGGCCCGAAGGATGAATTTCAATCTTTAGAGAATGACCTGAGCGCGCTCGAGCGCTCACGCCGCTCATTCGCGGAACGCATTGAGAATTTGTCCGGCGAGAAAGAAGTCGAGCTGAGTCGGCTTCGTACTGCGCTACAGAATGCCCAAGCGGCCAATGCACAGCCGCCGAAGAAAGTTGTAGTGGACGACACTGAACCAGCAAAGAAGCCGGTAAAGAAAAAGACGACAAAGGCACCCGCTACTAAGCCAAATCCAAACCCAGCCACCACAACGCCCCAGCCCCAACCAAAGCAGCAGTAGCAGCCGCCACATGAAATTTCGGCCCCTGCTTTGTAATTCTGTAATCCTTCAACCGCAGTCGCACCTTTCCTCCGTAACTCATTGTGTTCTCTATGGTTTCCAAACCACGCGCCGCAATCCGGTGAAAACAGATGAGTTCCATGTTCTGGAACTCAGGATGATTCCGTGGGGTCTAATTAGAGTAGGCGGGGCTTCGCTATGGACAACGAAGGCTACTTTTCGGGCGGGCTTCGGGTCCGGAAAGAAACTATAATGAGGGTGACGCCATGAGAGTTATGGCGGGGGCAACCACCTTGGGCGATCTTGCAGGCGCGATAGCAATCCGGAGCCAGGAATCGGCGATCGTTGCCGAACTCAAGGCCGGCTCCGAGGACGCCTACGCCTGGCTGATCGGCCAATTTCACCAACCCATTTACAGCTTGGTATACCGCATCGTCTCCGATCCTGCTGATGCCGCCGATACCACACAGGAAGTCTTCCTGAAAGTCTTCCGAGGAATGAAACACTTCCACGGCCAATCCAGCCTGAAGACCTGGATTTACCGCATTGCGGTGCATGAAGCTTCGAACCGCCGCCGCTGGTGGTACCGCCACAAGGCGCGCGAGACCTCGATGGAGCCGCCGCTGAGCGATCCCAATCCTGGCGTCTCAGCTTTGGAAGACGCCCTCATAGATCCCGCTGACTCGCCTTTCGAAAATGTGGTGCATGAAGAGATCAGGTCGCACGTCGAAGAAGAGTTGCGTAACGTCTCCGAACCCTACCGCACCACCGTAATCTTGCGCGACCTGGAGGAGATGTCTTACGAAGAGATTGCGGAGATCACTGAAGTGTCGCTGGGAACAGTGAAATCCCGGCTGACCCGCGGAAGGGACGCGCTGCGCCAACGATTGACAGATTATGTTCGCGAAATTGGACCGCAGATCGGCTTGCAGGCCCCCGAAGAAGATGAACCGTCAAGTGCAGACTCCCGGGTTTCTATGCGTGGCAGGAGAATCGAGGTGATGCCATGACGTGTGCCCAGGCAAAATCTTTATTCTCGCCTTATTTGGACGGCGCGGTGACCGGCACGCAGATGCATGCAATTAGTCAGCATCTGCAATTCTGTGCTTTGTGCCGGCGCGAATACATTTCTCTGCAACAGACTCAGCAATTGCTGGCGAAGGTTGGCTCCAGGAGAGCTCCGGCCGACTTGGCGCTGAAACTCCGGGTTGCCGTTTCCCAGGAAGCAGCGCATTCTCGTCGTCCGCTGCTCCAGAATTTTGTCGTCCGCCTGGAAAATGCACTGAATGCTTTCATGGTCCCAGCCACCGCGGGTTTGGCTACGGCGGTGGTGATTTTCATCCTTCTAATGGGATTCCTCGCGCCTTTGCAGGCCGACAATCCCGATGTTCCGCTCATGCTCTACACGGCTCCGCAATTGCAGCAAGCGGCTTTTGGCACAGCGCTCGATTCCATCAGCGACGATTCACTGGTAATTGAAGCCTATGTGGACTCGAATGGACGGGTGCAGGATTACCGCATTCTCTCGAATCCGACTGAGGCCAAATCGTTGCTGCCGCAGGTGAAGAACATGCTCATCTTCACTACCTTCCGTCCTGCGACGTCGATGGGCAGGCCGACCTCCGGCAAGGCAGTGTTGTCATTCTCGAAGATCAGCGTGCGTGGATAGGACGTCAGGCGTCGGACCTTAAGACCTCAGACTTCGGGACGTCGGACTTCACGAACTTGATCGCCTTCCAAGCCCGGCATTTACGACCGTGCTCGCGCCGCCCATCGTTGAACAACAAGTGAGCTGACCAATGATTGACCGCCTGCGGGGAAGCCCTTAAACTGAGGACAGTCCGCAATTCTCATCCATCCTGCGGGAGGTTTCCCTGAGTCGCAGTTTTCGACGCGTGCTCTTTGCGGCGATGTTCGCCCTACTGGCGGAGCTGTGTTTAGCTCAAGATCAAACCCAAACCGCTCCTGATTCCCCTCCTGCTCAGGATCAGCCGGCGCCCACGACAGAACAGCCGCCTCAGGGCCAGCCATCGTCAACTCCAGACACGCAGGAGCCAGCGAAGCAGCCGCAGGCCGCCCCACAGCCGAAGCCCACGCCTCCAGCCGTACCCTCAAACCAGCCGAGCGTTCAACTAGACACGAGCGAGACGCTGTTCGCGGTTTTAACTGCCATAAATGTTTGCGGATACGACGAAGAATTGGGGCTTTCTGATCCGCTACGCGAGCAGATTCGCGGCGAGGTCTCGCAGGCCATTCAGCAGTCTGAGGAAGCCAAAGAAACCGCCACCGCGATGTGCCAGTTCTACGAGCAGCATCGTCAACCGGATTCTTCTAAAACGCTGGCGCAGTATGTTTCGCTCGCTCTCTATTTGAATGCGCCTCCGGCTTTGACTCCAAAAGTCAAAGAGGCCGATCTGCCCCCTGATGCCGCGCGGCTCACCGGAGTTCCTCCCCTCATCCAGAGGTTCTACGAAAAAGCGGGTTTGCACGACATCTGGCAGCGGCATCGCCAGGCCTACTCGGCTCTGACGGCGCGTTATCACGAACCGCTGTCGAAGACGGTATTTGACACCGAGGTTTATTTGAAGTTTCCGTCTGCGGCCTATCTTGGACGGCAGTTCACCGTCTACATCGATCCCATGGGCGCTCCGGGTCAAACCAACGCGCGCAACTACGGGTCCGACTACTATGTTGTAATCTCGCCGGGCAAAGGCTCATCACTCAAAGTTGAGCAGATTCGCCACACTTATTTGCACTACCTGCTCGATCCATTGGCGCTCAAGTATCCCGCGACGATGAAGCGGCTGGAGCCGCTGCTGGCAACTGTGAAGAGCGCGCCCATCGATGAGAGTTTTAAAAGTGATGTATCGTTGCTGATCACGGAATGTTTCATCCGGGGAATTGAAGCGCGGCTTACGGGTTCGGCCAAGACCCCTGAAGCCGAACGGCAACAGGCTGTTGACAATTCCATGCAGCAGGGATTCATTCTCACGCGCTATTTTTATGATGCATTGCTGCAGTTCGAGAAGGATCCTGCGGGCCTGCGCAACGCCTATGCAGATTTCGTCGGCAACATTGATGTGGGTAAAGAGCAAAGGCGTGCGCGCCAGATTCAGTTCGCCAGTGTTGCCGATCCTGAACTGTTACATTTGTCGCGTCCCACACAGGGCAAGCTGCTCATCACCGCCGAACAGCGGCTTTCTGCCGGCGATGCCATGAGCGCGCAAAAACTCGCTCAGCAGGCGCTGGACGAAAAAAGCGAGGATCAAGGCCGCGCGTTGTTTATCCTTGCGCAAGTTGCGACAATGAATCGTGATATACAGGGGGCGCGCAGTTATTTCCAGCGCGCTCTCGAGGTCGCGCAGGAGCCTAAAGTGGTGGCCTGGTCGCATATCTATTTGGGAAGAATTTTCGATTTGCAGGAAGACCGCGAGGCGGCGTTGGGTCACTATCGTGCCGCGCTGAACGCAGGCGCAGCGCTGCCTGAGGCTAAGGCCGCTGCCGAACGCGGAATTCAACAAGCTTATGAGCCGCCCAGCCATCCACAATGATCTTGGCTGGAAGCGATGAATCTATCACTCAAGGAGACCGCATGAAACAAGCAGCGATGCTGGTCATAATGCTGTCATTGGCCACTTTTCTCTACGCCCAGCAGCAGGCGCCTGCCACACAGAATCAGCCGGCGGGAAAACCGGGTTCAACGTCACAAGGCGCGCAGCCGGCGACACCAGCGCAGGGTGCAGCCGCCCAGCCGGCTCAGCCGCAAGGGAAACGTCCGCCGCAAGCCAAGACCCAGCCAGAGTTCGACGCTTACAAAGCCGCTATGGCGAACACCAGCGATCCTGCCGCCCTAGAAAAAGCAGCCGATGATTTCGCAGCTAAATTTCCAGACAGCGAATTGCGCCCGATACTGTACCGCACGGCTATGCACAGCTACCAGACCGCCAACAATGCCGACAAAATGCTGGAGATGGGCCGCAAAGTACTGAAGTTTGATCCGGATGATCCTGAGGCGCTGGTTGGCGCAGCCCAGGTGCTCGCCGAGCGCACGCGAGACACTGACCTCGATAAGGATCAACGCCTCGACGAAGCCACGAAACTGGCACAGCATTCGCTCGAAACCGTGGATACCGACATCGCAATTCCTGCGGGCACACCGCAGGACAAGGTTGACGCCTACAAAGCTTTTTTGCGTTCGTCTGCGTATGCAATCATCGGGACAATCCAGTTCAATCGCGAAAAGTACGCCGATGCTGAATCCTCCTTGCGGAAATCCATCGACGCCGACCCTCAGAATCCCGATCCCGTCGCGATTTTCCGGCTGGCTGTAGCCCTCGACAAGCAGGATAAAGTTCCGGAGGCGCTGAAATATGCTGAACAAGCGGTATCGCTAACGAAGGAGGGCACCGCCGTCGGCACGGCTGCGCGCAATGAGCGCGACCGCCTGGTTCAATTGAATCGTGGAGCTGCTCCGGGCGCGAAGCCTCCGGCCAGCGCGCAGAATCCGACTCCACACTGAGGCGCAGCCTTGCTCGGCGCTGTCCTGCACACATGAAGTCACGTGAAATTACGGCGTTGGAAGATGTGCTGGGCCATCGCTTCGCGCACCCCGAATTGCTGGAGCAAGCGCTTACGCATAGTTCGCAGGCGCGTGAGATGGAAGCGGCTCGGGCACCCGATCGCGTCTCTGATCGGGTCTCTGATAATGAGCAGCTGGAATTCCTGGGGGACGCGGTGCTGGGTTTTGTGACTACGCAGGAAGTCTTCCATCGCTTTCCCCATTTCCGCGAGGGAGAACTTTCAAAACTTCGTGCACACCTGGTCAGCGAAAAACATCTAATCCGTGTAGCACAGGCCCTGGGGCTGGGGCACTATCTGCGCCTCGGCCGTGGAGAGGAGAAGAGCGGCGGGCGCAATAAGACTGCCCTTCTTGTTGACGCCCTGGAAGCCGTGTTGGCTGCGTTGTACCTGGATGGCGGACTGGAAGCGGCTCGGCCCTTTATTTTGGCGCAAATCGTTGCTCCCGAATTGGAGCAAATTGCTTCAAACGGCAGCATGCTTCCGGTGAACGATTACAAATCGGCGCTCCAGGAAAAATTGCAGGCGACGGGGCGTCCGCAACCGCAGTACGTGCTGGTAAAGGAGCGTGGGCCCGAGCATAACAAGACATTTACGGTTGAGGCGCGCTTGCAATCGCGCGAGGCGAAACCCGAGTTCATAGGCCGCGCCGAGGGTTCTACCAAGAAGAACGCGGAACAAGACGCCGCCCGCCAGGTTCTGGAATATCTTGCATCCCGGCCAGAGCCGGCGAACGGCGACCTCCGGCGTGCCCGTAGCCGATCATGAGTGTTGAAAAGCATCAACCCGATTGGACGACTTCCCTGCAATCCCTGCTGGCGACAGTAGTGATCGCGGTATTCGTTATCACCTTCGTCGTCCAGGCGTTTCAGATTCCTTCCGAATCGATGGAGAACACGCTCCTCATCGGCGATTATCTGCTGGTTGATAAGCTGCGTTATGGCGGAAACAGTGTCTGGGATCATTTCCTCCCTTATCGCAAAGTGCATCGCGGCGACGTCATCGTTTTTCGCTATCCCGTGAATCCCTCGCAGCATTTCGTAAAGCGCGTCGTGGGGATTCCCGGAGACCACATTCGCCTAATCAATCGGCAAGTTTACGTGAACGAGATTCCGCTTCAAGAGCCCTACGTTCGCTACAGTTCGCGCGTGCACGATGCCTTTCGCGATGAGTTCCCCCGGCTGAACATTCCCGTGCCAGGCCTCGAAGGCGGATGGTGGCTGCAAATGAAGAAACTGGTTGACGACAACGCGCTAATTGTTCCCGAGGGATCCTACTTCGTCTTGGGAGACAATCGCGATGAGAGCCTCGACAGCCGTTATTGGGGATTCGTGCCGCGCGAAAACATAATCGGACGCCCGCTGCTCATCTACTGGTCGCTTCGCAATGCCGACCCGGAATGGCCAGTTTCTACGACTCCGGGTGATAAACTCTTTCATTTCGCCTATGCTATGACCCATTTGTTTCAAATTACCCGCTGGGACCGCACGTTTCGAGTCGTCAACTGAACCGCAGGAAGGGCTCTGGTGGCTAAGAAAGTAAGCAAGCAGGAAGAAAAGCTGCGCGAAACCACCGTTGAGTTTCTCGCTTCTTTGGCGGCTGTGCTGGTGACCGGCCTGTTCATCATCACTTTCGTTGTGCAGGCTTTCGAGATTCCCTCCAGCTCTATGGAGAACACGCTGCTGATTGGAGATCACGTTTTCGTCAATCGCGTGCAATTCGCACCGCGCACAAACTGGGTGGGGCCATTGCTGCCTTATGGTCAAATCCACCACGGCGACATCGTCGTTTTTCTTTCTCCCGCTCAGCCTGGGCTTTATATCGTGAAGCGCATCATCGGAATCCCCGGTGACCGCATTCACCTGCGTGACGGCGCCGTCTATCGCAATGGTGAAAAGCTGAATGAACCTTATGTCATCCACAGTAGCGGCGAATACAACCCGTATCGCGACAATTTTCCGGCGGTGCCCCCCTCCGATTTCAACAACGTGAGCCCGGCATGGCAACTGACGCTGCCGCAGCACATCCAAGGGGACGATTTGGTTATTCCGCCCGATAGCTACTTCGGAATGGGCGATAATCGTGACGTCAGCCTCGACAGCCGTTTTTGGGGCTTCATCCCTAAGGAAAATGTGATCGGGCGCCCCATGTTCGTCTACTGGTCATTCGAGACGCCGCCCAACCAGTATCAGCACACGGCAGTAAGCGAGCGATTGGGTTTCCTGGCGCATGTGGTTATTCATTTCTTCGACGAGACCCGCTGGCGGCGGACTTTGAGGATGGTACGTTGAGACTTGCTCGCTCCAGACACCGTGCATTATTGACAGCCATAGTGGTGCTCCTGGGGCTGTTTCTCGCCAGGCCAGGAGTTCAAAGTCTGCGCGCGAGAATTGTGCGTTCGATCAGCCTTGCTCTTGGCCGGCAAGTCGAGGTTTCGCATGTGAGACTCCGGCTACTGCCTCAGCCCGGATTTGATCTCGAAAATTTTGTGGTACACGATGATCCCTCGTTCAGTGCCGAGCCCCTGCTCCGTGCGGGCGACGTCACCGCTTCGCTCCGGCTAATTTCGCTGCTGCGCGGAAAACTGGAGATCGCCCGGCTGAGCCTAAGCGAACCCAGTCTCAACCTCGTGCACAACCCCGACGGGCGCTGGAATGTCGAAGATCTGGTGGAGAGGGCTGCCAAAATCCCCGTCGCCCCAACCGGTAAAACAAGAACCGAACGTCGTCCAGGCTTTCCTTATATCGAAGCCGATCGCGGTCGAATCAATTTCAAATTCGGCCAGGAAAAGAAGCCCTATGCGCTGACAGAAGCAGATTTCGCCCTCTGGCAGGATTCGGATAACGTCTGGAGCGTCCGCTTGAAAGCGCAGCCCGTGCGGGCCGATTTCAATCTGTCCGATACCGGCATACTTAAACTGAGCGGATCATGGTATCGGGCCCCGAGTCTCCGACAAACGCCGCTTCAGTTCAGCTTGCAATGGGATCACGCTCAGTTGGGGCAAGCCTCCAAGCTCGCTTACGGCAGTGACAAAGGATGGCGCGGGAGTTTAGCCGTTGCCCTCCTTCTGACCGGCACGCCAGCGGCCCTGAACATAAATACCGATTTTTCCGTGCAGGATTTCCGCCGCTATGACATATCCGGAGGCAGCTCTCTTCGCTTGGCGGCGCACTGTGCGGCGCACTACAGCTCTATTGACCACTCAATATCGGATCTCAACTGCCGCGCGCCTGTGGGAACTGGGCTGGTACGTATCCGCGGAAACATTGCCCCTCTCGCCGGCAATCGCAGTTACGATCTTGCCTTGGCTGCAAAGGATGTGCCGATGCAGTCGCTGCTTGCACTCGCTCGTCATACGAAAAGAGATCTTCCCGCCGACCTCGACGCCGACGGCACGCTGGATGCGAACGTGTCTGTGCGCCGCGAGCCACGATCAGACCGACCTACGTGGACAGGCGAAGGCGAAGCGCTGGGATTTACCCTGGCATCAGAAATTACAAAGACTCAATTCGATGTGGATCGGATCGCCTTTGCGGTTTCCTCAGGAGGCGATCTGCCGACACATTCCACTCAGCGACGTTCAGCCTCTCCGAGCGAGATTTCCCCCGAACCGCGCCTGGAGATCGGCCCATTCAACGTGGCGTTGGGCAGACCGGAATCCGCGGCGGTGCAAGGCTGGATTTCCCGCTCCGGCTACAATCTGACCCTTGCAGGAGACGCTCAGGTGCGCACCCTGCTTCAGTTGGCGAGGACCGTCGGCCTGTCTGCCGCGCAACTCCGCGCAGACGGAGCTGCCAAAGTCGATCTTCAACTGGCGGGCATGTGGTCGGGGTCGGCAAGCCCACGATTTACGGGCCAGGCGCAGTTACACTCAGTGCGCGCCGGATTACGCGGTATAAGTGAGCCGCTCGAGATCGCGTCAGCCAATCTTCTTTTCTCTCAGGATGAAATTCACGTTCATGGCCTGACCGCCTCTCTCGCCGGCAGCACGTGGCGGGGATCACTAAGTTTGCCACGGCCCTGCGCGTCACTCGACGCATGTCCTGTCCAATTTGATATTCACACGAATGAACTGTCCGCGCCCCGTCTCGTGCAATTGTTGAGCCCTCTGTCCCGCCGGAAGCCCTGGTATCGCTTTCTCTCTTCTACGCGGCCGGAGGAAACCTTTTTTACTGCTCTCCGCGCCACCGGAAAGCTCACGGCAAAAACTGTGGTCATGCCGCGGTTGGTCGCTGATAAAGTCTCTACCGATGTTGAACTCGATGGCGGCAGGCTGCAGCTTACTGGCTTGCACGCCGAGACGCTCGGTGGCTACCACCTCGGCGAATGGAGCGCTGATTTCGGCGTCAAGCCTCCTGTGTATCGGGGAACGGGCACTTTGCAGCGAGTTTCTCTGGCTCAGTTCGCTGCTCTAATGAACGACGGTTGGATCACAGGCACGGCCAGTGCCACATATCAGATAAGAGCTTCCGGCTTGGATGCTTCCGAATTGTTTTCTTCCGCGACAGGGGCGCTGGACTTCGATACGCACGACGGCGTCCTTCCACATGTGGCGCTTGCGGTTGGTAGCGGACCTCTGCACATCAATCGCTTTTGGGGCCGGTTCATTCTTCGTGATGGCGGTCTCGAAATTCAGCAGGGCAAACTGGAGACTCCGGGCAGCATCTATCGGCTTAGTGGCACCGCATCTCTGAGCCGCGCTCTGGACATAAAGCTTTTCCGCGATGGCGCCCGTGGTTTCAAGATTTCCGGCACGCTGGCGGAGCCTCATGTCGAGCCTGCTGCTGCTCCGGAGACCCGAGCCGCCCTGAAACCATGAGGACCGTTCTGGCGTTTTGTTTTATTCTTCTTACTCTTACTCTCACCGAAGCTGCCGCCGCCCAAAACAAACCATTACAAAACTCCGCCGCTGTCGCGAGCATGGATCGCAAGTTGCATCGCATCGAGACTAATGGCGCATCGGCGCATCCGGATCAGACGCCGACTGAGTTCACCGAGGAAGAAGTTAATTCCTACATCGCCTCGGGAAGAATTCAGCTTCCGGTGGGCGTGCAATCGGTCAAATTTCAAGGCGAACCGGGAATTATTACAGCCAACACGCGGGTTGATTTCGATCAGCTCAAGGCGGGAAGGCACTCCTCGAATCCACTCCTGGGCATGTTCTCAGGAGTGCATGATGTGATTGTTCAGGCTCACGCCCACGGCAGCGGAGGGCAAGGGATCGTGAACGTAGACTCGGTTTCGCTCGATGGAGTCGAGATTCCGCGGTTTGTGCTGCAACTTTTTGTGGAGAAATATCTTCAGCCTAAATATCCGAATATTGGGCTCGATTCGCGCTTTGCCCTGCCAGACCGGATCGACACAGCAACTGTGGGCCGGCACAAGCTGACAATTACGCAAAAATGACCGCTAGACATTTTCAATTTGTTAGAATGCATCGAGCATATGTATAATCATATGTGCGATATGAGGATTCCTAAGACATTCACTATGGACGAATCTATTCTCGCTGCCGTTGAGCGCACAAAGGGAAAGCGTTCCACGAGTGAGCGCGTCAACGAACTCCTCAAGCTCGCTTTGGAGCAGGAGCAGCGTCAGGCACTGGAGCAAGAGGCCGCACGCTTTTACTCGGTCGCCAACCGATCGGACAGGACCGAAGAGCGTGCTTTTCAGCAAGCTTCTCTGCGTAGGATGAGAAGAGAGTAGGTCCGTGAGGGCACATGCACCCACATGGCGGTTTCCGAGGCGTGGCGAAGTGTACCGCGTCCAACTCGATAAAGATCGCCCTGCGCTGGTCATCTCCAGCGATGTGCTGAACCGTCACGCGCTCGATGTTTGCATTGTTCCCGTTACGTCGGTGGAACATCGCAGATTTGCGCTCAGGGTTTCACTTCCTACTGCTGAAGGCGGTTTGCATCGGCCCTCTTGGGCCAAGTGCGATCAAGTGACCACAATCGAGCAGCGGGAGCTCAGGCATCCGTCCTTAGGACGGCTGACCAGCGCCACGCTTGCAAAGATTGAGGCAGCTATCAGAATAGCTCTCGAACTCAAGTAGCGTCACCTCACTGTACATATCCCGCTCCACGCAATACTTTCCCCGGCAACGCTCCCGTCATCTTGCCTTCATCAATTACGGGCACGCCGTTCACCAGCACGTATTGCATTCCCTCTGACAACTGATTGGGATTTTCAAACGTTGCCAGATCGCGAACTCTCGCAGGATCGAAAATCGCCACATCGGCCCACATGCCCGTTTTCAACACACCACGGTCCGTCAGGCGCATGCGCTGCGCGGGAGACGCTGACATTTTCCGGATCGCGTCCTCCAACGTCAGCTTTTTATCTTCGCGCACATACTTCCGCAGAATACGCGGAAAGGTTCCATAAGCGCGGGGATGCGGGTGTTCTTTCCCGAGAATCCCTTCTGGCGACGTACCGGATGAATCGTTGTCAATTGAAACCCACGGCTGCTGGAGCGCCAGCGCGACATCAGGTTCTGACATCCCAAATACCGCAACATTGGTGAACGCGTTATCCTCGATAAGCAAATCACAGAGCGCGTCAATCGGATCCTTATTCCAAAGTTTGGCGACTTCAGCTAGTGTCTTGCCTTGAAGCGGCAGCAGCTTCGGATTTTGCACAACACCGATCAGAACCGATTCCGGACCGGGAATCTCCTGCCATTCGTTGTCCCAATCTTTCGATGGCGTCATCATGTCTTTGCGGATGCGGGCGCGAGTCGCCGGGTCCTTCAGCCGCTCAATCATTTTGGCGTCGCCGCCGTCGTGAGCCCACGGCGGAATGAAAGCGGAAAAGCTATTGAACCATGCGGTGTAAGCATAGGTATCGGCGGTGATATCCATGCCCGCTTCGCGTGCCGCATTAATTTTGGAGACAACTTCAGGCATGCGCCCCCAATTGTTCTTGCCCGCCACTTTGATATGCCAGATCTCCACGGGAATGTGTGCTTCTCGTCCAATGCGCAGTGCCTCATCGATGGCCGTCAATACCGCATCGCTTTCATTTCGCATGTGCGTCGCGTAGATTCCCCCGAATTTCGATGCTTCACTGGCGAGTGCAATGATCTCTTCGGTCTTCGCGTAAGGAGCAGGCGCATACTCCAGCGACGTCGAAACACCAACTGCGCCGTCGCGCATACCCTCCCGCACCAGTTGCTTCATTTGCTCGAGTTGCTCCGGCGTGGGCTGCTTGTCATCGTCACCAAGCACCATGCGCCGGACTTGGGTCGCCCCAACGTAACTAGCCAGATTGATCCCCATGCCTTGTTTCTCCAGACGGGAGAAGTATTGCCGCAGCGTGCGCCAGTCAGGTGTGACGTGATAATGAGAGTAACTGGGCCGGTCATTCTGAATGATGCTGTCATTCAGCGGCGCAGCCGACCCGCCTTCGCCTGTTATCTCTGTAGTGATGCCCTGGTAAATCTTCGACGGCAACCGTGGATCAACCAGAATCGTAGTCTCAGACTGTCCCAGCATGTCGATGAGTCCGGGAGCAACCACCATTCCGCGAGCGTCGATGGTGCGCTTCCGTGCGGCCTCACTCAGATTTCCAATCGCCGTGATTTTGCTATTGCTGATTCCGATATCTCCCGAATACCACGGCGAGCCAGTGCCGTCGATGATGTGACCGTTTGTGATGACAAGGTCAAACGATGGTTCCGCCTGAGAAAACCCCAAGCTGCACGTCAAGAGAATGACAAAAGCAATCGCTCCGACTAAAACATTTACGCGTCTGTTCACTCTGATTCCTCTCCTAAGGATTACGACGCGGAAGCAGTCGAAAGCGCCCGCCTCCGCCAGCCCAGCCCTACACCGATGAATGCCCAAATCGCCAATGCCAGCCACTCGTAGCCATTGAAATGACCGGGAATCTGCGGCGCAACCTTCATCAAAATCATTCCAACGCAAACCGCGATTCCTACGCCAGCAACTAAACGCCCTCGGACTGCTGTAGTCATGCGGTAGAACGCAGCACAGGCTGCCAACCATCCGGCAGCGGAGGCCACCGATCCAACTTCTGAGATCGGCACCAGAATGGCATCGCCAAGAAACATGCATGCCGCGGTCGCCACGCCGACGCAAATCACCGCAACCGATGGAGTTCGATTTCTTGGGTGCACAGTCGCGAGCTTGCGCTCCACTAATCCTCGACGCCCCATCGCAAAGAGCAAACGGCTAGCGGCCACTAGATTTCCATTGAATACCTTAAAAAGGGAGAGAAGTGCCGCAACCAGAATGACCCGGACAATCCAATGGGAACCGCTGGCATACTCAAAGGCGACGGCTGTCATGAATTTTTCACCTGTCAATTTTCTCCAAGGGGCGGCGTACGCCACCGCCGCAATCACGATGGTGTAGAAGAGAATCCCCACAACAATTGCCATCCAGATTGCTGTGAAGAAGCCACGTCCGCGGAATCCCGGGCTGCGCTCTTCCGCTGCTTTCGCCACCGATTCGTAGCCTGTCATGTAATAAGGAACAATCTGCAGGACCAGCAACACAGAAACAAAACCGCTGTGAGTGAAAAGCGGAGGTAGATTTGCAGCCGACCCGTGGCTCGCTCCGAAAGCCACGAAGACAACAAACAGCGCAAGCGTGCCAAACGTGGTCCAGTTCTGAAAGGTCGCGCTCAAGCTGATGCCGCGATAGTTCAACACAGTCAGCAACGCAATCAACCCGAGTCCGATCACAAGGTGCGGCAAGTACACCGGCAGGCCCGCGATTCGATAGACTTCGAGCGAATCCAGCGAAGGAAAAACGTAGCTTGCGATTTTTCCAATGGCCACCGCTTCCCATGGGCAAACGATGAAGTAGGAAAGCACCATCATCCATCCTGTGGCGAAGCTGATTGCCTGAGGAAACACTTTGGCGGTATAGGCGACTTCACCCGCCGCATCAGGCATGGCCATTACGAGCTGTCCGTAGACGTAACCGATTGGAAGCAGCAGTGCGCCGCCAATAGCGAATCCCAGAACGCCACCGAGAGCGCCGCCGCGCAGCAGCCAGTCGTCCATCACCACCAGCCATCCGACGCCCACCATCGTGCCCCAGCCGAGCGTGAAGTAGTCAACAACGCGGAGTTTACGGGCAAGTTCGGTCATAAGTTTATTAGCGTGGACCCGAATAACGGCCTTCGTCAGAAGTCCCGAGACTGGTGCAAGAGGGCTGCCCGTCGCGCCCTTCGGGCGCGTCATCGTGGTCCACCTTGTCCCCGGACTCACGTCCGGGGGCTAAAATATTCCGCTCCTTCGGAGCTCATTCGGGGTGGCTCCATCCCGCTTGCCTCCCGCGGATGAATTCTCAGGCACCACCTTGCGGCTGAGATCCGCAATCTGCTCTCTGACCGCCCGTAATCTGTGGATCTATGACTGCACATTTCCACTCAAAACAGGCAAAGCAGCTCGAAGAGCAGATTTGCCGCCAGCAACGAAGTAATCTCGCCGTTGTCATACGGCGGCGAAACCTCCACCAAATCGCATCCCACCAGCTTCAATCCTTTCAGGCTGCGTACCAAGTCAAGAATCTGCGCGCTTGAAAGTCCCCCTACTTGGGGCGTGCCCGTACCCGGCGCAAAAGCAGGGTCCACTACGTCAATGTCCAGTGTGATGTACGTGGGGCGATTCCGGAATTTCTTCAACTGCCGTGTCACCAGTTCCACGCCGCCGCAATGAAATTCCTCGGATGTGATGATCTGAATCTTGTGCTCATGGGCAAAGTCGAAATCTCGATCGGAATATACCTGCCCGCGCAATCCCACCTGCAACGCAAATCCCGGTTCAATCAGTCCTTCTTCAACTGCGTATTTGACCGGAGTGCCGTGGGAATGCGGACTGCCGAAGTAACCGCCCCAGGTATCGCCATGCGCATCTAGCTGAATAAACCCGATCGGGCCGAAGTGCTTGTGAATGGCCCGCAAAATTGGCAATAAGATAGAGTGATCGCCGCCGACGCACACCGGGCGCGCTCCAGCGCGAAGCACCTCGCCCAGTTGCTCGGTAATTCGCCGGTACGTGTCTTCGATGGAAAGCGGATTAATCGAAAGATCGCCAAAATCGGCGATGCGCCATTTCTCAAACGGATTGATCTTCAACACCGGGTTCCACGGGCGGATCATTGCCGACTGCACGCGAATGTTGCGGGGACCGAATCGCGGTCCGGGCCGATAGGTGGTGCCGCCGTCAAAGGGAACGCCGATCAGCGCCAGATCCAATTCTTCTGCATGCGGGATATGCGGCAAGCGCATGAACGTCGGCACACCGGAAAATCGCGGATAGACCAGCGCGTCCACCGGCATGGGATGCGGCTTAGAACGCTTTTTCGCTTTCATACAGTGGCGCGGAATTATAAAGCATTGTGTGTGTGGCGCGGACAGTCTTGCCTGCGCAGAGGCAAGTAGCTGAGCATGCCCTGTTCGCCAGGATTGGCTCCCACTCACCAGCTCCCGGCTCAGCATGCCGAATATGCTATGTTCTACTCCTCACAGCATACGAAGCGAGGCGAAGATGCCCCGATACGAATATCGCGTTCTGAACCCGATGCCTTCCGCAGAAAAAGCATTCCTGGCATGGGTTGATCGTCTCGATCAGGAGTTCATGAATCCCGATCCTGAACACCGCAGCAATTTCGTCCGTGATGCTCTCCATGAACTCTATCTGGGCCGCCCTTATTCAACCCCGAATCCCTCGGCTGGACTAGCCGAGCAGGCGCTGGTGCACTCCTTCGATCCGCGCAACGCCACGCTCGAGCCGGAATATTACGGAGACGTCGATGCAGTGAAATATGCCGAGCGCAAGCCGCTCATCTGGTTTTGGATGATGTACGACCGCTCCCCTGTGGGATTGAACCACTGGTTGGGCTTTCGGGTGCGCGCCATGCTCGCCCGTCACGTCTTCAAACATCGCGGCATGAACGTAAAGATATTCCACGGCGTGGAAGTCTCGTTCGGATACAACCTGACCGTTGAAGACAACTGCGTCATCCATAAATATGTTTTCCTCGACGATCGCGGCGAGATCATCATCCATGAAGGGTCTTCAATCTCTGACTATGCCAACGTCTATTCCCACGCTCACGATTTGAACGATGGCATGATCGTCAGCAATCACAAAACCGAAATCGGCCCCAAGGCGCGCGTTACCTATCACGCGACCGTGCTAAGCGGAGTGAGAGTTGCTGAGCATGGCATGGTGGGTTCTTTAGGAGTCGCGGCAAAAGATGTACCACCGTTCAACGTCGTAGCCGGTATCCCTGCCAAAACGATCAAAGTGAAGTCGATTGCGCCGGAAGAAGTACAGAAGGCCGCGGAAAAGAGCTCGTGACGGGAACGCTGGTTGTGCTTTGCGACCTTTGACAAACATGCCAGTGAGCGTTACTGGTGTAATTGCGATTTTTCAACAGTAATCCTTATCTATAGGCTAGTCCTGCTTCCTCTTCTTGCAGCGCTCCAGTACGCCTTGCCGACCGCCGCAAATTCCACTTGTGGAGGGAAAATCAGCATTGCAGCTGGCGTGGTGAATTCAAGACAAGTTGACACCTAATTTGCCGGCTCTTACACTTTTCCACCAGCCGGGAAAGCCTTCGCGCCCGGCGAACTGTCAAGAAGGAGGTAGGGAGCAATGAACAACATCGTTCTAGTCCACGGTGGATTTGTGGACGGCTCTGGCTGGGAGAGCGTCTACCAGATCCTCAAGGAGGACGGCTATAACGTTAGCATCGTCCAGAATCCTACGATATCGTTAGAGGACGACGTGGCGGTTACCAGGCGCATTCTTGCAGCGCAGGACGGGCCGGCAATTCTCGTCGGCCACTCCTATGGAGGAGCGGTGATCACCGAAGCCGGAAACGATCCCAAGGTTGCGGGGCTCGTCTATATCACCGCCTTTGCTCCGGACAAAGGCGAGTCAGTGGCCACGCTTATCAAGGATCCGCCGCCCGGCGCGCCCGTACCGCCGATACTGCCGCCGCAGGACGGCTATTTGTTCCTCGACAGGGCGAAGTTTCCCGCCTCGTTCGCAGCCGACGTGGACGCAGAAAAAGCCGCGTTCATGGCCGACTCCCAAGTCCCATGGGGCGTGGAGGCTCGGAGCGGCAAGATCAGTGAACCGGCGTGGAGAACCAAGCCGAGTTGGTACCTCATCGTTACCGACGACAAGATGATTCCACCTGATGCCCAGCGTTTCATGTCCAGGCGGGCTGGCTCTACGGTCGCTGAGGTCAAGGGCAGCCACGCCATCTACGTGTCGCAGCCCAAGGCTGTCGCAGCTCTTGTCGAACAGGCCGCCAAGAGTGTGAAGACCGCCGCCGCTTAGTAACTCTGGGGATTGCCGCTAGATACGACCCCGTGTTGGTCGGGGGGGTGTGGTGTGCCCGAGCATTGCGGCCCGCACCGCGGGTCGGCGGTTTGCGCGATAACTGCTGTTAACAGGCGGTTACATCACTTATCCCAAGTCCAACAATGAGGTCCGGATTGTGAGCTTGGCCACCCATAAGACGGCTAGTTGGCAAGGGAATCGCGTCGCCATCCTACCGTCCGCCTGAATCTGCATCACGCATGTTAGTATCGAACTCATCCCCGCATGACCTTGCAGCATGTTGACATTCTGTTTCAATTGATCGTGTTTCTGTTCGCCATCAGCGTGCATGAGTCGGCACACGCCTGGATGGCGAACCGCTGCGGTGACCCGACCGCGCGTATGCTGGGCCGCATCACGCTGAATCCGATCAAGCACATCGACCCGTTCGGAACCATACTCCTGCCCCTCATTGCTATGTTCACAGGAATTCCCGTGCTGGGATGGGCTAAACCGACTCCGGTCGATCCGCGAAATTTTCGCAATCCGGTGCGAGATGACATTCTCACCTCTGTTGTAGGGCCGATCAGCAACTTCGTGGTCGTTTGCGCCGCCGTGTTCGCTCTCGCTGCCATCGCGTTTACCTCGCAACTTGGAAGGGCAATCGTCCACTTTATCCCGGTGGTGTATCCAAGCCATTTAGAAGCGCTCGCGGGGCAGACCAATTCCCTGCTGATGCCGCTCTGCCTTTTCATTTATGACTTGATGGTGATCAACATCGTGCTTGGGATTTTCAATCTAATCCCAGTCCCCCCGCTCGATGGCAGTCATGTTCTACGCCATTTTCTGCCGGAACCCTTTCGCCGCGCTTATGACATGATGGGATGGATCGGATTGCTAATCCTGGTGTATTTCGGCGGAGGTTTGCTGGGCCGGCTGATTTTTCCGGTGATCGGCGTCTTCGATAGAATCCTGATTAAACTTTGACAGCCCGCTCCAATCAACGTAAGCGCGTGCTCAGCGGAATGCGCTCCACTGGCAAGCTGCACCTGGGAAATTTTGTCGGCGCGCTCGACAACTGGGTGCGCATGCAGGATCAATATGAGTGCTTTTTCTTTGTCGCCGACTGGCACGCGCTGACCACCGATTACGCCGACACGTCACAGATTAAAGCCAACTCGCTCGATGTGCTGCTCGATTGGCTAGCAGCGGGACTAGATCCTGCGCGCTGTACCATGTTCATCCAATCGCACGTCCCGCAGCATGCGGAATTACACCTGCTGTTCTCGATGATCGTTCCGCTGGGCTGGCTGGAGCGTGTCCCCTCATACAAAGAACAGCGTGAAAACATCACGGAAAAAGATCTCGGCACGTACGGTTTTCTCGGATACCCGGTGCTGCAAGCAGCCGATATCCTGATCTACAAAGGCGATTTCGTCCCGGTTGGCGAAGATCAAGTTCCGCATGTTGAGTTGACCCGCGAACTCGCGCGCCGCTTCAACATGTTCTATGGTGGCAGGCGATCGTATGTTTTCCCCGAACCACAGCCGCTTTTAACTCCCGCGGCCAAGCTTCCCGGAACCGACGGCCGCAAGATGTCGAAATCGTATGGAAACACCATCCTGCTCACCGATCCTGAGCCAGTGGTCCGGCAGAAGCTCAAGACCATGGTGACCGATCCTGCCCGCGTGCGCCGTACCGATCCCGGCAATCCCGATGTCTGCCCGGTCGGTGATCTGCACAAAATCTTCAGCGATCGCGCGACGATCGCCAAGGTCGACACAGGCTGCCGTTCGGCCGGTATTGGGTGCATCGAGTGCAAGAGCTGGGCTGCCGATGCCCTGGTTAGCATTCTTAATCCCATGCAGGAGCGCCGGAAAAAATACGAGGACAATCCCCGCCTGGCTTGGGATATTCTTGAGGCAGGCTCATCGCGGGCCCGCAAGGTCGCAAGCGCCACTATGGATGAAGTGCGCGAAGCCATGGGTATGTCGTTGGACTACGAAGCGCCGGGAAATGCACAGAGCGCCAAGTGAGGTGAGATGGCCGAAGAATTAAAGGTCTCTTCAGAGAGCTCGGCGCCCGCTCAGCCAGTCCTCGCATTGGCGCAACCCGAGCAGAAGAAAAAGCAAGAAAGCGATTTTCCCTTCGCAGTGAGTGTTGGCGACGTCTACGAAGGCCCGCTCGATCTGCTGCTCGACCTAATACGTAAGCAGGATATCGATATTTACGATATCCCCATCGCCAGAATCACCGCCCAGTACCTCGCGTACGTCGAGAAATTGCGTGAGCTGGATGTGAACGTTGCCGCCGAGTTCATTTACATGGCGGCAGTGCTCATTCACATCAAGTCGAAGATGCTGCTGCCACGCGATCCCGATGCTCCGGCCGCCGAAGACGATCCGCGCTCCGAGCTGGTCAACCGCCTGCTCGAGCACGAGAAGTTCAAATCCGCAGCCCAAATGCTCCTGCAAAAGCAGCAAATTGAAGACGCGGTGCGCCACAACCCCGCAATTAAAGAATTCATGGATGCTGAGGGGACCGATCCAGAGATCGCCGCTGACGTCATCGACCTGGTCAAGACATTTCAGCAGATTCTCGAGCGCGCCCGCTCCCGCCCGTTAATTCAGGTAGACGAAGAAACGGTTACTGTTGGCCAGATGATCGAATACCTCCAGCGGCGGCTTGCGCTCGAAGATCGTCCGCTCAGCCTCAAACAAATTTTGCGTAATGTAGATTCGCGTCAGGCGTTGGTATGCATGTTTCTTGCGCTGCTGGAATTGGTGCGGCTCCAGGCCATCCAGTTACGCCAGGACCGCCTGTTCGGCGAAATCCTGCTGCGCAAGCACGTAGGTTTTGAAGCCATCATGGCGGAGCAGACTGCGGTACGGGATGATTGGCGGTGAGCATTCGGTGCTCATCGAATAACTGAGAACTGACAACTGACAACCGAAGAATCTGGAAACCAAGTAAATCATGAGCCTTAAACCCAAACTCGAAGCTATCATCTACGCGGCGGAAACTCCGATCACGCTGGATCAGATCGTTCAACTTGTAAGGGACTCGCTTCTCGCCGAAGGAGCCAGCGATGACGCCGACGTGCGGTCCCGCGTCCGCGCTGCTTTGGACGAACTTTTCGCCGATTACGGTGTCCCTGATCGTGGCATTGAAATCCGCCAGGTCGCTGGCGGATACCGCATGTCTACCAAACCCGAGCAGCACGATGTAGTCCGCGCATTTGCGAAAAGCCTGAAGCCGCCGATTAGATTGTCTCTCCCCGCTCTCGAAACTTTGGCGGTGATTGCCTATAAGCAACCCGTCACGGTTCCCGAAATCAGCGAAATTCGCGGCGTGGACTCAAGCGGCGTGATCGCGACTCTTCTCGAACGGAAATTGATCACCACCGCCGGACGTAAGGCGGTAGTCGGAAGGCCGATTCTCTACAAGACCACAAAGGAATTTCTGCTGCGCTTTGGATTGAAAGACGTAAACGAACTCCCCAGCATGGAGGAATTCGAAAAGCTGGTTGCGGAATCTTTCCAAAGTGATCTCATGCCGGTTGAAGAAACTGCCCAAGAGCCAAAAGGAGCTCGGGCTGCGGATGCCGCGCAGGAAGCCGTTCCGCCGGGGCAAGATCACGAGGTAGCAACGGAGCCGAGCAATTCTCCCGAAAATCCTGCGGCCTAGACCGCCGACGTACACCCCAGCCCGTGCTTATTACATCACGCGACCACATGCCCGCTGAGCGTCTGCAAAAAATTATCGCCGCCGCCGGAATTGCATCGCGCCGGAAAGCTGAAGAATTAATCAGTGCCGGACAGGTGTCAGTGAATGGGCAAATCGTTACTGAGCTGGGCACTAAGGCCGATCCTGAGCGCGATCATATTCGGGTGAACGGCAAGCTGCTGAAAGGACCTGAGCGCCACGTTTATCTGCTCATGAACAAGCCCAAAGGATACGTCACCACACTGAGCGATCCCGAAGGACGGCCCACCGTCATGGATCTGCTTCGTGGCTCAGGCGCACGGGTGTACCCCGTGGGGCGCCTCGATTACGCGAGTGAGGGTCTTCTCCTCCTCACGAATGACGGCGATCTTGCTCATCGCTTGATGAAGGCGGCTTCGCATGTCCCAAAGACTTATCTTGTAAAAATAGCTGGAACACCTTCGGAGGAAGAACTCGCCCGGCTCCGTCAAGGCCTTTTCATCCCATCCAAAACCGGTAGGCGGGTGAAAACGGCTCCCGCCAAAATTAGTGTGATCCGCGAAGCAAATAATCCCTGGTACGAAATCACACTGATCGAAGGACGCAATCGCCAGATCAGGCATATGTTCGAGGAGATCGGACACCACGTTGAGAAAATTAAGCGGGTTCGCTATGGCTCGCTCCAGTTGGATGTGCATCCCGGCGAATTTCGCCGTCTGACGCCGCAGGAAGTCGCGCGATTGAAATCTGCCGCGAAATAGTATCCGTATCGATCGTAGCGCCGGCGTCCCGCCGGCTGTCCAGGCGGGCGTCTCGCCCGCCTCGCGCGCCGAGCTAAAGCCAGCAGCTATGAATTCCCAATCATTGGCAATCGCGCCGCGCCATATAATCCCGCATCGCTCCCCAGCAGCGCGCGCGTGATGATGGTCTTTGTCGGTCCTCCGGGATCCACTTGCGCGGAGGCGCCACGTCCGTCGATTAGCGAGGCCGGAGCTGTCGCAGCGTACACCATCGAGCGCTGGCGCAGTTCCTCAAAAATGAACGGCGAAAACGCCTCCCATGCGCTTGAAACGCCACCGCCAACCACATACATGGGAAGATTTAGCGCATTCACCAGGTCGGCGATGCCGATTCCCAACGCCCGGCCCACTCGTCCAAAAATTCGCTTTGCTTCCACGTCACCTTGAATCGCCAGGTTATAAACCGCCTTGGCGCTGAACTCCGGATCGGAACTCGCCGCACGCTCCAGCGCCCCGGCTCGCCTGCTACTGATCGCTTCTCGCGCCATGCGTACGACTGCGGTTGCTGAGGCGTACTGTTCAAGGCAGCCTCGATTCCCGCACGGACAAGGCACGCCTTCCGGTTCCACCGTGATGTGTCCAAATTCGCCAGCCATACCCGTCATGCCGTGAAAAATGCGGCCGCCGAACACGATTCCGCCTCCCACGCCGGTGCCAAGCGTGAGCATAGCCATATCTTCCACATCTCGCGCGGCTCCCAGCCATTTCTCGCCAAGCGCGGCGGCATTGGCATCATTTTCTAGAATCACTCGCGTCCCTAAACGCTCCTCGATCTCTTCCCGCACATTCGAATTCGCCCAGCCCGGCAAATTTGGCGACTCGCGCAGCATTCCTGTTTTAATGTCTATGATTCCCGGGACACCAACGCCCATCCCTTGCAGCGCGCCCGCATTTTCGTGCTTGGCGGCGAGTTGCTGGATGGCGCCGGTCATCTCGTGGATCACATGATCCTTGCCGCGTGCCACTTTCGTGCCCAACGTGATTTTTTCCAGCAACTGTCCGTGTTCATCGACCGCCGCGATGCGAAGATTCGTGCCGCCGAGATCCACTCCAATGGAGAAATTGCTCATAATGGAAGCTTCGAGGGTACCATCTGGGATTTCCAATTTCCAATCGTGCGACTTTAGTCCGGGAGGAATCTTTCTTCGAGCTTCTTCACAAAGCCTGTTCACCGGTACCGGAATGGGTCGACGGCTGCGCGTCGAACGCTGAGGATATTGCGCCGGATCGGCGCGATCCCCTAAGCTTCTTAATTTTATCGGCATGCCTGAAGGCACGCCCTTACACAACCCTGTCCTTGCCGCCCAAGGCAACACTCACCTAGTCTGTGAATTGGAATTGAAAATCAAAGACTGCTACTTCTGGCATTTCGGGCAGTAATGGCTGCTGCGCCCGGCAATCACCACACGCTTGATCGCGGTTTTACACACCAGGCAAGGTTCGCCTTCTCGTCCATAAACTCGGTGTTGTAATTGGAAAAATCCCTCTTCGCCATCAGCATCCACGTAGTCTGAGACGGAAGAGCCGCCAAGCTCGATTGCCTCCGTCAGGACCTCACGCACAGCCAAGTACAAGCGTCGAAGATCCTCCCGGCTGAGCGAGGCCGCGCGCCGCCGAGGCCGGATTCGCGCCCGAAACAGCGATTCGTCCGCATAAATGTTTCCCACACCGCTCAGTAATTTTTGATTTAGCAGCGCGCTCTTAATCGGCGTCTTGCGGCCGCGGAACAGCCGCACAAATCGTTCCAACTCAACTTGCAGCGGCTCCGATCCCGCTGCCTCGAACCCATGTGCCACACTCAACCGCCCAAAGCGCCGGGGATCGACGAATCGCAATTCCCTTCCCGAAGCGAGCTTCACGATCGCGTGCGTGTGCTTTTCGACTTCTTCCTCCGGCTTGCAAACCAACACACGGCCTGTCATCCCAAGATGAACAATCCATTGTCCACTCGGTTGTGTGGTGCGCGCGCCCCCGCCCGCAGTCATCTTCTTCTTCGCATGGCGACCCACAGGAACACCATCAACTTCCAGATCAAACACAATGTGTTTTCCGACCCTCCGCACGGTCGCAATTCGCCGGGACTCCAGCGTTTTGACAATCTCCTGGGGCGACGATTTCAGCGGCTCCGGCTTCGACCCCAGCCACACCGATTCAATCACGTCTCCAGCGACGCGCTGATTCAGACCACGCGCGATAGTCTCAACTTCTGGGAGCTCAGGCACGAAACCAGTCTACAGTCGTACGTTGCTGGTCGTCAGCCTCGGAGATAATCTTGTATGCGAAAGGCTGGGCCCTGCTATGCCAGTAATCATCTCGATGCTCCGTGGCGTCAACGTTGGAGGCCACAACCTGATCAAGATGGACGCGCTCCGCGCACTCTATGAGTCCCTCGGACTGCAAGATCCGCAAACGTATGTCCAGAGCGGCAACGTCATTTTCAGGACCAAAGAACGCGACCCGTCGCGACTCGCACGGCAGATCGAGAACGAGATCGAACGCGGCTTCGGTTTTCGCCCCGGCGTGATTCTTCGCACTTCTTCTGACTTGCGAGATGTAATAAACAGGAACCCGTTTGCGGCGAGCCGTGACCTCGATCCGAGCAAACTTCTCGTCACCTTCCTCGCCACAGATCCCGCCCCGGACGCTCGGGAAGCGCTTCTCAGGATCAAACCCGATCCCGAGGAACTGCGGATCGCCGGCCGCGAACTCTACATCTATTTTCCAAACGGCATAGGACGCTCAAAACTTCCGCCACTGCTGGATAGGACCCTGAAGAACTCCAGTACTGCAAGAAACTGGAATACCGTCACCCGGCTGCTCGCTATGGCAGAGAAGCTGGAAGCTTCCCGCTGATCTCCAAACTCGCCACGTTGCGGGCGTCGAGTAAACGTGTGACCGTGTCGGCAAGCGCGATTGCCATGCCGCCGAAAAATTCATGAGATGCGGATAACCTCCGGCCTACGATACCGTCTTCACCATGATGCGATATTGGTTTGAGGGCGTGGACGAAGGGCTTGAGCGCGAAGTCGAGCGCAGGAAAAAATTGGGATTGCCTCCGCCAGACACTGACCCCTCGTTCTGTCACTTCCTGGTGTTCGTGCTGGTGGTCGTGCAAGCTATATTGTGGCTAGGCATGGCCGGCGCGCTCTTGGTCTGGCTGCTTGAAAGAAACACGCAACTCCTGCTCGATTCCGCAATCAGATGATGACAGCGGCCAAGTTGTCCATCCGCGGAGACTGGAAGTCGGTAGAGGCTCAGTTTTACTTGGTGCGTGGTTTGGCTTTGCGTTCTTGGCGGCAGTTCTTTGCGAGCTTTGCGGTTAAGAAGAACTTAACCGCGAAGAGCGCCAAGGATTCGCAAAGGACGCAAAGCAAGTCCTTAGGCCAAGGGGCAAACTGAGTCCTACCTCGAAGTCTCGCCCATTGACATCCGGTTGAGACCGCACTATTGTGGCCCACCATCCAGATGAACATCGTCAAAGCAACCCGGCGGTTCGAGGAATGGCTGCGACGGCGCACGGCTATTGTTGAACCTGATCTGCGGACCAAGCATAAGCACATGGCCGAGGCCGCGTTTCCGTTTCTCCGCGCTACGTTTCATCGCTGGATACAAGTCTGGCCGGGAGTTTGTTCTGATCTGGCCAAAGCGCCCAAGTTGCTTGCGGTTGGCGATCTTCACATTGAAAACTTCGGAACCTGGCGGGACGCTGAAGGACGCCTAATTTGGGGCGTAAATGATTTCGACGAAGCCGCTGAGGTGCCTTATACCAATGACCTGCTGCGGCTGGCGACAAGCGCCATTCTGGCGGCCGAGGAAGGACATCTTGCCCTCAAGCCGAAAGAGGCCTGCAACGCCATTCTCGACGGCTACGGGAAATCCCTGGCGGAACACGGCGGCGCGTTCGTGCTAGAAGAAGAGCATAAGTGGCTGCGGCAGATCGCGACCGGCGAATTGCGCGATCCGGTGCCGTTTTGGAAGAAGATGGACGGCCTACCAGAGGTGAAATCTGCCATTCCCGCGAGCGCACGCGAAGCTCTGGAGCACTTGCTCCCAGCGCAGACTCTGAATTATCGAGTGGTTCGCCGAGTAGCTGGTTTGGGAAGCCTTGGGCATGTTCGACTGGTGGCGCTCACGGAAACCTATGGCGGCAAGATCGCGCGCGAGGCCAAGGCGCTTGTGCCTTCTTCAGTTTATTGGGCGAGCGAGAGCGAGGGTCCGACGGAAATTTTGTACCAGGCGATTATGAGCCATGCCGTGCGGGCGCCCGATCCTTTTGTCCAAGTACGGGGACGATGGATTGTGCGGCGGCTTTCACCGCATTGTTTGCGAATTGAACTCGATGAATTGCCGAAGAATCGGGATGAGTGCCGCCTGCTATTTGCAATGGGCTGGGAGACGGCGAACATCCACCTCGGCAGCCGCGGCGCGTTGAAGGAGGTGCGGCGCCATCTGGAGACGCTAACCCGACGCCAACTGGAATCCGATGCGCAAGCGATGACAAAGGCGGTGCGGAAAGACTGGCAGCGCTGGCGCGACTCCGGTGAGGCGTGACGTGTGCTTGAGTCCGTCATCCATAGGCGCGATCGAACGCGTGGGAGCCCGCATCGCGGTTCATTGTCAAAAGTTCTCCATCGTCCAGATATTCGCGTTGAATTCTTGACCTAGAATCGCCAACTGCCGGCCATCCGGCGAAGGGACGCCCCAAGTGCCGGTTGTTGACTTCTGATGCCACAAGGGATAAGCATTAGCCGCTTGATCGACGTAAATCAGAGTCGCACTCCCGCCCGAGAGATTGCCGATGAAAAAACCTTTTCCATCCGGCGACCAATCCAGGGAGTTGAAACCGGTCCAACCTTTTACGGTGAGATCGCGAACCGCTCCGCCACCGAGGGTCAGGATATGTATCTGATTTTCTCCTCCCTTGAGGATAGCAATGCGGTTAGCATCGGGCGACACGTCCCAATGGTAGAAGCCTAACGGGTCGGTTGCGAACTTCGC
>WNGE01005075.1_pt1 | contig 27447 bp, 23 predicted proteins | sample 5400651 | NCBI WGS metagenome assembly WNGE01 (sample SAMN13153370, study PRJNA577476) | soil metagenome | isolation source: 60 cm soil or saprolite under grassland replicate 2 | place: USA:California | collected 2016-06-15 | reverse complement strand
GCTCCAGTCCGGCGAGTCGGCCAAGCTGGCGGCGTTCAGCCCGCAGTGGAACACCGGCTTCAAGCAGGGGACCTTCGCGACGCTGACCTGCCCGGCCTGGATGATGGGCTATATCAAGGACCAGGCGCCGAAGACCGCGGGCAAGTGGGACATCGCCTCCGTCCCGGGTGGCGGCGGCAACTGGGGCGGCTCGTTCCTCGCCGTCCCCAAGCAGAGCAGGCACCAGAAGGAGGCCTACGACCTCGCGGCCTGGCTGACCGCGCCCGAGCAGGAGCTGGCGGTCTTCAAGGAGCTCGGCAACCTGCCGTCGCAGCCGCAGCTCCTCGACAACCCGGCCGTCGCTGCCCTCAAGAACCCGTTCTTCAACAACGCCCCGGTCGGCCAGATCTTCGGGACCTCGGCCAAGACCCTCCAGCCGCAGTACCTGGGGCCCAAGAACGGCCCGGTCCGCCAGGCGGTCGAGAACGCCCTGCGCCGGGTCGAGCAGGGGCAGCAGGGGTCTGACGCCGCCTGGTCGCAGGCGGTGCGAGACGCCAGGCGGGTCGCTACCTAGACACCGGGAACCCTGGGCACGAGGCGGGCACGAAGGTGACCAGCAGGCTTGGCACGGCGACCACCCGGGGGGGCGGCACCCTCGCCCCCCCGGCCGCCGCCTCGCCCCCCCGGCCGCCGCTGTCGGTCCGGCTGCGACGGCTCGACGGCACCATCTCGCCCTACTTGTACATCGCGCCGTTCTTCTTCCTCTTCCTGGCGTTCGGGCTGTTCCCGCTCGTCTACACCTTCTACGTCTCGCTGACGAGCTGGGACCTGGGCAGCCCCACCCACGCCTATGTCGGGCTCCGCAACTACGGGGAGCTGCTGGCCGATCCCTACTTCTGGAACGCGCTGCGCAACACGGTCGTCATCTGGGTGCTCTCCACCACCCCCCAGCTCCTCGCCGCGCTCGGCCTGGCGCACGTGCTGAACCGGCGGCTCAAGATGCGGACGCTGTTCCGGGTGGGGATGCTGGCGCCCAACGTCACCTCGGTGGCCGCGGTCGCGATCATCTTCGCGCAGCTCTTCGGCCGCGACTTCGGCCTCGTCAACTGGCTGCTGCACCTCGTCGGGCTCGGGCCCGTCGACTGGCAGGTCGGGCGCCTGGCCTCGCAGCCGGCCATCTCGCTCATGGTGATCTGGCGCTGGACCGGCTACAACACGCTCATCTACCTGGCGGCACTGCAGGCGGTGCCGCGCGAGCTCTACGAGGCGGCCAGCATCGACGGGGCGTCCAGCGGCCAGCAGCTCCGGCACATCACCATCCCGATGCTGCGGCCGACCATCATCTTCACCGTGATCGTCTCGACCATCGGCGGGATGCAGCTCTTCGCCGAGCCGCTGCTGTTCGACAGCCAGCCGGGCAGCGTCACCGGCGGCGCCGGCCGGGAGTTCCAGACCGTCGCCCTGTACCTGTACGAGCAGGGCTTCCGCAATCTCGAGTTCGGCTACGCCGCGGCCATCGCCTGGGCGCTGTTCGTGGTGATCGTGATCGCCGCCGCCATCAACTACGGGATCACCAGGCGCATCCACTCGACCGACCAGTGACCGGAGGACACATGACTTCGATCGTCCAGCCCGTGCCGCTGCCGGACCTCCGGCAGCGGCACGGCGCGCGCCGGCCGGGCGGCGGGCTGACGCGGCTCAACCGGGCAGGGCCGCTCACCTACGCGGTGCTCCTGGCGGCCCTGCTCGGCTCGGCGTTTCCCCTCTACTGGACCTTCGTGGTCTCGTCGCAGACCAACGAGGTGGTCGCCCAGACGCCGCCGGCGCTGCTGCCGGGCGGGCACCTCTTCGAGAACGCGGCGCGCGTCTTCGACACGACCAACTTCCAGCAGGCGCTGCTGAACTCGCTGGTGGTGGCCGGCTCGGTGACCCTGTCGGTGGTGGTGTTCTGCTCGCTGGCCGGGTTCGCCTTCGCCAAGCTGCCCTTCCGCGGCCGCGGGGCCCTGCTGGCGTTCGTGGTCGCCACCATGATGGTGCCGACCCAGCTCGGCATCATCCCCTCTACATCCTGATGAGCAGGCTCGGCTGGAGCTCGCACCTCCAGGCGGTGATCGTCCCCACCATGGTCACCGCCTTCGGGGTGTTCTGGATGCGCCAGTACATCCGCGGGGCGGTGCCTGACGAGCTGCTGGACGCCGCGCGGGTCGACGGCTGCCACACGCTGCGCCTGTACTGGCACGTGGTGCTGCCCGCGATCCGGCCCGCCGCCGCCGTGCTCGGCATGCTCACCTTCGTGCAGGCGTGGAACGACTTCCTGTGGCCGCTGGTCGTGCTGAGCCCCGACAACCCCACGGTGCAGGTGGCGCTCTCGACGCTGGCGGGCGGCCGCTATCAGGACTACAGCCTGGTGCTCGCCGGCACGGCCCTGGGAACCCTGCCGATCCTCGGGATCTTCGTCCTCTTCGGCCGCCAGATCGTCGGCGGGATCATGGATCTGGGACACCTTCAGCCGCACGCCCGGCAAGGTCCGCAACGGGGACACCGGCGACCGGGCCGCCGACCACTACCACCGCTACCGCGAGGACGTGCAGCTCATGGCGGAGCTGGGCCTGCGCGCCTACCGCTTCTCGGTCGCCTGGCCGCGCGTGCAGCCGCACGGCAGGGGACCGGCCGACCAGCGCGGGCTGGACTTCTACAAGCGCCTGGTCGACCGCCTGCTGGAGCTCGGCATCGAGCCGTGGCTCACCCTGTACCACTGGGACCTGCCGCAGGCGCTCGAGGACCAGGGCGGCTGGCCCAGCCGGGACGTGGCCGAGCGCTTCGCGGACTACGCTCAGCTCGTCTACGCGGCCCTGCACGACCGGGTCACCCACTGGACGACCCTGAACGAGCCGTGGTGCACGGCCTTTGTCGGCTACGGCTCGGGCCGGCACGCGCCCGGCCGCCGCGACGGGGCCCTGGCGGTCCGTGCCGCGCACCACCTGCTGCTCGGCCACGGCCTGGCCCTGCAGGCGATGCGGGCGATCTCCCCCCGGGGCGAGCTCGGCATCACCCTGAACCTGTACCCGGTGCACGTCGCGTCGCCGTCCGCCGCCGACGCCGACGCGGCGCGGCGCGTCGACGGCCTCCAGAACCGCCTGTTCCTGGACCCGGTCCTGCGCGGCGGCTACCCGGACGACGTGCTGCGCGACCTCGAGCCCGTGACCGGGCTCGCGCACCTGCGCCCGGGCGACGAGGCCGTCATGGCGACGCCGATCGACCTGCTCGGCGTCAACTACTACCAGCGGCACGTGGTCGCGGCGGCCTCGGACCGGCCCCACGCGGCCTCGGACCCGGACTTCGCCGGCCAGTTCCCCGGCGCCGAGGACGTCACAGGTCCTACCCGCCGGTGCCACTGGCCGTCACCGAGAACGGCGCCGCCTTCGACGACTACGCCGACCCCGAGGGCAACGTCCACGACCCCGACCGGGTCCGCTTCCTCGACGGGCACTTCCGCGCCGCCCACCAGGCCCTCGCTCAGGGCGTGGACCTGCGCGGCTACTTCGTGTGGTCGCTGCTGGACAACTTCGAGTGGGAGGACGGCTACTCGCGCCGCTTCGGCATCGTCTACGTCGACTACCCGACCCAGCGCCGCGTCCTCAAGGACAGCGCTCACTGGTACCGCGAGGTCATCGCCCGCGGCGGCCTCCTGGACGGGCAGGCAGGCGCGCCGCCGGAGCTTCGTGCGCGACCCGAGCGACCTTCTCCAGAAAGCAGGTGAACCGTGACCGCCCGCCGCCCGCCGGGCAGTGGTGGCGGGCCCGTCGTCGGCTGTGAGGTCCGAGTGTGCGCCTGAACTGTACAGTAACTGGCATGGACGCAATCGACCGAGGGGGCGCGGAAGCCGCCTCGACCGCCTCGACCGGCGTGCCCGCGCTGGACCTCGGAGCGCGGCTCCGGGCCGAGCGCCTGCGGCAGGGGATGTCGCTGCGCGAGATGGCACGCCGCCTGGGGGTGAGCGCCAGCGCACTGTCGCAGATCGAGACCGGCAAGGCGCAGCCGTCGGTGAGCAAGCTGTTCGACATCGTCAACCTGCTGAACACGTCGCTGGACGGCCTGCTGGCCGGCGAGCCCGCGCAGCGCCCGGCAGACCGCGGCGACGCGGCGGACGGCCCCGGCGGGCCCGGCCGCGTGGTGCTGTCCCGCGGCCCCGCGGCCGAGGGGTTCCTGTCGTTCCAGCGCTCGGGCGAGCACGAGGTGCTCGAGCTGGAGTCCGGGGTCCAGTGGCGCCGGCTCACGGCCGGGTCGCTGCAGGGCGTGGAGTTCCTCCACGTGACCTACTCGCCGGGCGCCTGCTCCTCGCGCGAGGGCGCGTTCATGCGGCACGCCGGCCAGGAGTTCGGCTACCTCCTGTCCGGTCGGCTGGTGGTCGAGGTCGGCTTCGACTCCTATGAGCTGACCGGCGGCGACTCCATCAGCTTCCCGGCGACGACCCCGCACCGCCTCAGCAACCGGGGAGCCGAGCCCGCCTACGCCATCTGGCTCGTCCTCGGCCGTCACTCCCACTGAATTTGGTTAACCTTGCTTGACGCTCCACGGAGCGCTTCGTAAGTTGTGCTGAACAGCGGGAGAAACGAGGCGTCCATGGGCATCCGCACGTACGGGCCGAACGCCGTCGACTGGGAGGAGCGCGTCGACCTCGACCGGCTGCGACGGCAGCGGCTGGCACGGCTCGAGGAGGCACTGGAGCGGTCCCACCTGGGAGCGCTGCTGACCTTCGACTTCCACAACATCCGCTACATGACCTCGACGCATATCGGCACCTGGGCGATGGACAAGCTGATCCGGTTCGCCCTGCTGCCGCGCGGGGGCCGGCCGGTCGTCTGGGACTTCGGCTCGGCCGCGCGCCACCACCAGCTCTACAACTCCTGGCTCGACGGCCGGCCCGACGACCCCGAGAGCGGGCGCGCCCGCGCCGGCATCTCCACGCTGCGCGGCGCCTTCCACCCGCGGGCCGGCATCGCCGAGGAGGTCGCCCGCAAGATACGCCACGAGCTGGAGGAGCACGGTCTGGCCGGCGAGCCGCTCGGCGTCGACGTCGTCGAGATGCCCGTGCTGGCGGCGCTGGAGGCGGCTGGCCTGGACGTCGTCGACGGCCAGCAGGTCTTCCTCGACGCCAGGCGCATCAAGACCGGGGACGAGATCGCCCTGCTCGCCACCGCGGTCGCCCTGGTGGGCGACCCCGCCTTCTTCGACATCCTGCACAGCTTCAACGGCTACCGGACCTGCTACTACCGCACCTTCGCCGTGGGCAGCGCCTCCAGCGCCATGCGCGACGCCTACCGGCGCTGCCGCGACTACATGGACGCCGCGATCGCCCTCGTCAAGCCGGGCAGCACCACCGCCGACATCGTGTCGGTGTGGCCAAGGGCCACCGAGTTCGGCTTCCCCAGCGAGGAGGCCGCCTTCGCCCTGCAGTACGGCCACGGCGTCGGCCTGTCCATCTGGGAGAAGCCGATCTTCAGCCGCCTGGTGTCCCTCGAGCACCCCGAGGTCATCGAGACGGGCATGGTCTTCGCGCTCGAGACCTACTGGCCCGCCTCGGACGGCTGGTCGGCCGCGCGGATCGAGGAGGAGGTGGTGGTCACCGACGACGGCTGCGAGGTCATCACCAAGTTCCCGGCCGAGGAGCTGCTGGTGGCCGGGCACCGCTACTGGGCGATGGACGGGCCGCTCCCGACTCTGCGCGAGGCGGAGTCGCACCGCAACCGGAGGTAGACAGACCGGACGGGCTCGACTGTTCAACACAGACGGACAGACGCGTATTCTCACGGTTGACGTCACATCCTGGCTGTTCTCGACGAAAGGGGCTGCCCATGGGCGACCGGCTGCTGCTTCGTGGTGGGCACGTGCTGACAGTGGACCCTGAGCTCGGCGACCTCCCCAAGGGCGACGTCCTGATCGACGGCGACACGATCGCCGCGGTCGCGCCCGAGGTCGGAGCCGACGCCCAGGTGATCGACGTGACCGGCGACATTGTTATCCCCGGCTTCGTGGACACCCACCGCCACACCTGGGAGGCGCCGATCCGCGGCTGCGCGCCCAACGCCACCCTGGACGACTACTTCGTCGAGGTGCTGGACACGTTCGCGCCCCTGTACCGGCCCGAGGACGTCTATGCCGGCAACCTCGCCGGGGCACTCGAGTGCGTGAACGCCGGCATCACCACGCTGGTGGACTGGTCGCACATCAACAACACCCCCGAGTGCCCCGACGCCGCGATCAGCGGGCTCAAGGAGGCCGGCATCCGCGCCCAGTACGCCTACGGCAGCGCGAACACCTCGCTGGCGGACTACTGGTTCGAGAGCAAGCTCGCCATCCCGCGCGACGACGTCCGGCGGGTGCGGGAGACCTACTTCCCCTCCGACGACGGCCTGCTGACGATGGGGCTGGCGACCCGCGGGCCGGGGTTCTGCATCGACGACGTGGTGCGGGCCGAGTGGGGGATCGCCCGCGAGCTCGGCATCCCGATCACGGTCCACGTCGCCATGGGCCGCCTGGCGGGCCGCTTCGCCATGGTGAAGCAACTGCACGACCTGGGCCTGCTCGGCCCGGACACCACCTATGTCCACTGCTGCTACTTCAGCGACGAAGAGTGGGGGATGGTGGCCGACAGCGGCGGCACCGTCTCGATCGCCCCCCAGGTCGAGGCGCAGATGGGCCACGGGTGGCCTCCGGTCATGAAGGCACGGGAGCACGGGCTGCGGCCGAGCCTGAGCATCGACGTCGTCACCACCGTGCCCGGCGACATGTTCACGCAGATGCGCTGTGCCTTCGGCTGCGAGCGCGCCAGGGTGAACGCGGTCGCCTGGGAGGCCGACACCCCGGTCCCCGATACCATGCTCACGGCGCGGCACATGCTGGAGATGGCCACGCTCAACGGCGCCCACGTCGCCGGGCTCGAGCGCCGGACGGGGTCGCTCGCGCCGGGCAAGAAGGCGGACGTCGTGGTGATCGACGGCAGGTCGCTCAACACGGCGCCGGTCATCGACCCGGTCGCGGCCGTGACGCTCTGCGCCGACGTCTCGAACGTGGACACCGTGATCATCGACGGTAAAATCCGCAAGCGGGACGGCAAGCTGCTCGCCGACGTCGACAAGGCGCGGCGGCTGGTGGAGGCGTCCCGCGACCACCTGCTCCAGCAGGTCGAGCAGAAGCAGCAGCAGAAGGCATGACCGCTCGGTACCTGGTGCGCCGGGCCGGCGAGGCCCGTCCGGCCGTCCCCGAGGGCTGGGCCGCCCACTGCCAGGGCTTCAGCCGCTGGTCGGTGGTTGACGAGGCGGCGGGCGCCGTGCACACGGGGTTCGGCGTCTGCGCCCTGGAGCCGGGCGGGGCGGTGGCCGCGCACGTCCACTCCTTCGAGGAGAGCTTCCACCTGCTGGAGGGCGAGGTGGTGGTGGAGACCGCCGAGGGGGCGTTCCTGGCGCGCGCGGGCGATTACGGGCTGCTGCCGGTCGGCGTCCCGCACGCCTGGAGGAACGCCGGCGCGGCCGCCGCCCGCTGGGCCGACATGCTGGCACCGCAGCCGCGGGCGCGGTTCGAGGGGGACACCTGGTTCGTGCCGGCGCCCGGGCAGCAGGAGTCACCGCTCGGGCGCCGGTCACCGGCACCGGTCGACGTCCGGGACCCCCGGACCCGCTCCTTCGGCCACGTCGAGCCGGCCGACATGGACCCCGCCAAGCAGACCCAGGAGCTGCTCGCGGTCTCGGCGAGCATGCGGACCGCGCTGCTCGTCTACAGCGGGATCACGGTGAAGATGATGGTGGACACCGACCTGGGCGCCCACCTGGCGACGATGTTCATGGTCCAGTACGAGCCCTGGGGCGTTGCCGGAACCCACGACCACCCGTTCGAGGAGACCTATCTGGTCCTGGAGGGGGAGGTCGACGCCACCTTCGACGGCAAGCTCCACCGGCTCGGCGCCGGCGACGTCGCCTGGGCGGGGGTCGGCTGCGTGCACGGGTTCCGCAACGCCCGGGACGACGCCGCGGTGCGGTGGCTGGAGACCCAGGCACCGCAGCCCCCGGCGCGGCACTCCTACCGTTTCACCCGCGACTGGGACTACCTGCGCGCCGGAGCCGGGCCCGGCAGGAAAGGAGCGTGAGGGATGGACGCCGGGAGCGTCGTCGTGGTCGGAGGCACCTCGGGCACGGGGCGGGAGATCGCGCGGCTGTTCGCGGAGCGTGGCCGCGAGGTCGTCCTCTCCGGCCGCGACGCCCAGCGCGCCCGCGCCGTGGCCGCCGAGATCGGCGGGCGGACGCTCGGGGTCGGCTTCGACCTGGCGGAGCCGGAGGAGATCGCCACCGGGCTCCGCGGCGTGGGTCCCGTCGACCACCTCGTGCTCGCCGCCATCGAGCGCGACGAGAACACCGCACGCGACTACGACGTCAAGCGAGCGATCCGCCTGGCAACGCTCAAGCTGGTCGGCTACACCGAGGTCGTGCACGCGCTCGTCCCGCGCATGGGCAGCGAGAGCTCGGTGGTCATGTTCGGGGGGCTGGCAAAGGACCGGCCCTACCCGGGGTCGACGACCGTCGCGACGGTGAACGGGGGCATCGCCACCCTGGTCCACGCGCTCGCCGTCGAGCTGGCGCCGATTCGCGTCAACGCCGTGCACCCCGCCATCGTGGGCGACAGCCCCTACTGGGCCCACAAGCCCGCCGCCGTCCTCGAGGGGTTCCGGTCCCGCACCCCCACCGGCCGGCTGGTGGCCATGCGGGACGTGGTCGGCGCCGTGGTCTTCCTGTTGGAGAACCGGTCGATGAACGGCGCCAACCTGCCCGTCGACGGGGGCTGGCTGCTCCTCTAAGGTACCGGGATGCCTTCTCGACTCGAGGTCGCGTTCCGCGCCGCCGCGCTGCTCGGCGAGGGCCCGACCTGGGACGCCAGCGCGGGCCGGCTGCTCTGGGTCGACCTCCTCGCCTGCGAGGTCCACCGCCTCGACCCCGGCAGCGGCGAGGATTCGGTGCTGCGCACGCAGCAGCACGTCGGCGCGGCCAAGCCGCGTGCGCGGGGCGGCCTGGTGGTGAACCTGCGCGACGGCGTCGGCCTCTACGACCCGGACGGCGGCTTCCGCTGGCTTGCCAGCCTGGCGGTGCAGGGGTGCCGCGGCAACGACGCGGCGGTGGACGCCGCCGGCCACCTCTGGGCGGGCACGATGCCCTACGACGAGACCCCAGGGGGTGGACGGCTGTACCGGGTGGGGCCCGGGGGCGAGGTGGTGACGGTGCTCGACGGCGTGACGGTGAGCAACGGCATCGGCTGGAGCCCGGACGGGCTGCTGATGTACTACGTGGACACCCCGACCCGGCGGGTCGACGTGCTCGACGTGGACCTCGGGACCGGCCTGGTGGCCCGCCGCCGGCCGTTCGTCGACCTCGACGGCGTGGCGGGCTTCCCCGACGGTCTCACGGTCGACGCCGACGGCTGCGTCTGGGTGGCGTCGTGGGACGGCGGCGCGGTCCGCCGTTGGACGCCCTCGGGCAGGCTCGACCGCACCGTCGAGGTCCCGGCGGTCCGCACCACCGCCTGCGCCTTTGGCGGGCCCGACCTCGGCGACCTGTACATCACCACCGCGACCGTCGGCCTCGACGCCGCCCAGGCTGCCGAGCAGCCGCTGGCCGGGTCGGTCTTCGTGCTCCCCGGCGCGGGCCCCGGCCTGGAGGGCCACCCCTTCGCCGGCTGAGCCCGGGCCTGCCCCTGCGGTCCGGGGCGTAGGCTGATGGCCGGTTCTGCCGGGTGCCACGCCGAGTCGGAGGAGAGCCATGTCAGCTCGCACGACACCGCCGTTTCGCGGAGACCACGTCGGCAGCCTGCTGCGCCCGCCGGAGCTGCTGAAGGCGCGCGACGACTTCGCCGCCGGGCGCATCTCGGCCGAGGAGCTGCGCGCGGCCGAGGACGACGCCATCCGCGAGGTGGTCGCGATGCAGCGGGAGGTCGGGCTGCAGTCGGCCACCGACGGGGAATTCCGCCGCGCATCCTGGCACATGGATTTCATCTACCAGCTCGGCGGCGTCGGCAAGGCCGAGGAGAGCCTGAAGGTCCAGTTCTTCAACGAGCAAGGCACGCTCGATTTCACCTCCGCCGCGCTGAAGATCCACGACAAGGTGCGGCTGGAGCACACCATCTTCGGAGACCACTTCCAGGCGCTCAAAGCCCTGACCGACCAGACGGGCGCAACCCCGAAGCTCACCGTCCCCTCGCCGAGCATGGTGCATTACCGTGGCGGCCCCGCCGCGATCGACCCGAACGTCTACCCCGACGTCGAGGAGTTCTGGACCGACCTCAGCGCCGTCTACGCCGAGGAGGTCCGGCGGCTGGGCGAGCTCGGCTGCACTTACCTACAGTTTGACGACACCAGCCTCGCTTATCTGAACGACTCCCGCCAGCGGGAGCTGATAAAGCAGCGCGGCGATGATGCCAACCACCTGCACCTGCGCTACATCCGGCAGATCAACCAGGCGCTCGCTACCAAGCCACCGGGCACGACCGTGACCACACACATGTGCCGCGGCAATTTCCGCTCCTCGTGGGCGGCCGAGGGCGGCTACGATTTCGTGGCCGAGGCGCTCTTCAACGAGCTGGGGGTCGACGGCTTCTTCCTGGAGTACGACGACGCGCGCTCGGGCGGCTTCGAGCCGCTGCGCTTCGTGCCCAAGGGGAAGATGGTCGTCCTCGGCCTGGTGACGACCAAGCGGGGCGAGCTCGAGGGCAAGGACGCGCTCAAGCGTCGCATCGACCAGGCCAGCCGCTTCGTGCCGCTCGAGCAGCTCTGCCTGTCCCCGCAGTGCGGCTTCTCCTCCACGGTCGAGGGCAACCTGCTGACCTACGAGCAGCAGGTCGCCAAGCTGCGCCTGGTCGTGGAGACCGCCCACGAGGTCTGGGGCTGATCGAACGACGTCGGCGGGCGTGACGGGGATCGGCCCAGCCGCGTCTCGCGGCTGGGCCGACGCTCCGACCGGCCGGACCGGCGGTCCGGGGCAGGTGGTGATGGTGGCTGTCAGGAGGGGACGGTGCGGGCGTTGCGGCTCTGGGGGTCGTCCAGGCCCCAGCCGATGATGCGCTGAGGGTGGATGCGGATGCGGGGCTCGGGGTCGGTGACGGCGTCGGCGCGTCCCCGGATCTCGACGCCGCGTGGCTGGAAGGGTGGCAGCACGTCGTCGATGACGATGGCGGCGCGGTGGGTGCGCTCGATGTCGCGGAACTTCTTGGTGGCCTCCAGGTTGGTGCCGGCGACCTCGATGACCTCGGCGTCGAGGTCGAGGGTCCACATCCCGACCGGGGTGACGTGGGGGGTGCCGTCGGGGCCGATGGTGGCCAGGCGGGCCAGTCGCCGGTCCGGGCCACCCCACTCGAGGCGACCGGTCCCCAGGTAGCTGCGTTCGGCGTCGGTGAAGATGGCCATGACGATCGCTCCTGTCGGGTGTCGGGGTGCGTGGCTTGGGTGGCAACGCCTCGTGGCCGCCGGTCGGGGCGGCGGTGGGCGGGGCGTCGGGCGCCCCTCACGCCAGGGGTTCCGCCCGCTCCGGCTCGGCTCTCCCTTGGTGGCTATCGCTGGCTGAGGACCCACCCGTCGCCTTCCCTTCCTGCCGGCTGGTAAGAGACTACAACGACGCCTGAGCTGAACGTCTTCGTTCCCACGAGTACCCATACCCATCGGATGAGATCCTGTTGCATCGGTTCGGATACTTCATCCAGGTCGAGGCTCCTGGTGGGGTGGACGCCGGCGGGTCCGCAGGAGGTCTCGCGGCCCCCAGCCTCGTCGCCGTCCGCTCAAAGCTCCCTCGAGTCACGGTCCGGTAATGCCCGCCCCGAGCCGGCGGAAACCACGCGATCACGCGATGCCTCGTCGCGGCGGCTGCTCCACGATGGGCGGCTCACCCAAAAAACTGCACTCGGCACCGCAGCCGATGGCTGGATGCTGCGAAGGAGGTTGAGGAGCTGGAAAATTTCAGTCCGAGATGAAAGGTCTGTGATGCGACAACTACTGTTGCGAATGGCCCGCGTGCTGGTCGCGGCGCTGGCGGCGAGCGCGGGCTGCGCGTCCATCAATCCTGTCGCCAAGGCAGCCCAGCAGCCGTCACATGGGTCAGCGGACGGGACCGGCTGCACCCCGAGCCAGCGCCGCGCGGCGCTGGCCGAGGACCACCGGAATCCACAATCCTGGGACGCCCATCCCCGGGCTTGACCTCCCGGCTTCGAGCTTCTTCCACCCGTCGGAGCCGTAACCCGACTTTCGCGGTTGGTGCGGCGGCCCCGGTCCAGGCCGCCGCACCGGACGATTTCGAGGTTCGTCGCGTTCCTCAGCGGACGGATCGGCGGCTGGCAAAGGCGTACAGGTTGCCGTCGGGTGCGCGGACGTGCACCCACGACCAGGCGCCATCGGAGTCGGGTGGGCCGACCAGCTCGATAGCGGTCGCCGGGGCCGAAGACCTGGACCCGGTCGTCGTTGGGCAGCGCCAGCTCCGCTGTGGTGGGCTCCTGGAACGCCACCCGAAGCCCCAGCACGTCGCGCAGGAACCCCACCGTCGCCTCATAGGCGTCGGTCCGCACGCCAAGCCAGGCGATCCGCTGCACCCGCACAGCGATTCCTCCAACGCTCGGGGTCGCGCTCAGGGCCTCCGGGTCGCCGCACCGGCGCTCGTGGGTGGGGGGAAATTGAAAGGCCCGCAAGACCATCGAGAAGACTAGATGCCAACCGATGAGCTCTTGGGCCTAACGCCGTTGATCCTTGCTCGTACCTGTGCGGGGACTCCACTGGACTTTGTCCGGTCGCCGTCGCCACCCCTCACGGGCAGGTTGAGATCGACCCTTCCCCCGGGACCGCGGATCTCCGGGTGCTGTCACCCTCCCCGAAGCCTCGGAGTTACGGGAGGACTGTCCCCCGCCCTTCCCAGAGAGGCGCAGGTACAGCTTCCATTCATCGCCACTCGAAGGCGCACCAGCCGATTCAATTCACTTGGGCCCCTGCATTGTCGGCCGCGTCCGCCCTCCGGTCAAGGGACGGTCGAGGGGCGTCGAGGGGCGTCGAGGGGCGGGGCGCTAGCCCGACCGCAGGAAGAACCACATCTCCAGGTCGCCGCCTCTGCGGCCGTCGCCGCTGGGGAGCTTGACGTCGATGACCGTGCCCTCCCGGGTCCCGAAGACCTCCCCGTCCACGTTCACGGTCTCGTTCCCTTCGGCCCAGATGAAGTTGCCCTTGAGGACGAGGTGCGCCAGCACCTGGTCGATGTGCTGGGGGATCAGGACCTTCTGGAACAGCGTGCCGGTGAGCCAGGCGGCGGTCGACGGCACCGGCACCCACGCGATCGAGTCCTTCGCCGGCTGGGTCAGGCTGGCGGAGAGCGTCGCGGGCACCGTGCCGACGTTGAGCGCCTGCCAGAACTGCTGGTCCGGAGGGCTGAGCGGGAACGGCAGGTCGAGGGTGACCGCCACGACGGGCTTCCCCTGGACGATGGGGTCGACCCCGCCACCGAAGTTGATGGTGATCCCTCTGGCCAGCTGCGGGGCGGCGATGGGCGTGTCGTTGTGGAGCGCGGCCCCCGTGGCGGGGAGGAGGACCCGCACGACTGGAATGCCCGGGTCCCGGCCGCCGCCGCCGGCGTTGCAGAGGACGTCGAGGGCCTTCTGGACAGTGTCGGCGTTGGCGTTCTTCAGCAGATCGCAGGTGGGCAAGTAGGCGACCTCGGTCGCGAGGCTCAGGTTGGCGGTGAAGCGGACGGCGGTCGGGGCGATGGTCGGGTTGCCTCCCGCGGCCGTGAGCGTGGCGGTGAGCTGCTGGCTGGGGGGGCTGCCCGGGTCCAGGCGCCAGGCGCAGGACGCGATGCCGTCGGCCCCGGTGGTCACGTCCAGGGTGCCGGAGGTGGCGCCGGGCAGCGCGGCAACGGTGGGGGCGACCACGCCGTTGCCCTGGGCCTGGAACCGGACCGTCGCGCCCTGGAGCGGGCCGCAGCCGTTGGAGACCAGGGTCTGGAGGAGCTGCGGGAGGCCGCTGCCCAGCCTCGCCTCCTGCCCGTCGCCGCCGGCGTAGGTCAGGGTGGTCAGCGATGCGGTCGTGTCGATGGCGTCCTGGACGGTGGCGGCCTTGGAGAGCGTCTTGCACTGCTTGGTGCGCGGGTCGAAGGCGACCCTGGCCGCGAGGCTCAGGTTGGCGGTGAAGCGGATGGGCGGCAGGGGGCCGGGCTGCCCGGTGTCGTCGAGCAGGGTCGCGACCACGTGCTGCACCGGGTGGGCGACGTCGGGCGCGAGCGCCCACTGGCAGGCGGCGACCCCGTGGGAGTCCGTGCCGACCTGGACGGTCGGCTGGCCGTTCACGGTCCCCAGGCCGCCCTCCACCGCGAACCGCACCGGGGCGCCCTGGACGGGGTGCTCGCCCCTGGCGACCAGCACCCGCAGCGGCTCGGGCAGCGGGCCGGCCGGCGGCGGCGAGGCCACGGTCAGATCGGGGGCGGTCTCCTGCCCGTCGCCGCCGAGGTAGGTGAAGCTCAGCACACCGGTGAGCGGCGGGAACAGGCGGCGGCAGTCGCTGGCGAGCTTCCAGGTGACGCCGTCGCCCGCCAGGTCGAGCAGGGCGATCGGCGCGTAGCGGTGCTCGATTCCCTGGGGCTCGAGGAAGGCGGGCTTGGAGGGGTCGCTCGGGTCGGCGGGCCACTCCACGGCCCGCGTCAGGCTCCGCGCCGGAATGGTCCACCAGTCGCCGCTCCGGTAGGTCCCGGTGGAGAACTGCACCTGGACCCCGTCCTCGAGCTCCAGCACCTGGCCGGTCGTGACGGGCAGGGGGCCCGCCGAGTCCCACCTGCGGACGGTGGGCTGGTCGCCGAAGTCGGACATCTCCAGGACCGTGCCGCCTGGCCAGCTCTTGACGGCGAGCTCGCCACCCTGGACGACCCCGAGCTCGACCAGCACGCCGGGCTCCCCGCGCAGGACCCGGCCGCGGTCGGAGAGCTCGACCCACTGGCCCGAGGCGAAGCCCGACAGCGCGTCCCGGTTCGGGTGGGACACGGTGATGATGGAGGTCACCGGGTCGATCGCCTCCAGCCGGCCGACGATGCTGCCGTTGTCCCGCGACCACTTATAGGTGGCGTCGGCGGCGGTGACGTTGGCGGGCGAGGCCGCCGCCGGCCCGCTCTTGTGGATCTCCACCCGGTAGAGCTGGTTCTCCAGGCGGCGGAAGCCCGCGCCGGCGGGCACCAGGCAGTCGCTGGTGACCTGCTCGGTCGGCTCCGCCTGCGCGGCCATGGTGCCGGTGGGGGCCGCCCCGGCCGGCGACCACCCCGGCCCGAAGGCGCTGCACGGCTGCGAGACCGGGCCCTCGAGCCTGACCTGCCAGACGGTCCGCTGCCGCGTGGCCGTGTCCGGCCCGCCCAGCGCGACCTCGCGGATGCCCTCGTCCTCGAGCGCGGTGACGTGCTCCTGCCACACGTCGAGGTAGGCCAGGTGGCGGTTGGACGCCGTGCCCGCCAGGCCGACGCCCGGGAGGTCCGGCTGGCCGTCGATCGGGACCTCGGCCTCGTTCTCGCAGAGGGTGCCGTCCACGTAGTAGCGTCCGGCGCCGATGCGGATGGCGTCGGCGTGGCAGCCGGCGCCGGCGAGGTCCCCGCCGGCGCAGCGCAGCCCGAAGCCGGCATGGTCGATCGGCGCGCCGGTCGGCCCGATCACGTCGGTCGCGGTCGTGCGGTCGCGGTGCGCCTCGATCTCGAGCTGCTCGTTCCAGTCGGCGTCGAGCTGCACCCGTCCCTGCTGCTGCGGCACTCCGCTGTAGTGCTTGTCGGGCTTGAACGTGAGGCGAGTGAAGTCGCCCTTCATCCGGTTCCTCCGATCAGGTGACGAAGAAGACGCCGGCCTCCAGCCCGACGCGCAGGTACTCCTCCAGGCTGGAGCGCAGGGTCTCGCCTCGCGACGTCTGCGCCAGGAAGTGCCAGGCCCCCATCTCGCCCTCGTCGTCGGCCCCGGCCGTGATCTCCGCGGGGCAGGCCGGAGCGAGCTGGAGGTAGGGGGGGTCGCCGTACCGCACGGACGTGAACTGCGGCACGACCCGGTCGGCCGTGGACTCGTCGGCGGGCTGGCAGCGGTGGCGGCGGGGGACCGTGGACCCCAGCGGCAGGTAGCAGAACCGGACGCACCCGGTCTGCCGGCGCTCGACGTCGACGAGCTCGGTGAAGATGCAGTTGCTGGCGTTGAGCGTGCGGGCCGCGCAGGCTCCGCGGATGGTGGAGGCGTCCAGGTCCAGTGCGCAGCCGGGCGCGTGGACGCCCGAGTCCAGGATGCTGTCGGCCGCCGCCAGCGAGACCCCGTCGGCCAGCTCGACCGGGCCGCAGATGGTCCGGTGCAGGCGCACGTCCAGGCTCGCCTCGCCCGCGCCCGACCCGGCCGCCACGGTGAGGCCGCCGGCTGCCGGGACCAGGGTGCTGTGCAGGATCTGGAGGCTGGCCAGCGAGCCGGCGGCCACCGTCACCTTCCCCTCGACCAGCAGGCCGTCGACGATCAGCTGGCCGGAGCCGGGGCCGCCCGTGACCTCGACGTCCCGTCGCAGGTGCGGCCGGACGCGCTGGGGGCTGACCTGCCCGAGGTCCCGGGTGGGCGCGCCGGTCGCGGGGTCCTCGGTGAGGGTCCAGTCGGCGGCGACGACCGCCAGGCGCGCCCCGGCCGGGACCTCGACCTCCAGCGGGGCGCCCGCTGCGAGCAGGTCCTCGGCGTAGGTGCGGCTGTCCATCACGGCGATCAGGCCGTTCGCGCCGACCCGGGCAGCGGCGTGCGCCTTCCAGGCGTCCAGCGCCTCGCGGAACGTGGCCACGACCGACCCGGGGTCCGGGGCGCTTGCGACCACGGTCGGGTCGCGGGTGACGCCGACCTGGAAGGTGACCGGCCGGGCGGCGGGGTCCAGCCAGCTCCGCACCGAGTCCAGGCGGTTGTAGGGACCGCCGCCCAGGTCGCCGCTGAAGGCGTAGGAGAAGATCACCCGCTGGTGCGCCGGGACGTGGTCCACCGGGAACGCCAACCGGCCGAGCACGGGGTCCACGGCCACGGCGATGGGCAGCTCCACGTCCACAGGCGGGTCGCTCGAGCTGCGCCGGTAGGTCCTCGGGGTGGTGGGCCGGCGCCACTGGCTCAGGTCGCAGACCTGGATCTGCTCCGGCGGGATCTCGGTGGGCGGTTCGCCGAAGAAGACCCGGACGACCGGCTGCGTCCCGAAATAGGCGCGCCGCGGCGTCTCGCCGTCCACCAGCGCCTGCCGCAGCGCCTCCAGCTCGTCGTGGAGCGGGCGGCGCCGCAGTGCGCCGGGGACGTCCTCCTCGCGGGCGAGGTGGGTGATCTCGGTCTCGGTCCTCGGCCGGTTGAACAGCGGGACGTCCAGGCCCGTCTGGTCGAAGAGGAAGCCGCCCTCGACCGGCGGGTCGGGCGCCCGCGTGTCGCTCATGGCGAGCTCGTAGCTCTGCAGCCGCCACAGGAACAGGCCGACGTTCGGGAGGTTGTACCTGCCGCGCCCGCCTGAGATGTGCCGGACGTCGGCGGTGTGGGCCGCCGGGTCGAACGGCCCGTTCAGCAGCTCGAGCCGGTCGGCGTCACGCAGGTCGGGAGTGCGGGCGTTGCCCGGCCGGACGTGGTTGACGTGCTGCGTTGTCTCCAGGAGCTGGAAGAGCTCCACCGCCCTCGCCGGCCACCCGCTCACGTCGCGGGCGAGCTGCTCGAGCACCGCCGCGGTCCCCTTGCGGCGCCGGTACCCGACCGTGTTCGCCACCCGGGCCCGGTGGCTGAAGGCGCCGGTCGGGGCGGACTGCACGCCCTGCACCCGCAGCAGGTCCCCGACGTACGGGATCACCCATTCGGCGCAGGTCTCGATGAACCAGTTCTCGTACAGGTCGTCGATGTCGGCCTGGAGGGCGTCGAACTCCGCCCCGACCACCGCCAGCAGCGCCCGGAGCGCCTCGCCCTGCTCCGCGTCCCGCAGCCGGTAGATCGCGGGCAGCAGCTCGTAGAGGCGGTCTCTCGGATCGAGAGAGGTGCTCACTGGCTCACCCCCAGGTCGATGCCGGCCGGGTCGAGCACGAGGACGTCGGTGGGCTCGACGGTGAGCACCGCCCCTGTGGCTCCGTAGGTGCCTGCGTCCGCGGGGTCGAGGGTGAGCGGCTCCAGGTCGACCATGATCACGCCCTCGACCGCCTGGACGGCCGCGATCACCTCGGCGGAGGTGACGGGCTGGCCGAAGGCGCGCGCGTCGAACGAGAAGGTCGTGGCCAGCCGCTCCTGGACCGCGGCGGCCACGTCCGCGGCGAGGCGGTCCGCTTCGACCAGGACGGAGGCGGTCAGCCGGAAGGTGCGCTCACGGTACGGTACGACCTCGAAGGGCTGCAGCGGGTCGCCGAGCCTGGCGATGGCGGCCACCAGGTTGTCGTAGGTCGCCGAGCCCGGCAGGACCTGCTCGCCCCGCTCCCCGGCGACGACCAGGCGGACCACCCGGACCTGCCCGTTCCACACCGCGATCGCCAGCGCCTTGCCGATGCCCGCGAACGCCCTGGCGAAGTCCCCGAAATCGGGGAGCGACACGATGCGGTCGAGCGTGACCACCGTCAGCGGGGCGTTCAGGCGGGCCGCGGCCAGGGTCTCCGGCGCGGCCGAGCCGGTCGCCGGCACCGGGTTGGAGACGCCGCGGATGCCGAGCGGGCGTGTCTGCAGCAGGCTCACCGCGCCGGCCGCGACCTCGCCGTCCGGGCCGATCCCGCTTCGGTAGGTGGCGGTGACGTTCTCCTGCCCGCTCGGCAGCCGCGCACCGCTCTGCCCGTCCCCGAACGTGAGGGTGGCGTTCGCGTCGTCGTCGAGGCGGATGGTGTAGCTGCGGCTGTCCGGGCCCAGCCCGTACAGGGAGGGAGCTTCCTGCCAGCGCACGGCGTTGACGAGGACCTCCAGCGTGCTGGCGCCGCCGGTGGCGGTCGGCGCGGCCAGGTAGGTCAGTGGCGGCTTCCGGAGCGTGAAGCGCTGGTTGGGAGTGGCGCCGTCGCCGCCGCCGAGGACCTCGCGCACGGTCTCCCCGTGGCTCGCGCGGGCCACGTTGGCGCAGATCGTCACGGTCTCGGGCTGGTAGCTGCCGGCCAGCGACGGCGACACCACGATCGTGGTGTGGTCGCCCCCGGACGGCAGGTCCCTCACCGTCACGACCTCGCTCACGATCGCCTCGGCACCGCCGCCACCGCCGGCGGTGGCGGCGGTGGCGTCCGCGGGGACCCGCTTCCCGCTCACCGCCAGCGGCTGGCCCACGGCGAGCCCCTCGACGAGCCGGTCCAGCTCGATCACGCTGCCTTCGACCGGGTCCGTGACGGGCTTGGAGGCGATCGTCAGCTCCTCGCTCTCCGCCAGCACCACGGTGTTGCGGATCCCGAAGCGGCCCAGGTGCGAGGCGGTGTCCAGCACGACCCTGGTCACCTTGGCCGACAGCCCGAAGTCCGCCCGCGAGGTGGCCGAGGTGGCCTTCGCCCGGTACAGCTCGGTCCAGCCCGGCCGGGTCAGCACCAGCCACGAGTCCGGCAGCACCCTGGGATGATCGCCGTCCAGGTCGATGGTCGACCCCTGGCTCGCCGTGAACCCCGGCCACTGGTGGGGGAGCGTCCGGGTGCTGGTCCGCGCGATCGCGTCCGGCGACCGGTCCGCGTCCGGCTGGGCGTAGGCGAGCTGGGTCGACACCGGCATCGACCGCCAGTCGGGCGCGTTGTAGCCGAACAGGGCGGCGCGCAGCCGCAGCGCGAGCGCCTGGGGCCGGTCGGAGGTGGGCAGGGTCCGGTAGCTGGTCGTCGACCCGGGCTGCGGCTCGCCGAGGGGCTTCTGCCACCGCACGAGGGTGAGGCCGCGCTGGATGTCGGCGGTCACCTCGGTGAGGACCCGAAGGTCCCACCGCTCGGTCCAGCGGTGCTGGACCCGCTCCTGCCCCAGCAGCAGGATCGGGTCCCCGGGCTGCAGCCGCGTGTCCAGGCCCTCCAGCCACAGCTCGGTGAGGCCCGCGACGACCGGCTGCGGCTCGGCGGTCCGCGGCCGCAGGGCGTTCCACTCGGCCCGCGCCTGGATCGTCTCGAGGGTCTCGAAGGTCTGCGGCCGCTGGTTCTGCGCCGGGATGCTGAGGACCTTGGTGCCGGCTTCGACGGTCGCGCTCCCGGGCGCCCCCTTGGCGTCCTCGACCGTGAACGCCAGGTACGTGCTGGCCGCGACCCCCGGGTTCAGCTCGTAGCCGATGGTCCTGGCAAGCTCCAGGACCGAGCGCCGCTCGGTGGCGGTGCGCAGGAACCCCTCGTTGGCGATCCGCTCCTGATAGAAGGTGAGCACGTCCGCGACCGTGGCCCAGGCGTCGAGCACGGCGACGGCCGGGTCGTCGGCGGTGCGGGCGGTCAGCGCCGCCAGCGGCCGGGGGGCGTCCGGGTCGTCCAGGTCGGGCCCGGTGCGCTGCCCCGGCACCCTGGCGAGCATCCGGCGCAGGAACCCGCTGTGGGTGGCCAGCCGGTACGCCAGGGCGGACAGCCCCGGCCGGTTCAAGATCGCCGGCGTCACAGCCCACCCTCCACGATGAACTCGATCCGCCCGTTCTCGGGCTGGTTCGGGTCGTTGTCCAGCCGGGCGATCTCCAAGGGCCCGATCTCGATGCGGCCGAGCTCCAGCTCCCCGTGCGCGACCTTGCCCCGGGGCCGGAACCGGTTCGGGTCGTGGTCCTCGGTGTCGATCCAGTCGACGCCGAGCACGCCCATGGCGGTGGCGACGAACCGGCTCAGGTACACCGGCTGCCCGAAGGTGAAGTTGTCCGGGTGGAAGAACCCGCGCCCGCCGCCGGGCAGGTCGGCGCTGGAGAACGCCTGGAGCAGGGCCGCCCGCACGTCGCTGCGGTAGTAGCCGGGCCTGGCGCACACCCGGAAGGCGATGTCCAGCGGGACGAACTGCGGGGCCTCCACCTCCAGGTCGACACCGGCCATCCGGTACCGCTCGAGGAAGCTGGAGAGCTCCTCCCGGAAGTCCTGGTCCACCGGGCGGCCCCCGCGCCGGTCCACGGAGACGAACGCCGTGTGCCAGCTCCCGGTCCAGCGCAGCCTGGCAACCGCCTTCTGCACGTCCGGGTGGCTCTGGGCCGCGTCCGCGTAGTCCTGCTCGGTCACGGCGCGGCGCTGCGACCGGAACGCCTGTGGCGCGTACAGGCGCACCTGCTCCATCGGCTCCGGCTCGGCGCCGCCCACGGCCGGCAGGGGGTTGCGCACCCGCCGGACGTCGTCGATCTCGGCGACCACGTGGGCGATGGCCTCGGCGCCCACGTTCCCGGCCTGCCCGTTGCCGATGCGGTACGTCGCCTTCAGGCCGCTGGAGGGCGGCCGGCCGTAGATCCCGTCGCCGAACCGGAGGCTGACGCTCGCGTCCTCGCCGGTCTCCACCACGAACTCCTCCGCGAACCGGTCACTGGACAGCAGGTCCCGCTGGGGCGTCCAGGTCTCGGTGCCGCCACGCAGCACGATCGCGGCGAGCGCCCCGCGCGGGTCCTGCCCGGTGGCCGCGGCCGCGGGCGCGTGCCGGGCGGCGGCGTCGTCGTAGGGCGTCCGGAAGGCGATGCCGGTCCGCTGCACCTGCGGCCGGTACCGCCCGATGGCGGGCACGGTGGGCGGGTCCAGGGACTCGCCGGCGATGGTCCTGCCGTGGTCGGCGAGCACGACGTTGCCCCTGGCGACGCTCAGGTCGCTCAGCGGGACGCCGTCGACCGTGCCGGACAGGCACAGCGTGAAGGGCAGGGCGTCAAGGTCGGACCAGGCGATCTCCACGATCGGCTGGCCGGTGAGCTCGTCGGTCAGCGGCGGCCCCGGCGTCCGCGCCTCCACGCTGTTGACCACCGAGCGGGTCGCCTCGGGAGCGACCGACTTCAGGCGCACGGCGTGGCGGTGGCCGGGATCGGCGTCGGCCTCGCGCCCGGTCGCCGGCCCCAGCCGCTCCTCGAAGATCAGCACGTCCCCGGCGCGGAGCCGCAGCCGGTCCCCCGCGCCGGTGCCGTCGCGCAGCGTCGCCCGGGTGGCGCCCGCGGGCAGGCAGCAGTCCGAGTCGCCCCAGGTGTACAGGCGCATCTCGCTGTGGGCGGCGTACACGGTCAGGTCGTGCAGGGCCTCGAACACCTGCGCGCCGGCGATGACGGCCGTGTCGACCTCCTCGGGCCCGAGCGTCCGCCGCGCGGGGTCGAACATGGTGACCAGTTGCGTCCCCGGCGTCGACGCCGTCGGGCCGGCGACCCGCTCGCCGTCCGCGCCCGGCCCGGCCTCCAGCGCGACCCACGCCCGCGCGTTGCACCCGTCGTGCACGGCGTAGTCGAGCAGGCGCGCGTGGCGGCGTACGGACACGCGCTTGCGCGCCGTCCCGAGGTACGCCTCGGTTGCCACGGCGTCCTGGTAATAGCTGAGCTGGTCGCCCGCGTAGGCGAGCAGCTCCACCAGGGTGACCTGGACGTCGGCCGGGACCGAGTCCCCCCACCCCGGCACGACCACCGCCATCCGGTCCAGCAGCAGCCGGCGGAAGCTCGCGTAGTCCTTGGCCAGGTAGTCGATCTCGGGCTCGCGGGCCCGGGGCGGCGCGACGTCGGGCTGGCTGCGGCAGTCGAAGTCGCTGGGGCAGCTCACCTTGAAGCTGAAGTCGATGGCGGAGAGCTGCCGGTCGAACCCGTCGGGCGGCTCGGGGTTCGTGGGCGAGGTGACCAGGCGCAGCGTGTAGGTGGAGAAGTCGCCGGCGCGGTCGAGCGTGACGGTGAGCTTGTCCCCGGAGGTCGCGACGTGGTCGATGGCGACGCCGACCACGCGGACGCCGCCCTGGACGGTGACGTTGGTCGCGGTCAGCTCCGCGTCGGGGTCGTCGGGGACGGTGCCGGTCTGCCCCTGCGCCGGCAGGGGGTGGAGGAAGAAGACCTCGAGGACGCGCTGGTCCGACGGGTCGACCTCGAGGTAGTCGATGCCGTTCTTGAGCGGCTTGCCGTCGGCGCCCGCGACGGTGCGCACGAGCTGGCGCCGGCCCTCGGTCCCGCAGCGGTACTGCGTCTCCACGACCACCTCCTCCCGTGCTCAGACCCCTCGCGAGAACTGCGCCACCACGGGCTGCTGGCCGAGACGGCTGCGGTATTTGACGGTCACCAGCAGGGCGGCGTCGTCGCTGGAGACGTCCACGTCGTCCACCTGGATGACGTCGCCGAGCCACTGCTGCAGGGCGCCCTGGATCAGGAACTGCGTGGCCGTGGCCAGCTCCGGGCTGTTGGGCGCGAACACGAGCTGCATCGCGCCGCTGCCGAAGGTGGGCCGGTTCACGCGCTCGCCGGGCGACGTGAACAGGACCTGCTCGATCAGGTCGCGGACGTAGTCGTCGTCGCCGGTCTGGGCGGTCCTGCCGCGACCGTCCACGTGCCAGGGGTAGTCGACGTGCACCACGATCACGTCCCCTTCACTCTGACCTGGGTGACCACGACCGTCAGCGGGGTGCCGGTCGGCACGCAGGTGGCCTGGCTGTCCTGGAGCAGGACCGGGACGCCGCCGGCGACCACGCGGGTCGCGCCCACCAGCCACTGCCCGGTCACGCAGGGCCCGTTGCCGGCCGGCGGGACGAAGGGGCAGCCGGCCACGGTGTAGGGGGCCGACAGGGTGGTCACGGGCTGGCCGCCGACCGTGACCCTGGGATCGGGCGCGGTCGGCTGGGCCTGGCCGCCGTGCGCGCACAGCACGGTCGCGCCGACGTGCAGCAGGAACCCCGGCACCTAGATCACCTCCAGGGCGCCGTTGTTGACGGAGACGCTCGCCGGGGTGAGCTTCACCGATGCGGCGGAATTGGTGAGCTCGATGCCGGAGGCGTTGAGCACGATCTTCAGTGGGGTCGGGACGGCCGGCGGGCCGACCTCGATGGTGAGGCCGCCGCCCCCGGGCAGGTCGCTCAGGGTCAGGGTGATCGCGTCGGTCTTGAGGACCTTCATCTGCGGCAGGGCGGGGCTGGCCGGCACCTCGCCGACCCCCCAGAAGCACCCGCTCCAGATCGGGTAGTCGGTGTCCCCGCCCTCGAACTCCACCCAGACCCCCGCCCCGACCGGCGGGATGGCGAACAGGCCGACCCCGGAGCCGGCGTACGGCACGCACGGCATGGCCCAGCTCAGCGTCCCGTCGCCGAGCACCGCCGGCACGCTCACCTGCACGCGACCCAGCAGCATGGGGTCGACGTTGTTCTCGACCTTGCCGCGGTACTTGCCGAAGAAGGGCGTCACGGGATCACCGCCGGTGTGGTCGAGCCCACGCCCTCTCTGGTCAGCGTGAAGCGCTGCCGGTACCGTCCCCGCTGGATCATGTGGGTGACGCGCTTGACGTAGAAGAAGCCGTCGTGGGCGTAGCCGGCGCCGCGCACGCCGACCAGCGCGCGCGCCTGCAGCAGGCCCTGGTAGCGGACGGCGTCGACCTCGCCCTCGGCGACGAGGGCGTCGCTGGCCGCGTCGGTGATGCCCTGGGCCCTGCCGAACGCCTGCGTGGCGTTGAGGCCGCCGGCCCTGAACTGGACGGTGCGGACGTTCGGCTGGTTGACCAGCCACGCCGGCATCGCCGCCAGCGGCGGGCGGGTGCTCGCGAAGGTCTGCACCGGCACGGCCTGGTTGGTGGTGCGGTCCTGGACCTTCCCGCCGACCATCGCCGGGCCCAGTGAGTTGTTGCGGAAGCCGATGGACTCCACGTTGGTCTCGGGGCCCATGTCGACGGTGAGGGCGCGCTGGGGCACCGAGAGCCGCGGGGGCGGCCCCCAGTACGCCGTGTTGACGAACGGGACCGGGCCGGGGGTGACGAAGAACACGTACCCGTAGCGCTCGGCCATCCGCTGGAGGTGCTGGAGGTCGGTGCCCTGCTGGACCGGGACCCGCTCGATGGGGATGGGCGGGTCGATGACCGTCGGGGGGATGACCGTGGGCAGGAGCCCGTACTGCGCGTAGCTGAGGATCAGCTTGTTGGCGATGATGGTCTCGTCCTGGGCCGGGTGCTCCACGGACTTCTCCTCGAGGTCCATCATCACGCTCACGTCCTCGCCGGTGACCGTGAACGTCGAGGTGCCGCCCTGGTCGCCGGGGCTGAGCTCGAGGTGGGTGATGACCCCGTCCATCAGCACCGCCGGGACGACGCCGAAGCTGACCAGCAGGATCACGCGGTTGAAGGGCTGCAGCAGCGGGCCGCTCACCACCGGCGGGTCCAGCAGGTCGGCCGGTCCGGACCGGTCCGCCTGGAAGGTGAGCTGGAAGCCCGAGCGGCCCTCGTCGCTGTGGGTCACCTCGACGCCGTCCAGCGCCTCGGTGAGCTGCGGCGGGGCCGGCACCGCCACAGTCGGGCCGACCAGCAGGGTGAGCTTGACGCCGAGCGGGCTCACGGACGGGTCCCTCCGGGGACCTGGGGCACCGGCACCACCAGGGTCCCGCCCACCTGCTCGGTCAGCTCCAGCGGGTTCATGGCGTTGTTGGCGTCGCAGACCCGCCAGAACTGGAGCGGGTCGCCGAGGTAGCGGGCGGTGACGTTGTCGAGCCGGTCGCCCTCGACCACGGTGTGCCTGGCGAGCTCCGACATGCCCTGCGCGGGCGGGACGAACCGCCGGCGCACGTACCCGACCTCCCTGGTGCCGCCGGTGCCGTCCGGGATGGTGGTGGTCGCGGTCTCCAGCCCCGCGTACCGGCTCCCCTGCTCGAACATCTCTGTCTTCCCCCGTCCAGTCGGGTCCGGGCTCAGGACGACCCGGCGATGGCCCTGACGCTGCTGATCGTCGCCATGACCTCCTTGGCCACCTGGTGCGCGAGGAACAGGTAGTAGCCGGGGTCGGTCAAGGACAGATCGCTGTACGACAGCACGCGCAGCCCGAGCCCGACCTTCGCCCTGATCGGGTTGAGGTTCACGTCGTAGGCTTCCTCGGTGATCGAGAAGCTGGTGAGCCGGACTGGCAGCACCCGCTTCACGCCCCAGATGAACAGGGTCATCGGGGCCTCCGGCGGGATCAGCTCGATGGTGCCGAGGGCCGCGAGGACCGTGTTGGCGATGACCAGGACGCTTTTGGGGTACAGCAGCATCTCGAGCGCGGAGAGCTGCGGGTAGATCCCCGTGCGCACGGCGATGGCGTCCGCCGTCTCGAGCTGGTCGGTCGCGTCGACCTCCACCGTGAGGCTGATGGTCTCCACCGGCGCGCCCTTCAGGCGCACGGCCTCCGAGCGGTTCGCCTGGCCGCCGCTTTCGGCCGTGGCGGGTGTGAGCGAGCGGGTCATGGTGTCCGGGTTGTACTGGAACACCACCACGCTGGCCAGGGGATTGAAGGGGTCGATCCCAACGATCGCGCCGCGGACCAGGCGGGGTGACCCGGGGAACGTCGTCACGGCCGCCCCCCGCTCATCGGCTCCCCCTCATCGGCTCTCCCCCTTGTCGCGCCTGTCCCGCGGTCTGGTTGCTCAGCTTGGCGTCCGGGCATTCTATCGAGCACGTGGAACACGCCCCAACGCCCCTCGGCGACGGTGAGGTCGCGTGCGCCGTCCTGGGGACGGAGCTGGGCGATCAGCCTTGCCAGCACCCGGGCCGCGGCCTCGTCCATGTCGCCTGTCGCCGAGGAGAGCGCGTACCGGCCCGCCCCGGCCGAGACCCGGATCCCGAGCGAGGTGGTGGTGACGGCCGGTCGGCCGTGCGCGGGCGCCGCCAGGGCCTCTGCGACCTCCCGGACGTGGCGGGGCCGCAGCAGCCGGTGGCTCGGCACGGCGGCCAGACGGCGCCGGACCGCGACGGCCGCGGCGGCGCCCGGCAGCAGCGCGGCCATGGCCGCGCACCAGGGCCGCCAGGGCAGCGCCCCGGCGGCGCCCGCCAAGGTCACGGCGAGCGGCGACGCCAGCGAGGTCCACTGCGCCTCGGAGAACCCCAGCAGGTAGACCCGCCCGGCGTCGCCCCGCACCAGCTCGAGGAAGAAGCGCCCGGCAGCGTAGGCGACCAGGTACCACTCGAGCGCGACCCCGGGCGCCGCGCCGGCGAGCACGAGCCCGGCGCCGGCGAGGCTCACCGCCAGCGCCCAGACCGACTCGAGCGCCTGCACCGGCAGCAGGCGGACCCCGACGAGGTAGGCGGGGAAGCCGGCCGCCGCGTGCTCGTCGCGGTAGCGCACCCCCCAGGAGGCCGGGCGGCCGTGGCAGCACCCCACCATCAGGCAGCCGACGCGCCCGCAGGCGAGGAACAGGCCGACGCCGAGGACGGTGACGTCGAGGTACGGCAGCAGCGGCCGCCCGCTGGCCCGCAGCAGCAGGGCGACGGCGCCGAGCACCACCACCTGGTGGTGGTAGTAGGTCAGCGTCTCCCTGCCGGTCACCACCTTCGACAGCAGGGCCAGCGCGAGGAACGCCCCCACCGCCACCACCACGACCGCCGCCATGACCGCCGGGGACAGGCCGCGTGCCGCCACCAGCCC
>WNGE01005724.1_pt1 | contig 27450 bp, 36 predicted proteins | sample 5400651 | NCBI WGS metagenome assembly WNGE01 (sample SAMN13153370, study PRJNA577476) | soil metagenome | isolation source: 60 cm soil or saprolite under grassland replicate 2 | place: USA:California | collected 2016-06-15 | reverse complement strand
CGGGAAGGGCTACGATCACAACTGGGTGCTGAACCGCGCGGGAGCGGCGGAGGGAGCGCTCGTCCATGCGGCGCGCGTGACCGAGCCGACCACCGGCCGCACGCTCGACGTTTTCACCACCGAGCCCGGTCTGCAATTCTACTCGGGCAATTTCCTGGACGGTACGATTACAGGAAAGGACGGACGGGTGTATCGGCACCGCGACGGCTTCTGCCTCGAGACGCAACATTTTCCCGACTCCCCCAATCACCCCAACTTCCCGTCCACCATCTTGCGTCCGGGCCGGGAGTATCGCTCCACGACCGTCTTCCAGTTCGGCGTCAGTCCGACTTGAACGAGATCACCGACCGCCGCGATAGCGGCGCCACCGGGCGATGCTCATCAACACGACGACGAGGAGAACGGCAAGGCCGACCGCGTCGAACCAGGTGCGGTGCATCAGCACGGCCGGCCGTACGCCGGCCGGAAGCCGCCCGCCCGCGCCGCCGGTTCCGTCATGTAGCTGCCCTGTTTGGTGGTGCCGTAGTAGCGCGTGCCGGGACAGTGATAGACGCCCGAGCTGGCGTTGACCCAGACGCGGACGGGGGCTTGAGCGGCCAGAGATCCAGCGAGCCCGGTGAGCAGGAGGGTCAGGAGCAGAGCCTTCATATCACCAGCTAAGCTGCGTCTGGGCGCTCGGCCTGGCAAATCGGGCTACAGCTTCGTCAGATCGATCTGATACGCCACCTCGACCTTCTGGAAGGTCTTCGATCCCCGCGCCGGGTGCCGCCCCTGCCCGAATGCCTGCGGCTTCAGGTAGAAGTCGTGCACCGTGGCGACGTGATCGTCGCCGTTCTGCTTGAGGAGATAGGCGAGCGCGGCCGCGAACATATCGACCGCCCGGGTTACGTCGCTCACGCCCGAAAACACGAACGGCACCCGCGCGCCGACCCTGGCCACCACGTCGTCGAGCTTTACCTCTTTGCGCGCCGCGTCGATCGCCGCGCCGATCTGGCGCTGATCGGAGTCGGATTCCATCACGAGCATGTGCAGGTCGATGAACCAGCGCGGATCGGTGCGGGCGGAGACGAGCAGGCCGCCGTCGCCCAGCGGCAGGCGCTCGCCGCGGGCGATCTCCTCGAACAGCTGCGTCTTGTACTCGAACGGCTTGCCGCTGCCGTCCAAGACCGTCGTCACGATGTAGAAGTTGCCGCGTTTGCCGAACAGCTTGCCGAGCAGCCCCTCCGAGCTGGTGTTGAGCTTGATCTGCTTGAATGTCACGGTGAGGCCGACGGGGCCGGCGCGGTCCATCTCTTCGTTGGCGGCGCGGACCGTCGTCGGCGCGGGGCGCGGGCCGCGCAGCGCCCGCAGGAGAACAACCGGGTCCTCCTGGGCGAGCGCAGCGGCGTACTTCGTGGTGATAGCCATGGCGGGAAACCGGTACGAAGACTAGAACCGCACCCCGAACGTGAGCGGCAGCTGGTGCGTCGCGATACCGGCGCCGTTCCCGACCACGCTCAAGACAGTTCGCATAGATGCTCCTTGAACGGATGGCTGTTCAGCGAATCTTCTAGATACCCCGAAACGGCTGCAGTTCCAATTCTAGACCATCAAGCCTCGGGGGCGTTAAAGGCACGACACCGTCGTCCGCGCCGTGGCCGCGACCCGCGGCCCGTAGTACCCGAGGTCATCCCTTGCTCCTCTAGCGTCGCCACCCCGACAACATCACCCCCGCCACGATGAGCAGGGTGGCGATCGCGGTATGGGGACCGAGCTGTTCGTGAAGAAACACCCTGCCGAGCGACCCCGCAACGATCGGCTGCATGAGGATGTACACGGCCACCAGCGACGATCGCACCCGGACCAGGGCCCAATTGTTGAGCAGGTACGGCACCGCCGTCCCGCCGATGACGACGTAGGCGATGCTCGCCCAGCCGGCTCCCGAGGCGCCCGACCCGACGAGATCACGCACCGCTCCCGCGCCGACTGGCGTGACGGTGAGGGCGGCGAGCAAAAACACCCAGCTGACCACCGTGAGGGGATCGAGCCGTGCCAGGATGGGCCGCGTCAGCACCAGATACAGCGCGTACGACGCGCCGCTGAGGAGTAACAGGAGGTTGCCGGTGGCCGTCCGTGACGTGAAGTCCACGCCGCCGCGTGGCACGATCAGTAGCAGCGCGCCCACCAGCCCGATGGCGACTCCCGCGACGCCCGAAACTGTCGCCCGTTCGCGCCGCAGCACCACCGCCAACGCCAGGGTGAGCAGGGGAATCGAGGCGAACATCAGGCCGGCGTTGGTCGCCGTCGAGCGCACCAGCCCTTCGAGAAAGCAGATCTGATTCAGCGACGCGCCGAGGAGACCATAAAGGAAGAGCTGCCCGATGTCCGACCGGTTGGGCTTCAGTCGGGGCGTCGGGCCGCGCCACAGCGCCAGGGTCGCGAATAGGATCGCCGCCGTTCCCCACGTGCGGATGACGACCAGCCCCTCCGGGGTGACTTCGCGGAGCGCGACCTTTGCCACGACGTAGTTGGCGCCGAACAGCACCGCGACGAGGAGCAGCGCGGCGTGGACCACGAGCGGCGTCGTTCGGGAGTCGGACGGCGCCGGATCGGGCGTCACAACCGCACTTCGCGAGAGGGCGTGCCGGGCGGCCCCGGGCGGATCACCACGCGCGCATTCTTGCAGAGGGGATACGCCCGCAGCGCGGCCTCGACCCCCGCGAACAGCCGCTCGCCGTCCGGCCCGTACATGAAGAGGGTCGCGCCGGTTTCCCCGACCGCGTTGCCGTCGAATTCGCCGAGGTGCCGAGATTCGATGATCCGCTCCAGCTCCCGCTCGATCGTGTCGAGGTCGTTGTCCCGGTAGACCTCGGCCGGCAATCCGGTCCCGTCGATATAGACCAGCACTTCGTGCTCGGGGATGGGCTTCCTACGGCTAATTCGTGTGCCCGAGGCGAAGCGATAGGCGAGGTTGCCCAGTACGAAGACCGCTACACCGGCGACGACCCCCAGGCCCCATTGGCCGTACCCCCGGCCCAGGAAGTTGAGGGCCGCGAGGGCAAGCACGGTGAGGAGAATGTTCAGCCAGCGAGGGAGATCGCGCACGATGCGCTAGCGCCCCCGCCCCGGATCCCACACCGCCACCCCGACTCGCGAATCAGCCGTGCCGTAATAGAGGAACCAGCGCCCGTGGAACGGGACCAGCCCTTCGACGAACGTCGTCCCTGCGGCGTACTGCCCCGTCCGCTCGTACGGCTCGGTGGGCGCGATGAACGGGTCATCTGACCTGGCGAGTAGCTTGGACGGATTGCCGCGATCGAAAAGCGCCTGCCCGCCGGTGTACGCCCGCGGCGGCAGGCGCGGATCACCGTGCTCGGCGCTGTTGCCGGCGTTGTAGAGCAGCACGATGCCGCGATCGGTGAGGATCGCCGGCGGACCGGCCTCGACCAGCCACGAGTCGAAATGATCGGGGCGCGGGGACAACACCTTGAACGGGCCGCCGTTCATGTCCTCGAGCGGCCTCCAGTCGAGGAGGTTGTCCGAGGTCGCGATCAGGATATCGGGGACGTTGAAGTACATCCAGTACTTCCCCGCCACGGGGGTGGCGATGAGGTGGTCTCCGACGACGTGGGCTACGATCGCGCCGGACTTGGACTCCAAGTCGCGGTATTCCCCGCCCGCGGCGGCGGCGAACGCGGGGCCGTGCTTCGTCCAATGGATCAGGTCCCGGGAGGTCGCGACGGCGAGCCGCGGAATGTCGCGGTTCCATTGGGTGTAAGTGAGCACGTAGGTCCCATCCTCGGTCTCGACGAGGCGCGGATCCTCGACGCCCCCGGGCCACTCGTAGCGCCGCTGCGCGTCGGTGTCGGGATAGAGGACCGGCGTGCCGCGACGTGAGAACTGCAGGCCGTCCCCACTTTCCGCCAGGCCGAGCCGGGAGGTATGCCCGCCGATCTGCGCCGCCCCGCTTGCGTCCTCGGCGCGGTACAACAGAAACACCTTTCCGTCCCGCACCACGGCGGCCGGATTGAAGGTGGCGTGCTCCTCCCACCTCACGATCGAGTCGTTCATGGGGGAACGGAAGGTGGCGCCGGGCCGCGGCGTGATCGCCGCCCCCGCCTTGACGAACGGCCCGAGCATCCAGGCACCCTGTTGCGCGAGCGCGGCGAGCAGACCCAGCGACAGCGACGTCATGGTCCCAAGGATATACCGGCCTTGCCTCCGCGGCGACATAATAGACCGACACCCCCACCTGCCCTGGGAGACCCCCATGAACACGCACGAATGGTCGCGTCGTGAATTCCTGGAAGTGAGCAGTGCCGCTGTTGCCGGCGCATCACTGGCAAAGAAAGCGCTGGGGGCTCGGGCCGTTCCCCCCAGCGACCGGGTCCGCTTCGGCATCATCGGCGTCGGCATGGAGGGGTCCGGGCTGTTGGAGGACGCCATTACGCTGCCGGGCGTCGAGTGCGCGGCGGCCTGCGACCTCTACGACGGCCGCCACACGCTGGCGCGGGAGATCGTGCGCCCCGATCTGCCGGTCACGCGCCGCTATGAGACGCTGCTCGACGACAAGACCATCGATTGCATCGTCGCCGCGGTACCCGACCATTGGCACCGGCAGGTGGTGGTGGACGCCGTCAGCGCCGGCAAGGACATCTACTGCGAGAAGCCGATGTCGCACACCGCCGCCGACGGCGTGGCGATGGTGGACGCCGCGAAGCGCAGCAGCCGCATCGTGCAGATCGGCTCGCAACGCGTCAGCTCGCAGATCTGCGCCAAGGCCAAGGAGCTGATCGCGCAGGGGATGATCGGCGACCTGATGCTCGTCGAGGGTTGGCTCGGCCGCAACAGTCCCACCGGCGCGTGGCAGTATCCGCCGCCCCCCGACCTGTCGCCGCAGACCCTCGACTGGGACACCTGGCAGGGGACCGTCCCCAAGCGGCCGTTCGACCCTAACATCTTCGCGCGCTGGCGCTGCTGGAAGGAATACGGCACCGGCGTCGCGGGCGATCTGCTGGTGCACCTGGTCAGCGGCATGATGTTCATGCTGGGAATCAACGCGCCGCCCGCGCAGGCGTTCGCCGTCGGGGGCATCCGGCGCTGGAAGGACGGCCGCAACATGCCCGACGTGCACGCGGTGCTCTACTACTACGGCGACCTGCCGGTGTACATGCGGCTCAACCTCGGCACGGCGATGCCGGAGACGTACCGGTTCCAGGGCTCGAAGGGCGTGCTGGAGGTGACGGGGTCCACCCTGAGCTTCACGCCGCAGAGCGGCAAGGATGAGTACCCCAGCTACTACACGGGCAGCTACCCGAAGGCGTTGCGGGACGCCTACGTCGCCAAGTGGCACCAGGACAACGACCCCGCGCTCGGCCAGTCCCCGATGCCCGAGACGATCGCGTTCAAGGGCCCGGATTGGGACCAGCTGCGGCCGCACCTCGCGACGTATTTCGACGCGGTGCGCGCCCGCAAGCCGGTGGTCGAGGACGTCGTGTTCGGCCACCATGCGGCGCTCGCCTGTCACATGGCGAACGAATCGTATTTCCGGAAGAGCGTCGTGACGTGGGACGCGGGGTCGCAGACGATCAAGGGGTGATAAGGGACTTGCACTACATGCAGTCCCGAAACCGGACCCAGCGCGGCACCGTGCTGAGCAGCCATTCCTGCGCCCGCTCGGAAGCGTAGATGTAGCCGACGCCGTCCGCGAGGAACAGATCAGCCCCCGCCCACGTGGCGGCGAGGACCTGTATGGAGGGTTCGCGCCGGACGGTGATGCCCGGACGGAGCACGACTTCCCAGAGCGGACCGATCGCTTGACCGACGGCCGCATCGTGAGGGCTTTCGAGGACGTAGTCCTCGGGCTCTCCACTGTCCGGGAGCTGCGGCGGCTCGGGCGCGTCCGCATCCCACTCGTGCCAGTGAAGGCGCACGATCCGAGTCTTGTGCACGGGCCGGAACGTGAAGCCGCCGAGGCCTGACTGCTCCAACCGCCGCCGGAAGTCGTCGGTCACGACGATGACTGACACGGCGGGGAAAGTAATGGGCGGGACGAAGGGCCCGGTGCGCTCCAGCTCCAGACCACCATCCGGGGCGCGTTCCAGAGGATCGGTCATGCCGTGAGCGAGGATGTCCCCGTAGTCACCCCAGGGATGGGGCGCCGCGTCGAGAGTCTTGATGGGCATGCTGCGCTACTCCCGAGGTACTCCGTCGAAGAACTCGACCACACCCGTCTGCAAGCAGTACTCGGCGCCGACGACGAGCAGCCCGTCCTGCGCGATGAGACGTTCGAGGATCTCCGAGCCATGTCGCAGGTGGTCGGCCGCGGCGCGGATGTTGGCGCGTACGGCGCGCGCCACCAAGGCATCGCTGTCCTCCCCCCCGTCGGTGGTCAGCAACGGCTCCACGGCAGGCCGGATGCGCTCGACGATGGCACGCAGTCCGGGCGACGGTTGCGGCGTCATGTGGCGCAGCTCTTCCACGGTCGCGATCACCGCGCCGCACTGCGTATGCCCGAGCACCACCACGAGCCGCGTGCCGAAGCGCGTCGCCGCGAATTCCACGCTGCCGATCTGGGAAGGCTCCGCGATATTCCCGGCCACGCGGATCACGAACAGATCGCCGAACCCCTGCGCGAACACCAGCTCCGCGGGTACGCGCGAATCGGAGCAGCCGAGGATGATGGCCGAGGGCTGTTGGTCCTGGCCGAGCGCGGGCCTCGGGGTCTGGCTGGGCAGCCCCGCCACAAAGCGGCGGTTACCCTCGCGCAGCTGCGCCAGTGCCTCATGACCTGTGATCAGCGCGTTGGCTCCTGGTACAGCCCGAGCAGATTGCCGGCCGGATCGAGAAAGGTCGCGAACGCGTCGCCGCTGGGGCCGATCGCCGTCCGCGGCGTCGCGACCTTGCCGCCGGCCGCCGCCACCTTCGTGAGCGTCGCGTCGATGCCATCGACCATGACGTACGTCAGGAGGCCCGCTTCGCGCGACGGCGGCCGCCCCTTCACCCAGGAGCCGCTCACGGCACCCGTCGTGTCATCGAAGGCGCGGTGGCCGTCGCCGCGCAGGCGGCTCTTCCAGCCGAAGACCTTCTCGTAGAACGCGGCCGACGTATCGACGTCCGTGGCCGGGATCTCCAGGTAACAGATTTTGCCGTCGGGCACGCTTGCTTGTCCTTTCAGGTCGCCGGTGGATCGTCCGCCCGCAGCAGCTCGTTCAGCATGCGCTCCCTCGCGCTACTCAGTCCGCCGTCTTAACGCTAACCCTGTCGCTGCAATGAGCGCGACGACGAACGCCGGCAACCCGGTCAGCAGCGGCCAGGCGACGAGGGCGAAGGTGATGAGGCGCGGGTTGCCGGTGGCCGTCACGTGCGCGTGGACTCGCGCCGCGACGGCCAGCCCGAACGCCCCCAGGGCGACCGCCGCGGATGTGTGCCAGGCGGTTAGGCGAGGCGCACTCTGCAACCGGTAGTGCTCGTACCAGATGTGCGTGCCGAATGCGGCAGCGCTGATCACCCAAGCCGCGAGCCGCCACACGACCACCATCTGATGGGACGCGGCGGACCCCGCGAGGGCCGCGAAGATGACGCCGACGGCGAGGTAGACGGCGCCGAGGAGGAGCGCCGCCCGGAGCCATGTCTTGGGAGAAGCGTCCATGACCATGGCTACCGAGGGCGCCTGAGTGGGTGCTCACGAAAGAACGCCCACATCAGACTCGTGGCGTCGATACTGCGGCTGGTGGGCCCCGCGAACCATTCCGGCAGCGGCTTGCCGCCGGGCCAGGTATGGCCGCCCCCCTTGATGGTGTAAAGCACCACGGCCGCGTCGCCGGCGCAACTCGTGAATGAGCGGCGCGTGACATCCGTCGCCACGGCGGAATCGCTGGGCGTTGGGGCGCAGCGGTTGCGGCGCGCCCAATTCGCCGCCCAAGCGGGCACATTGGGAAACGGGTTGGGGGCCACCCACGACTTGCCGCCGTTGTAGGGAACCTGCCGATCGGCCGTCCCGTGAAACGCGATCATCGGCACCGGCCGATGGTCCATACACCAGCTGAACGGCAGCAGGTGAGCAGCCCCCACCATCCCAACCGCGGCGATTCGGTCGGACAGCGTACAGGAGAGCACGAACGACATGCCGCCGCCATTGGAAAGCCCGTTTGCGTAGATCATCCGCGGATCGATGTTGTACCGCGCCTCCAGCGTGTCGATCAGCTCGGAGATGAACCTGACATCACGCGACGGTTCGGCTCCGTCGCCTTCGTGCCAGACCCTTGGCCCGCCTCCGCCCTCTCCCGAGGGGTACACGACGATGAAGCCGTGCTCGTCCGCCACACGGTTCCATTGGCTTGTTTCCTTCTGGGCCGCCCCCCACATTCCCGCGCCGTGCAGGCTGAGGACGAGCGCGGTCGGCTTGCTGCGGTCATAGCTCCTTGGGACGTAGAGCAGGTACTCCCGCTTTTGCCCCGAGGACACGAACGACCCGTTGGACCGATTCGACACGTAAAACGAAACCGCCTCGATCAGGACCAACAGCACCGGCAGGCCGATGAGCACCGCGCCGATGACCCCCTTCCGGCTCTTCATCGTCGTCGCGGTCAACGGTGCCGATTCCACGCAAGCGCCAGCGGCGCTGCCGACAGTCGCGCGAGGGGAACCGCCAGGATCGCGCGATGAGCGCGAGCACGTAGCGCGCGACGAAAGGCGTGGAGAAAAACCACACCAGCACAGCGTAGAGCGCGAGCACGGCGACACACCAGCAGGCCGCGCCGACGACGAGCGCGCGGTCGCTCAGCAGACGGCGGCGATAGAGACGCGTCGCGATCCAGGCAGCGGCGGACATCTTGAGGCCGACCAGCATGGCGAGGATCAAGGGCAGCGCGTCCCATAGCGCGCGCTGCACGCTCTCATTGTCGATGATCCATTGGGCGATTGGCCCGATGAGAAACAACAGCGCCAACGTAACAAACACGCTCCCCTTGATGAGCCATTCACGGCCGGTCAGGCCGACGTACAGGCTCTGCACCAGCTGCTTCCAGGTCGCGGCGATCAATCCCGAGACAATCAGCAGCACGATCACGACGACGCGGGGCGTTCCGATGTGTTCCGTCGCCCCACGCAGGTGTTCGACGACCACGGACCAGGTGCCCGACCACCGCAGCGCCACGGGGATGGCGCCGAGCACCAGCACCCACGCCACGGCCGCGCTCCGGATCGTCGCTTGCAGCGTGGCGGCGATGAGCGCGGCGCTGGAAAGCGGCCGGGTCGCGATGAACGGCGTCGGCGACCGGCGCACCGTCGCGGCGGTGAAGGCGGCCATGAAGAGAGGCGTCACGAGCACGCCGGCCAGGACGGCGAACACGAGCGCGGGCGTGTCGCCGGTGACGAAGAGCAACGCCAGCTCGAACGGCAGCAGAATACCCACCCACGCCGGTAGCGACCGGCCATGCCGCCGCCACTCGAACCACGTTTGCGCCCGGGCGGGCGAAGAGAAATGGTCTCGCCGGCTCGGCAGGACGTCCGCGATCCGTCCGAGCCACGCGAACACCCCCCGCCAATCGGGCACGTCGCCGCGCCGAGCCCGGGCCACGGCGAAGCGAGCGACCAGATACGCAAGCGGTACCTGTGGCGCGAGGATGGCCAGCATCACGGGCTCGCGGGCGTTGTACTGGATCGCCAGGAGCACGATGCTGTCGAGCACCCCCAGCCACAGCACGGCCACGATCACGCGCAGCCCTCGCAACCCGTACGGCATCCACGTCAGCGCCTGCGTCCAGGCGAGCAGCGTCGCGGCCGCCAGCGCCGGCCATACCACTGGGACGTCCACGCCCGACGGCCACACCGCGAGCAGCCTCGTCGCCAGCCACAGGATCGCCATGGCCACCGTGCCGTACAGCATCGGCCAGCCCGCCAGGGCGGCGGTCGTCACCGGCAGCGTGAACAGGCGGGCAGGGTACATCGATTGGCGCGCGGCCAGGTCGCCGGCGAGGCCGAAGCTGAACACCGCCAGGAAATACATGAAGGTCGTCGTCAGGGGCACCATCACCACGAGCGCAAAATGCTCGGGGGTCTCCACGTGGACGGGCTGCCCCGACCCGAGGATCCGGAGCTTGATCGCCGCGAGGACCACCAGGTAACCGGCGAGGGCGATCAGTCCCCAGCGGTGCCGTTGCCGGAATTCCCAGGCGATGGCGACGGCGGGCGATCGCACGATTTAGGCGTCCGGAGCGGTGCCGACGTGGGCGACGAAGATCTCGTCGAGGGAGAGGACGCGCCCGTCGACGCGATGCGATTCCTTGATTTCGTCCAGCGACGCGCTTAGGACAATGCGGCCGTGACTGATCATCGTGACATGATCGGCGACCTGCTCCACTTCCCCCAACAGGTGCGACGAAAACAGCACCGTGCGGCCTTCATGAGCGATAGTGCGAATGATGGCGCCGAGAATGTCGCGGCGCACGATGGGATCGAGGCCGGACGACGGTTCATCCAGCACCAGTAATTCGGGCCGGTGGGCCAGCGCGATCAGCAGTCCCACCCGCGCCTTCTGCCCCTTGGACAGGTCCTTGGTTTTCGCCGAGGGGTCCAGGGCGAATGTCAAGCGCAGCTCTTCGGCGTACGCATCGTCCCACATGGGATAGAACGCGCGCGAGTAGCGCATGAGCTCGTCGACGCGCATCCAGCCCGGGAGGTCGTTCTCTTCGGAGAGGTAGCCGATGCGCGACAGCACGCCGACCGGATCGGCCACGGGATCGAGGCCGAAGACGCGCACCGAGCCGCTTTCCGCCCGCAACAGCCCCAGGATGTGTTTGATGAGGGTCGTCTTGCCCGCGCCGTTGGCGCCGACGAGGCCGTAGACGGCGCCGCGTGGCAGGGACAAGCTCACCCCAGCCAGGGCGGTCGTGGCCCCGAAGCGGCGTGACAGCTCCGACACGTGGACGACCGGTTCGCTCACCGGCGGATGCATTCCTTAATCTATGGCACCGCCAGCTTCAGTCCTACAAGTCCTTCCGGAAGCACCGCACCAGACCGACGTCCTCAAACCCCAGCGCGCGGTGGGCGGCAGCGCTGACCTCGTTGTCCGGCTCTGCGTCGGAGGCAAACTCCCGGCAACCCTGCGCGCGTCCCCACTCCTCGGCGGCCGTGATCAGCGCCCGGCCGACGCCGTGGCCCCGCGCGTTCGGCACGACGAACCACCCCTCGAGGTACGCCACACGATCAGTGCGACACCCCTCGGCGTACGCGCGAACGGACAGCTCGGCGAAGCCCACGGGGCATCTCGTCTCATCCTCGGCGAGGAGCACCGCGAGCGGCTCGCGCGCCTCGCCGGCGAAGAACCGGTCAATCTCCTCGCGGTGCTCGGCGGCGGAGCGGTCGGGCCAGAGCGCGTGGCGCAACTGCAACCAGGCCGGGGCATCGCGTGTGCTGGCGGGGCGAGCTGCGATCACCTTGATTGTGTGCGCCACGGCCGTCTCGGACCTGAGTGAGGGGGCGCCGGCTAACGGGGCGTGCCTAAGCTGCGGCGCGCTGAAGAAAGATTCACTCCTCAATCTACGCGCGCCGCCGGTTTCAAGCGCTTGGTAGGCGGCGCAGTTCCGCCGCCCGGCTCCTTGCGGCATCGGTTTCCAGGGTCTACGTTCGACGCCCCAAAGGAGCCCCTATGAATCGCTATGCTTTCTCCCTCGCTCTCGCGGTCGTGTTCGGCGGAGCCGTGAGTGCCGCGGCACTCGCTCAGGGCAGCCCCCCCGCCGGTGGCGCAGCTGGCGCCATGGACATGAACGCCGTGCCGGTGGCGTCAATCACCTGGACCGACGCAAACATCCCCGGTTTTCCCGCGGGAATGAAGATGGCGGTCATCAACGGCAATCCGGACGTTCCGGGGGCTCTCTATACGCTGCGACTCAGTTTCCCCGACGGATACCGTTTCCCGCCGCACTGGCACCCCATGGCTGAAAACCTGACCGTTCTCTCCGGGACTCTCCTGATAGCTATGGGTGAGCGAGCCGACGAATCCAAGCTGAAGACGTATGGCGCCGGGGACTTCCTCAATGTCGCGGGATCGAAGCCGCACTTCGGAGGCGCACGGGGGGCGACCGTGATCCAGCTCCACGGGCAGGGCCCTTTCGCGATCAACCTGGTCGGCGGCGCTCCTAAATAGAGTCCGCCCGGACACCCAACGCCTCGCTCGCCCGGCGGGGCGTTGCGTATTTCCAGACGCGGTCAGCGCAAGATTGACCACGAACGTGGCGCCGCCAGCTTCAGGCGGGTGAGAGGCCGCCCCGAGCGTTACTGCGTTGGGTAAGCGGCCGTAACGCGCCCCAGCGTGTCGAGAAACGCCAGCCGCGCCGTACCAGCTGTATCCACGGATAATCTGATCCTCACGTTGCCGTTGACGTCCCGTAGCTCGAGGGCCGCGACGCGGTTCGCGCTGCCGAGGAAGGTGCGCAACTGGCCTTCCGAAGCCGCGTCGAGGCGCATGTACTCGCGCCGTAGCGAGTCCCGGACCGGACCTGCCGGAGTCATACCGACTCGCTGCCCGAGTACGGCGAGCAGCTCCGCGGGCTTCCCCGGTGGCCGATCCCACACGCGGAGCCCCGCGGACCTGGTCGTTCCGTTGTCCAGGTACTGCAGCGCCACGACCTGATTCTGCTTCCACTGATCAAAGGACAGGTGGCCGAAAGCGCGACTGGAATCGCTCGGTGCCCCGGGACCTCCCTTATTGATGAGGCCGCCGACCTCGTCACCGGCTGCGTTGTAGAAGATCATCCCAGCGCTCCCCACGCGACTGCTAGGCCGGACATACTCCTTTCCCGACACCATGATTCCAGGGAGCCGGGCGGCATTCGATAGAACCAGGGCGAGGTGCCCGGCGGAATCCACGATGTTGATCCGTTCGAGCGTCAATACGGAAGGCTGCTGTGGCTTGAAACCGCCCAGCAGGAACGTGGCGAGCACGAGAAACATGATGATGTTGCCAGCGAAGTTCCACTTGGCGAGCGCGTGACTGTGCATGGGGCTGGCCTCCAGGCGAGACGAATGTGTTGCGGCTCCTAGTCGCATTTGGAAGGAGCCTCGTTCAAACCAAACGTGTGCCGCACGAACAGAAACGCATCGTACCCGACCCACCAGCGCATGGCGAGAGCGGGAGACCTCGTGTAATCAATGGCCCGGGTCCGGACAGGCTCCTGCCGGCTCCCAAAAGGTCGCAGACCGAGAAAGGCGGCACAGAACCCCCGCGCGGCCAGGGCGGCCTCGAGGCTGCCGGGGGGAGTAGGCGGAAGCACGCGCACGCTATCGAAGGCACTGACGTAATGCGCACCAGTCGCGCTATCGACGAATCCGCGAACGTCAATCAACGGACTGTAGCTCCCTTCGTGGGAGAGTGTTGCAATGACGAAGACATTCTCCTTGAAGAGGCGACGCACGGCGTCGCCGAAGTAGGCGAAGGAGTCGCGCTGCGCTGGGCTCATCCGGGCGACCGAGGCCCGGAGGGCTCATCCGGGCGACCGAGGCCCGGACCGTGGAGTCGGGAGCGTCCAAGTACATCCGATGATCGGCGATGATGTGGTTGTTGTGCGCCCAGACAATGATTTTGCGGCCCGGGAATCGGTGCGCGACGAGCCACGCAAAGTTCTCCGCCATGGCGCGGTCGCGGCTCTTCCCTACCCACGCGTAGTCGCCTGCCCAGGCAAGGCTCCGCGCCTCCTGGGCCCAAAAGGCGTCGTTCGCGGAGTGCCCAGGCGTGCGTGTTTCCCAGGCGCGCGCGAGGCGGGTGAGCACCCCCACGAACCGCTCGCGCTCCGCCGCCGGCGCCTTGTAGTTCCATTCGAGCGTAAGGAGTCGGTGCAGCGTCGCGAAGAACGCGGCGGTATCCAGGCCGGCAGCGTCCGGGTGGGGAAAGGTGGCGACCAAGCGACGTCGCAGCTCGCGCGGCAGCTCGGTGTGGGCGAGGCGGCCGGTGTGGCGAATATCGAACCCGGTAATCTGGAGAGGCCTCGAAGTGGACCGCTGCAACGCGACATACTCCCACAGTGGTTGGGCGGCACGGGACGCACTCCAGAAGGGGAACACGTTGTCCCGCGCGAAGGGCACGACCTCCTCGGGGCCCCGAACGCGGGGCCAGCCGGCATTGAGGGAGTAGAAGTCCGCCTCGAAGGCGAGGACGTCGAAGCCGAGCTGCTCGTGGAGGTAGCGGACGAGCCCGGCGCGCGCGCGAATCGCGCCACCGTCACCATGCCAGGGCTCCCCGAGCATGACGATACGGGCGTTTCCGACGGCACGCCCAATCGCTGCCAGCGCCGGTGCATCGCCCGCGGCGAGCCCGGAGACGTCGATCGCGATCGCCGCGCGGGCGAGATCCGCCGGGTCCTCCGCGGCGATCTGCTGGCCGTCTAGGGGGGAGACCAGCGTGAGGGTGGACACGCTGAGGAGCAGGGCGAGGCGGCTCATCGTGCGGTTGGATGCGTGGATGGAAGGCGATGGTTGCAGAGGAAGGGAGCGGGCGTCCACCCGCGCCGTGAGCTTCAAGCGCCGGTTAGGCGTGCTTGCTTCCGGAAGCGATACTCGCGCCATATGAGAGACATCACGACGAGGTCGAACGCCGTCAGCGCAGTGAGGGGCAACGACCCAGTGAGCAGGATGCGATAGACCTGATAGAGCACAAAAGCGGCAAGGAACCACAGCGCAGCCGGATAGGCCCACTGTCTTCCGCGGAGCAGGCCGACAACCAGGAACAGCTTCACCAGGCCGTGCGCCAGGAGGTACACACCGGCGAACAGCGTCGTATTCATGGAGAGGTGTCGGACGCTATTGCGGAGCAGATTGGCGACCAGGTCCGCGGGATCTTCGGAGATCTCATGGGCGGTCAGGAAAACAATCATGGCATTGAGCGTCAGTGGTTTGACCACGACCAGCAGGACGCCGCCGGCCAGCTCGAGTGCTCCGTCGATACCCTTGATGACGACGCCGAAGTCGAACAGGCGGTGGAGCGTCCTGTCTGGGATGATCATGGTCTAGGAGCAAGCACGCCCAACGACGCGCGCTCAAGCTGCGGGGTCAGCCTTCCAGGTCCTGCCCGAAACAAAGGCGGTAGCCGTTGCAATCCTCAATGTCGAAATCGCGGCACCCGTAGGGTTGGTCGCAGATATCGCGCGCGATCTTCACGCCTCGCGCCTTGAATTCCGCATTGAGCGCATCGGCATCGTCGATCCAAACGTAGGTGTCCCACGCCCCGCCCTCCGGATCCACGACGTGATTGGGGCGCATCGCGCCGGCGGTTTCCAGCTGCGCCAACATGATGACGACGCCGTTGCGCTTGACCATACAAAACGATGGCGGCTCGTTCCAAAACCGTTCATAATGGAAGCCGAGCTGGTCGCGATAGTAGTTGGCGGTGCTGACCACGTCGTCGACGATGAAGTACGGAGCGCTGCTCCAGCGTTGGCGGTCGTTCACGATGTCGTCGCTCATACCAGCCTACTTTGGGCGTGCGCCCGGTGTCTCGCCGAACGTGGCTCGCACGACCGGGCCCAGCTCGGCAAGGGGTAGCTGGGCCAGGCCATCCATGATCACTCGCATCGCCCAGCAGGCATCTTGTTGCGTCGGGGGCGGGTTCCGGGCAATCCATATCATGCGCTGTCGATCCTCCACACTGAGGCGTCCTGGAATCGCCGCGTACGCTGCGCGCACCTCCGTGGCGGTCGCCACGCGAGGGCCGGGGGCAGATCTTGCGCGAGCGCGGACCATGCGCTCGAGCATGATCGCCCACCTATCCATACTGCTAGAGTCCACGTAGGCGAGCATCGCGGGCAAGTCGGGAGCTTCAGCCGCCGCCTGTAGGAACCTGCCACAGAGGGAATCGGGTACCTGGTGCAAGGTAGCCGCCGTCAGGTGCATGAACTCGCTCGCTGCGGAATCGTCGAAGAATCGGACGTAGCTGGAGTTGATCGGCCCAACCAAGTCTGCCGCAGTGAGGCGTCGCAGGCTGTCCGGCAGGGTTCGGTCCGCTCGGATCTTCTGGACCAGGCGCCCCAGAGCCCGCCCGGAATAGCTGGTGTCGGCGCTCTGGGCGCGGGCCGGCGAAGCCCCGGCGAGGAAAGCGATGAGGACTAAAGAACAGTCCAAGAGGTGGCCTAGGCGCATTCGTGCGGCATAACGGAATGCCCAGAAGCTGCGGCGCGCTGGTGAACGAATCATTCCCTAATCTACGCGCGCAGGCAGCTTCTGGCGCGTGTTAGGCAGCGCGAATTCACCGTGCGGGCCTCGCACAACTGGAGGCGCTCTACCCGCACCGTTGACGGCGCCACGGATGGCACTTGCGTTTCGCAAGTTGAGTCGGCATAGTCCAGCTTGTGAAAAACAAGCACGCGCCGGAGGCCGCGGCCAGCCGATGAGACATCGCCAGCGCAAGTCCGATTGCCCGGTCCACTTCGCGCTTGAGGCGTTCGGCGACGCGTGGACGCTACTCATCGTCCGCGACCTGATGTTCAAGGGTCGCGCCACCTACACCGAGCTCCTGCGCGCGGAAGAGGGCATCGCCACTAACATTCTTGCGGACCGACTCGTGCGGCTCGAGGAGGACGGAATTGTTGTGAAGGAGCGTTACTCCGAGCACTCCAACACGAGCCGTTACCGACTCACGCCCAAAGGAATCGATTTGCTCCCGATCATGCTCGAGATCATCCAGTGGAGCGCCAAGTACGACCCAAGGACCGCCGCCTCTCGGGAATTCGTCAGACGGCTGCGCACCGAGAAGGCCCGGCTCACTACTGAGCTCCGCTCGACTCTCGTTGCTCCTCCCGAGCGGGGGCACCAACGGCCGTAGGATCGTGCCCGGTGGCGGCTACGTGACCACCGATCCGGGAACCGTAAGAACCGGGAAATGGAGGTGTCCTCGTGACCGTGCTCGAGAACTCGATTCGCATCAATGCGTCGCGGGAGAAGGTCTGGTCCGTTCTCGCGTCCCTCGACGCGCTGGACCAGTACGATCCTGGAATCAGGAAGTCAAAGATCGTCTCGTCGCAGAAGGAAGGGCTCGGCGCAGCACGCCAGTGCGACCTCACGCCCGGCGGTTGGTTCAAGGAGAGGGTCGCCGAGTGGCGGCCACATGAAGGCCTGGCATTCGAGCTGTTCGAGTGTACGTTGCCGGTCCGGCGCCTGAAGCACAGCTACACGCTGACGCCGGACGCGGGCGGGACCGTCGTCAACCAACGCATGGAGTATGAGCTGAAGTTCGGCCCACTGGGACGGCTCATGGATGTCGTGATGGTGCGGAAGAAGTGGAACATTGGCATCCAAGGCTTCTTCGCAGGCCTCAAACGCTACGTCGAGGCAGGCGCGCGCCCGTCGAGGGCGCAGTAGAGGTGACGGTGGCGTACGACGAGAAGCTGGCCGAGCGCATCCGCCGGGCCCTGGGCCGCCGAGGAGGCATCAGCGAGAAGAAGATGTTCGGCGGCCTGGCGTTCCTCCTCGATGGTCCGCGTCGGGCCGGGGCGTTACGGCGAGGCACTCGGGAGACCTCACGTGCGCCCGATGGACTTCACGGGCCATCCGATGAGGGGCTTCGTCTTCGTCAGTCCGGCCGCATGTAACAGTGAGGAGGCCGTCGCCACGTGGGTCAAGTGCGGCGCCGAGTTCGTTTAGTTGGGCACCTTTATCTTTAAATCGACGTTGTTACCGTCGTCGCACTTCATCTTTATGTGTAGAAGACGCGGTTCTTCAAATTTGGTGTCAGATTCGCAATCAAAATACCTCAACAGGCCAACACCCGGTGCGTTAGCACGATAGAACGCTTTGTTGTTGAAGAGTCTATAAAACACAATCTTTTCGTCTTCTAGCACCGCAATGATCTTTGTTCTTGGCTCGAAAGCGATGCTGAGGGAATAAGAGGGTGAAGTTCGGTGCTCTTTACAATCATAGTACTCGCTATGATAAGCAGGCGATCCTTCTGAGAAAAAGATCTCGGCAATTGAACTCGACATCCAGTTAATCTGAGGTCCGATCCTGACGTATTCCTTCAGAATGATCTTCTTCCTACCGTCGCTTATATCGTAAAAGACCCCGTTCCCGTGATCAGAGGCTCCCTCGTAGAGGATTCGGCAGCTCTTGTCGGGCGAGACAAATTCTTCTTTGAATGTTTGGGCAAACGTTGGGTAAGAATACAACGCAAGCAATACGCCGATGTTGAGGTAACGGTAATGCTTCATGGTTTTGTTGTCCTTTGCCTAACGGACCGTGCTTAAGCTGCGGCGCGCTGAAGAAAGATTCATTCCTTAATCTACCCGCGCCGCCAGCTTCAAGCGCTGGTTCGGCGGCTGACCCGTCACTCTCTAAGGAGCGGGCTGGGACGCCAGCAGGGCACGGATTTGAGCGACCGCGTTGCGGACCCTGATCTCCGCGAACTCGCGACCGAGTTCGGGTGAGGCAACTCGCGGGTCACCCGCAACTCCCCGCGCGTCCACGGCCCCAGACCCGGTCGTGTCTCCGACCGCGAACAGCGAAACCCGGACCGCTGCGGGTGCCACCGCCCAGAGCTCCGCCGTATCCCATAAACCACCATGCCCCGCGCCCATGAGGTGCCGGCTCTTGGCGAGTGCCTCGATTTGCGCCGTGGACTTGGCATAACCGTCCCCAATGAAGAAAACGCGAACGCCATGCGACCGAAGCTCGGCGTCGAGACGAGGTGCAAGGGATTCCAACGGCGCCTGATCCCCGCCATGGTCTCCTAGTAAGAATACGTATTTGAAACCTGCCGATGCGAGCGACCGAACGATGTCGGCGTTGTATGCTGCGAAGATTTCCGGCCGCACGTGGATCGTTCCAGGGAATCGCCTGAGCGCGTCTCCTGTTGGCGCGGCCGGTATGATGGGGGCGACGAACGTGTGGTCCAGCGCTCGGGCGATGCGCTCGGCATAGACACGGGCGCGGAAATTGTGTTTGCCGAGCGCGAGGTGGGGTCCGGACTCCTCCACGCTGCCAGAGAAGACGAGGACCGTCGTGGCGCCTGCGGCAATGGCATCACGAAGTTCCTGCCACGTGTAGTCTTCAAGAAAGACGCCGGGGGAACCTTGGGCGGAGCCAGGGGCGGCCGAGAGGATGAGGCCCGTGCAGATGAGTCCAAGAAGAGCCGGTCGGAGCGTAGATGCCTCCTTGGTGGTGGAGAACGAAGGCGATATGGTCAGCGCGCGCGCTGAAGAAGAATCCATTCCCTACGCGCGCCGCCGGCTTCAAGCGCTGGTTAGACGGCAGCTTCATCACAGATCCTCAGGCGTCAATCCAGTGTGCTTCGCGATGCGTGCGAGCATCTTTGGACCAATCTCTTCCCTATCGTGAAATGAGAAGGCGTAGTTCGGCCAACCCTCTCGGCTGAGAGTCTTGTGGGAGCTGGCCTCGCGTTTGATGGTCCATCCGATTCGCAGGAGCGCCGCCAAGACCCGCCGCGCCTTGGCTGCGCGCCAGGCCGTCACGCCGCTTTGAAGGTTACGCTCAGGAGGTTGGGGGCTGCTTCACTGTGCTCCAGGCGATCCGCCAGGACTCGGAGGGCCAGCGCCTGAACATGGGCGATCGCTTCGTCCCGGCTCTTCCCGTACGTCTGAACTCCCGGGAGTTCCCGAACCTCGGCGATCCACCGACCGTCGTCCTCCCGCTCAATCTCAATCTTGTAGTTCATGCTAGGGACTAACCCTTAAGGTGCTTGCCCTCAATGTAATGAGCAGACCTGCTGCCGTCTAACGGGGCGCGCTTCAGCTGCGGCGCGCTGAAGAAGAAGGGGTCATTCAATATCCTACTCGCGCCGCGGGCTTCAAGCGGTTGTTAAGCGGAGCGCGTTTAGGGTGAACGGTCAGGATCGTTACTCCTTACGGAGAGTCACCGTGATAACCCCCTCCTTATGTCCTGCAAGGAATGCGCACGGCGCGAATATTAGAAAGAAGCAACAGGCCTTTTCTTTATTGAATTCGCCGGCAGTTATGGTCTCAGAGATCACCCGCCACCCTTGCCCATCGAGCTCGGCTAATCTTTGGGTCTTTTGGAGCTGGCCGTTAGGAGTGTTCGGGAACTGGACCGTCATGAACTCGGCCATTAGACGCCACCCAGGGCTAGGAGTGATGGAAGGACCGTGAGCCCAACCGAAAGCCCAGTAACAAACCGAAGCGAGTTGTTCGAACTGCGCCAGCCCATGCGTTGAGTTCCCCAATCAACTAGTAGGACGAAAAGAAATGCAGCGAAGAAAAGAACGGACCCTTGCCGCCACGGAATGAGAAGCAGAGATAGGAAGCTTCCCACGATCAGCCCCAGGCATCGGGCGCACACATGCAGCTGACGCCCCCGCAAGAAGAAGGATCGATCTGGTCTTCGATGGCAGCCCCACCACCGATGTATCCAGATCGAATCGATGAACAGTTGGGTGATGCAGCGTTCGGCAAGGCGCCGGACAGAGTCGAGGGGTCGCATTAGTAGCCTCGTGGTCGCGGCCCAACGGGGCGCGCTTAGGCTGCAGCGCGCTGAAGAAGGACTCATTCCCCAATCTACGCGCGCCGCCAACTCATGCACTTGCTCGCTTGAACACCGCCCCCAGATCGAAGATATCCAACTTCCCATCGTGATTCAGATCCGCCAGGTCCAGCGTCGCGTGCAGGGAGTGCGACTCGTAGACCAGCTTCAGATACTTCCCTACCACGATGCTCGGCAGCTCGTCGCGGCGCTCCAGGCCGTACCACTCGAAGGGATCGCGTGCTCCCTTATCCAGGTTACACGGCGAGCAAGCCTGGACCATGTTGTCCATCGACTCAGGTCCGCCGCGGCTCTTGGGGATGATGTGATCCCACTGGAGGGGCTCGGTGGCAGGGCAATACGCGCAGCGGTGTTCTTCTTCGAAGAGGTGTTTGTTCTCGCGGAGAATGGCCGAGGGGTGGGCTTTGCCCGCGAGCAGCCGCTGGTAGGTGTACATGACGAAGCGGTAATTGCGGCGGTCGCCGGTAGCGCTCCCGGAGACCAGCTTGGCGTACTCCCAGTAGATCAACTCACGGATGGTGCGGACGTTCTTGGGGGGCATGGGACTCGCAGGCGAGGCCTGCACTAACCTGCGGTGAGTTTGGCCAAGGGCCAGAGGTACGAAACTGGAGGCAGCTGCATAACGAATTGCGCTTAGGCTGTGGCGCCGGGCCGCCCAGCCGCCGCAGTCATTGAGACTCGCACGAAACTCGACGGGGCTACAAACGCAGGCTCTTCCCAAGACGGGGCGCCGTCAGGTTAAACCACTTGTCAGGCGGCGACGAGAGGGCTTGTACTCGAGATCTCGATGCGACCCTTGCTCGGCTCAGTGCTGCCTTCTACAACCAAATACCATGTGCCGGGGTCGAGTCTGACCGCGGCTTCGAGTTCACTTCGACGACCCCAGGCAGCAGTGTACGGGTGGGTCTCCGTTGCACCGCGCTCATATTCGACGCGGTCGTCAGTATCGAGAAGCAACAGGTTGACTGGTGCCGTCGCAATCATCCGCAAATGGACAGTTGCCGGTCGCGCTACATTGAACCTAAACAACTCATACTGAGTTGGTGCAATTCGGAACTGACGGACCGAGGTTTCTTTCATCTAACTCTCTCCCGGTGGCAGCCGAGCGGGCTTCTCACGAACACCTATAGGCTCAAGCGGGACCGCGTCAAACTCTACGCTCCCAACCTTGCGGAGCCTGGGAACGAGTTCTCGCACGACAGGCGCGAGGAATGGCGCAACAATGATGAGCACCGACTTCCAGTGAGTGTCCAAGAACTCAAGTGCTCCCGCAACTGGGGCAACTATGCGCTCCGCCAAACCAGACCCCGGTACTGCCACGCGGAGCACGTGGGCGAAGACGACGCTGAGAACGGTCGCGCTCACGTAGACCATGATGGCGGTGAGTGTGATCGCCCGAAGTCGAGGCCATGAGGGAATAAGTCCCACGCGCTCCGTTACCTCCGCAGAACCCTAGACTGTGGTCCAATGTACTGCGCCTGGCACCAAGTCGCCGTCTAACGGGGCGCGCTTAAGCTGCGGCGCGCTGAAGAAGAATCCATTCCCTAATCTACGCGCGCCCCCAGCCTCAAGCGCTGGTTAGGCGGCACCCGCACACGAACCGAGGCTACTGGACTCGTGAGCAAAATGCTGCCACTTCGGGGCACGTAACTATGCGCCATGATGGATTCCCCTGAGCTGGATACCAAATCGCGCGGATCTCGAGTTCGTCTCGCTTCTCGGGCTTCTTAATGAATGGAACTGGCGGCTCGAGAATCTCAGCGGTCGCGCTGGTGGTTTTGGTGCTCCGATCCACGTACTGGCACCATCCAAGAACTCCGAACGGCGCCTTCGCGGCGATGCCAATTTCATCTGTAAGGTGGCGGGTGAGGGCAGTGAAGAATCCGATGATATCGTGAATCCTGACGCAATAACGGCCGTACGCGGCGAGGGCGGACGTCTGAACTGCTGAAGCGCAAAAGACGTACGTGTTAGGATAGTTCCCTGCCGCATTAATGGTGCCGCCATGAGAGAAGATGGGCAAGCCTAGCTCGGCGATCTTGTCCTTTAGGTACCAGGGCGCGTTCTCCACAGTGATCGTTTCGGGCTGCGAGGACTCTAATGTGATCGTGAACTCCCCCTCGCCGGCGTCTCCGCGGACTGAATCCCAACCTTCGATTGCTCGAAAGTCGTAGAGTGTTCCGATGCGGACTTCACCACGTTCCACGAGGGCTTGGGCATGCGCCTCGTCGCTAAAGAACTTGTACAGCGCGCCCGGAGGATCGACAAACGCGAACTTCGCTGAGCCCGCGTGCACAATCAGAGGTTCAACCATCCGGTTCGAACTCAATTGTGCTGCCTAACGGGGCACGCTTAAGCTGCGGCGCGCTGAAGAAGAATTCATTCCCTAATCTACGCGCACCGTCAGCTTCAAGCGCTGGTTCGGCAGCAAGGCCCTAACTCCGGTTACCAGGGAAGTGAACGATTACCATCGGTCGCTGCCGCTGGTCGTCATAGGAAATGGAGAGCGAGTCCAGCGTCTCCGTAAAGAACGTCCCGCTGCTCATGAAACGAACAAAGAATGCGGTGATCTCCTCAACTGTGCTTTCACGCATGTCACTGTAGTTAAGACCCATAGGGTAGGGCTGACCAAACCCCTTGCCGATTGCGATCACCGTGCACTTCTTGCCCTGCATTTCTTGCAACGCGCGACGCTTGTCGTCACGACTGAGGATAAGCGCTTCGTATTGAGCGTCGGAAGCCTTGATCGTTTCGGAGCCCCGCCTGATGTAGGCCGGGCCGGCGAAATGAGGCCGTCGGTCACTGCCCCTTATCACCGCCGCAACAACGTTCTTTCCATCGATGGGGAGGACGTGAAGGTCGATCCAGACCGGAGGATAGCACTCGTTCTCTGCGATGTGCCGGAGTGTCTTCTGCAAGGAGTCCGAGTTCGCCACGCCATTCACCTTACCATCGTCTGCCACGCCCACGAATAGGATGCCAGTTCGCGTTGTCGGGAGGGTATTCGCGAAGGCCACGATCTGTCTCTTGAAGTCGCTAGCTCCAGCGCCCTCTGACTTGCGTTCAACAAGCTGGTCCTCAGGGTCGCGGAGTCGCGAGAGAAGTTGGTCACCAGTCTCCAGGTGTGGTCTCCAAGATTGGTCTTTGCTGTCTAAGAACGCGCAAACGGCTACGTACTGGTGAAGGGGCTCATCTTCCAGTGTATGCGCGATGTCAGCTTCAAGGGCATGGTGACTATTGTGGATTCGCCAACCGATGACGGAGCCGATCCCACGAGAAGTCTGCGTCGAACCGAGCATGAAGCCGCTCGAGCCACACTCTCTCTTCTTTAGCCTGCTTCGAGAAGCGCCTGAAGGCCGACTGGCCACTCTCCAACTCTACCATGAACGCAGCCATCCACATGTGAGGCGTTCGATCCGGCAGATGCAGGCGTCTTCGAAGTGTGTTTGCGGCCGGACTCATTGCGCCGTCAAAAATCCCGCCCCCACGCAGGCCGATGGTGAGAATGAAGGAGGAATGAAGCGTGCGGACTTGAATCTTGCGCTCATACTCCTGCACCGTAAGCCGTACCGTAGACCTAGGGGGAAGGGGGATAGAAATCGGACGCTTCTGCAGCAGGCTGCCCAAGTCATCCGCAGGTGGTCGCACTGTGACGAGTTGTAGACCTGCAGACTGTCCCCCGCCCCCGCCTCCACTCTGGAGCAGATAGATAGTACCAGAATCGGTATAACCAACGGTGTTAGTGGGCTTGGCGAGCCATTCAAGGACCGCGTACTCCACGAGGTCTGACAAAACACGGTCGGCTGTGGCCCTGTCCGCCTCGTCCGCTACACGGAGGCTTTCGCTCAATCTTAGGCTCGCGAATGCATTGTAGAGCGTTAGCGTGTCAAACTCACGGGCGCCCGCAAACTCGGACATCATCTCAATGGGATCGGTCGCGACCAGTTCAGCCATAGAGCGAACCGCGCCTGCGGCGCGATCGTGGAGCAACGCGACAGGAACGCGGGAGCGGTGCGGGCTGGGTGCATCGATCCACACGACCTTCACCCCCAAGTACAGAGAGAGGGCTATAGCGCCTATGGCGGGAAAAACCACATCTAGGGTTTCCCGAGCGAAGTCGTTTTGCCAGAGATAGACGGTTGCGAGCACTGCGAACGCGACGATCATCGCAAGGAAGAAGTAGGCCATTAGCCGAGCCCCGAGGGACATGTCAGATGGATGAACGGTCAGGAGTTCCTGACGTACGCGCGCGTCCTGACAGATCGCGCCTCAGTCTGCGGCCGACGCCGCGCCTGGGCTCAGGAGCTCAGGATACACCAAGGCTAGTCAGCGCACAAACCTACGCTTCAACCGTTAGGGTCGGCGCCGCCAGCTGAAGGTACTGGTTAGGCTGCGGCGTACACGCCTCGCGGATCAGAGCCGGGCGAGTAGCTGCACCAGCTTCGCACGTTGGCCCGGATTAGCCTTGATCGCCTTCTCTAGGTAAAGCTCGGCGCCATACATGGTAAGGCGGGTGCCGCCAGGACCTGTCCCTTGCACCGGGATCGGCCTGCGGAGGCAGACGTCTGCTACCTGGGTTCGCACACGCGTAATTACAAATGTCCCATTTTCCTTCTGCATGAGGCCAAACCTAAGTCCTCGCACACCTGTCGGCCCCCTGTAAGAAGCCGTCGTCTTCCCGTCGCGCTTCGTGTAGGTAGTCTGCCCGGCTTTCTGCGACTTGAAATTGAGCTCGAACGGTCCATGGTAAAAGGTGGCGTGTGAGTCAGACATCGGTCGTCTCCGCTACTGTTTAACGGCGCGCGCTTAAGTTGCGGCGCGCTGGCGAAAGATTCATCCCCTAATCTACGCGCGCCGTCAGCTTCAAGCGCCGGTTAGGCCGCGCCTGTGCCAGCGTCGTCACGGTTTGCCCCGCTCACGTCGAAACTCGCCGCCCAGGACGGGGCTGAAGAGGAAATCGTGGAATTCGTCGGTGAGACCCGCTAGCCGGAGCAGCGTGGCGATCTGAGCCCAGTGGCGGATTTCGTGCATGAGGATGTGAATGACGATCTTTCTCGGTGTCGCGCACAGGAGGCCATTCATGAGTGGGAACTTCTGGGAGACATCCCACTCGGCAGCGGGGAACGTCGCGATGAAGGCTTCCAAGGCGTTCCGACTCTTTCGGCCGAATTGAAAGAGTGTGTCGATGTCGTCGACGGGGATTGCAGCTGGGTCCGTCAAGGGGCGGCCAGAGAGCCTCTCGACGTAGCGCGTCTCAGCTGAGAAGATGTGCCTCACCAATTGACCGATGGATTCAAAGCGCCCATCACCGTGGGGCCCGGCGCTGATTCTTAGAGGAGGGTTGCCATGTTTGCCGAACCACGCGCGCCACCGTTGGCGCTCCCACTCGGTGTAATCGAGAAGCTCGTTCAGGCTCAAGGGGGGAGGAGACATTTTCGTGGTCCTTGGCGCACCACCCAACGGGGCGCGCTTCAGCTGCGGCGCGCTGAAGAAGAATTCATTCCCTAATGTACGCGCGCCCCCAGCTTCAAGCGCCGGTTAGGCAGCCGCCTTCAGGGCTCACGCAGCAAGCCATAGTATTTGACCAACTCCGCGCGCTGAGATCGATTGCCGACAATTGCTGCATCGAGCAAGAACTTTGCCGACTCTTCACCAATGCGTTTCCCTTTCGGAGAAGGCCCCTTGCGATCTGGAAACACACGATCTTCGTCAATGCGAATTGGAGTGTTGAGTTTTAGTGCTTGGATGGATGCAAGATACAGTTCCTTGCGTGCACCGCTGACGTAGCCAAATGCGATGCCCGGCACACTACCGTGCTTTACCTCGGCATCGGATCCATCCTTCTTGCGAAAAACGCGCATCCTTGGCTTGAGTTGCACGAAGTTCAGATCTCGTAGTCCATACCAAACTAGCTTATGACGCATGTTGGCCGGCATAAGTTCCTCGCGGGCCGCCTAACGGAGTGCGCCTAAGCTGCGGCGCGCTGGTGAAAGATTCATTCCCTAATCTACGCGCGCCGGCAGCTTCAAGCGCTGGTTAGGGCGACCGCCCACCGCTTGCCCTGGACATGGGACCTCTTGGCGCTCGGCTGACCAACGCTGAGTTCGCTTGACTTCTTCTCGATGTGGACTACTCTTTGTTGCCCTGAGGGGGATCGCAAGATGAAGCTCACTCTCCTTCGCCGCAGAACCTTGGTCTGGGCACTCCTGTTTGCGTACTTGCCAGCTTGCACGAGTTGGCACGTAGTTGGACCAACGCCTGCCGAATACGTTCAGAGCCAACGTCCGGGCCAGATTCAGGTTATTAGGACTGACAGTTCGCACGTAAGACTACGACGCCCTGCGATTCTCGGTGATACGCTGGTCGGTACCGTGGGGGGCGGTTTGGTCCGCGGGGACACCGCTCACCAGGTCAGGGTCGCGCTGGGTGACGTGCGGGCTGTGGAGGTCAGGGAACTCTCCATCGGCAAGACCTTGGGGCTGTGTTTCGGTGTAGGCCTCGTGCTGGCACTTATCGCTAGTGGCCAATGCTATGGCTACGGTTGCTGAGCAAGTTGGCTTGAGGGTCCCGCCCGCTTTCTAAAGAATTCCCCAATCTCCCGAGGCACGTTAGGGGCCGCCTAACGGGGTGCGCCTAAGCTGCGGCGCGCTGAAGAAAGATTCATTCCTTAATCTACGCGCGCCGTCAGCTTCAAGCGCTGGTTAGGCCGCGCACAGTACAAATGGATGCCTCACCCGCCAATTCGTCGCTCTTCTCGCGTTGTGCTGAGTAGGCGTTCGGTGAAATCGAGCCGCTCCTGTGTTTCCGCTAACTCCTGTTGGACACTGTGGAGTGTACGCTCGAGCTCCTCAACCCGGTTCAGAACGTCATCTGGAACTGATCGAGAACGATTCGTGATCAGACGTGCCACCTTGATCACCGTGAAAGCAGCGATCCCGACGGTCGACAGGAGCGCTATGAGAAAGACTTCTG
>WNGE01002584.1_pt1 | contig 27467 bp, 22 predicted proteins | sample 5400651 | NCBI WGS metagenome assembly WNGE01 (sample SAMN13153370, study PRJNA577476) | soil metagenome | isolation source: 60 cm soil or saprolite under grassland replicate 2 | place: USA:California | collected 2016-06-15 | reverse complement strand
TACTAAAACCGAAAATTTGGATTAACCTCATCCGAAGTCGCCGACTTCAGGCAGTTTTATGGGAAATCTTTCGGTGCTTGCCACATGGCATCAACATTGCTTAAACGGGCCTCGGTAAACTTTCTGCGAATGGATTGGATTATTTTTTTTATTTGGGTTTTTGCTCGCCAATCCTTGTCATTTTGGAATTATTCAAACTTCGAACGGCCGGAGGCCGTTGTTAGTAACTTAACCAAGGCACGCTCAATCGCGTGTTCTTCTAAGAAAGGAATTCGACACATGAGAAAACTTTTTGCTTTCGTTTTTGCTCTGTGCATGGCCCTGGCGGCGGCTTCGGCTTTTGCGCAGGACGTTCAAACGAGAGGCTCTATCTCCGGAAGTGTTACGGACAAAAACGGGGCCGCAGTTCCGGGAGCAACGGTAAAGATTACGGGAGCGGAGACCGCTAAGACGGTCACCACCGATGATCAAGGGAATTACAGGGTCGACAATCTGCTCCCTGGTAACTACACGGTTAGGGTCGAAATGACTGGCTTCAAGGCGGCCGAGGTTTCAAACGTCACGGTCTTCGTAGGTAAGTCAGCGGCGACAAGCGTGACGCTCGAAGCCGGCAACATTTCCGAGGTTGTTACCGTAACGGGCGGCGCTGAGATCGATCAGGCAAAAACCGCAGTCTCCTCTAACCTGAACGATCAACTTTTCAAGAATATCCCGGTTCAGCGCGGCGTCGCCAGTCTTTTTTATCTTGCGCCGGGCACAACGGATAGCCTTGGCGGCGGTGCTTCCAATCCCTCCATCTCGGGCGGATCGGCATTGGACAATCTTTACGTAGCGGATGGCGTCAACATCACCGACTCTGCTTTTGGTGGTCTCGGCACCTTCTCGCGTTCGTACGGCTCACTCGGCACCGGCATTCTCACTTCGTTTGTCAAGGAAGTGCAGGTTAAAACCGCCGGATTCGAACCGCAGTACGGTCAATCTGAAGGCGGCATCGTCAATGTCATCACCCAGTCGGGTGGCAATGACTTTCACGGAGCGATTTACGGATTTGCTCGCCCCAAGGCATTTGAAGCCACGAGAAAACAACGTGACGACTTCAGTGTGAATAAAGCCGGGAAGCTTCTTCACGTTGAAAACTACGACGCCGGCGCAGATATGGGTGGGCCAATCATAAAGAACAAGTTATTTTTCTTCGGTTCTTTCAATCCCACAGTGAGCCGGTCTGTTCAACTTGGCGCGCAAAGGAATGCCAATGACATAGCGGCAGGAATCGGTCGCGATTCTGGTTTGTTTACGCTGTTGGGCCAGCATGCTGCCCGCACGCGAACACTAAACTATGCCGGGAAAGTTGATTGGAACATCAACCCGAACCACACGCTAACGTATTCGATTTTTGGTGACCCGAACAAGACGAACAAATCGTCCTTTAGGACCCTGAATATCGATAACGCAACAGCGCTCAGTCAGCTTGACTACGGAACTCGTAATCAATCTGTGCGTTACAATGGTTCGCTTACTCAGAGCTGGACCCTGAGTATGTCATACAGCCGCAACGACAACCATTTCAACGAATTTGGCTTTGACGATTTCAACGCCATCACAGACCGGACCGCACCCAACGGTCGTGGAAGCTTTGTGGCAGAAGGTTTGGGCTTCTTTGAACCGACCAAAGGTAAGACACATCGGTTCACCGGCGACACCCAGAAGACAGTTTCCCTCTGGGGTACGCATACGTTGGCAGTTGGTTATCAGTTCCAGCGTGGCAACTACTCCGGCACCCGTGATCGCAGCGGCCCGCATTACACCGTGCCTGCGACCAATGCCGATGGTAGTTTCAGCATCAGTTCTATAGCCGCAGGTCAGCCCCTGAACGCAACCTGGGATCTGCGCATTGCGAATGACGGCTGTACGCTTTGTCCGCTGATGTTTATCCCCGGAAAGAGCGACATCGGCCATGGCCCTGGCTTTAGACGGGTGTTTCTGCTCCAAACCCGCGGTGAGTTCGGAGTACCTGCCTTTTCAACGTTCTCTAATTATCACGCCTACTACGGACAGGACACGTGGCGTATTAACAAGTACGTTACGGCTTTGCTTGGTCTTCGAGGCGAACAGGAGCGTATCGTTGGCAACCCGAAGAACGGAAAGCGCGTTGGTTACAGCTTCACCGATCAATGGGCGCCGCGGCTCGGAGTGACGGTTGATCCACTTGGTAAGGGCAAGACCAAAGCGTATTACAACTTTGGTCGCTTCTTCGAGTACATACCGCTCGATCTGGCAGAGCGTTCGCTTTCAACTGAACTCGACTTTCTGAGTGGCCGCTTTATTCCCGCGTTCACCGGCGTGGGTCCGAACCGGCAGGTTGTACTCAACTCATTGGGGACTGTGATACCGGTGGTTGATCCAGCGCATTTGATCAGCCGAGTATCAGTCGCGAATGGTGGCGGCGCTTGCACTGCTGCAGACGGCGTATCGCCGGCACCCTGTGGCGGTCCCAGCGTTTCCGCTCAGGATCCATCAAACCCGATCTTGCCCGGAACCAAACTGGGCTTTGCTCAAGAGCACGTGATTGGTTTCGAGCAGCAACTGCCACATAACTTCGTTCTTTCGGTGCGTTATATCGATAGACGGCTAAAGCGAATCGTGGAAGACGCCGCTGTGGTTTCGCCCGAAGGTATCGACTTCTTCGGTCAGGCCTACTTCATCGGCAACATCAATTCGAAACTCGATGCTGCTGTGAACCCAATCTCTCACGTGTTCACCGCAACCTTCGATGCTTTGGGTAACGTGACGAACCTACCAGCGGCCTGTGATCCGAATCTGGTTAATGCGCAGGTTACCAACAGTGCTGGCAACGTGGTTGGCTCTGTTTGCTGGGAGACCAATGGTAAGAATGGTAAACCTGCAGGTGACCCCGGAGCGGATGGGGTAGCCGACGGTTTTCCTGATCCCATCCACAACTACAAAGCTGTTGAGATCGAACTGAATAAGCGTTTCTCAAACAACTGGCAGTTGTTGGCGAATTGGCGCATTGCCAAGCTAATTGGAAACTTTGAGGGCCATTTCCGAAACGACAATGGCCAGACGGACCCGGCCATCAGCTCGCTATTTGACTTTACCGCAGGCGACTTCAACCTGTTAGGTGATCAGTTCAAAGCGGGGCCGCTCAACACGGATCGGCGCCACGTCATCAACATCTTCGGAAGCTACGCGTTTTCCAAGGACAGGTTCGGAAAGTCTCTTAACGGGCTAAACATTGGTCTCGGCTTCCATGTTGAGACTGGGGTCCCGATCAGCGAGTTCCTGGCTCACCCGGCCTATCTGAATGCGGGCGAAATCCCGTCTGGTGGCCGCGGTAAGCTTGGACGTACCGATACGTATGCAAAGCTCGATATGCATGCGGACTATCCCTGGGCGATTAACGAACGTTATAAGCTCAGATTCGTTGCTGATTTCTTCAACGTAACGAATAGCACAAAAATCAGACTGCCTAATCAAAACCGGCAGCTGACGGTGGGCGTGGACAACGTGGACTTCTTAAAGCCCGTTTCGTTCTATGCTCCGTTCAATATGAGGCTGGGTGTGCGGTTAGAGTTCTAATCTAACAGGCACAGGCAGTCATTTGAGGGGAGGGAACCGAGTTTCCCTCCCTTTTTGTTTCTTAAAAGGAAATTGTATGATCGCTCGTCGCTTTGCACATGAAGATCTCTTAAAGAATCGTGACAGAGTTATGTCCCGGTTGAAATTTAACTGGTTACTTTTTTTTGCAATCGTTGTCCTCAGCGCGTCTTTGACCAGCGGGCAGGGTGCTCGCACAAGATCCCTGCCCGTTACGGTACACGGCCAGGTCCGCTATGCACACGGAGGCGCACCAGCAGAGAATGTACTCGTTCGCCTCGAGAGTTTTAATGGCGGACTCGATGGAGAAATGATGACTGATCGCACCGGAAAATTTCAGTTCTCGGGAATGCCTCCCGCGCAATATGTGATCAAGATTCATCTGCCAGGCTTTATGGACCAGCAACGCCAGGTTGATCTGCAAACCACGACAAGCGATTACGTGCTTTTTCAGCTTCTGCCTGAGACGAAAGCAGCGGATAGCGTCGCGCCTGCAAGAAGCAAGCTTGTGGATGCCAATGTTCCCGCGGAGGCCCAAAGAGAATTCGAAAGAGCTCAGTCAGCCTTACAAAGTGAAGGGGCCGATCGCCTGGATGAATGCGCCCGTCATTTGGAGCGAGCCATCGCCATCTATCCTAAATTCCTCGAAGCCGAGTTGAGACTGGGGACTGTCTACATGGATCTGAATCAGCCAGACAAGGCTGAACGAGCACTTCGCGGCGCTTTGGAGATTAATCCGAACACCCCCAATGCGCTCTTCGCTCTGGGAGAGTTGAAGTTGCAACAAAAGAAATATTCTGAATCGGAGAAAATGTTGCGGGACGGTCTCAATCTTGAAAATCGATCATGGCAGGGCCACTTTACCCTCGGTCGCGTGTACTGGAACACCGGCGATCTCGCGAAAGCCGGCAAGCAGGTAGCTATCACACTCCAACTGAACCCAAAGCTTGCTGAAGCACATCTTCTCGGCGCGAATATTCTGCTGCGGGCAGGCAAAAGAGAAGATGCAGCCCTGGAATTTGAGGAATATCTTCGGCTTGCGCCGAACGGCCAATACTCTGATCAGGTACGCGAAACAATACGACGGCTGAAAGGCGCGCTCAACCAAAAACAATGACCGAAATTTCTTCCGAATGAGGAGAGTCCAGTGTTTCGGATAATACTTTTTTTCCTGGCAGGGGCGTTCCTGATCTTGACTGTTTCCAGGACACCCGCCCAACAAATTCAAGGGCAAGTTCGTTATGCGGACTCGGGACAACCAGTCCTCGGCGCTCTGGTCTATTGCCGTGGCACAGGTGGAACCAGCGAGCAATTAACTGATCGCGACGGCAAGTTCTTTTTCCGTGTCTCCCCTGGTCATTACGGCGTTTCCGTGCGCGCTGCCGGACTTCAGTCGGAAGAGCGATCGGTTGACCTGTTGGATACCCAATCAAACGAGTATATGTTTTTTCGTCTTAAAGCTGATTCATCCGGCGTTGGAGCGATACCCCGCACGACGATCGCCGCCGACGTGCCGAGTGAAGCGCAGAAGGAATTTGACCAGGCCGAAGCCGCATTAGCCAGCGATAAGAAGGAAAAGATTCAAGAAGGCGTTGCGCACCTGGAAAAGGCGATTGTGATCTACCCAAAGTTCACGGAGGCGGAACTGAAGTTGGGGGCTGCCTATATGGATCTTCAGCAGTGGGATAAGGCCGAAAAGGCGCTTCATAAGACGATTGAGATCGATCCCAAAGCGGCGAATGCTTACTTTGCCCTCGGCGAAGTCTTTTTGCGGCAGAAAAAATATGACCAGGCGGAAAAAGCCGTGCAGGACGGACTCGCGATTGAATCCCGCTCAGCGCAGGCCCACTTGACCCTGGCACACATTTATTGGGACACCGCAGCTCGAAAAGTCCTACGAAGAAGTTAAGCAGGCCCTGGCCCTGGATCCCAACCTCGCAGAGGCGCATTTGCTAAAAGGAAACCTGCTTTTTAAAGTCCGACGGGCTGCGGATGCGCAAAACGAATTCGAGGAATATCTGCGGCTTGATCCCAAAGGTCAGTATGCAGATCAAACTCGGGCACTGGTGGAAAAAATTAAGAAGGCTCTCGCCGGGCAGAAGCCATAACAGCGGACAATCGCAGACAGAAAAAGTTGAGGCCGCAGCGCTCTTAAGCATGCGGCCTCTTTTGATCTGATCACGATCGATCTGAATCAACCGGTCTTCACATCGAGCAGATGCCCCAGTTTCTCCTTTTTTGTTCGCAAATATTTTACAGCCGGTCCGGTCGACTGAACTTCAATCGCCACCCGCTCGACGATTTCCAGTCCTGCTTCTTCCATCGCTCGCAGTTTGCCGGGATTGTTTGAAATCACGCGCACCTTGCAGAGTCCCAAATCGAAAAGCACCTCGGCACATTGCCGGTACTCGCGCGAATCTACCGGTAGACCCAGGCGTTCATTGGCTTCGATTGTATCCGCTCCCTGATCCTGCAACGCGTACGCTCGAATCTTGTTGATGATTCCGATGCCGCGGCCTTCCTGTTGTTGATAGACGATGGCGCCGCGGCCGGCTTCTTCGATCATTTGCATTGTTCGGTGGAGCTGCTCGCCGCAATCGCATTTTGCTGATCCAAATACGTCGCCGGTCAGACACTGAGAGTGAATCCGCACCAGCGTCGGCACATCGCGACGCAATTCCCCCTTGAACAGGGCGACAAACTCTTCGTCACTCGTCAATGAGCGATAGCCCGCGATCTGAAAAGTTCCCCACTCGGTGGGCAAATTGGCTACCGCGACGCGCTCCACCGATAACTCGCGCGACGACATCGGACAATTTTCGGCTGATTTCCGGCTCAAAACCTTGGCTTCCAAAATGATCTCCCTGCTTCGGTTAGTTGTTTCGCTTAGATTAATTATAGAAGTCGCTGGGTATACAAGCAAACCAACTAAAGTCCAGTTGCGTCAGTTAATTACTGTGCGCCTGCAAACTTCTATTGCTACCCTCTTGGGTCGCGCGATAAGATACGAGGGACGGGCGAGAAGGAAGCCCGCCACCCCGAGTAGTCCTCCCGCTTACTTACTCGGAGAGTCTGGCCTCAAAATTATGTCGGCAGAATCTGAAGAGCTATCGGGCAAGTCAGACCTCGACAACACCTTTGGCGGCAAGAGTCGCAAACGCGGCCTTGAGCGACGGCCGGCGCTGGTATTCCTGCGTGGTGAACTACTCGCGGTTCCCATACCGCTGGAGCGCACCGAGGTAACGATCGGCCGGGCACTTGACGCTGACGTGCGCGTGAATGACACTCGCGCGTCGCGGCTCCATGCGCGGATCACGACGGAATCTAATGAGGCTACCGGTGAAAAGCGTTTCCGCCTTTCTGATCTTGGCTCGACTAACGGCACGCTGCTTAACGGCCTACCTGTCGATGAAGCCTATTTGCAGGACGGTGATAAGTTTGAAGTCGGCGATCAGCTGATTCGTTTTGAAATGCTCGACGAGATTGACCGTGAATTTCAGAAGCAGATTCATCGCCTGTTGGTTCACGATGATCTCACCGGCCTCTTAACAAGCAAATCTTTCTTCTCTGAGTTGCGGCGCGAATCGGCCCGGGCCGCTGCCGAATCGATGCCCTTCTGTGTTCTGATGATGGATCTCGACTACTTCAAAAAAGTAAACGACTCGTATGGGCACCTCGTTGGCAGCGAAACGCTGGAAGAGGTGGGCGCGGTGATCAGGAAGTCACTACGCGCAGGCGATGTTGCCGCGCGCTTTGGTGGTGAAGAGTTTGCGGCTTTTCTGCTCGATGCTGACTACGCTCAGGGCCTCGTGGCGGCTGAACGCGTTCGCGCCGAAATTGAGAAATATGAATTCCCGGCAGTGCGCCGCGATAGCGGGATGCCTCGAAAGACTCACCACATCAAAATCAGCATCGGCATCGCCTCATTTCCTGATGACGCGCGGGACCCGATTCAACTTGTGGAAATGGCTGACTCGGCGCTCTATCGCGCGAAGCGCAGTGGCCGCAATCGCGTCTGCGCATATCGGCCATCGCTCGCCGAAACTGAACGGCCGTTGCGATCGCGATCTTGATTGTCCTGAGCAGCGCATTTCTCGATACATTTTCCTGGGCATTTTCGCTGTGCTCTCAGCGCCTCCGTGGTAAATGATCATCAACACGGAGACACGAAGAGCACCGAGGTTGCACCGAAACAATCCGATTAAGTCTGTGCGGCAGGCTGAAAGAGTTGCCAAAAGGAATCGACGGACGATAAGGTATCCTGCTCAAGTAACTAATGAGGGAGGCATTATCCGTGAAACTCTTGAATATCGTACTCTGTCTCGTCTTCCTGGTTTGTGGGTTTACGACCGCTGTGGCGCAACAAGGTGAGCAGCGTGCACCGCTCAGCGAATCCGCCGTCGCTTTTGATTCGAAGGGCATGAACGCGATCGACGCGCGATTATTGACAACCCTCCTTAGCGGTTCTCCGGATACGCCGGTCACCAACGTGAGATTGGTCCTAAAAAATAACAGTCCCACCTTTTTTACTTACGTCTCGGGTTGGGCGACATTCTATGACGCCGGCGGAGTCCGTTGTGGCGAAGGCCAATTCAAAGCCGACGCGCTGGCGCCTGGTGAATCAGTTGAGACGGATACACCAGGTTTGCGACTGCGTTGTTCCCCGGCGACGTGGCGCATTGTCGCGACGAATTTGTTGACCCGCACAAAAGAAATGGCGCCGGCAGAACCAGCGCCGCCAGCTCCCGCTGAAGCCCCCATCGCCGAACGGCCCGCCCCGGTTAATTTCATCATCAGTATTGATGGCGAAGAGCACCCGATTCAGGTTAACAATCCGCTCGTGCTGAAGCTCGGCAACCGAGACCGAAAGATTGTGCTACGCTCGGCCCCTTAAGATGAGACACTGATTCTCACCAGGCGGCTGGCTTGGTGAAAGATCCGCGACCATCGCTTAACGTGTTAGGAAACTGGCTACGCGCCAGCACTCCGCGACGAATCTGCTTTACAAACTTCGCGTGAGGCAAGAGCGCCACGCTGGGTAGTCGATGCGGATTCAGGATTCCTACCGGTTTACCTAAACGCTGAGTTACCATCTTAATTGGCTCAAGCAAATCCGAGTCATTGGAAACCACGACGGCAAGTTCATAAGCATCAGCGAATCCGTCGATTAACAAGTGGGTCGCAAGATTGACGTCGGATCCTTTTTCTTCGGTCTTGATCACTCTTTGATAGCCTTTGCCAGGCGCGGCTAGCGGCATCATTATTTCGTGCGTGAGAAAAAACCCATGGATAATGGACAGATTCGGAATCGTTTGCAACGCGCGAAGAAATGTCTCTTGCCGCGAACGCTGGTCAGGATCCGACGGGCGAGGCTTTACCAGCGCCGTGAAGTATTTGATTTGCAGGATCTGATCACGAGGTAGGAGCAACCGACACATCTCCGCGAGGTTCAACCATCGATAACGTGTCCTCTTCAGTGCGCCGTAATATAAATTGAAACCGTCAATGTAGACGTTAACTTTCATGGGAGTAAACACGGAAGCCGCCTTGCGGCGGCTTCGTACCAGGTTCGCCGCGAACGGCTACTACTGGGCGGTATGCGGGTATTATCGCTTTCGTAAGCAGACCTGTCAACGATCATGGGCGATCAACTTTGTACTCGCCCGAACCATCCTGCTTAAATCGAGAACGACAAGTCATCCTGGGATGTGTTCCGTGGCCTGACCCCCAGACTTCAAAAACCCTTTCTAATCTAAGCCTTCAGGTTACGTTAACTACCTAATCCAATACCGGCAACACCGCTGCACCGCGCGGCATGATATGGCCCTTGGCGCGGGACGAAATATTCGCAAGCGCTTCCTCGAGGGAGCGCGCAGGGGTTATGCGCATCCGCCGCACCTCATCGTCGGCAAGCTTCGTTATCATCAGAACTCGAAAGCGTTCGGTCTTGCTAAGCAAAGCCCAGGCAGTCTGTCCATTAACCTCATACTCTTCCCGTAGCCGTGCTTCGAGTGCGGGAGAGTTCTCTGACTCGAACCACTTCAAAAAGTCTGCGCGGCCGAGGCCGTCACGGCACTCGGCGAGCAGAACAATTGTGCCGCCGTCGACACAGGCCTGCGCCGCCATGTCGAGCGCTTTGTGCGCTTGAATAATGTTGATGTCGTAAGGCGAGCCGCCGCAACTGACCACAACCACTTCGCGCTTTTCATCGATTCGCTTCGAATGGTCGGCGAGATACGATTCGCACGCCAGGCGATGCGCAACTCTCCAGTTGCCCGCGAAAACGCTTTGGGGATGTCCTCGTTGATCAACAATCGCATTGATGATGAAAGCCGGATTGATCAGCGCCGTGACGCGTTCGCATTCCTCATGCACCGCGTTTCCATCAAGTTTGCCCGCGGCCACTCCGGCGCGCCGCCCGCCGCGCTCGAAATCAAACGCCAGCATATGCGTTGCTTCAATGGTTCCGGTCGAAGCCAGGCCGGGACAAATCGATTTCCGGCCACCCGTAAAGCCCGCGAAGTAGTGAAACCCGACCACTCCCGTCAGAATTACCTTCGCAAAATCCCTTAAGGCTCGATTCACTTCGACCGGTTGACCCTGTTTCGTTAAGCCGATTTGTAGCAGCTGTCCGGCATTGTGAGGATCGTGATCGATGAGTTGGATTCGTTGGGCAATGAAAGGCGTCAGCAACTGGCGTCTTTCATCGGGCCGAACGTGGCGATGGAGCCCGGTAGCGAAAATGATTGCGACATCGCCTGAGTCGACGCCCCCCTGGATTAAGCGGCGCACGAGCAGGTTAACGATCTGAGCGCTTCCTGTTGCCCGAGTCGCATCCGAGGCGACGATCAGCACATTATCATCGGCTGAAACAAGTTCTTCCAGTAACGGCGCTTCGAATGGATTATCAATTGCCGCGCCGATTTCTGCGTCGGACATCCGGCGCGAGGTGGTCTGGTCCTGAGCGAGCAGTTCGAAGCGTGATGAGTCGTAATCGAAGTTAACCGAGCCATTGCCGTAGCCGAGTTGGATTTGCGGCATGGGCTTCAATCACGCTCGGGGCGGAAACAGGCGCGACCGGCGTGACAAAAATGGAAGGTGTCGTCTTCGAATTCCGGCGTCTCCATCTGGATCGTCAGGTGATCGACGCCGAAGCGGTCGTGCAGCTTGGTCCGCAGTTCTTTCAAGAGGCCTGGCTGAGAAATGCTTTGGGCATGAATCACGTGGGCGCTCAGGGCTTCGCGCCCTGAGGTAATCGTCCAAATATGCAGGTCGTGAACAGCCGCAACGCCGTCGGTTTGAAGAATGGCGTCTTCGACCGCCGCGAGGTTTATGTGTGCCGGCGTACCTTCGAGCAAAACGTTGGTAGCATCGCGAATCAGGTTCCAGGAACTCCAGACGATCAGCATCGCGATGATTATGCTGAACAATGGATCAGCCGCATTCCAGCCGAACAGGGTAATCAAGGCCCCGGCAATGATCGCCGCGACCGATCCGAGCGCGTCGCCGATCACGTGCAGCCACACACCACGGATGTTCAAATCCTGGTCCCGATCCTGATGCAGCAAATACGCGCAGATCAGGTTTACGAGTAAGCCTCCCGCAGCGACAATCGTCATTGCGATGCTTCTGACTTTCGTGGGCGCGAACCAGCGTTGATAAGCTTCGTAGACTATGATCAGTGAAATCAGGATTAACGCTACACCGTTCACGAGTGCCGCCAGAATCTCGAGGCGGTAGTAACCGAAGGTCTTGTTCGGCGTAGCAGGGCGTGCCGCAAACCACACGGCCATTAAAGCCAGCATCAATGCGGCCACATCTGCCAACATATGGCCGGCGTCGGCCAGCAGCGCCAGTGATCCGGTCCACCAACCGCCGATCGTCTCGGCCACCATGTAGATAGCCGTGAGCGCGAGGACGATCGTCAGCGATCGCCGGCTTTCGGGAGCACGGCCATGCTGATGCGCATGGTCTCTAGTGTCAGTTGTCACGCTTGAATTGGTCATTAACTCGAGGGCTCTCTCGGTTTGACTCGATAACTATTGCGAAGATGCTCCATCCGCAAAACCTTTTAAGAAAACAAGATTAGCAGATTAAGGAACTCGGGCAAAAAAACTCATTTCTCGGGGAAAGGCAGACGGAGCGTGTGGCACGGGCGTTCCGCCAGTAAATCGGGCGCAAGGTGTGTGTCCACAATCAAACTGAACCAGTTCCGGTCGAAGGCGTTTATTCATGTGTTCGGCCGGGCGGTGCTAGAATCCTCCTTCCATGGCGGCTACTGCTCAATTCATGGATCAGCAGGTGCGATCGCGCGCAGTTTCGTTGCGTTGGATAATTGGCGCGCGTGAAGACCTGATCTGGTTCATAGGTTCAGTCGTTTCAAGCTACTTATTGCTCGGCCTTTACGTCGCCGGAATTGTGCCGCTCATTCCAATGGTTGCGGCATGGGCAATTCTTATCGATGCGCCGCACGTCTTTGGCACGCTCTCGCGAACGTACTTCGATACTTCAGAATGGGATACGCGCAAGCGTCTGATGCTCGGCTCGCTTTTGTTCTTTGTCGTAGGACCAGCGATGGTCCTTCTCGGCTTTGGTTTCACTTTCTTTTTCCTGGCCGCGTTGTGGGCTTATTACCATCTTGTCAAACAGCACTATGGGTTCATGGTGCTATACAAAAAGAAAAACAATGATCTGGCTGCGGTAGACAATGCGCTTGATCGTTTGTTATTGCTGTTCGCCTTCAACTATCCATTTGTCGCCTACATCGCTTCCGATCCAGCGGCGATGGAGCGCGTCCCGCCGGTCTTGCGCAACGGTGTCAATGCGGTCGCGTTGTTGCTGTTGGTGGGCACCGTGGTGCTGGGCACGGCGTGGATTGGGCGACAGCTTCAGCGTGCCTGGTTGCGACAGCCGCTGAATGTTCCGAAGTATCTGCTACTTGCCGCGGCCATTCCGATGCACTGGATCGCGCTGTTGACGCCAATGCCAAATAAGCCGATCGCGCTGGTGGCAATCCTCACGATTTATCACAACCTGCAATATCACCGGCTGATTTGGTTTCATAATCAGAAATATAGTGTCAGAAGCCCAAACCTCAGGGAGGGCGCCGTTCGTCCTTTGGATCTCAAAAAGAAATATGGACCGGCAGCCCTGATCAGCCGCCGCTTAATTTTTTATATTGGGTTTGGCATTCTGTTCGGCCTCATGTATCAGGGACCGCGGCAAGTCCTGGGTTACCTGGGGTTGAAAGCTACTCACGGCGTTCCGACGGCCGAACTGCCGGTATCGGTTCAACTAGGCGTGGCGTTTCTCTGGGGCGTCGCTTTCATTCACTACTACCTCGATTCCAAAATCTGGCGCGTGCGCCGTGATCCGTCTGTTGGCAAAGCGCTGAAAATGGATTGAGGCGGGCCGGTTTTAGTAGGCAAGTGTTCAGCGAGTCTTTTTTTGCTTGAATTCCAGGGTGCGTGGTTTTTCATTTCGCGCCGTTTCAGTTTTGCAAAAGCCACTCACAACCTCGACGAACTTTTGCGGATACTCAACCGGCGGCAAGTGCCCACAATTGCGAAAGACTATCAGCCGCGAATGTGGGATAGCATCGCGCAAGCGATAGCCGCTGCTCAGTGGGATGTGCGTGTCATTATCGCCCCAGAGGATTAACGTGGGCTGGCGAACCTGATGCGCATCACGGTGCAACCGGTTGGCATTCCAGCGGCGCACGGTTCGAAGCATTGCGCGATGAGTGCTGGCTGTCTCCAACAGATGATGCCGGGCTGCGACCGTCTGTTCATTTATTTTCCTGCCCATCCGGCGATACATGTCCTGCATGCGCTTGCGCAGGACCCAGCGCGAACCGAGAAACAGAGGTGTCACGATATCGCCAACAATCGGTAAACGTGAAAGCCGCAATAGCATTTTCTTTTTTGGTTCGTCATCACTGACGGCTCCCACCAGCACGAGCTTTTCTATTCGATCCGGATAATCGAGCGCGGCCGCCAACGCGATCGCCGCGCCGTAAGACGCTCCCACGAGTGTCGCTTTTTCGATTCCCAGTCGATCCATCAAACCGAGGACTGCCTGCGCCTGGAACTCAATCGTGTAATCGCCGTCGGCTGGCTTGTCAGAGTAACCATAACCCGGCAGATCAGGAGCAACTACATGAAAACCCTTGGTCGCTAGCGGTAAGAACACCTCGCTCCAAATGAGCGTCGAAGAAATAAATCCGTGAATGAGAATGATCGGCGGCGCGCTTTCATCACCCGCTTCCTGATAATGGACTCGCACGCCGTTGACAGTCGTGAACCAGGAATATTCCGGATGATAAATGTAATCGAGACTGTCCGGCCAACTTACGTCTTGTGGGCGCGTAAGAAGCTTCGTGGCCACCACGCCGGCGACTACTCCGGTTATTCCCGCGAGCAAATAACGTTTCTTCATACGGACTGGAATTCTAGCAATTGGCCTGCGTAGAGAAAAGCCGGTCGCTGATGCAAGGAACCGCAATCGATATCGGCTAGCCTCGATTCCTTAGTTGGCAATAACAACCCGCGGGTGCAAATACTTTCCTTTCGCATCATAGGCGCCGATCGCGACTAAATTTCCGTTAGGATCCCGCATCCGTACATTTTCATTGCCTTTCCAATTCGATCCGGCGCCGTCTATTTGCAAGTTGATGCCATGAAGTACGCGCGGTACATCATCAGAACTCAAATCGATAGATGGCAGGTGAGAAAGAGCTGTGTCGGGCGAAATCAGTGCCTGTTCCAGCGAATCTGAATCTGAGAGTTCCGTCAGTTGCTCAGGGAGGAGCGCCTGCTCGATGCGGAAGTTTCCCGCCCGGGTGCGGCGCAATTCGCACAGGTGGGCGCCCATGCCGAGCCTCTGGCCCAGGTCTTCGGCCAGCACTCGAACATAGGTCCCGGCAGAGCAGACGACCTGAACTGCAATCTCGCGGGTGTCATCATCGTTCATTCTAAGTGAGCCGTTTCTGGAGACTGCCTTAAACTGAAAGACCTGAATGCGCGCAGGTTTGCGCTCAACTTCTTTACCCCGTCGCGCAAGTTCATAAAGTTTTTCTCCGCCAACCTTCCTGGCGGAAAACATTGGTGGCGTCTGTTCGATTTCACCGCACAGGGATGACATTGCTGTTTCAATTTCCTCGGGACTCAAATTCACGGCGCTTGCCCGTGTCGGGGTTTCGATGCGTGTGCCGGTCGCATCGCCGGTGTTTGTCGCATAACCAAGACGAATCACGCCCGTATACTCTTTTTCAGCGCCGCTCAGAAATTGCGCCAACCTCGTCGCCCGTCCGACCAGGATTACCAGCACGCCCGTCGCAAATGGATCGAGCGTGCCTGTATGTCCAACTCGTTTTACGTGCAGAATTTTTCGCACGTGAGCCACCACATCATGCGAAGTCATACCGGCGGGTTTGTCGATGATTAGCACGCCGTCCACGCCAACCATTTTAGAGTTTTGTTTTGCGATTGTCGCTTCGAAACCCAGGCGAAGGTCGTTTGGTTTGTGATGGCTGTATTAGATTCCATGCAGCCGCAGGCGGAATTCGTCGTTAAAAGCAGCAAGATCGGGTAGGCGATGCGAAAATTTGTGCGCCTCACTTAAGAGCATCGGCAGCCCGCGCTTTTCCAAATTCAAACCATATGCAAGGTTTGAAAACATTGAGGCGATGTGGGGATTTAATCGTTCCTGGACTCCAAAGCGAATTGCTCGCAATGCTGTCGGCGCAAAACCGGCGCTGCGCCGCGGGTTCACGATTTCAATTGCGCGATCAAAAACGTGCAGGCGTGTCGTGACATCACGCACAGCTAGATCGCGATGCATTAAGGCGTTCGCGAGCGCTTCAGCCACGACCCCGCGATGATAGTTGGCGCGCGCCACCGCGGCAGCTGAATCATCCTGATCCGCCGCCGGCACTGCCGGCCGCGAATCTTGCAGGTCGCAATAACGTCTGGCAAAACGCCAGGCCGCTTCATAGATGGTTGCGAGATTGCCGGTCAGCTCAACTCGCTCGATTACCGGGGCTTGATTTGTATCACCGCTGAATCGAGTGGCGATCAATGAGGCTCTGGGCAGGAGCCTGGCGACACTTTCATTCCGACCGAACAACAAAATTCCGGCGACCGTAGGCGTGACGTCGCTTCCAGTGTTTGTGGCAAGCAGCAGGTATCGCTCGAGAATTTCGGCGGTTGGATAACCCTTGGCGCGAGCTTCATCGAATACGCTCCCTTCAAATCCGCGCATGAAGCTCCAAAGGTGGGCTTCGTCAATGTCGGCGACAGTTGCACCGATTGCCGGCAAAGTTTCGTAAGAAATTGGCCGCACATAGTCCAGCAACGTCGCTAACTCTTCCGGCGTTGCTTCGCGTTTTTCGGCGCCGACTCGTATGAAAAACCTGCCGTCCCTGGTTCGATAAGGTTTTCGCCGGCCGTCAATATCGAGCGAGACAATACGCCGGCCGCTGTCAAACGCCACCCGATCGATAAACGGGATCAGGGCGGGGGTCATGTCTTCACGACAAATGCGCGCCAGCTCTTCCTGCACTTCCTCAGGGTGATCGATCCCTTCGACCCGCATCTGATCGTTGACGCCAAAGACGATCACACCTCCGCCGGTGTTGGCCATCGCGACAATCTCCTGGGCGATGCGTTCAGAATTCGAAAGTTTGACTTTGAGTTCGAGGAAGGTGTCTTCACCGCCGCGCACCAGCCGCATCAGCTCAGTGCGGTTGGTTTGGGGCGCTCCACTCGAGTACAGGTACTCCTGGAAAGAGCGTTCGGTGACCGGTTCATGCCGTTGATTGCTGCGAAATCTTCTGCGAGCCATTTGTGTAATGACGGGGCCGGCGAGCCCGCCCGGATGCCGCAGCGCCTATTGACGTGCAACATCGCTGGAATCTCAGATTAATGCTTCACGCGTTTGCCATCTCAGTGTAGCATAGCGCGTCTCGTGAGGTATGTTTGGAGTTCCGCCTTGAGGCGGAATGCCTGCTTGACGAAATGATCCGCCCGAAGGCGGAAGTCCTGACAACAGATGTTCTCACGTCGAAATCACGCCAATCACGCTTATATTGCGCTCGGCTCGAATCTGGGCGATCGCGCGAGAAATCTCCTGCTTGCGGTGCGAGGGATGATGGAAGCTTCGCTATGTGTCGGCCGTCTGTCTTCGATTTTTGAAACGGAACCAATTAGCGAAATAAAGCAGCCTTCCTTTCTAAACATGGTAGCAGAAATAGGAAATCCTTTGCCGCCGCCGGAGCAGGTGATGGCGCGGCTGTTGCGAATTGAATATTCCCTGGGCCGCACGCGAGAGGTTCCCGACGGACCGCGCACAATCGATCTTGACCTGCTGCTCTATGGAGATGTGTTGAGCGACACTGAGTTCCTCAGACTCCCCCATCCGCGTTTGCATGAGCGTCGTTTTGTCCTCGAGCCGCTGGTCGAAGTTGCGCCGCGCCTGGTGCATCCAGTACTGAAGAAGACTATGGCGGAACTGTTAGAGAGCCTGGCAGATAAGTCGAAGGTAAAAAAATTGACTGCGTTATGAGCTATGTCGCCGCCAACGCGCTTCGAATCCTCAATCCAATTTGGCGGTAGGCAAAAATTTGGGTGCCCGTCTGATCTTTGTCGCTTGCTCGAACGCATAGGCGAACTTTATTAACGTCGGCTCGCTCCAGGCCCGGCCAAAAAATGAAATTCCCACCGGCAAACCAAATACGTAGCCTGCGGGCACAGTTATGTGCGGATAGCCGGCGACAGCGGAAGCGGTCGAATAGCCGCCCGCGAAGTGATCTCCGTTCACCCAATCAGTAGGCCATGCGGGACCACCCGTTGGCGCAATGAGCGCGTCGAGTTTGTTCTTGTCCATCACAAAATCGATGCCCTCCTTGCGCGACATCCGGTGATTTTTTGCGAGTGCGTCGCGATAGGATTTGTCAGTCAGCGGTCCTTTCGCCTGGGCCTTGATAAAGAGATCCTGATCAAAGTAAGGCATCTCGCGATCGCGATATTGTTCGTTGAAATCGATAATCTCCTTCAAGGTCTTCACTGGAGCCCGCGGACCAAGCGAAGTAAGGTAGTTGTTCAGGTCGGTCTTGAATTCGTAAAGCAGAACTTCCAATTCTGAATCATCGAACTTCCCCTGGGTCGGAATGTCGGCCGGATCAATCACGGTTGCGCCGTGTTTCTTAATGATGTCGACGCAATCGTTCATGAGTTTGTCGACGGCATCATTGAAGCCAAACCCCTTGCGGTGCACGCCGATCCGCGCGCCCTTTAAACCGCTCGCGTCGAGAAACTTAGCGTAATCTGCAAAAGAATTGCCGGCTTTGGTCGCAGGGTCGCCCGGATCAGGACCGGCGAGCACGCCCAGCAAAACTACGGCATCGGTCACGGTGCGGCACATCGGCCCGGCCGTATCCTGACTGTGCGCAATCGGCACGATGCCTGCTCGGCTGATTAAACCAAGAGTCGGTTTAATTCCCACCAGCGAGTTCGCGTTCGAAGGGCAAACCACCGAGCCGTCAGTCTCTGTGCCTACTCCGATCGCGCTAAGGTTGGCCGCGATTGCGGCGGCTGTGCCCGAACTGGATCCGCATGGGTTGCGATCAAGGACGTAAGGATTCTTTGTCTGTTTGCCGCGACCGCTCCAACCACTACTCGAGTGGCTCGAACGAAAGTTTGCCCATTCGCTCAAGTTTGTTTTGCCGAGGATTATTGCGCCCGCGTCGCGTAACTTCCTCGCTACGGTTGAATCCCGCAGTGGAATTGATCCGCCTAGCGCCAGCGACCCTGCGGTGGTTGTCATGCGATCATGAGTATCGATATTGTCCTTGATCAGCACCGGAATACCGTGCAATGGACCTCGCACGCCTTTCGCCTTGCGCTCCTTGTCCAGATCGTTTGCGATCGGCAGCGCATCCGGATTCAACTCGATTATCGAGTTGATTGCCGGCCCGCGCTTGTCGATGTCATCGATTCGATCCAGATATTTTCTGGCCAGCGAATGCGCCGTGTATTTCCCTGACGACATTCCGCTTTGCAACTCGGCGATAGTGAGCTCGTCAAGTTCGAATGCCGGCGGCGCCGGTGAGTCGGGTCCTGCTGCGTGCTTCACATTGGCTTTCCTGGCCGAAGCTCCAACGCATTCGCCGGCCAACGCCACCCCACCAAGAATTCCGCTGCGGACAAAGTTTCTGCGATTCATTAGCTCCTCGCTTTAACATGGCAAGTGTCAGAAGCCGGACCGTGAGAGAGCTCCAACGCGTTGAGATTGCCTCCGCGGGCGCTTCTGGCACGATAAGATCGACGCACTTCTATGCCGAGCCCCGGGAAAAGTCAACAGAAAAAATTAACCGGCAAAGACCGTTCAGTAGATCATTACTGTCGACTCATTAACTTCGATTCGCTATGCTTAGCGCCTGATGTTATCGCCGAATCGGGAATACGGTCTTAGCTGATGCAGCGCATTCCGGTGCGTCTAAAAGGACGCGAGAAAACATACGAAATCAAGATTGGCACGCGCTTACTATCGAGCCTGGGAAGAGATGTGCGCGCAGTCCTGGGTCCGGATGCGCGCCGAGTCGCCATCATTTCCAACAGAACTGTCTTTGATCTTTTTGGCCGGCAGGCCGCAGGCAGCCTGACAAAAGGCGGCTTGAAAGTCAGTCATTGGCTGATGCCCGACGGTGAAAGAAACAAGACTTTGCGAAGTTTGAGCAAGGCGCTCTGTTTTTTGCTGGATGCAGGGCTCGAGCGCAGCGACGCAGTAATCGCTCTCGGAGGCGGGGTAGTCGGCGATTTGGCTGGATTTGCCGCGGCGAGTTATATGCGGGGAATTTCCTTTGTGCAGGTTCCCACAACTTTGTTAGCCCAAATCGATGCTTCAGTCGGGGGCAAAACGGGCGTCAATCTCGAAGGCGGCAAAAACCTGGTCGGCGCCTTTCATCAACCACGTTTGGTTTTGATTGACACCCGGACGCTGGAAACGTTACCGCGACGAGAACTTACCGCCGGCTGGTGCGAAGGCGTAAAGCAAAGCGCGATCGCCAGCAGGAAACTCTTCGATCAAACCTGCAAAGCTCTCCGTAATCCCGACGACCAGGATCTTCTGGCTGCCGTCATCGGGGCACAATGCCGTTTTAAGGCGTCGATTGTGGCCGCCGATGAACGCGAGGAGATCGCGCGCAATGATCAGCGCTCGCGTCGCATTCTGAATTTCGGACATACGACGGCACATGCGCTCGAATTGATTACCAAATACCGGCGCTTTCGACACGGCGAGGCGGTGGGTCATGGTATTCTGGTGGCCGGTGAGATCTCAAAAAATCTGGGTATGCTTCCCCGTTCCGAGTTACAATCGTTGCGTGACGCGGTGACGTTGTGCGGACGATTACCCCGGGCGGACGATCTGCCAATCAACCAAATCATAAAGAGTCTGGCGCGTGATAAGAAAGCTGTTGGTGGAACTGTCAATTGGATTCTGCTCGAGCGGATTGGCTCTCCCCGAATAGTCAGCGGCCGCGAAATGACCCCGGCTCTGTTGCGCGATTCGCTTCGTGCGGGACTCACTTAACTGAAAGATCGAAGCACCAATCGAAATCCATGAATAACAAACGCAGAAGTCATGGCTTTAGTGAAATGGGATCGGCACGCCTGAATTTCATAATCGCATTAATCATAGTCGTCGGTACGTTTTATGTCGGCTACAAATACGTTCCGGTTGCCTACCAGGCCTACCAGTTCAAAGACGCAATGCAAATTAAGGTTGACGCTGCCGCCACTCAAGGGTTCGATCCATCGTGGGTGCGGGACCAGTTGGTGAAGAGTGAATCTGAGTTCGGCATTCCCGCAAATGCAGTCATCAGTCCGTCAGCGAGCGAGGGACGAATAGAAGTGCGAGTGCAATACACGAGCCCGATTGAGTTTCCCGGCTACACCTACAACTACGAATTCGATCACACCGCGAAGAGTAGCATTTTTCTTACCGGAAAATAGAGATTCTTAAAAACGCAGGGTCGGCCAGGCGTAAGATCGCTTTGCGAGCGTGCTTAGGTGGAGAGTTGTGTGATTTGGTCGGCGCCGGCAATCTGGACCAGACCTCCCGGCATTTCGGCGAGCCAGGTTGTTGGACAGACGCCGCAGCGGGTGCATTGATCAACCGAAGGGCACGGAGCAGTGGAGCGGGCGGCGTGCGACCGTTCGTGCTCCTGCTGCATGAAGTCGCGTGAGATGCCAGAGTCGACTATTTCCCACGGCAGGATTTCATCGTAGCTGCGACCACGGCTCGTGTGAAATCCTGGATCAATCTGAGTTTCGCGCAGGGCGGCGGCCAGATCACGGTTAAGGCGCGCCGCAGCTTCGATGACCCGCGCGACGCGACGGTCACCAGACGAAAATAGCGCCTGCTCATGCGCGATGCGCGCGGACATCGCCCGGACTTCTACGTTAGGAATACGGGCCAGTTGTTTGCATGTCCATTTCAAGCGCCGTTTCAGCTCTCTCTCTTCGCAAATTGGTTCCCATTGAAATGGTGTATTCGGCTTGGGCACAAAGCCGTTGAGCGAAGGAATAATTTTTCCGGCCCGGCCAAAACGGCGGCCTGCTTCCAACATACGATTCTTGATTCGTTCGACGAGCCCGACCATCTCTGCGAGGTCTTCATCGGTTTCCGTCGGCAGGCCCACCATTAAATAAAGTTTGACGGTGAGCATGCCGCGATCGAAGACCGCGCCGCAGATGTCGACAATCTCGTCGTTGGTTAGGTTCTTGTTAATGACCCGGCGTAAACGATCAGAGCCGGTCTCCGGCGCAACGGCGATTTGCTGATCGCGCGACTCAACCAGCGCGTCCAGCAATTCGTCCGAGATCTGATCCAGCCGGAGCGACGAAACCGAGATGCGATAATTCATCTCGCGCAGCCCCTTCAGGATTTCGCTTATCTCGGGGTGGTCGCAAACAGCAGTTGAAACCAGGCCAATCTTGTCGGTTCTTGCCCGCCATTCGCGCGCCTTTGCCAGAATATCGCGCGCCGGCACCACGCGCGGCGGCCAGTAATTAAAGCCCGCCCAGCAAAAACGGCACCCCTGCGAGCAGCCGCGGGAAATCTCAATTAGAAACCGATCGCCCATTTCGGCTTGCGGCGCGAAGATGGTCGTCGACGGGGCAAAGACTTCGTCGCGTCTGAGCTGCGCAACAACGTCAAGTTGTTGGCGCCGAATTGCCCGTCTCAGGCTTCCTTCCTTTGGATTCTCGGCCGCGACCGCACGACCGATGCGGAGCGGAATACCTTCAGCCGTCGGAGTGCAGGCCGCAATCGTGCCGTCTTCCTGGTAACTCACCTCATAAAGCGAGGGCACATAAAAACCACGTCCCTGTTGGGCCAGCGCCAAAAGTATCTCTTCCTTCGATTCATTCTCGAAGATTGCCTCGACGAGTTTTGGACCTAGTATTTCACCTTCACCGACTCCGATGACATCTGTAAAGTCGGCAATCGGCTCGGGATTGAGAAACGAGGCTGCGCCGCCCATCACGATCAAGGGATCGTGTCTGGTTCGGTCCTTCGCCCAAACCGGCACTCCGCTCAGCTGGAGCATGCGGGCCATGTTGAGGTAGTCAGTTTCGAATGAGATCGAAAATGCGACGATGTCAAAATCACGAATTGGACTCTGGGATTCGAGCGAAAGCAAAGGTGTTCGGGTGCGTTCGTATTCGCTCAGCTCATCAGCGTAAGAAGCCCGACCGTGAGGGAGGGCCCGATTATCAACAGAGCCCTTGCTGACGCGCGGGCTTCTGACACGATTAGCGACCGCTTTTTCATCACCAGAGCCCGTGTTTACGCGCGAGCTTCTGACGCTGTCTGGCAGGAACGCGCGTTCGCATGAAACATCAGGCAGACGATTGAAGAGTTCATACATCGCCTGAAAGCCGAGGTTCGCCATCCCGATCGAATAGACATTCGGATAGCAAAGCGCAATGCGCAGTTGCGCGCCACGCTTTAGCACCCAGCCTTCTTCGGCAGCGAGTTTTTGCCTATAGCTTTCGACGATTCTTTTCATAATTGTCAGTAGTCAGTAGTTCGTTGTTAGTTGCATAGGCCGGTTACGCCGGCACCAATAACCAACTAACAACTGACAACTAACATTCTTAGTGTTGCATCGTCTCAAGGAAAGCCTTGAGTTTGCGCGAGCGCGAGGGGTGGCGAAGTTTCCGCAGCGCCTTGGCCTCAATCTGACGAATACGTTCACGAGTGACGGCGAAATGCTGGCCGACTTCTTCGAGGGTGTGTTCAGAACCCGTGGTGCCAAGACCGAAGCGCATCTTGATGACCTTCTCTTCGCGCGGAGTCAGCGTGGCCAGGACTTCATCTGTGATCTCGCGCAGGTTGGAAGCCACCACGGCGTCAGATGGATTCAAAATCGACTTGTCTTCGATGAAGTCACCCAGATGCGAATCTTCTTCTTCGCCAATGGGCGTTTCCAGCGAGATCGGTTCCTGAGCGATCTTCAGGACCTTACGCACCTTGGAAACGGGAATGTCCATCTTCTTGGCGATCTCTTCGCTGGTTGGTTCGCGGCCCAGCTCCTGGACGAGCGCGCGCGAGGTCCGAATCAGCTTGTTAATTGTTTCGATCATGTGCACCGGGATACGTATGGTGCGTGCCTGGTCGGCGATCGCGCGGGTGATGGCCTGACGAATCCACCAGGTCGCGTAAGTCGAAAACTTGTAGCCGCGCCGCCATTCGAACTTGTCTACGGCCTTCATCAGTCCGATGTTGCCTTCCTGAATCAAGTCCAGGAATTGCAGGCCCCGATTTGTATATTTCTTGGCAATTGAGACGACCAGACGGAGGTTAGCTTCAACCAGTTCGCGCTTGGCCTGTCCGGTCTGATGCTCGCCGGTGATAATCGATTGCAGCGAGCGCTTGATCTCGACGGGCGGAACGTGATGCTCCTCTTCGATCAGTTGCAAACGCTTCTTACCCGAGGAAACGCGCTTCTTCCACTCCTTCTGATCGGCGGCTTTGATCCGTTTCTTGCTTAGCTTGTCGCTGTAGGTGTCGATTTCGCGCTCAGCCGATCGGACCTGTTTTTGCACGTTGCGGATCGCGTTGATCAGACGCTGGCGCGAACGCTCGGTGAGATTCAGCCGGCCGATTTCGTCGGCCATTTCGATCCGCATCCGCGCAACTTTGCGCCGCAAGCGCAGCAATTTCCTGGTCTTCTTGCCGCGGGTAATTTTTTGTTCCGCGCGCAACTTGGCCCAATCTTTCAGCGCCTGCTTGAAAAGTTTGCCAATGTTTTCGATGCCTTCAATCGTCCACACGCGATATTCGTCGGCTTTGTCTTCTTCGCCGGCCAGTTCGGCCTGCTCAGAAAACGTGACCACCTCGCGAATGTTGATCCTGCCAAATCTGAGTTCTTCGCCGATTTTCAGCAGTTCACTGATTGCAATCGGCGAACGGGCAATGGCCTTTTGGGTTTTGATTTGTCCACGCTCGATTCGCTTGGCGATGGCAACTTCGCCCTCGCGCGTCAGCAGCGGCACGACTCCCATTTCGCGCAGGTAAAGGCGCACCGGATCGTTGGTTTTTTCCAACGCTCCAGCGGACAAATCCAATTCGAGATCTTCGTCAGCCTCGTCATCTTCGACCGGGATAGCTGCGGCCTGTTCAATCAGGCGCTCGTCGGAATCGGCCACGTGGATGTTCGAAGCGTCAAGCTTTTGCAGCACATCTTCTATGTCGTCAGGCGAGACAACATTGTCCGGCAATTCACGATTCAAATCGTCAAAGGACAGAAATTTCTTATCACCACCAATTTGCAACAGACGATCCATAACATCATCTCGATCTTTTTCTTCTATGCTCACAGTCACGTCCTTAGTTTAATTTCCTTTATGAAAACTCTTTCCTCACGAGCCGGTGGCTACCGGCATCTTTGGCCACAACGCATTTCGTCTTTTGGTTAACTCCAAAACTTCCATCGCCAGCCGATCACGTTTTTCGTTCTCGCCGGCGCGATCTGCCTGGGTCATTTCCGCGTTGAGTTCATCAATGCAACGATCCAATTCCAGCCGGCGCAAATCGTGGATGCACCTTTCTGCTGCCGCCAGGGCATCTTCTTCAAACTCCCAACGCTTGAGAGTTAAAAGGCGCGCCAGTAGCTCGCTGGACGGCGCATCATCTGCCAACAGTTCACTCAAAGAAGCCGCATCAATGTCGACCGCTTTGTCGTGCAATTGAATTAGTGCTCGAAAAATTGGAGCCGTCACCAGGTCGCGGTAATCTTCCTCCTCCAGGCGAGGGAGGATCACGCGCCGAAGCTCTTCATCTTCAAACAACAACTGCAGCAGCCGCTCTTCAACGTCAGTTGGCTCAGCGGTCGCCGGCTTAACTATTTCCTGAACGCCGGCCCCGTTTCCACTTGCGCTCATGCGCACGCGCTGCCAAATTTCGCGATGCTGATCAGGCTGCACCCGCAGCGAATCCATGGCGATATCAAAATATTCGCGCCGCTGAATCCGGCTGCGCACAGCACGAACGTACGGGAGCACCTCTTCGACGGCCGCCTGCTTATCCGGCGGGTTCCGAAGATTGCGATCCCGTACCGCTTGATCGATCACAAATTGTATGTGGGGCTGTGCTTTGCCTCGCCGCTGCTGATACTCATCAACGCCGTATTTTCTGATGAAATCGTCCGGATCGGCGTTGTCCGGGAGCACCAACACCTTAACTTCAAGGTCTTCTGTCAGAAGTGTCTCGATCGCCCGTTTTGCCGCCTGCACGCCCGCTCGATCACCATCATAGTTCACCACTACCTTACGCGCAAATCTGCCTATTAGTTTCACCTGCTCCGGCGTTAGCGCAGTGCCCAAACTGGCAACCAGATTGCGGATTCCGGCCTGATACGGCACGATCAGATCGAGATATCCTTCAACCAGGATCGCGAAGCCCTGGCGGCGAATTTCATCGCGCGTCAGGTTCAAGCCAAACAGGTGGCGGCCCTTCGTGTAAGCCGGAGTTTCCGGCGAGTTCAGATATTTCGGCTCGCCCTCGGGATCCAGGGTGCGACCACCAAACGCTATTGGTCGTCCCTGCGCATCCATCACGGGAAACATCAAGCGGCCCCGAAACCGATCATACGAGCCGCCTTCATCTTTCTTTACCACCAGCCCGCTGCGTTCGATGAGTTCCTGCGCCGCTCCCTTTTGCCGCAGATGAGTTGAAAGTGCTTCCCAGCTGTCCGGTGCAAAGCCGAGCCGGAAAGTTTTTCGCGTTTCTTCATTGATGTCGCGGCCGTCGAGATACTTGCGCGCGGCGCGTGCCGGCGCCGAACTACCCTCAAGTTGCTGTTCCCACCAGGACAGCGCCCACTGATTCAGTTCGATAACCTGATCACTTTCCCGCTGGCGGGCTTCAAAACGGCTATCATCGACCATCTTCGGCAAAGGCACGCCGGATTTCTCAGCCACGATCTTGATCGCTTCCGGAAAAGTGACTCGTTCAATTTCCATGATGAAGTTGAAAACTGAACCGCCTTTTTGACAGCCGAAACAGTAGAAGATTTCTTTCGCCGGGTTTACCGAAAACGAGGGCTTGGTCTCTTTGTGAAAGGGACAACGCGCGACCCAGTTTGCGCCGGTTTTTTTCAGCGAGACATAATCCTGCACGATGCGGACGATGTCCGCCTGACGGCGAAGGTCATCTATGAAAGTTTGCGGGAAGCGCACTTCGGCTTAAGGCTGACTGTTTCAACTAATCGAGTGGCTGGTATTTTAGCTGATTCAGGCTCTCGCAGCGATGTAGCAAGGAAAATAAAACATCCAAAGCTCGCGTTCAGACCCGATCCAGGTTGCCATGTCTGACTACGGCTGGCACTCAGCGTTCGAGTGCGTCATCACAGAACTGAACCGTATTTGATATTCCGGCGATGTAATGAACGAACAAACCATTCCGCGCGTCGCGCCCAGGTCGCGCAGCGGATAGCGATTCAATTGATTGAGCCAGAAATCATACCCGCCCCGGTCGGGATCGCGCCGTAAATAATCAAAGTATTCCGCGAGCACGAAAGACGCGTTGTATTCAAGATCGATGAATGACTGGTTCTCAGCGATCTTTCTGACGGCCGAACCGCGGGTCTCTGTGCCATTGGTCAAGCCGTTGACCACCGCATCGCGCTCGGCCATCTAGCTTCGTCGTATCCAAGGGAGAAAGCTGATTTTATGAGTAACGAACTGACTAAAGACTTGCTTGAACTGTTCGATGTTGGTATTCGAATCTTTAATCCAAAAGGGTACAAGGTCGTTAAGAGTTCGACCACATAGCTTCCTCGCGAGAACCTTCAGACAAGGCGGGACTTGCCGTTGCAAATCTCAGCATTGGTGCGGGACTGTTCTCCGGCCTCCAAGTGGTTCAAGTCGGCAACTCGAAGCGTTAGTGTGCCACAGACTGTCAGCTAGGTGATATTGTTTTTGTCGGCCGCAATCAGCGGCCTTACGAGTTCCTGCATCAATTCATCTTCAGTTAAGAGCTGACGGTTTATTGATGCTGTTGGCTTCCCCGCTGCCCCAACGCCGAGACAAACCAGCTCAAGCTTTCGCGCCGCGCCCTGGGTGCTTAATGTGCGCTTGATCGTCCCGCCTCGTGCGGCGAAAGTTGTATCGACCTCAATTAACAGGTGGGCAGCGTCATCTTTCCGAAAAACGTAGAACTGCCTATACTCCTCTACTTCGCCGACATCTATTTGTCGTCCCTCAGCCGCCCTCTGCGCCAGTTCGTGCAGATCGGAAACTGTATAGAAACGTCCTACCGCTTCGTCCTCGACAAGTTCTAAGCCT
>WNGE01001728.1_pt1 | contig 27480 bp, 23 predicted proteins | sample 5400651 | NCBI WGS metagenome assembly WNGE01 (sample SAMN13153370, study PRJNA577476) | soil metagenome | isolation source: 60 cm soil or saprolite under grassland replicate 2 | place: USA:California | collected 2016-06-15 | reverse complement strand
AAAGCGTGGTGGAACAGCGAGCCAATTAGCGAATGGTTGCCTGCTTTGTCGACGGACAACTCAGAGTTCCGTCGCTTGCTCGAAGCAATGGATTGGTTGGACTGAAAGATGGATAGTGACAAATTCCATCAACCCCGAGCGCTTTCGGGACCAACTGACGGAACTCATGAGGAGGCCTGTTCGGGTGATTAGTGGGGAGGTTCTGAGACGGATTTCTAAACCGTCGTCACCACTTCATTCTGATTACCTGGCTTACCGCAATCAGGAGATTAGCTGGAATGAGTTGATCGCGCGGCTGCCGCACGTCGCCTTGATCGGCGACAGTGTTTGCACAGGAGTCTATATCTCATCGACCTGGTGCACGCTTTGGCGCGCGCGTACTTCCCGCGGGAACAACTGGTTTCTCGACACTAACCCGGCGCCAGCAAGCATTCAGAGCGTTTCGAAAAGACTCGAAAAGTTCACTCCATTCGTTGCAATTGAATGCGCAGGCATCGGCGCGCTAGTCGATTATGAAGGGCAAGGGCAGAAGCAGAATTTTTGGCGAAGAATTCTTCGGACACGCAATTTCTCCGGGCAAATTGGCGACTTGCTGACGATGAAACGTTTCCCCGATTTGACGCTCATCTCGATCGGACACAACAACGTTGATTGGACGTGGTGGTGCGTTCCTGCGGAGCTTGAGCAGCCGGAGAACCGTTTGCAACAGCTCAGCCGGCGTTTCCGAGAAAATTTCGCGCGAGAGATGCGTCGGCTGATTGGTGGGGTCCGAATGCAGCGTCAACGGATCGCAATCGTCGTGTATGGACTCGTTAATTTCGGGTCATACTTGCGAGGGCGTGAAATCGCAGAGCGCCTGCGAGCCAACGACGCGTCTCGCTATCCGCATTTGCCAACCACTTATAAATATTTCAGATCCTTCCGGCCAGCATACCGCGCTAATCTGATTCGGCTTGCAGGGATGGTGAATGAGGAGTTGCGCGCGACCGTAGATGATTTGAACGGCGAACTCGCTGACAAGCCCAATATTCTATTGCAATATTCGGATGCCTTGGCGACAGCTGACCTGAGTCGCGTTGAACTGCTTCACCCGATCGATGGCTGGCATGCTTCGATCGAAGGCCACAATGTTCTCGCAGAGGCCGCGTTTCGCGATCTCGGACCAAGTCTGGAATTTCTTGGACTTAAGTAACCATCTCATTAACACCCAGCTTTAGCTAGGTGCTCCGCGACACACCCGGCTAAAAAAGCCCTTTAAACGGCTTTCATTCCTGGCTTGTCGGTCCACCGCGCTAAAGCGCGGTGTTAATGAGAATGGGCGAAGGTGGGTTCATCTGGAGGTCAGAAATTAGACGTCACCGCGCTCTTGCAGTCGCTTGATCGTGTCACGCAACATGCGGTAACCAAAATGACCCTGGCGAACGCGCAGCAATTCAGAGCCACGCCATTTTTGCTGGATCGTCTCGAGCTGTTCGAGTGGCGCGATCGAATCGAACTCGCCCGCAACAAACAGTACTCGCGCCGCGTCGCATAGCGGTACGTTGTGGATCGGTGAGCTCAGATGGAAATGTCGGGCGACGAGGCACGGCTCGATATTGGCACTACGCAGTTCGCGGCGGATTGACCGCGCCGCGGGGCTCTGCCAGATCGCGTGCTCGATGTTTACGATCGGCGCCATCAAGGCAGCGAAACGCAGGTCGCGCTCGACCATCGCAAGCAACGCGCCGATCCATCCGCCGTAGCTGGTCGCGAGCACGCCGAATCCGCCAGAGCCGCGTTCGTGCAATGCGCTCATCAATTGCCGCAGCTCCGTTACGCTTTGCCGCAATCCTTCCGCGTTGCGGATGAGATCGCAGGTGATCGCAAGCTCGCCGTTCCAATAGCCACGCGGGACACGCGAATAATGGTATGGCAGATGAATGAAGCATGCGCTCCAGCCGAGTTCGTTGAACCGCTCTGCGCAACGTCGGTAGCCAACCCGGCTCGCGGACATCAGCGCATGCAAAATGAGAACCGTCGGTGCGCTTCGACCACGGTCTGAAGGAAAAAAATCTGCGCGCGCAACATTGTTCGCTGCGAATTGGGTCTCGATCGGGCTGCGCCATTCGATGGTTGCTCGACCGTTTTTCAGGGCTTCAACAAGATTATTGTCGTGCGGCGAGGCGTAATACTGCTGGGCGTTGAGCCGCTCGCATTCCTCCACGTAGCGCTCCATCTCGTCGCGACTGCTCCCATTTAGCCGGTGGCGAGTATTAAAGAAGTTGATCGATGCGCATAGAAATGCATCGATTCCGCTCGCAGCGAAGCGGTGAAATCCGTTGCCTTTGGTTTCGCCACGGCGGATCTGAACTTTACGGGAGAGACGCCGCGCTGTCCCGAAAGCTTTCGGGAGTCGGCCCGGCGGTCCGACCCTACCCTTCATCCGTTCTCGCGGCGAGTGCGGCAGATCATCCCTCGTCAGGTGAAATGTCTGTTGGAGTTCCCCGTAGAGATTTTTGAATGAAGACGCCAATTCAGATTCGACTCTCTCTCTCGCCTCTGATTTTTCGAGACCGGGAGAATGTGAAATTGGATTTCCAAACGCGATCCAGACTGGCCTGCGCCGCAACCCCGAAAGCTTTCGGGATTTTATTGAATAAAGACGGTCACTGCCAAGGATAACGCACGGCAAAATTGGAACGCCGGCGATGTGCGCAAGGGTTGATGCGCCGGGCCGAAGCTGCGCGCCTTCGAGCAGCGATCGCGCGCCGTCGCGAATTCCGCCCTCGGGAAAAAGACCAATAACGCGTCCTTTTTTCAGGCGGTCAATGGCAGTCTGGATGGTTGTGCGATTCGCACGATCTCGATCTACCGGGAACGCATCGACCGCACGCAAAAGAAAACCCACGACCGACGACTGGAAAAATTCTGCCATCGTCAACCAGTCGATTTTCCGTCGAATCACTAACGAAATAATGAATGGATCGAAATGGCTGATGTGATTGGCGGCCAGCAAAAATCCGCCGGTCCGATTTGCATTTTCGGGCCGGATTACGTGAACACGCGTGACACAGCCAAACAGCAGCCTTACCAACAGCTTCCCAGCGCGATAAGATGTCATTTTGATTTGTGCTGCTTGAGTGTTTCGCTGAATCGCCGCCATAGGAGGGCTATTTTTCAGGCTGATTCTTTTTTTTAACGTGGTATCATAGTTGTCGGTTCGCACGCGAGGTTTTGGTTATGAAACCCAGGAGTCCTTCCACGGGCGGAAAAGGCCAATTTCCGCATACCGACTACTTTTTCCATTCTGGTTTTGGCCAATGGCGCGGCGGCTATTTTTCGCCTTACGACGGAGAGGACAAATACGGATTCAGGAATTTTTACAATTTGGGGCGCGAATATCGTATTGAAGCCGCAAGGGAACGTGCCAGGGAGATGGCGGTATTTGCATTAATTGTTCTGACCTCGGCGTGGCCGGTGCTCTATATGGTGGTCACTGTGGTAAAACTGCTGAGTAGGGGTCGCCCCCTGGATCAGTAGAGATCTGCGATCTGGTCGACGGCAATCTTTCTCAAATAAGTGCTCCGGCAAGCGAGACGCCCGACGGTCCCCCTAAGCTTGCCGCGGGACTAGTCCGCCCCAACTGGCGGATAAGATGTCTGCGTTAGTGCTTTGGCCAGAGAAATTCGTCACAGTATTCGGGCGTCTTTTCCGGAGTAAGCCCGTGGCGTGCGACGTTTTCGGTCACGACGCGCGGGATGAGGAAGTTCAGCAAATAATCTTTGCCACCGGCTTTAGTGCCGCCGCCGCTCATCTTGAATCCGCCGAAGGGATGACGGCCGACGATTGCACCAGTGCACGGGCGGTTGATGTAAACATTGCCGGCTTCCAACTGCGCTTTGATGCGCTCGATGTTGGCAGGACTGCGCGAGAAAAAGCCGCCCGTCAACGCGTAATCGGTGCCGTTGGCGACTTCGATTGCTTCGTCGAGGTCGCGCACCTTGATTACACTTAGCACTGGGCCGAAAATCTCTTCGCACGCGATCCGCATGTTTGGTTTCAGTCCGGTGAAAATCGTCGGCGGAACGAAATAACCATGGGGCGGAAGTTCCTTTGCCTGATAGGCGAGTGTCGCCTCGTTTTTGCCAACCTCGATGTAATCCAGAATGCGCCGGTAAGCGGCTTCATCAATTACTGGCCCGACCATGATGCCCGGTTCTTCCGGATTACCGACGCGCACGCTGGCGGCGGCACCGAGTAAACGTTCCATGACACGGTCGTAATTTTCTTCGAGAACGATCAGCCTTGAGAGCGCGGAACATTTCTGGCCTTGAAAACCGAACGCAGAATAAATCGAATCGACAATCGCCTCATCCAGATCGGCGTCCGAATCGACGATCATGGCGTTTTTGCCGCCCATCTCGCAAATAACGCGTTTAAGCTCGCGCTGGCCTTCGCGCGTTTTGCCTGCACTCTCCCAAATCCATAGCCCCACCTCGCGCGATCCCGTGAAGGCGATCAAATCGACATCTTTGTGATCAACCATGTGCGCGCCGATGACCGAGCCTTTGCCATTGAGAAAATTCAACACGCCAGGCGGCACGCCGGCTTCCTCGTAAATTTCCATCAACATGGCGCCGATGATGACCGATTGCTCGGACGGTTTCATGATCACGGTGTTGCCCGTGACGAGCGCGGCGCTGACCATGCCACACAAGATCGCCATCGGAAAATTCCACGGCGCGATGACCAGCGCGACGCCGCGCGGCCAGTAATGCTGATAGCTTTCTTCGCCGGGCACATTTTGCGTGAGCCGCGGCCGACCTATCAAGCGCATCTGGCGGGCGTAGAAGGTACAAAAATCGATGGCTTCGCGAATGTCGCCGTCCGCTTCCGCCCACGGCTTGCCGACCTCAAAGACTTCGAGCGCGGAAAGCTCAAACCGGCGGCGCTCGAGAATTTCAGCGGCGCGTTCCAGCAATTGACAGCGCTCTTCAAACGAAGTGCGACGCCATTTCTCGAATGCCGCGCGTGCAGCGGCGACGGCGCGTTCAGCTTCGGGAATTCCGGCTTCGGCGGCGTAGCCGACGATTTGGTCTGGCTGGCTCGGATTGACCGAGGAAAACATCTTATCGGTCCAGATCTTCTCGCCGTTGATCGTGAGCGGAACTTTGCCCCCGAATTGCTTGCGCTGTTCGCGTAGCGCAGCCCGCATTTTTTCCTGGTTCTCGGGCAACGCGAAGTTCGTTAGGGGCGCATTTTCATAGTGAGCGCCCGGCTGTGTCTTGGGTGTGGTTGCTGTCATATTTGTGGTGGCATTTGGTGGCGGTAGAACGCCGTTTCGGCTCCCGCGCAAAATTTCGCGCGGATCGCGCAGCAATTCTTCTGCGGGGACGTTCTCGGAAAATTTTGCACGCAAAAATCCTTCATTTGAGGTGTTCTCGAGCAGGCGGCGGACCAGGTAGGACATTCCGGGAAGGAGCTCACCGACGGGGCAATATTCGCGGACGCGATAACCCATTTCCACCAACGCGCGCTTGATTGGTCCGGCCATTCCATAGAGCAACTGAAACTCGAAACGGCTGCGATCGATTCCGAGTTGCTCAGCGAGCGCCTGTGCATGAGCGATGCTCCGAACATTGTGCGAGCCAAATGCGGAGGTAACGATGGATTCATTTTCCAACAGTAACCGCGTGAGCGTTTCGAAATTCGCATCACTCTCTGGCTTCTGCAGATAAACAGGGCAATCCCAGCCATTCTGGCGCGATTTCGTTGTTTCGTAGTCCCAATATGCGCCTTTGACCAGCCGGACAGCGAACCGCGTTCCGCGGGCGCGACCCCACTCAATCAGGTCGCGCAGATCCGCGTCAGAATCTCGCAAGTAGGCTTGGATAACGATTCCCGCATGCGGCCAGTCTCTAAACTCTTCCTCTGTAAAAACGGTTTTGAACAGTTCAAGAGTACTATTTTTGTGCGCATAGCTTTCCATGTCGAAATTGATGAATGCGCCCAACTCTCGCGCACGACGCAAAAGCGGCCGCAGCTTCGGCGCGAGATGGGCGATTGTCTCCGCCGGGTCGTCCGGACTAATTTGCGAATAAAGTGCAGAAATTTTAACCGAAAGGTTTACAAGCGGGAAAAGCTCCGAATTTTTTTTCAGCGCGTCGGTCCAGTTTTTTGTTTCACGCGCGAGGCCCTCTAGTAAATCCAGATAACGCGCCGCATATTCATCGGCCTCCGTTTCGCTGACGACAGCTTCTCCCAAAAGATCGACGGTAAAGCCAATGTTTTGGGTCCGACGCTTGCGAAGTGTCCTCATTACATCATTCGGATTTCGTCCGGCGATGAATTGGCGCGCCATTTCGGAAACATTCCAGCGCAGGATGGGCCCGCTGATCCACGGAACGATGCCCGCCAGCCGAATGCCGGCCCCGAGAAATTGCGCGACCTTTCGTGACTCGTGCCCATCGGCGAAATATTCCTGGAGATGCTCAATAATTTCGTCTGAGGTGTGGAGCGAAGGAAGAACAGCGACAAAGCGAAACAATTGCAATTTGAGCTGCTCATCACGCATCGAGAGCGTCATCAGTCGCTGATAGAATCCGGCCTTGCTGAAAAGCGACTCTGGGTTTTTATCAACCAGCTCGAAGATGCGCTTGCCGCGGTGCTCGATTTCGTTTTGGAGCGGCGTCATTTTACGAAATTAGTTCGCCCCCATGTGTTAAGCAAAGACGGAACCAGCCGCTTTCATCGGGTTCAAAAAAAATTTACGTCCGGACACGGTCGGTTTGGGGCCGGTTTCCGAAAATAGAATGAAATTGCTTCGAGCAATTTTGAGGAGCAAGTGGAGGAGATTTGCCTGGCAGAGTCCGGAGGCCCAGGGCTCGGACCTGTCAGGCAATCTCTTTTTGTGCTGGAACCCATCTTGCAAATAGGGGAACGGCTGCGTTGCTGGAGATTTGGTTTTTGCCGCTGCTTTCGTCGTGCCTTGCCAGCTGGCCGCCAGCGCTTAGCGCACTCATTGCCTATCTGCGAGATCGGTTCTAATTGATCGAGCACAGAAAGTTGGGTAGCAAACAGCGTCATGACCGTAGAGCACCATGAATTTGCCAGCGATAACACCGCGCCGATTTGTCCGGAGGCGTGGGCCGCATTGCAGGAAGCCAATACGGACTATGCCGCAGCGTATGGCGAGGACCGTTGGACGGCGCGTGTGTGCGATCGGATCCGTGAAATCTTTGAGACCGATTGCGACGTTTATTTTGTTTTTACTGGCACGGCGGCCAATGCGCTGGCGCTCGCGCAATTGTGCCAGTCATTTCGCGGCATCATCTGCCATCAGAACGCTCACATTCAGACCGACGAATGCGGCGCGCCGGAATTTTTCACCGGCGGATCGAAATTGCTCCTGGTCGGGGGCGGAAACGGCAAGATCGATATTGGCCAGACCAAAGCGCTGCTTATGCGTCAGAATGAATTGCACTCGCACCAGCCGGGCGTGATCAGCATTGCACAAGCAACCGAGTTCGGAACGGTTTATACCCGCGACGAAATTGCGACAGTCGCTGGCCTGGCGCGTTCCTATAAATTGTCTGTTCATCTGGACGGTGCGCGTTTCGCGAACGCAGTCGCCTCCCTCAACTGCGCACCAAAAGCGATCACATGGGAAGTTGGTATTGATGTTCTGTGCTTTGGCGGGGCAAAAAATGGGACGGCCGCTGGCGAGTTAGTGATATTTTTTAACAAGCAGGTTTCGCGGGAGTTCGACTATCGAGTGAAACAAACCGGACAGCTCGGTTCCAAGATGCGTTTTCTGGCTGCGTCGTGGATGGGACTTTTGACGGGGGACGTATGGCTGCGGAATGCCCAGCACGCGAACCGCGCCGCACGTCATCTTGCGAGGCGCCTGCAAAGTGTGCCGAAGGTCGAGGTTGTCCTTCCTGTGGAGGCAAATGCGGTGTTTGTTCGGCTGGATGACCAAGTCGCGCGCGGCATCCAGACGGGCGGATGGCGTTTTTACAAGTTTATCGAGCCCGATGTTTACCGCCTGATGTGTTCCTGGTCCACAACCGAGGAGCAAATCTTCCATCTAGTTGCCGACGTCGCTGCGATAAAATGATTGAACAGATCGAGATAAGACAACATCTGTTACAAACAACATGAAACGATTAGGGCGAACTTTGGTATTAGGCGCGGTCTTGCTTGCCGGATGTGGAACGACCCGCAACGTTGCAGTGAGTTCTTATCATGTAACGCGCGATGTTGCGGTCGGTTCTTATCGTGTTGCTACGGCGCCGGTGCATTATGCCTTTCGGCGGCATGGCGGTGAATCCGACACGGTGGCGACGACACAAACCGTGCCCTCAGACGTTAACCAGCCAGGTCAACCTGTTCCGCCGCCGGAGGTGGCTTCTGCGCCGCGACAGCCGCCGCGGTCTACAAGGGAGAGTCCGCAAAGCACCTCAGCCTCTTCTCCGCAGACGGGCCGTCGAGAGACCGCCGGTTCAAAACCATCATCCCAGCGAAAAGTCTCTTCTCCGCAGTCGGAATTTCCGACTGCGAAGGCAGTCCCTGGCAAACCAGGGTACGTGTTCAGTCCCTTTGACACTGATAAGAGATATGTCGATGTGAGCGGTTACGCTTCCGGCAGCAAAGTAAAGGATCCTTGGACCGATAAGATTTTTGTCGTTCCATAAATTGCGACACGACCGGCGGTCGGGCCGTACCATCGTGGATTGCCGCGAACCGGAGCGAGTGCTAGGTAATAACATGAGACTGGCATCGCGAGTAGGGACGTACTTGGTTGCCTTGTCTATCCTGGCTTTGGCGTCGCAGAGCCGGGCGCAAGTTTATCAAGGAAAAGAACTCGTCAAGGCCGAGCTGCTTGCTGATGCGAACGCCATTGTTCCCGGAAAACCGTTCACTATCGGTCTGCTGCTTCGGATGGCTCCGGGGTGGCATACCTACTGGGCGTTCTCTGGCGACGCCGGTCTTCCCACAGAATTGAAATGGAAACTGCCATCGGGCTGGAAAGTTGGCGAGATTCAATGGCCAATACCATTGAAAACAATCGATCCGGGGGACATTGAGACTTACGGCTATGAAAATGAAGTCCTGCTGATGCAGGAAATCACGCCGCCGCAGAAACTCGACAGTTCAAGAGTAAAGCTTTCAGCTGAGGCAAATTGGCTGGTCTGCGAGAAAATCTGCATTCCTGGCAGCGCAACACCGCAGTTGGAGTTACCGCTATCGACAACGAGTCAGCCGGCGAACTCGGAACTCTTCGCGCGCTACCGTCGTTTGTTGCCGCAAAACTGGCCAGAATCGAATGTGGCTTCGGTAAATTGGAGTCGGATTGGACATGGTCTCCGTCTAAGGATTACCAGCGAAACCCTTGCTAATTATCCGGCGCTGGATTTTTTCCCACTACCGGGAAAAGACGTTGTCGTTGGCCATCCAAGGATCGAATCACGCAACAAGAATGAAGTTACCTTTCGAGTTCCGATTGAGTCGTCGGAGAAGAATTTGTCGTTCATCCCGGGCCTGATCGTCTTTTCCCAGCACCCAAATGGTGAGGATCGTGCATCGTGGCAAATTTCAGCCGCGCCGACTCTTTCGGCGGCTGGCGCAGCGCCCGCACGCGGAATCTTCACTTTCCTGCTTTTCGGTTTTCTGGGCGGCATCATTTTGAATTTGATGCCCTGCGTATTGCCGGTGATTTCGCTGAAGATCTTTGGATTTATTCAGCAGGCTGGCCAAAGCCGTCGGAAAGTTTTGCGGAGCGGTATCGCGTTTGCGGTTGGAATCTTCGCGTGGTTCCTCGGGCTTGCGCTGCTTCTGATTGTGCTTAAAGGCGCCGGGCGCGACGTGACCTGGGGCGGATTTCAATTCACGAACGCCTATTTCGTTCTTGCACTGAGCGTGATTGTCCTCGTGTTCGCGCTGAACCTCTTTGGCGTGTTCGAAATTTCCCTGCCACAAGGCCTGACACGCGGATTGCTTTCAACCACCGAGCGCAAGAACGATCTGGGTTCGTTTCTCCAGGGTGTGTTTGCCACCGTTCTAGCGACGCCCTGCACTGCCCCGTTCCTCGGCACCGCGCTCGGCTTTGCGTTTTCGCAATCGCCTGCGGTTATCCTGGCGATGTTCGTTGCGATTGCCGCTGGAATGAGCGCCCCGTACCTGCTTTTGAGTGCTCAGCCTGCCTGGCTGCGATTTCTGCCAAAGCCAGGTCCGTGGATGCTGCATGTGAAACAATTCATGGGTTTTCTACTGTTGGCCACGTTGCTGTTTCTTCTTTACGTGCTGGGTGCTCAGCGCGGCTTGGAAGGAGCGATTTGGGCAAGCTGCTTTCTTCTCGTGATCAGTGTCGCTTGCTGGATGAAGGGTGCTTTCGTTCTTCCGACTTCATCAACAGCGAAGCGAAGTGTCGTGCTCGTACTCACGCTCGTGCTCGTGCTCGGAAGCGGTATGTATTTCGTCGGCGGCAAATTTCGATCTACCAATGTCGCGTTAGCCGATTCACGACTACTAGGAGATTGGCAGGCGTTTACGCCTGAACGTTTGCAAGCGGAGCTGGAGCAAGGGCACTCCGTGTTCGTCGATTTTACCGCGGCGTGGTGTCTTACTTGCAAATTTAATGAGGCCAATGTGCTCGAGAGCGCAGAGGTTCGAGACGCCTTTCAACGTTACGCGACCGTCAAATTGAAAGCGGATTGGACGAACGGTGATCCAGCGATCACAAAATTGCTGCAAAAGTTTGGCCGCCCAGGCGTTCCACTATACGTGCTCTACCCTGGAAAAAATGAAGAACCGATTGTTTTCCCGGAAGTGCTCACCAAAGGCATGGTTCTGGAAAAACTCCAAACCGCAGCGCGCAATGTTGCCGCACAATAAGATTTTTTTGAACGCCTGCTCCCGGTTATCACGCCCTAAAACCGCTGTATTTGTGTTCCTGCCGTTCCTTGCCAATATGTTGATTGGAAGAAAATTGAACTACTTAACCACTTCGTTTTCTAATCCGTTTATGAATAAAAAAATAACTTTGACCGTTCTCACATCACTGATCGCTACGGCAGTTTTTGCCTTGGAGCCGCCGCCAGTGGGCAGCGCTGCTCCGGATTTTTCGCTAGCCGACGCGAAAGGCCAGACGCACTCGCTTGCCCAATACAAAGGCAAGTACGTGGTGCTCGAATGGTTTAATCCGGAATGCCCGTTTGTGAAAAAGCATTACGGCACCGATAACATGCAAAAACTGCAGAAAGAATACACAGACAAGGGCGTGGTATGGCTAACCATCGATTCCAACGCGCCCGGTACCGAAGGCAATTTGACGCCGGAACAGGCCCAGAAAGTCGCAACCTCCTGGAAGACGCAGCAAACTGCGTTGCTTCTCGATGCGGATGGCAAAGTGGGCCGCGCTTACGGCTCAAAGAACACGCCAAACATGGTGATAATCAATCCAGAAGGAAAAATCGCTTACGAAGGAGCCATCGACAGCAAGGCGACGCCGAACCCAGCAGATATTCCCAGCTCGACGAACTATATTAAGGCAGCGTTGGATCAATCATTGGCAGGCAAATCTATCTCCACGCCACAAACCAAGCCATACGGTTGCTCGGTCAAATACAAATCTTCGTAGAGGTCTAGCGGGCACATAACCAAAAGATTTCAAAGCGGCGGTCGGAGACGACCGCCGTTTCTGCTCATACCGCACGGCCTTTAGCAGCCTTGGATCAGCGCCAAAAATCACTTTGCTTGGATAAACACAGAAAGGTTCAACCCCGTCTTGGTGAGAACCGCGATAGAAACCGCAACATCGGCAACGGTATCATCCTAACGAGAAACATTCCGATTTTCATCGGAAAGCCGGGAATAACAAGCGGACGGTCTGCCTCTAGTGCTGCAAGCGCATCGCGCACGACTTCTTCGACCGAAACGAAGACGAACTCCGGGCCGGTATCCGGCTGAGCCTCCGGGCGTTTGGCGACTTCCTGAAATTCCGTGTGCACGGGACCCGGGCAAAGAGAACAGACGCTTACGCCTGTTCCGCGGAGTTCGGCGCGAAGCGCTTCAGAGAAGCTTGTAACGTAGGCTTTAGTCGCTGCGTAAACCGCAAAATCGGGAATCGGAAGAAATCCAGCCGACGAGCTAACGTTCAAAATACCGCCACATCGTCGCGCGATCATTCGCGGAAGCAAGTGGCGAGTGAGCGTGGTGAGCGCGACAATGTTCACAAGGGCCATTTGCTCGTTCCGAATTGGATCGCTGGTCGAGAACGCGCCGCTATCGCCCAATCCGGCATTATTGATTAAAAGATCGACGTCAATTCCTTCATGATCCAGCCATGCCAGCAGTTCATTCAGGTGCGCAAGGTCAGCGAGATCAGTTTTGCGAACGGAGACCGCGACGTTCGGATATTGTTGATTCAATTCGTCACGCAGTTCGTTGAGCTTTTGTTCCCGCCTCGCAATGAGAATGAGCGATTTGGCGCGACCGGCTAGTTGACGCGCAAATTCGCGGCCGATCCCAGCGGAGGCCCCCGTGATCAGCGTGTTACAATCGTCAAGTTTCATTTCACGATGGAGGGTGAAGCTTCCGCGATGCCGGACACGGGCTCGTCGGGACTCGCCCCTTTAAGGATTGTAGCTCGCTTTTCGTCAGTGCTCGCCAATGCCCGCATGGCAAATCGCCGACCCGAAGGTTTCCGATTCGAATGCGGAGAAGCCGTTCGACGCGGTATCCGACAGCCTCGAACATGCGCCGAATCTGCCGGTTTATTCCCTGCCGCAAGATAACGCGAAGACGCGTAGACGAGAGTGAGCGAATCAGCGCAATTTTCGCGCGCTGGCCATCGAGAGGAATCCCGCGTTCCAGTTTCGGAGCAAGCGCCGGATCCCATGGTCGGTCGAGCGTGACCTCATATTCCTTGTCCACCTTGAAACGCGGGTGACTGAGCTGTTGCGCCAATTCGCCGTCATTCGTCAGAAGCAGCAAACCTTGAGTTTGCGCGTCCAAACGTCCGATCGTGAAGAGGTGGGAAAATTTTTCTGGTATGAGATCAAAGACGGTGTCACGCGCGCGCGGATCCTTTCGAGTCGAAACAAATCCGGCGGGTTTATTCAACATGATCGTGAGCGGCGGAGCGGTGTGAACAAGCTTATCATCGACTTTGACGTGGTCGCGCGCTCCTGGCTGCGCACTGAAGTTTGTGCAAACTTTGCCGTTGATTGTGACGCGGCCGGCAGCGATCAACTCATCGCAATGCCGGCGCGAACCTAGACCGGCGGCAGCAAGGAAGCGGTTGAGACGCACTTAAGCGAGTGAGAAGTGAGATGTAAATAGGTGAAAGCGCCACTAGTCACTTTTCACCAACCACTTCTTACTAATCACCTCTCGCGCTAGCGGTTAAACGTCCGGCTTCGTTTTGGGAAGACCGATGACTTTCTGGCCTTCCTTCCATTGACCGCGCTTTTTCAAAATCTCGACCCGTTCGAAGCGCTTTAGCACATTGCGCCTGGCAGCGATCGTGCTTGCTCCTTTTAAACTGCGATGTTGCGACATAAATTACCTGGTTGAAGCGTTAAAAGTTAAATGGTTACAAAGTTGCAACGGAAGGCGAGCGGGGACATTAAACCAATGCAGCAATTTTTCAAGAAACGGGCAGAGTCTCCTTTCATCTTTTAACAAAACAACTTCCTTCATAATTGATTACTAAGCACCACGTAGGTGCCCGACGTCGTGAGTTGATGATAGATGTGAAAATGGGCGGTTAAGATCCGTTTCCAATAAGCGGCCCGGCTTTCCTCGATAATTAGATAAATCGCGCTGGGTTGCCCCCATCTTTCCAACACAGCGGCTTCATTCAAAAAGGTGTCAATAGGGGGTTTGCCAATCGGGGTTTCTTTTTGGGGGTTCTGATTAACCAGGAAAAATTTCCGGTTCAGATAGAACATAAGGCTGCTACTGTCGTCGAACGGTCCTTCAAAGATTGTATCGCCACGCGCATCGAGCCGTGGATTTAGAAATCGCGCTACATCCGCAAGTGAAAAATAAGGAGCAATTTGCGCGACGGCTTCCAACATGCTGAGTCCGCCCGGGATCATCGAGGCCGCAAGGGCGATGGCCGCAAGTCTCTCGCGTTGCTTGGAAATGAAGTACAGCGCTGCCAGCGACAGAGAAACGAGCGACGTGCCAAAGATCGCAACGAAAGGTCGAAATGCGAGCCAAGTCGCAACGGGCATGTCATGTAATGCCTTCCAGGCCGTCCAGCGCGCGTCCATAGTCCCCCAGTTTCCATTCAGAGCGGACGCCGCGCCTGCAATAAAGAATACCGCTGCCGCGATTATGATACCGACCAGGGCGACAGCGATTACACCGGCGGCGCGTAGTCTCTGCGGTATTCGGTCCCACGCGACGGCCGCCCAAAGCGCGAATGCGCTCCACATGGTCATTGAATAGTAATCCTGGCGTTGTCCCAGAAACAGCAGCGGGATAAAGACAACGCCCATCCAGCAAAGCGGCAGCGCGTCCGCGAAATTGATCTCGCGCGGCCGAATCACCCGGCGCCAGGCGAGAATAACGCCGGGCAAAAGCGCAATCGACCATGGAAACCACCAAGCCAGATGCATGACCAGGAATTGATAGGCGGGCATCCCTAGAAAATCATGTGTCTCATCGGTAAGTCCGCGCAGATGACCAAGCCACTCCGAGCTGATTTGATAATGAAAATACCCGGGGAAATGCCATTGCACCCAGATGTGCCATGGCGCGACGATCAGAATGAAGATCGCAAGATATTCCCATCGCAACAGGCCGCGAAATCTTATACGCGCTTCGCGGTAAAAGACTGAGAGGATAAGAAAAATCGCGGTCGGATAAGCGATGCCGAGCAATCCTTTGGTCAGGCAAGCAAAAGCCGAGCAAATCCAGAAGCCGGCGAACCAGATGCGGCGGTTACGCCGGCGCTGATAACCGCCGATCGCGCAAAAAATCGCACCTGCAATGAATGCGCTCACGACTGGTTCGGGCATAACAATGCGCGCGAGCAGAAATGTGCCGCACAAACTGAGATAAATCAGACCTGCGATGAAACCGCGCCAGTAGTCCGTGAGCTTTTCCCCGATTAAAAAAATCAGGGCAGTCGAGGCGACAACTGCTAGCGCGACCGGGAGCCTGGCAGCTGCCGCGTTAACACCAAAGAGCTTGAACGAAATGATGATCAGCCAGTAGAGCAACGGTGGCTTTTGCAGACGTGGCGCGCCATTGTTGGTAGGCAGAAGCCAATGATGCGTCTCGACCATCTCGCGGGCGGCGCCCGCGTATTGGCCTTCCGTCTGACTATATAAATCGCCGGAGCTGATCGTCGCGAGGTGCAGCAGCCCTGCCAACGCAATCAGAATCACGAACAAGACACGGCGCATGGGCGACGGAGGGAGTGCCGGCGGCTCGAGCAGAGTTTCTTCTAGACTTAGGCTGCGGGCGCCAGCAGTCATTGAAGAGGTTCCCTGCCAGAAATTGGAGTCCGATCTTCGCGCTCTAACTCAGCGGAATCATTGCTTCGATATTTCTCCCAGTGCTCGGGTAAACGAAGCAGTTTTCCTTCTGGCATCTCGACGAGTGCAAGCATCTGGCGGCATTGGGCGATCAGCATGTTATCTGCTGGACGTGTGATCTGGAATCCACACCAGAACCGCACGCGCTCTACCCGGTCCAGCCAACCTTCAATCGCGAGCTGATCTCCAAGTTTAGCCGGTCGGCGATAATCGACTTCCGTCCGCACGACAACCGGATACCTGTGGTTTTCGGCCATTTCCGTGAGGGCGAGACCGAGTTCTTCAGCGAGAAGCGTACGGGCGATCTCGATGAAACGCAGATAAGCGATGTTCGAGACGACCCCTCCGCAATCGGTATCGAAGAACATCACCTGCACTTGTGTGCGAATGCGCGGAGCAACGGTCATGGCAGGATTTCAAACTCGAGGCTTTAGACTCGCCCGTTTTTGCTTCGCAACACGCAAAACGATAATTCGGCGATTTCGTAACTCATGCCCGCAAGTGTGAGATTTGAGGTGTTCGATTTCAAATTTGAAATTCGCCTGATTGTTTGCTCAGAATCAACAACACAGCATTGGCAACTTCCTGGACGCTCACCGCCTTCATGCAGCGAAAATCAATCGGGCATTCGCGTAAAAAGCAGGGGCTGCATTCGACATGATGTCGCAAGACGATGTGACCATCGCCGAGTGGGCCAGTGAGACGGGGCTCCGTTGAGCCGAAGATGGCGACGACTGGCATACCCAACAATGCAGCGAGATGCATCGTGCCAGTATCGTTCGTAAGCAATAAACAGCATTCGCGCAGCTCGTCGATCAGTTGCTCGAGCGTGGTCTGGCCGACTCGATTCACGCAGTGATCACCAAGGGTGGCCGCGATCTCGGCACCAACCGTGGCGTCGCGCCGCGTTCCAAGCAGAATCCATTGGACGGACGATTGCGCGCTGATTTTTTCGGCGGCCTCGGCGAATCGCTTGGGTAACCAACGTTTGGCGGGGCCGTATTCGGCACCCGGGCAAAGACCGATTTTGATCGGTTGGCGGTTGATGGCCATTTGGACATTAGATGTCGAACTGAGAACACCTGCTCGCGAACTATCGGAGTCGAATGTGTCTGCGCCGCATTCGCGCGCGATACGGAGAAAACGGAGCGAATGATGTTCCGGCGGGCCTGGCTTTCTTGGGAGCGGCACGATTTGGTTAAGCAGCCAGCGTCGCGAATGGCCGCGGTAACCAACTCTGCGCGGAATTCTGGTCAACCACGCCTCCAAAGCAGCCCGTACCGAATTTGGAAAAAGGATCGCCACATCAAAAGACGGTTCTCGCCGAAGTAACCGCACAGATGAAAAGAGTTGGGGTCCTGGTATAACAATGATCGCGTCCACTTCGGGAACCAGCTTCCACATTGGCGCAATCTTCTCCGGAGCTGCGATCGTAACGCGCGCGTCGGGCCGTCCACTCTTTATTGCGCGAAGTGCGGACACGCTCATCGCAGCATCACCCAGCCAATTACTTGAACGAATGAGAATTTGAAATGGCTTTAGGTCCTGAGGTGAAACGCCCGGCGGCAGATGGACGCCGCGTTTATACTGCGCGAGAAGGAAATTGGGCTGGGGCGTCTTCCAGCGATTGTGCACCCAAAACCAATCTTCCGGTGCGACGCGAATTTGTTGTTCGATGATCTGATTTATTTCTGCAGTGAGCGTGGCAACGGAGGCGTCTGCCTTGGGCGGATCAAAGCGCTCGGTGAAAACCACGCGCCAACGCGCCAGACCCGTCGTGTAAACGCATGCGGCGATTAGCGCCGCTCTGGTCCTCTTGGCAAGCAAGGCAGGCAGGGGCGAAGTGGACGCCAGTTTTCCAAAGAAGGGTGTCCACAGTCCGTGATCGCCAGCATGCTGGTCGGACAAAACACCGACGCCGCCGCCGGAACGAAGCAGGTCAATCACCGGTTGAAATCCTTGCTGGCGATCGAATAATTCCAAGCCGGTTTGGCCACGTGTCCGGCGCACGTGCGCGTCAATGAAGCGATTACCAAGCTTCTGATAGACGCTCGCATTGCGCACGTAACCGACGAACTTCGGCATCAATTGCGCGAACAATTCCCATGTTCCAAGATGACTCAAAACAAGCACTACGGGAACACCAGCGCGAAATTCTCGATCCATCGCCTCGATATTATCCACCTTGACCCGCTGCAGGATTTTTTCGGGCGGCATTGCGGTGAGTTTAACACTACAGAGAAGGTTAGCGCCGAGTCGTTGGAAATGGCGGCGGACGAGGCGACGCATTTCTTGCGGTTTTTTTTCATTGGTAAACGCAATAGCAACGTTGCGCTTTGCCAGGCGCCGATATTTCCCGGACAAAAGCCATGCACAAAAACCCAGGAACTCCCCGAGGGCAAAGAGAACCGGTAATGGTAGTCCGGCGGCGATTGCCGACCCCGCGCGGTAGAGAAGATAGACTACGAAATTGAGCATTGCAGGACGAGCGGTATCTTGGGGCGGCGCGGCAGGGTAGATTTGCCTGTGGCTGCCTTCAACCAATATAATGTCCGCGGTGTCGCCATCGCCTTTCCACTCCACCAATGCCGATTTCGTTCGCGTTATGTCGCGAAAGTTCGCGGATGGCCGATTCCTTATCATCGGCGCGAGCGCTCAGGAAGTTGGGCGTCAATTTGCTGAAGTGAAAAGAGAAGCCTCCGTGGTGTTGTCTCCCAGTGACTTGGCGACAAAGCTGGGGCCGGGTGAGGCCACGGCGCACTTTGAAACCGCAGTTTGGTTTTATTCCTCTGGAGAAAACGATGATAATCGCATAGCAGAAGCGCTCTCGCGTTGCGCGGACAGGATTGTGCTCCTTCCCGGGCCCGGCGCTGGAGCTGCCAGGCGGCGTCCGCGACTCGTTCAGTGTTTCGAGCGCTTTGGACTACTGCCGGATTACGAATGCGACCTAATGGAATTGGATCCGGCAATCTTATGTCTTCGACGCCAACCGAGTGCACCGCCCGGCGCACTAACGCCGGCCGTGGAGGTGGCGTTTGCCAGACTCAACAGAGCGCTGAGCGACTTGAAGGGATCCCTTCAAATCCGTTGCTCTGAACTGGAAGGGGCGCACCGTCATATCGCCGCGCTGGAGGAGAAACTGCTCAAGCTCAAAGAATACCGGCGCGAATTGAAATTTCTAAAAGAGCAGAAACGAACCATGCGGAAATCGCCGGAACGCCGGGTGGGACAGGTATTGCTCGCACCATATCGTCTTCCAGAAAAACTGGCAAAAACGGTTTGGAAAAAGCTCCGTCGACCCGCGCGAGAAAGTCGACGATCCGTCGCCCCAAGCGAATATCAGGAATGGTTCGAGCGGCATCGCGCAACTGCGCGCGACCTTGAGCGAATGCGAAATGAATCGCGTGCGTTTGCTTCGAAGCCGCTAGTTAGCGTAATCATGCCAGTCTTCGACACACCTGTGCAGCGGCTTCAGGAAGCGATTGAATCAGTGCTCGCGCAGGCATACGAAAACTGGGAGCTCGTGTTAAGCGACGATGGATCGAGCGACGCCACGTTGCTCCAAGCGTTGTCTCTATTGGCCGCTCGCGATCGGCGTATCACCCTGAAAAGCCTCGGAAAACATGAAGGCATTTCGGCGGCATTGAATCAAGCGTTAGCGCTCGCTCGCGGGGAGTGGGTCGCTTTTCTCGATCATGATGACGTCATCGAACCCGATGCGGTTTTCCAGATTGTGAAACTTTTGCAGACCCATCCGGATGCCGATCTGATTTATTCCGATGAAGACAAGCTCGGCGAAGACGGCGTCGAGGCTCCTTTATTTAAGCCAGATTGGTCGCCCGATTTTTTCCTTTCTTACAATTACGTTGGCCATTTAACCGCAGTGCGACGCGACATCCTGCAGGAGGCTGGCGGTTTCCGTTCACAATTCGATAGCGCCCAGGATTACGATCTCTTCTTTCGCGTGATCGAGCAGACCAAGCGAATTCATCATATCCCCAGGGTCCTGTATCATTGGCGGCGTTCGGAGAGCTCCAGTGCAATCAGCGTTCGTCAAAAGCCCGAACAACTCGAGGCGTCGCGGCTTGCGATTGAAGCTCACCTGAAACGCCGCGGCGAGTCGGCCCATGTGGGTGTGGACTGGCGCACCCACGCCTTCTGCGTCAGACGCCGGCTGTTGGACCCGAAGAAAATTTCGGTCATCGTTTCAACTTGCCACGGCCTGGAGTTGCTAGAGCGATGCATCGAAAGCCTGACGAACAGAACAAGTTATCCGAATTACGAAATTGTGATCGTTAACTACGATGAGTTCCATGGCGCGTCAGCTTTTCCTTCGCATTTTCCATTTCGTACCGTGCGTTTCTCAGGCGAGGCCAATGATTCCGCGTTAAAGAATTTCGCGGTAAATCAAACAAACGATCCATGGATTCTTTTCCTGGGTGAAGGAATCGAACCGATCGAACCGGACTGGCTGACGATCATGGCCGAGCATGTCCAACGGCCAGAAGTCGGAGCCGTAGGCGCGCGATTGCTGAATCCGAACGCTACGGTTGAACAGGCGGGGATGGTTGTGGGTGTCAATAAGACTGCGCAGCCGGCTTTTCACGGTTTTCCGGCAGAACATCCTGGCGCGAATCGCCAATTGCAGGTGACTCGAAACTGCAGCGGCGTTTCGAGCGCGTGTATGCTCACGCGGCGTGACGTTTTTCAGAAAGCGGGCGGGTTCGATGAAAGCTTGGAAGGGGCACTCGCCGATGTCGATCTTTGCCTTAAACTGCGTCACGCTGGCTATCTAATTGTTTACACTCCGTTCGCAAAACTTTGCTGGCATCGAGCGCCATCCGATCAGATCGACATCAACGGTGAAGCGATTATGCGCGAGCGTTGGGCTGGCGTTTTGCGGCGTGACCCCTATTACAATCCAAATCTTTCTCGCGAACGAGCCGATTTCTCGCTAGGCAAATAAATCATTGGCTGAAGTGAAATGAGCAAGCACGAAGAAAATCTTTGGCAAGGTATTGACTCTGGGGCGCGAAGGAACCTAAACACCCGAGACTACCGCACGGCATCCTTCACGCAGGAGCTTTCACAACGAGGCGTGGACGCAGGCGAACTCGCCGCTGCGGATCGGAGTCAGCGCGAGATTAAGAATGCTTGGATTCCGGGCGTGGAAATTTTCGCGCGAAAAGTTTACCCGCAGCGGCACCGTGGACTTTTCGGCGAATTTGTACGGCGCGAGGAAGGCATTCTCGCGCGGATTGGTCTCTGGCCCAAGCAATGGTCAGCTGCGCGGATGTTTTCGGGAACTGCCAAGGGCTTTCACGTGCATCCACCAAGCATTCCGGAAAATAGTGATCCGGTAGATTGGTTGCGCCGCTTGTATATCGATGAGCCTGATAATTATTCAGCGCGAAGCTATGACAACGAGCAATGGGACGTAATGTTTTTTATTCAGGGTCGCCTCGAGATAATTCTGTTCGACATTCGCGCGGGATTACCGCGGCGAGTGATGCGTTTCTTTGTGGACGGCGACAATCATCGCGGCGATAACAATGTCGGTATCGTAATTCCACCGGGCGTGGCGCACGCCATTCGCGTTGAAGGCACAGAAGACGTGATCATGGTTTATGGGACGAGCACAGTTTTCCGTCCCGAATTCGAAGGCCGCGTTGCGAGTGACGTGGAAACTGCCGCGCTCCCAGAATCGTGGCAAAAATTCCTATCGCTGTAGCGGCGGTCTATGACGTCGCGTTAGGCGCACGGGGCTCATAAAGGCGCCACTATTAAAATGAAACGAAGTTTCGATCCGACTGTGCTGGAGATGATGGATCGGGACCAGCCTCCCCCCGCCGAACTGGAACGCGATCTGGAACGTATTCGACAACTGAATCGATGGTTCGGAAGCTATCATCTTGTATTGGGTTTTATCCGCAGTTGGATCAGACCGGGCGACAAATTGCGTGTCGTCGACCTGGCAACGGGATCGGGCGATATCCCCCGATTGATTGTCGATTATGCGCGAAAGATCAGGGCCAAGGTAGAGATCGATGCGTTGGATCGGCAGCCTGCCACATTGGAAATCGCCAGAAAACTGAGCGCGGATTATCCGGAGATTTCCTACCGCGAAGCCAACATTCTCGAATGGAACTGTGTCGAATCATATGACATCACGCTTTGCACACTGGCGCTTCACCATTTCAGCAATGAAGACGCGGTGCGCCTCCTGCGCAGATGTTGCCAGGTGTCCAAAAGATTTGTCCTGGTGTCGGATTTACGACGTAGTTTTTCCCTCGTCGCAGGCGTTTACGTTTTGACTACGCTGATTTTCCGCGAGCCGATGACTCGTTACGATGCGCGGCTCTCTGCCGTTCGAGCCTTCTCCTTTTCTGAGATGCGTGACCTTGCCCTGCGGGCTGGATGGAAAAATTTCGGTCACAAGAAATTCCACTTTGCCAGGCAAGCCATTTGGCTGGAATCAACGTGACCCCATTTCTCTTCCGACCACGAAAGCATTCGGAGGTTGCCCGGCCGTAGCTTTATGCGGAGGCTGAAAGGAATCTCTGGATATTTGCTTCCATGATCGACTCTGGTGCTAGGATGCGGATCATCACGACGATCGCCGAGGCGCAAGCGCAGCCGCATGCTAAATGCCGTGTAATTGTTCCCACGATGGGCGCTCTGCACGAGGCGCATGGGGAAATGGTCCGGGTCGCACGCAAGCATGCTGGCTACGATGGCGAGGTGGCACTGAGCATATTCGTTAATCCGTTGCAGTTTGAACCTGGAAGCGATTACGAACGCTATCCACGTTTGGAAAAAACGGACGAAGAATTTTGTCGGAACGCCAGGGTCGACCTTTTGTTCCGTCCGAGCGTTGCGGAGATGTACGCTGATGATCGCTCCGTGTTTGTCGAGGAAACTTCTCTTTCAAATACATTGGAGGGCAAATCGCGACCCGGACATTTCCGCGGTGTTTGCACAGTTGTCGCGAAGTTGTTCAACATTCTTTCCGCGGACGCCGCTTTGTTCGGTGAGAAGGATTTTCAGCAACTGGTAATCGTTCGGCGTATGGTGCGCGACCTCAATTTCAAGACCAACATTATTGCAGTGCCTACGGTGCGCGAAGAAGACGGCCTGGCATTCAGTTCGCGCAATCAATATTTGAATCCCGAAGAGCGCAAGCAGGCGGCGGTTTTGCACAAGGCTTTGCTGGCTGCGGCCAATGCCGGCAACAAATCCGCGAGAGAAATTGTCGATCTTGTTAGAAAAGTGATCGGTGAAGCGCCGCTGGGACGGATTGATTATGTGGAGCTAGTCGATGCGGAAACCTTGCAACCCATTACAACGGTCAGACCGAATTCGTTGCTCGCGGTTGCTGTGTTCTTCGGAAAAACTCGCTTGATCGACAATATCCGCTTGGGATGAAGGAATACGTCGTGACGAGACAATTCTATCTGCGTGTTTGAGCATTTAGCCCCAGCAGGCAAGATTGCTGCTTCACGGTCATGAAGGAATACGATTTCGTGGTGATCGGCAGCGGTATCGCCGGCCTGAGTTTTGCATTGAAAGTGGCAATGCACGGCTCGGTGGCTGTGATGACGAAACGCAAAGGCTCTGACACAAACACCGCTTGGGCGCAAGGCGGGATCGCCTGCGTGACGAGCGATGAAGATTCGTTTGAACTGCATGTGCGTGACACGCTTCAAGCGGGAGCGGGTCTGTGTGACGAAGGAGTCGTACGCACGATTGTGACTGAAGGTCCGGAGCGCATCCGCGAGCTGACTGAGCTCGGTCTGCAGTTCGATGAACGTGAGATTTCCGGACATCGCGAGCTTGATCTTGGCAAAGAGGGCGGTCATTCCAAGCGCCGGGTTTTGCATGTGCAAGACGTAACCGGGAAACAAATCGAAAACACCTTGTTGCGTGAACTGGGCCGACAATCTCATGTCCAGCTATTAGAAAATCACATGGCCGTTGATCTAATCACGGCAGCCAAGCTCGGGTTCGCGGCAGAAGATCGTTGTCTTGGTGTCTATGTCCTAGATGAAAAAAACGGAGAGGTAGAAACTATCCGTTCAGATCGGATCGTGCTTGCGACCGGCGGTTGCGGCAAAGTTTATCTGTACACGACGAATCCGGACGTTGCGACCGGCGACGGTGTGGCGATGGCATGGCGTGCGGGCGTAGAGATTGCAAACATGGAGTTCATCCAGTTTCATCCCACCTGTCTTTTTCATCCACAGGCAAAATCGTTTCTCATTTCGGAGGCCGTGCGAGGTGAAGGCGGAATCTTGCGCAATAATCGCGGCGAAGATTTCATGAAGCGCTATGACTCGCGCGGTTCGCTAGCGCCGCGCGATATTGTAGCGCGCGCAATTGACGCGGAGATCAAGCGATCAGGGGCCAAGTGTGTATTCTTGGATATCACGCATAGCTCGCCGGAATTCATTCAAGAGCGTTTCCCGCACATTTATCAGACATGTCTGCGGTTCGGGATCGATATGTCGAAGCAGGCGATTCCGGTAGTACCCGCTGCGCATTATCAATGCGGGGGAATCAAAACGGACGTGAATGGCGTGACGAGTATGCCGGGGTTGTATGCGATTGGGGAGGTCGCGTGTACTGGATTGCACGGAGCAAATCGGCTCGCGAGCAACTCGCTATTGGAAGGCCTGGTAGTGACGCATCGGGCCGCAATCACAGCCGTTCGGACCCGATCGGCTTCGAAACAAAAGATTCCATTGCCGGAGTGGAAATCGGGAAATGTGCAGGACGTCGATGAGCTGGTCGTGATTTATCATAACTGGGATGAGATCAGACGCTTGATGTGGGATTACGTCGGAATCGTCCGTACGGACAAGCGCCTCCAGCGCGCGAGCGCGCGACTGCGAAACTTGCTGCGCGAAATTCGCGAATTCTATTGGAATTTCAAAGTATCCGTTGATCTGTTGGAGTTGCGCAATCTCGCAGCTGTCGCCGCCTTGATAGTCGATTCCGCGCTGTGCCGCAAAGAAAGCCGTGGGCTCCATTACACGCTGGATTATCCAAAGACGGACGATTCTCGATTCGAACGCGACACTGTTCTGAGCCGCGGCTAATACTGTAGCTGGCGTCGTCAATGCCGGTTTCTCTGAATTGCGCGCGCTGCTGCGTGCCGGGATGGTGCAACAATCCTTCACGTGTCGGACCCGGGAATTTCGGCTTGCCCAAGAGCGGGAATCGGGTAGAAGGTGACGGCGTTTGCTAATGAGGAGACTTCTTGCGGCTTGTTTAAGTCTGGGGATTGCTTGCGCGGCTAAAGCCGACGAACAATCCACTTCTCCTTACGCGACGGCGGCCGACTTTGCGAAGTACGCGATGAAACTGCGGGAGCAGGCGCTGCTAAAAGTAGAACCGCAGGTCTTTATCCCGACCAGCTCGCGTCCTGCAGTGCAGCGCTATCCGTGGAAGACCAGTATCGTGACCACGGTATTCTGGGTCGGGGAACAAGCGGGAGGCAATAACCCCGTCCCGAACTACAGAAGTTCATGGGACGCGAACTGGACGAACAACTACGGCGGCTTCGACAATCCAGATTCATCGGCGCGACGCAGCTATATTCCGATTGCATTCATACCGCGACAAAATCCCTTCTACTGTGCCTTGCCGTACAACGACGTGACGCACGGTCAGTTCAAGCCGGAAGCGCCGCTGGTGATTCCCTGGTTTAAGCAAGCCTACACGGGACCGGGACAGTCGGTGTGCTGGCACCGATGGCTCGCCATTCGCAAGGGCAATCGCACCTGTTATGCCCAATGGGAGGACTGCGGCCCGTTTCGCACAGACCATTTTCAGTACATCTTTGGAAATGAGCGTCCCAAACCAAACCTGAATCACGGTGCTGGGCTGGATGTTTCGCCGGCCGTGCGCGATTACCTGGGACTGGCGCCAACCGACGTGACCGATTGGCAATTCGTCGAAGTTCGTGACGTGCCATCGGGGCCGTGGCGGAGCTACGGCGAAAATAACCACTTTGTCATCGCGCGTCGTCAGAACGAGCAGCGGATGGCAGACCGCGGCCTTGGCGCCGCGAAGAAGTAGGCGTATTAGACGAAAGTCTAACCGCCTGGCGAAGATGCTGGCGAGGGAGTCGGAGAAGGGGATCCAGTAGCGCTCGCTGGAACAGTTCCGCCCGGCTGCGGACTCGGATGGGAGGGTCGAGCCACCGTCATGCGAATCAATTCCGATACCGTGACGAATTTGAACCCTTTTGCCTCGAGCTCATCGAAAGTGGAAGGCATCGCTTCGATCGTCCCCGGGTGAATGTCGTGAGATAAAACGATCGAGCCGGGCCGCGTCTCCTTAAGAATGCGAGCTCGGACCACAGCCGGCCCGGGCCGTTTCCAGTCATACGGATCGACGTCCCAAAGAATGATGTCGTAACCGAATTCATCGTGGATCCAGCGTTTCTCGCGGGCCGTGATCGATCCATAAGGTGGCCGCAGCAACGTGGGTCGCTTGCCCGTGGCGTTCTTAATTGCATCATCGGTTTGTAGTAGTTGGCGGCGAACGTTTTCGTCCGACATCTTACCAAAATTGGGATGCGACCAACTATGATTAGCAATTTCATGACCTTCCTGCGCCGCCCGCGCAACGATCTCAGGATGTTCCGCGACGTTTTCGCCAATCACGAAGAACGTTGCCTTGATGTGGTGCGCAGCCAGCAAATCGAGTAATTTTGGGGTCAGCGTCGCACTCGGTCCGTCGTCAAAGGTCATCGCGATATAGGGCCCATCGACATGGACCGAATTGAATGTAATGCCCGGTTCCTCCGGCGTGGCTCGAGTCTCTCGCGCTGCACCTCGCTTTGCTGGCGTGGGTTCCGCTCCAAGCCCAAGGCTGAAGCTTAATATGGCGAAACAAAAGAACAGCAAACGGTAAGCGGACATAAGTGGGAACTTGGCGAAGGTGAACGCGTATCTGGCAGAGGCTGACAGTTACGCAAGGCGCTGCTGCCTCCCTTGCACGAGAGAGATAAACCCGCCGATCTTATTTGCGGCAGAAAACAAGGCCCACTCAGCCTTTCCTCAATTTCTGTAGTTGCGCGATAAACGCGGCGGGACCGTCGGGAAAGTAACCGTCATACCGCCAAAGCTTTTGTCCGTCGGCGCTGAGCACTACAATAGTTGGAAACCCCACAATGTCGTACTGCTGCGCAAGTTCGCGGTTCTGCTTTTTTAGTTCGGGGGTCTGCGCTTTGGTACGCGGGAAATCCAGTTCCACGATGACCAGATTATTCCGCGCGTAGTCCTTAAACTCCGGCTGTAACAGGATCTCTCTGTCAAATTTTTTGCACCAGCCGCACCAATCTGAGCCGGTAAAATCGAGCAACAAAAATTTATTACCAGCCTTGGCTTCTTGCTGCGCTTTCTTGTAATCAGTGAGCGAGTCAGACTCCGCGCTGGCGAACGGCCCAGAAATAAAAACAGAGGCCGCAACCGCGAAAAGCAAAGAACGGTAGGTTTTCACGTCGCCATCTTCGATGGAAATACCGCCTCGCGCAAGAGCCCCGAAAGGATTCGGGACCAGCGCAGCAATTATTTTCACTCCGCAAATAGCCCGGCGAACAAACGCCGGGCTATCGACGGTTTTGGGATCTACCGCAGATGCTTCGAGACAAGCTTGGTCATCTCGAACATACTCACCTGGCTCTTACCATTGAATACAGGCCTGAGTGAGTCGTCGGCGTTGATCATGGTTCGTTTCTTTTTATCCTGGCAACCGTGCTTCTTGATGTAGTTCCAGAGCTTTTTGGTAAGCTCCGAGCGCGGTAGCGGCTGCGACCCGACAATGGCAGCAAGCTTATCGTCAGGCTGGACCGGTCTCATGAAGGCGGGATTCGGTTTGCGCTTGGAAGTTTTCTTTTTGGTTTTCGGCATGGAGGCTGATTAACGTTTCGCTTGAGAGA